>Ga0209490_10000583_pt1 | contig 36607 bp, 31 predicted proteins | sample MAT06_FD_187209 | JGI IMG/M metagenome (GOLD analysis project Ga0209490, IMG submission 187209) | Freshwater microbial communities from Lake Fryxell liftoff mats and glacier meltwater in Antarctica - MAT-06 (SPAdes) (version 2) | ecosystem: Environmental > Aquatic > Freshwater > Ice > Liftoff...
TATCCGGGTGCCCGACATGCTGTTCGCCCGCAACGTCAACTTCCTGGCCGACCAGACGCGGACGAAGGTCACCGAGCTCGAACCGGCGGTGACGGGCCTGTGGCGATCGCTGGACAAGCACGCCGCTGATCTCGGCCTCGACGAACCGGGTGCTCGGACGACCACGGCGCGGCAGGCCGCTGAGCTCCTCGCGCGACTCTCCGCCCTCCGCGACGCGACGCAGTTCGTGGAGGCGCTGGCCGTCGCGTCGCCCGGGGCGTCCGACTCCGTGCTGGGCACGGCGATCAGCTCGGCCCCTGCGGTGCTCGCGGCGTTGGACGGCGTCGAGTGGCCGCTGCTGGAGTCGGTGCGCGGGTACGTCGACCACGAGGTGCTCGGTGATCGGGCGGAACGCCTGGTCGTGAACGTCGCGGACACCGGTCGGGCCGACCAGCGCGAGAGGGACCTGGCGGCGGTCCTGAGAACTGTGCGGCCCGAGGCGGTCGCGCTGATCACCGAGGCGGCCCGGCTGGCCCGGGTGGTGACCCCGCCCCTGCCGCCGGCGGTGATCCCTCCGGTCCTGCCGCCCGTCCCGCGCAAGCCCGGTCCGGTCGTGGCGCCCACGACGCGCACGGGAACGGCCGACGAGATCCGGGGTGCTCTCCGCGACCTCGACGCCTTCCTCTCCGACCATCCGCAGGCCCGGTTCGAGCTGACCTGGCGCGTCGTGGACGAGCCGGCCGGGGCGAGCTGACCGTGGCGCCACCCGACATCGACCGCAAGCTGGTCGAGGAGCTCCTCAAGGACGAGCTGCCGCGAGCAGGCGACCGGACGCTCGTGCTCGTGCACGGGCGCTACGCCACCGGGGCGAAGTCGGAGTTCACCCTCGAGCAGGCGGGCACCTCGTGGTCGGTCCACGTCGAGGACCAGCAGTCCGTGCTCGGCATCGTCGACGCCTGGCAGACCCACCAGGAACGCGGAAGTCGCGGCGTCCTCGTGCTGACCACCGCCGTGGACGACGCGACGCTCGGCTGGGATGTGCTCGCGCACGCCGTCCGGCGGATGACGCTCACCGTCGACCGGGCGGAGATCGTGGCGCGACGGTTCGGCGCGGGCGAGGTCGACGTGCGGGTCCGCCAGGACGGATGGCTGGTCGACGCGCTGCTCGACGCCGAGCCGACCGGGGGGTGGCGGCGCGCGGGCCCGGTCCTCACCCGTGACGTCGCGGTGCGGGCGCTGCTGGCCGCCCGCCTCGGGCTCGAGGACGGCCCACCGGACGCCGGCACGCTGCTGGACTGGTCGCAGCGCCCCGCAGGCCCGGCCCGGTTCGCCGACCTCGGGGAGCCGGAACAGATCGGTCTGGGCGGCTGGCTGGCCGAGAGCGTCGGCGGGGTCGCCGTCGTCCTCATGAGCCTCGCGGCGCAGGGCCGGGCCACCGACGCGATGGCGCTGGGCGTGATCGCGGGCGTGCTCGACCAGGCCGGCACGTCGGGGGAAGCCGCCCTCGCCGTCGGTGGACTGCTCGGTGCCACCCGGGCCCGGCCGAACGAGCGGCGGGCGTTCGTCGAGGCGGTCGAGTCCACCCTGGAACGGTGGGTCGCCACGGGCGAGTCCGGTGGCGCATCCGGTGAGGAGGCCCGTCGCCGGGTGCTCCAGCTCGTCGACCGTGCCGACGTCCTCGCCGCGCAGGCGGGCCTCACCGATGATCTCGACGCCAACCCGTTCCTGCCGTCGGCGTTCCGCGCCCGGCTGCGCACCCTCGCCGCCACCCTCTCCGCAGAACCCGATGCCACGTCCGTGGCCGCGGCGGGTAGCGCTCTCGAGGCCCTGCGGGAGCACCGCCTGACTCGGCTGCTTCCCGAGCGGTGTGCCGCGGCCGAGATGGCCGTGCGGCTCCTGCGCTGGCTCACCACCCCGCCGTCGACGATCGGGTCCGTGGCCGCCGGAGTGGCCGAGCACATCCGCGACGGCGGCTGGGTCGAACGCGCGCTGAACGCGGTCTGGGCGGGTGAGCCGGACACCGATCCTCTGGTGGGGCGCGCGTACCAGTTGGTCTTCGACGCGGCCCGCCGACGTCGTGACCAGGAGGACCAGGCCTTCGCCGACCGGCTCGCGGCGTGGACGCGGCACGCATCCGCCCAGGGTGCCGACGGGGCGCTGGTGATCGAGCAGGTGCTCGACGACGTCGTCGTGGCGCTGCTGCCGGTGGGACCGCCCCTGGTCGTGGTGATCGACGGCATGAGTGCCGCCGTCGCGGCGGAGCTGGGGGAGCAGCTCGCCGAGCGGTCGTGGACCGAGGTCTCGCGCGAGGCCGGTCGCCGGGTCGCCGCCGTCGCGACCGTCCCATCGGTCACCCAGGCCAGCCGCGCGAGCCTGCTGACCGGCCGGGCAGGCACCGGTGACCAGCGCGCGGAGTCCGAGGGCTTCGTCGCGTTCTGGCGCCGCCACCGGCGGCAAGCGTTGCTCGTGCACAAGGCCGGCATCGGCGGGGCCGCCGGGCACCGGCTCGCGGAGCCTCTCCTCGAGGCACTGGCCGACGACAAGGTGGTGGTCGCAGTGGTGCTCAACACCGTCGACGACGCGTTGGACCACGGCCGCGAGGGCGACCGCACCAGCTGGCGCCTGTCCGACATCACCTACCTCCCCGAACTGCTCGACGCGGCGCGCGGCTACGCCCGCCCGGTGGTGCTCGTCGCCGACCACGGCCACGTCCTGGAGCGCTCGTCCACCGGCCCGACGGTCGCGGAGGGTGTGGAGTCCGCACGCTGGCGCGTCGGCCAGCCGGGACCAGGGGAGATCGCCCTCGCCGGACCTCGGGTGCTGTACGGGGACGGCCGCGTCGTGGTGCCATGGCGCGCCGACATCCGCTACACCCACCGCAAGTCCGGCTACCACGGCGGCGCCTCGCTCGCGGAGATGACCGCGCCCGTGCTCGTCGTCCTCCCGTCCGCCGACCAGGTGACGATGGGCTGGTCGGTGCTGTCGCCGGAGTCGACGGAGCCGCAGTGGTGGAACGGGCGCCGCACCGCCGACGTCCCGGCACCGCGGCGGACGCCGAAGAAGCCGGCCCGCAAGCCCGGACACGCCCCCGGCGCCGAGGGTCTCTTCGACGTGCCCGAGCCCGCCGCGGTGCCGTCCCCGACCCTGGGCAGCCGTGTCGTCGCGTCGTCCGTGTTCGAGGAGCAGCGCAAGTTCGTCCGCAAGGCGCCGGACCGTCCCGCCGTCGCGGCGCTCATCGACGCACTGGCCACCGCCGACGGGAGCCTGTCGGCCGTGGCGGTCGCCGCTGCGGTCGGCCGGGCCGGACGGGACCCCGACTCCGTGATCGCCACCTTGCAGCGTCTGCTCAACGTGGAGGGCTACGCGGTGCTGTCGGCCGACGGCGGTCGCATCGTGCGCCTCGACGTCGAGCTGCTCCGGATGCAGTTCGGCCTGGACTCCCGGTGACCTCCGACGTGCTTCTTCCCGCGGAGGCGGCGTCGTGACGGTCAGCGAGGCCCGCCGGCGCGCCGTCATCGACGCGCTGCGCCGCGGCACGGTTCCCGCCGCGGGACTGGACCTGTTCGCCGTCGGCCTGGACCGGTTCGCCGACGCCATGGACGACGACCTCGCCACCGTCAGCCGGGGCGGCGCGGCGTTCCACGCGATCCGCGGCGAGTACGGGTCGGGCAAGACGTTCTTCGTCCGCTGGCTCGCCGAGCGCGCCAAACGCGCGGGCCTGGCGACGGCCGAGATCCAGGTGTCGGAGACCGAGACGCCGCTGCACCGGCTGGAGACGGTCTACCGCCGCCTCACCGAGCGCCTCACGACGGCCACCCATCAGCCCAGCGCGCTGCGACCAGTGATCGACTCGTGGCTCTACACGCTCGAGGAGGAGGTGCTCGACGCCGACGCGGTCGACGCCGACGACGCGGATGCGCTCGCCGCCGCCGTCGACGGATTGATGGAGGATCGGCTCGCCGCGGTCGCCCGCACCACGCCGGCGTTCGCCGCGGCCCTGCGTGGCTACCGGCGGGCCCGCCTCGACGGCGACCCGGCCACCGCGGAGGCGCTCATCGCGTGGATCGGCGGGCAACGGTCGGTCGCCGCGTCCGCCCGCCGGGCCGCCGGGATACGCGGCGAGCTCGACCACTTCGCGGCACTCGGGTTCCTCCAGGGCCTGCTCACCGTGCTCCGCGACTGCGGGCATCCCGGGCTGCTGCTCGTTCTCGACGAGATCGAGACGCTGCAACGCGTCCGTGGCGATGTGCGGGAGAAGGGCCTCAACGCGTTGCGGCAGTTGCTCGACGAGCTCGACGCCAACCGGTTCCCCGGCCTGTTCCTGGTGATCACCGGGACCCCGGCGTTCTTCGACGGCCAACAGGGCGTGCAGCGCCTGCCCCCGCTGGCGCAGCGGCTGGCCACCGACCTCTCGACCGATCCACGTTTCGACTCCCCGCGGGCGGTGCAGCTCCGGCTGCCCGGATTCGATCTCCCGCGCCTCGGCGAGCTCGGCCGCGCCGTCCGCGACCTCTACACCGGGGTGGCCCGCCGTCCCGACCGTGTCCGGGACCTCGTCGACGACACCTACGTCGACGAGCTCGCCCGCGCGCTGACCGGCGAGCTCGGCGGGAAGGTGGGCATCGCCCCGCGCCTGTTCCTGCGCAAGCTGGTGCAGGACGTCCTGGACCGGGTCGACGAGCACCCCGACTTCGACCCGCGCGCGCACTACGCACTCACGCTGACGACGAGCGAGCTGACCGACGTCGAGCGCAACGCCGCGGCCCCCACCAGCGCCGGCGAGATCGAGCTGGACCTGCCATGAGCGCCGACGTGATCTGTCCCGCGGAGGCGCAGACGTGAGCGCCGACGTGATCTGTCCCGCGGAGGCGCAGACGTGAGCGCCGACGTGATCTGTCCCGCGGAGGCGCAGACGTGACCGCCGACCGCCTGCACCCGGTCCTCGGTCATCACATCGTCAACAGCCTCGGGTGGCGGTCGCTGCGACCCCTGCAGCGTGACGCCGTCGAGCCGCTACTGGCCGGCGACGACGCCGTGCTCCTTGCCCCGACAGCGGGCGGCAAGACCGAGGCGGCGATGTTCCCGCTGCTCACCGCCATGGAGGAACAGCACTGGACGGGCCTCTCACTGCTCTATGTCTGCCCGCTGAAGGCGTTGCTCAACAATCTGGAGCCTCGCCTGGACGGCTATGCGTCGTGGCTCGGGCGGCGGGTGGCGATCTGGCACGGTGACGTCGGCGCGACCGGTCGTCAACGGATACTGAGCGACCCCCCCGACATCCTGCTCACCACGCCGGAGTCGCTGGAGGCGATGCTGGTGAGCACCAAGGTCGACCAGCGCCGCCTCTTCGCCGGCCTTCGCGCGGTGGTCGTCGACGAGGTGCACGCGTTCGCCGGCGACGACCGCGGATGGCATCTGCTCGCCGTCCTGGAACGGCTGAGCCGGGTCTGCGGGCGACCGGTGCAACGGGTCGGCCTGTCGGCCACCATCGGGAACCCCGTCGAGCTGCTCACGTGGCTCCAGGGATCGGGGCGGGGCAGTCGGCCCGCCACCGTCGTCGCCCCTGATGCGGGTTCGACGGCCACGGCCGTGGACACGTCGGGCGAGGTCACGAGCCCGCCCATCAGCGTCGAGCTCGACCATGTCGGCTCCGTCGACAACGCCGCGGCGGTGCTGGCGGCGCTGCACCGGGGCGAGAAGAGGCTGGTCTTCTGCGACAGCCGCGCGCTCGTCGAGAAGCTCGGCGCCGCCCTGCGCGAGCGGGGGATCACCACGTTCCTGTCGCACGCGTCGCTGTCCACCGACGAGCGCCGTCGTGCCGAGACGGCGTTCGCGGAAGCCCGCGACTGCGTGATCGTGTCGACATCCACGCTGGAGCTGGGGATCGACGTCGGCGACCTCGACCGCGTCGTGCAGATCAACGCGCCGATGACCGTCGCGTCGTTCCTGCAGCGTCTCGGGCGCACCGGTCGCCGCGCAGGCTCCGCGCGGAACTGCCTGTTCCTCGCCCTCGACGAGCGATCGCTGCTCTGGGCGGCCGGACTGCTGCGACTGTGGGGCACGGGCTACGTCGAGCCGGTGACGGCGCCACCCGAGCCGCGGCACATCGTGGCCCAACAGCTGCTGGCGCTGTGCCTGCAGGAGGGCACCGTGGGACGTCGGCTGTGGACCGGGGAATGGAACGGGCTTGCCCCCTTCGACCTCAGCGCCGAGCCGATCGTCGCCCACCTGCTCGCGGAGAGCTTCGTCGAGGCGGACGGCGAGATGATGTTCATCGGGCCGCGGGCCGAGGAACGGTTCGGGCGTCGCCACTTCATGGGGATGACCGCGGTGTTCACCGCGCCACCCCAGTTCACCGTCTTCGAGGGACGGCGGGAGATCGGCCTCACGGACCCCTCGCTGCTGACCGACAAGATCGAGGGCCCGCGGCTGCTGCTGCTGGCCGGCCGCAGTTGGCGGGTGACGTGGATCGACTGGACGCGCAAGCGCTGCTACGTGGAGGCCGTCGACCGCGGTGGCCGCGCCCGCTGGCACACGGGTGGTGCGGGCGGAGCGGGGTTCGCGTTGTCGCGGTCCGTCCGCCAGGTGCTCCTGGGCGAGGACCCGCCCGTACGCATGACTGCGCGCGCCGACAAGGTACTGGCTGACGTCCGCGCGGCCGAGATGTCGACCGTGCACCCGGGTGGCCCCGTGATCGCCGGGCGCGGGGCCGATCTGCGCTGGTGGACCTGGGCCGGCTATCGAGCCAACGCCACCCTCGCCGCCACGCTCGGCGGCCTGTCCGACGGCGTCCAGCGCTTCGACGACACCTCGATCCGCCTGCGCGGCGACCTCACCGTCGAACTCTGGCGAGCCGGCACCGCGGATGCGGCACAACGGCTCTGCCTGCCGGAGATCGACGATCGTGCGCTGGGAGGGCTGAAGTTCTCCGAGGCGCTCCCGCGCCGGCTGGCGGTGGCCACCCTGGCCGCCCGGCTCGCCGACCTCGACGGCGCCGCCACGGTTCTCGCCGAGCACACCCGTTTCGTGCGAGTTGCCTGGTGAGTCATCCACGGCCCGAGGGTGCTGTCACCCTCGTCGAGGTGCCGGCCACGGCGATCGTCCTGAGCCGGCGACGGCACTGCACCCGCTTCAGATCGTGCGCTTGATCTCGTCCCGTTCGTCGCTCGTCATGCCCATCCGCCGGCGCCAGACCTCGGCCGAGGTCAGCTCGCGACGGGCCACGCAGCGGAGCACGTCCCGCCGGCTGATGATCCCCACCAGCCTGCCGTCATCAATGATCGGCACCGTCCGGATGCCGTCGTCGAGCATCAGTGACACCACATCCGCGAGGTCGTCCTCGGGGCGGAACGCGAGCGGCGTGCCCGTCATCACCGTTCCTACCGTCGGTTCCGGCGGCTGCTCCACGACCCAGCCGTCGGGCATGATGCGGCCGCGGACGAGATCCGCCTCGGTCACGATGCCGACCACCCCGCCCTCGGCGGTCACCACCGGGGCCGCGGTGAAGCCGTGCGAGACCAGCAACGCCGCCGCCACATGTGCCGGTGTGTCCGGCCGTACGGTGATCACCGGGCTGGTCATCACGTCGCGTGCCCTCATGGCTGACTCCTCCTCGTCGGGCCGCTCGGCGGACGGCCACACCCACACCCTGCGCCGACCCGGCGGCGCTGGACAGAGCCGAACGGCCCCGCGGGGGCGGTCCAGCAGTCCCCGCCGCGACGCCTGCGTCGCGCGGGCCACCGCCTCGTCGCCCGTCCGGAGACGTTCCCCGTGACCGGCACGCAGGGCCCGCTGCTCGACGGCGAGCAGGCGCGGGCCCACCGGTGGGGCGCCGGCCGCGGAGCTGACCGGGGCGGCACCGGCCCGGCCGTCGAGGCCATGACAACGCTGGGCCGGCGGTGCTCGGCCTGTCCGGCTGCCGGTGCCGCGCAACGGCGGCCGGGTGGACGACGGTGACCTCGCACGGGGCATGCAGTGCAGGCGCACGGAGCCGAGCACCGCGCCGGCGACGCGGCCGCGCCCGCGGCTGCCGACGACCAGTCAGCCCGACCGGCCCGTCAGGTGCACGTCACGCCCGGCCCGGCCGGCGGCGTCCCGCCAGTGCGCCGCGGCGGCGTCCAGCGCGTCGGTGAGCCTGCCCCCGGTCGGGATCGGTCGCGCCTGCGGCCACCTGTCCATCGCGGTGCTCATCGCGCCGGCGACGGCCGCGGTCGCGTCCGAGCCGGTGGCCCCGCGGGTGGCGATCCGCCGGTTCGCGGTCTCCCCGGCCACGTGGCACCGCAGCGCGACCAGGTCGCTGCTCGTGCGACGGGCCAGGTCGGCGGCACCGGCCCGGTCCCGGGCAGCCGTCCAGGAGGCGTCGAGCACCACCGACTCCCCTCGGGCGAGCAGCATCCCGGCCCGGCGCAGCAGTTCGGCGTAGGTCTGCGCCGTGTGCTGCTCGCTGTAGAGGCCCTCCCGGAACGGTGCGCCGGCCGGCCCGGCGGGGTCGATGCCGGCGAGCTCCTTGCGGACCCGGTCGCTGGAGAGCAGGACGGCGCCGAACCGGTCGGCCAGGGCCCCGCCCAGCGTGGTCTTCCCGGTTCCGGGCAGCCCGCCCACCAGGGCCAGGCGGACCGCACCCCGTTCGAGGTGCCGCAGCGCGAGCGCCGCGTGCTGGTCCGCCTCGGCCGCGGCCGCGGCGTCGCCCTGGCCGTGGCGCAGGCAGGCGACCTTGGCGCGGACGGTCGCGCGGTAGGCGACGTAGTGGTGGCGCAGCGCGACCGGGGCGGGGTCGCCGGAGAACTCGACGTAGGCGTCCAGGAACGCGGTGGCCAGGTCGGGGCGGCCGAGCCGTTCCAGGTCCATGGCGAGGAACGCGACGTCGTCGAGGCCGTCGACGTGGCGCAGCCGGTCGTCGAACTCCAGGCAGTCCAGGGCGCGGGGGCCGTCGTCGAGGCAGAACACGTCGGCGGCGGTCAGGTCGCCGTGGCCGTCGACGATGCGGTCCTGCTCGATGCGCGCCGCGAACAGGGGAGCACGGCCGTCGAGGAAGCGGGTGGACAGCCGCCCCACCGCCGCGACCACGTCCGGATCGATGGCGGGGACCGCCACCAGCTCGGCGACGTTGCCCGCCCAGCGGGCGGCCACGGCGTCGCGGGTGGCATCGGCGGCGACGGGGGTGCCGCGCACCGCACCCGCGTGGAACCGGGCCATGATCCGGGCCAGGGCGCGCAGCTCGTCCTGCACCGGCGCACCGGACGTGACGAGGGTGGCCAGGCGCCGGTCGTCGGGCATCCGGCGCATGACCACGAGCGGTTCGCTGGGCCCGGCGTGGGCGACCGGCTGCCCCCACGGCTCGGTCGGCCGGAGGACCTCGCTGATGCCGAGGTAGACGTCCGGCGCGAGCCGCCGGTTCAGCTCGATCTCGCGCCGGCACGCGGCCCGCCGGCGGTCCGGGGTGCGGAAGTCGAGGAAGTCGTTGTGCACGGCCTTCTTCATCTTGTAGGCCCGGTCGCCGACCAGGAACACGATGCCGATGTGGGTCTCGTGGACCGCGACCGCCGGATCCGGGTTCACGACCCGACCACCCTGACCTCGCGGGCCGGGGTCCCGGCCACCGCGGGGTCGAGGTTCCGGCGGACGACCGTGACCGGGCAGGGGGCGAGCCGTACCAGCGTCCGGCTGGTCGACCCCAGTGCCGCACGCGCGGCCAGGTTGTGACCCGAGGTCCCGAGGACCAGCGATCGGGCCCCGCGCGAGGCGTGCAGCACCTGCTCGCCTGCTCCGCCGTGCAGCACCCGTACCTCGGTCGGCACGTCGGGCCAGCGGGCCAGCCACGCCCCCAGCTCGTCGAGCAGCGGCTCGTGCGTGTCGGGGGGCCGGTGTTGCGCGTGGACGACCAGCAGCGGCGACGCGTGCCGCTCGGCGTCGGCGAACGCGACGGTCAGCGCGGCGGCGTCGGCGGTGACGACCAGCAGCTCGGCACGCCGGGAGGCGGCGACGAGCGCGGCGACGAGCGCGGCGAGCGCGGCGACGGGCGCGGCGAGCGCGGCGACGGGCGCGGCGAGCGCGGCGACGGGCGCGGCGTCGGACAGCTCGGTGTGGGTCTCGAGACCGGGTTCGCTCCGGTGGGCGACGGTGTAGGCCCGAGCAAGGATCGCGGTCGCCGCCCAGGCGACGGCCCGCAACGCGGTCGGCGTCCCGTTGGTGCCGACGACCTCCGGTGGCGCGGCGATGTCGTTGTCCTCCACGGCGGTTCCTTCCCCTCGGTGGGTTCCAGGATCGGTGCGGCCGGGTAGCCGCGGCAGGGCCGGAGGCCCCGGGCGCCCCCGGCTGGGAGGCCTGTGGACCTCACCCGCGGGAGACCCTGTGTCCGCCGGGTCAGGGCCGTCCGCCACTACCCGGACCCCGCCGGCGGCGGGACCGTGGAGGCGACCCAAGACGGAGGTGTCGATCATGGTGAAGAAGTCCACGGTCCCCGATGAGGAGAACGGCACGTCGGACACGGACCGGCTCGGTCGGCCCCGGCCACCCGCCGGTGACTGGCTCGTCGTCCCCGACCCACCGGTCGAGCGCGGCTGGCGGTGGGCGCGCATCGTCGCCCTGATCCCCGGTGACGGCCCGGCACGCTACCGGGTGCGCTGGGTCGGCAACGACCGCGACTCCGTGGTCACCCCGCCGCCGGGTCACCGGATCGAGAGCGCCGCCCGGTGGCCGCACGCCCCGAGCAGCGCGATCGGCCTCTGGCCGCATCCGGCGGGCCACGTCGAGCAGGAAGAAGGTCGATGACCGCACCTGACGATGGGGGAACCGACGTCGGCGTCGTCGGCCGGGCGGAGAAGTACCCCGACGTGCCGGTGCGGCGCGTGGTGACCCGCGCCGGGCCGGCGCAGGCGCTGCTGCACCGGGGCACTGGTCGAGGACCTGGCCCGGGTCGCCGGCGAGTTCGGCACGGCCCGGGACACCGAGGTGCTCGCCGCCCGGTTCGCCGAACTCGTCGCCGAGCTGTCCGCCGACCTCGCCGGCCCGGTCGGGGACGCGCTGGCCCGCACGTTCGACACCCGCTCCGCGGACGCCCGGCGGCCGTGCAGGACCTGCTGGGTGAGCGCCAGGACACCGTCGCGTCCCGGTAGGTGCTGCGCGACCTCGCCGTCGGCGTCGACGGGACGACCGGGGTGTCGGTGACGAGCGCGAGGCGGCCGACCCTGCCCTGGTGGCCGACGACGAACCGCACGTGCCGGACGAAGCTCCCGACGCTCGTCCGGTGGGGGAGGCCGCGCAGGTGCAGGACCAGGCCGGGCAGCTCGCCCTTCGCGCGCATCCACGGGTCGACCGTGGCGGCGAGCGACTCGAAGTCCTCGATGCGCAGGGCCTGGGTCACCCAGGCGGTGTCGGCCACGACGGCGACGCCGTCGAAGGCCCCGAAGACGTGCAGCCCGAGCTGGATGTCGTCGGCGGCGGCGGGCGCGGTGAGGCCCTCGAAACCGGGCAGGGCCTTTCGGCCCCGGTGCGCGGGGCCTGCCGTCACCGCCCCGCGCCGCCACCGCGGGGTCCGGGGGTACGGAGCCGTGACCCCTGGCAGGGGCGGCCGGGCCGTTCGCCCCTGCCCGCGTCCGGTGCGGCGCGTGATGATCCAGGTGAACCGCCGACCGTCTGCACCGAGGAGTACCGATGACCACGACCGCACGCCGTGTCCTGCCGACCGATCCCGTCCGCTCGATCATGGTCGAGGAACCGGCGGCCGTGGGGCCGGGGGATTCGCTGCTGGCGGTGGCCGAGGAACTGGTCGCGGGTGGGATCGGGGCGGTGCTGGTGCGGGCGCCCGGCGGCCCGATCGGCCTGCTGTCCGAACGCGACCTCGTCACCGCGTTCGCCTCCGGTGGTGACCTCGGTTCCGGGCAGGCCGCGGACGTGATGACTGCCGACCTGGTGACCGTCGGGATCGGCGAGACGATCACGTCCGCGGGCCGGCGGATGGACGAGGCCGGCGTCCGGCACCTCCCGGTCTGCGACGGGGAGATCGTCGTGGGGCTGGTGGTGCAGCGGGATGTGCTCGCGGTACTGATCGGGGCGGTCGACGGGTGAGGCGATGATCGCCGACGTCGACCGGGCGGTGTCCGAGCTCTACGACATGATCCATCCGGGAGCGAGCGACGTCGCCACCGTCCGAACGGCATGTGGAACGCGTGGGCGAGCGGGCCGGTGTTGGTGGCGGTCCACTCCTCGGTACTGCTGAACGCGACGGCCTGGTCGTCGCGGTCCGGGTCGAAGGTGCGTCCGTCGATCGTGGTCGCCATCCCGCCGCCCGTTCCACCGCACAGCGAGCGCGCGGTGGCGACTGTGAGCCGGCCGGAGGCGTCGCGCGCGACGGCGGCAAGCTCCGTGGGCTGCGGGCCGCCGTCGCCGGCCATCAGGAGCAACTCGGCCGGGTCGACGGCCTGCACGAGAGGTCCACATGTGTCAACGGGTGACGTGCCGGACGTGCACGCGGCCCACCTACAGCGGGTGCGGTCGACACGTCGAGCAGGTCCTGGCCGGGGTGCCGGTGGCGCAGCGCTGCAGCTGCGCCCCCGCGCCGAGGACGGGTGGCGGGTGGCGGTGGTTGTTCCGCCGCTCCTGAAGGGCGACCCGCCGCCGTTCACGACCGCGTCACCGCGAGCCAGTCGGCCACGATGCCGGCCAGCCGGTCGGGCACCTGCAGCTGCGGCACGTGCCCGACCCCGGGCAGCTCGACGTAGCGCCAGGTCGGGTTGCGCCGCGCGGCGTCCCGGGCCGCGGCCACCGGTACGAGCCGGTCTTGCTCGCCGTGCACCAGCAGCACCGGGGCGGTGATCGACGACATCGTGGTCCGGTACGACCGGGCGAAGGTCAGCACCCAGGCCAGCGACCGGGCCGCGGAGAGGAACGCGCGGTCCATCCCCGCGACGTCGGCCCGCCGCTCGACGAGCGTGACCGACCGCGCGACGAGCTCCGGCGGCAGCGCGCCCGGGTCGACCCCGCACAGCCGCAGCATCGTGTGCACCAGCGCGCGCGGGCCCACCCGCCGGCGCCTGCCCCGCATGAGCCGCTCGCCCACCCCGGGCAGCGCGTAGGTCAGGAAGGCGCCGCTGGCAACCGCGTCCCGCGGGCTCGACGCCGGCAGCGGGAGCGGCAGGGCCGCGTCGATCAGGACCAGGCCGCCGATCAGGTCCGGAGTGCGGCCGGTGAGCAGGATCGAGATCATCCCGCCCATCGAGTTGCCGATCAGCACGACCGGTCCGTCGGCGACGCGCCGCACGAAGGCCTCCAGCACGAGCACGTTGGCCGGCACCGTCGCGGGACGCTCACCGGGCTCGCTGAGCCCGAAGCCCGGCAGGTCGACGGCCAGCACCCGGCCGGTCGGGGTCAGCAGCGGTGCGAACAGCTCCCAGTTGAGGTGCGACCCGCCCAGCCCGTGCACGAGCACGAACGTCGGCCCGTCGGGGCGGCCGCCGAAGTCGACGTAGTGCACCGGCCCGCCGAGGTCGATGCGGCGGTCGTGGCCGTCCTGGACCGGTCCGGTGCCGGCGGGCTGCACGTCGCTCACTGCCGTGTCCCGGCCGTTGCGGCCACCAGCTCGGTGAGGCCGTCGGCGATGCCGCGGGCCAGCACGTCGACGTCGGGTGCCGCGTCGTGGTCGCCGGTGACCCCGAAGGTGATCCGGTCGAGGTAGGTGAAGATCGACACGCCGACGCGGACGGTCGAGGCGATCGGCACGTACGGGATGATCTCCACCAGCGGACGGCCGAGCGCGTAGAGGGGGGCCCGCGGTCCGGGCACGTTGGTCGTGACGGTCACGATGGAGCGCTGCGGGAGCGTCGCCACCCACCGCATGGGGCCTGCGACCAGCGGGAACGGTTCCAGTGCCGCGATCGCGGTCAGCGTGACAACCGCCTCGGCCTCTCGGTCGTCCTTGAGCTCGTCGAGCCGCGCCCGCACGGTCGCCAGGCGCTCCAGCGGGTCCGCGACGTCGACCGGGAGGTCGGCGAGGAGGAGTGACACCCGGTTGTCCCGGATGCCCTCCTGCCCGGGGGCCCGGACGTTGACCGGGACCAGGCTGCGCACGGCCCGGGCGTCCGGCTCCTCGCCGCGGGAGAGCAGCAGCGCCCGGAAGCCGCCGCTCACCGCGGCGAGCACCACGTCGTTGAACGTCCCCCCGGCCGCCCGGCGGACGGTCCGGACGTCCGCGACGGTGCCCCGGGAGAAGGCGAAGACCCGGTGCGCCGACAGCGGCCCCGACAGCGACGTGGCGTGCACCGGCAGCAGGGCGGTGGACAGCGCGACGGCGCCGCGCAGCGCGTCGCGGGCGCCGCGGGCGAGCCGGCGGGGGTGGAGCAGGGTGGACGCGGCGGCCTGCAGCTGGGTCACCGGGTTCAGGGCGAGCGCGAGCAGCGCCGACGCCGTCAGCGCCGCGGTCGAAGGCTCCGGCGCCGGCCGCCAGGTGTCCGGCGGGGCCGGGCGCGGCTCGGGTTCCGCGTCGAGGACGACGTGGTAGAGGTCGGTGCCCGACACCCCGTCGACCATGCAGTGGTGGACCTTCGCGATGAGCGCCCACCGCTCCTCCGCCAGCCCCTCCACCAGCCAGTACTCCCACAGCGGCCGGCTGCGGTCCATCCGGGCCGACATCACCCGGCCGATCAGCGCGGCCAGCTCGGCGTCACCGCCGGGCGCGGGCAGCGCGGCCCGCCGCAGGTGGAACCGGAGGTCGAAGTGCGGGTCGTCGACCCAGACCGGCGGCCCCAGGTCGAGCGGGATCGTGCGCACCTTCTGGCGGTAGCGCGGCACGAGCGGCAGCCGGGTGGCGAGCATCGCGGCGAACTCGGCCTGCGCCGGCGCGGGTCCGTCGAACACCGCCACGGAGGCGATGGCCAGTGACACGCCCTCCTCGGAGTCCTCAGCCTGCAGGAACGCGGCGTCGAGCGGGGTCATGCGGTCCACGGGCTCAGAGCTCCCGTTGCACGACCTTGCCCGCCGCGTCGGATCGGCAGGCTGTCGCGGAACTCGGGGGATGCGCTGCCGCTCACCGGATGCTCCGGGATCGGTGGGCCCCGACGGCGCCCGCGGACAGGATCACGATGCCGATCGTGATCACGATCGCCGGGAGCACCGACGACCAGCGAAGGAACAGCAGGTCGAGCTCCTGCAGCAGCAGGGCGAGGCCGGCGAGCAGGAAACCGATCGCGGCGCCGAGGACGGGTGCCGGGTGCTCAGGTGCGCTCACGGATCACCTCCACGTCGCCTGCGCCGACGGCGATCTCGACCGTGACGGGCGCGACCGCCGTACCCGGGGCCGTCCAGTCCAGATCGACGCCCTGCCCGACCGCGACACCGTCGGCGACGATCGTGCCCAGCACGACGGTGCTGTGCACCTGCACGGGAGCTTCGGCGGGCAGCCGCAGCACGACCCGGCCCGCGCCGACGGCCACGTCGAGCCGGCCGTTCGTGGGCAGCGTCGTGTCCGTGAGGTCGACGGTCACCGTGCCCGCGGAGATCCGGGTCGGTCCGGGCCAGCCGGTCGCGCCGATCGTGCGGTCGCCGAGCGGGCCGGCGAAGCGATCGGCCCCGGCTCCCACCGCGACCGCCACCACGAGGAGCACGATCCCGATCACGACGACGTCGGCTCGGCCGGTGCCGCCGGCCAGGCTCAGCAGCAGCACCGCGCCGACGACGACCAGCCCGGCGGCCGGGAACAGGTGCCACGGCACGGGGGCGGACAGGCTGTCGAGCAGCCATCCGGCGCCACCGGCGGTGAGCAGCAGGCCGAACACGATCCGGCCCCAGTGCGGTCCCGGTCGGCGGCGGGTGACCGGGTCCGGCGCGGGCCGCGGCGCGGTCGCCGGGGTTGTCGCGGTCGTCGGGGTCGTGGACATCGTGGTCACCGCCGGGCCGAGATCAGCACGAGGGCGCCCGCGGCGACCACGACCAGCGGCCAGAACATCCCGGCGCCGAAGGCGGGCATCCACTGGCGCAGGATCAGCAGGGCGCCGAGACCGACGAGGGCGGCGCCGACCGTGAACGCCACGGCGTGGCGGTCCGCTCGGGCCGGTGCGCGCTCCGGCTCGTCGTCGCTCGCGTCCGGGATGGCGATCCAGGCCACCAGGTAGGCCAGCACGCCGAGGCCGCCGGACAGGGCGAGGGCCACCGCGGCGATGCGCAGCAGCACGGGATCGACGTCGAGGTGGCGGGCGATGCCGCCGCAGACCCCGCCGACCATCCGGTCCCGGCGGGAGCGGCGCAGCCGCCGATCGGTGGGTGCGACCGGGCCGGCCGCGGGTGGTGGTGGCGATTCGTCGTGTGGAGCGGTCACAGCTACTCCTCGGAGGGATCAGGGGGCCTCGGCCCCGTGCAGGGGCGAGATGCGGAGGGCGGGCGGCCGGTCCTGCCGGACGGCCGCGGGTGGCGGGAGGGCGGGACCGGTGCAGCGCTCCAGCGGGAAGCGCTCCTCGTCCATGTCGACGACGGCCACCATGACGGGGGCGAACCGGGCGAAGGACTCCGACGTCGAACCCGGTCCGGGCCCCGGGTGCCCGCGAGCCCCCCGGTGCCCGACGACGAGCAGCTCGCAGTCGCGGCCGAGGTCGGACAGGACCTCGACCGGGTCGCCGTCGCGGACGATGGTGCGCACGGGCAGCCCGGGTGCCACCGCCCGGGCGAGGCCACGGGCGTCCTCGACGATGCTCGCTGCGAGTAGCGGCCCGACCCGCCGGGTCCCGGTGACGCACGCGATCGTGAGGGGGAGACCGCGCCTGCTCGCGTCGGCGGCAGCCCAGGCGACTGCGAGCATCGACGCGGCGGAGCCGTCGGCCCCGGCGAGGACCGACCGGACCGGATCGGTCATAGTACTCCCTCCGCGCGCCGGTGAGCGCCGGCCTGCCGCCGGGGCCTCGGTGGCCCCGCCCGACCATCGTGGGCGCATTGGGGCGCGGGCAGCAGGGTCCTCCGACCGGAAAGGCGGGGCCGGTGGGCCCGCGGCGCCGTCCGCCGGGACGGCGGTCCCGGGATGCTGATCCGAGGCGGTCACCTGTAGGTTCGCCCCATGAGTCTCGCGGTTCGGGTCCTGATCCCGATCTCGCCACCTGGCCGACTCCGGTCGGCGACACAGTGGTCAACATCACCGGGGAACCGGGCGAACTCAGCGCCCTCTGTCCGGCGATGGTGGCAGACCAGCCCGACGGATACACCTTCCAGCTCCGCAACCGTTCCAACGGCAAGGTCGTGGAGAGCAAGTCGTTCAAGTTGTGCCTGATCGGGTTTCGCAACCGGAGGATAGGGGTGGAGAATCTCGCCTCCGAGATCCGAGATGCTCTGGTTACCGCGCTGGACCCCATCGCATTGACAGTGGATTTCACCCAGAATGTCCGTGGCGGTCACCGTATCGCCGCATCTGCTCGACACAACGGAGGTGTTCCTCGTGGACTCTGATATCCGCCGGCCCATTGCGGTCGTCTCACTGTCCGGTGGGATGGATTCAACCACCCTGCTGGCCCACTACGCAGCCAGCGACCCCGCGTACGAACTTGTTGCGGTCTCCGCGGATTACGGCCAGCGCCATCGGCGGGAGCTGGACTTCGCCGCACGAGTGGCCGCCCACTACTCCGCCGAGCACATCATCGTGGACCTGCGACCGGTGGGCGTGCTGTTGACCGGTTCGGCACTCACCGACCCTTCGGTGGAAGTGCCCGAGGGGCACTACGCGTGGGACACGATGAAGGCCACCGTGGTTCCCAACCGAAACATGCTCCTGGCCAGCGTGCTCATCTGCATTGCAGTGGCTCGCAAGGCAGAGGTGGTGGCGCTGGGCATGCACTCTGGCGACCACGCCGTCTATCCCGATTGTCGACCCGAGTTCGTGGACTCCCTGGGAAGGTGTGCCGCGATCGGCAACGAGGGATTCGACCCACCCCGGGTCGAGGCGCCGTTTGTGAACATCAGCAAGACGGACATCGCCCGCCGCGGCGCCGAACTGGGGGTTCCCTATGAACTCACCTGGTCCTGCTACAAGGGTGCCGACAAACACTGCGGAGTCTGCGGAACTTGCTACGAGCGCCGTGAGGCGTTCCGGGATGCCGGCGTCCCGGACCCGACCGGGTACGTGGATTCCCGCGCGGAGTTCGCCAAGGCGCAGGGATGAGCCCGGGGTCCTTCTTCGAGGACGTGCTGGACCACAACGCGGAGACCTCCCATCGGCTCCCCCAGCTGGGCGGAAAGTGCGTCAGCCTCCACGGTCACTCGTGGAGGTTCCAGGTGAGCATTGGCATTCCTGAACTGGAGAACGGCATCGGAGTGGAGTTCGGGCTGTTCAAGACGGGCTTCCGGAAGTGGGTGGATGCCTACCTGGATCACGGTACCATGCTGGGAGCGGCGGACAACCTAGTGGGATTGTTGGGTCAGGACCTCCAAAACAAGGTGTTCCGGTTCGGTGCAGGAATCCACGCCGTCGGCGAGGAGTCCCTCGCGGCTGACCTGGACTGGCCCACAGTGGAGAACGTGGCCACCCTGATCGAGCGGGTGGCCACCAAGGTGCTGATCACCTGTGACCGCGCTCCTGGCACCTGGATCTACCAAGTCAAGGTTAAGGAGACCGCGGTGAACGGAGTGGTGAAGACCATCCCGGCACCACAGACTCCGATGATCACCGCGCTCCAGCGAGAATGGGCGTCCGCGTGACCCAGCTTCTCGACATCCGCAGGTTGAGCGAAACCCGTACCCCGGAAGACGGCGACGTTTTGAACGTCGCTGAGGTGTTCGGACCCACCTTCCAGGGCGAAGGACCCAGTAGGGGGCGGGTGGCCACGTTTATCCGCACCGGAGCCTGCAACCTATCCTGCAGGTGGAGTGACACCGAGTGTGACTCCGCGTTCACCTGGGATGCCAGTCGGTTCAGGCCTCGGGATCACATCTTTCCAGTGCCTGTGGTACGGATCATCGAGTTCCTGGAGTTCACCGAGGCTCCCCTGCTGGTGGTCACCGGCGGTGAACCACTGCTCCATCAGCGACGGCCGGCATTCCTGCAGCTGTTCGCTGCTGCGGAACGCAGTGGTCTGAACGTGGAGGTGGAGACCAACGGTACCAAGTCACCCAATCCGGAACTGGCCGGGATGCCGAGTTTCAATGTCAGCCCCAAGCTGAGCAACAACGTGTCCGATCCTGAATCTGTCAGGATCGTTCCCTCGGCCCTGGCCAGGTTCGCGGAGCTGGCCAGAATGGGGACAGCCACCTTCAAGTTCGTGATCAGTGCTGAGGCCGACCTGGTCGAGGTGGAACAACTCATCCGGAGGTTCGACGTACCCAACAAGCAGGTCTGGATCATGCCCGAAGGAGTCGATCCAGACCTGATCATGAAAAAGGCACAGCAGCTCGCCGACCCCGTGTTGCAGCGGGGATGGAACTTCACCCTGCGTGACCACCGGGCACTGTGGCCCGAGGAAGACAAGGGACGTTGATGACAGCAGATCTGGCTGCCGTAGGAGGCGTACCCAGTACCTCCGCAAGGGACCTCCAGCGTGCCGCGGAACACATGGCAGCGGTGCTGGAGATCCTGGGGGTGGTCGACGTCACCCAGGACGGCATGGAGCGGACCCCCGAACGCTTCGTCAAAGCATTGGACGAGATGGCCTGGGGGAGGGATCTCTCACCCGCCAGACACCTCGACGTCACCTTCCCCTCCGAGGGTGGCGGCAGGATTACCGTGGAGCGGATCCCGGTGACAGCGCTGTGCGCACACCATCTGCTCCCGTTCGACGGGTTCCTGTGGGTGAGCTACATTCCGCGACGGGGAGCCCGCATCGTGGGGCTGTCCAAGCTTGCCAGGCTGTCCCAGGAGTACGCCGCTCGGGCCACTGTGCAGGAACGCATCACCACCGAGATTGCCGATGCGGTGGAGAAGCAGTTGGACGTGGAGGGGGTCGCGGTGTTGATGAAGGCAGACCACTCATGCATGTCTCGTCGCGGTGCTCGGGCGCACGGTGCTGACACCATCACCGAGGAGTACCGGGGTGTATTCGACACCGACTCCTCACTACAGACAGGGTTTTTGATCAAGGCGCTCCACGAGGTGTCGCGGGCCATGGTGGAGGAGCTCGGTTGATTGGGTACACGGCCGGCATCGCCGCCGCATACGGCGCAGCGGACTTCATCGGAGGTCGGGTGTCACGGGACCTCCGCCCAGCGGCCTTGTCGGTAGAGCACGGCGCGACACGCCGGGCGATGTCCACGGGGTGGTGATCGTTTGTCGGGATGATCTGCGGGTGGCGCATGACGGGTCGGAGGGGGTGTCGCCGGAGGGCTGGTTGCCGGATCGGGTGTCGGTGGGGGCGCTGACGATGACGTTCCCGCCGGAGCTGGTGGATCGTCGTGGTGCAGCACCTGTCCAGTCTCTGGAGCACCGGTCCGGCGGACCAGGGCCCGTGGACCCGTCCGGTACGCCCGGAGGGCCCGGTCCCCACCCCACGCGATCCGGGACGAACGGTCCGACCGGGATCCGGTCAGAGGGGACGGGGGACGACCAGCACCGGACACGGCGCGTGGCTCAGCGCGCTGCGAGCGACCGGGCCAAAGGGCCGCAGCGGGTCGCGACGGGCGCTGCCCAGTACGAGCAGGCCGGCACCGAGGTCCTCGCCGAGGTCCTCTCCGACGACCTCGTGCGGCCACCGGCGGACCAGGCGGACCTCGACCGGGATTCCCCGTCGGGTGAGGGTGTCGACGGCCTCGTCGAGCAGGCGCAGTCCGTGCCGCACGGCCTCGCCCAGCCCTACGCTGCGCTCGCCGAACGACAGCGGAACGGCGTGCACCGCGAGCACGGTGCCACCCAGGTAGCCGGCCGCCTCTGCGGCGGCGGCGAGTACCGGGCGGTCGGCGGGCAGGTCGCGCACGGCCGCGACGACGACGGGTGACGTGGGCTGCTCGGTCCGACCGTGGGTGACGAGCAGGGCGGCACCGCCGGTCACGGCCGCGGACTGGTCACCGGGGCCCGGGGCCGCGCTCACCGGACGCCCGGAGCGCCGGCACCACCGCCGGACCCAACCCGGCACGTCGGCGGGGCCGGTCGCCACGGCGAGCGTGGTCCGGCCGGCCGGGGTGGTCGCCGAGGTCGCCATGCGGTCGTCAGCTCCGCGGACGGGCGATCGAGCGGACCGTCAGGGCGCCGACGACCAGTACCAACGCTGCGGCGCTGACCAGCCGGTTCACGTCGAGAGCCGGCAGCCACCGGACCTGCCCGTCGCGCAGCACGACGACCCCGCAGGGGTGACCGGTCCAGCCGAGCCCACCGCCCGACCCCTCGCCGGCCGGCCGGCCGGCCGGCTTCTCGCCGCCGGCCGGGAGCTCACGCCCCGAACCACCGCCCGCGCCGCCACCGACGTGGGACACCGGGATGACGGTCACCCCGTCCACCGTCACCGGTTCGCCGAACACCCGGTTCACCCGCAATGCGCCCTCGACCCGATCCGCCAGTGCCGCTGTGTCCATGACCCTCGTCCCTTCGTCGCGCCGGACCCCGAGCGTGGCGTGCGGCGACCGGTGACGGCAGGGCCGGAGGTCCCGATCCGCTCGGCCGGGGGACTCACGCCGGCCGGCGGTTCGAAGTCGAGCGTCGGGTCGTCCACGACGTGCGTGACGACCGTCCGCTGCGAGGTGTGATCGCCCACTTGGCCGCCGGTCACGGCAACGAGCATGGCCGAGCCGCGATCCGGATCCTGATCGGACGCAGGCCCGACGTGGGCTCTGGAGCGCCGATGCGTCTTGTCGCAGGCAGCCTCGTCGCCGCTTCGGGTGGCTGGCAGCATCCGGCTGCCGCGGCTGCGGTACTTCGCTGGGGGCCGTCGGCGGCGGGCTTGTCGTTGCGGCGTTGACCGACTCGTGTCTCTTGGGCGACTGCTGGTGAAGCTGCTCCACAGCCGCCGCGGAGAGGTCGACATCGAGCAGGTCCCGCAGCGGCTGCGCGGCTGACGCCGACCGGGTGGTTCATGTGGGGTCTACCCGTCTGCGCAGGGTGGTCAGCTCGTCGGCGGTGCCGAGCGCGATGAGCACCGCCCCCTCCTCGATGACGATGTCCGGGTCGGGGTTTGCCTCGAAGGGCCTTCCGGGGCGGCGCAGTGCGAGCAGGAGGGCACCGGTCGGGAGGTGGGTGGCCATCTGTCCCACCGTGGTGCCGACGTGCGGCGAGTCCGGCAGCACTTCGAACTGTTCCAGCCGGAAGTCGAGGGTCTCGTCGTGCATGACGACGTCGAGGAACTCGGCCACGTGCGGCTGCAGCGCGAACGCGCCGAGCCGCCGACCGCCCATCAGCTGCGGGTTGACCGTGCGGTCGGCGCCCGCCCGCATCAGCTTGGCTGTCGAGGACTCGTCCCGCGCCCGCGCGACGACAACGATGTCGGGCCGCAGTGCGCGTGCGGACAGCGTCACGTAGACGTTGTCCGCGTCGGTGTCGAGCGCGGCGATCAGGGCCCGGGCGCGTTCGATGCCCGCCGCGAGCAGAACCCGGTCGTCGGTGACGTCGCCGATGACGTGGGGCTCGTCCAGACCCGCCAAGCGCTCCGGGTCGCGGTCGATGGCGACGACCCGCTGGCCCGTGCTGCGGAGGTAATGGCGGCTCGCCGCCCCGACGCGGCCCCAGCCGCAGACGATGACGTGACCCTGCATGCGGCTGATCGACCGATTCATCCGGCGCCTTCCCAGGTGGCTTCGCAGATCGCCCTCGACGAAAGCTTCGAGCAGCGCGCCGAGGGCGTACAGGGCTGTGCCGACCCCGGTCAGGATCAAGGCCATCGTGAAGACCTTGCCTGCCGAGCTGAGCGGGTTGACTTCGCGAAATCCGACGGTGGTGATCGTCGTGATGGTCTGGTAGAGCGCGTCGAGCGGGGTGAAGCCCAGCAGGACGTATCCGACCGTCCCCGTCGCGACCACCACCGCCAGCGCGGCCAGCGCCGTGCGGATGCGCAGAGCTCGGCTCACGCGCAGCGCTGGAACGCCGGCAGGTGTTCGTCCACGGAGGCTGAACGCAGCGCGGTGAAGACGCGCTGGACGCCGGGGTAGCCCGCGACCTCCGGCGGCAGGTCGTCGTAGAGCTGCACGTCAGCCTTCTCCGCGTCGACTCCCATCGCGCACGCCGCGGCGATCGTCAGCGGCAACCGCGTACCCGGCTCGGCGTCAGCCGGAAGCGTGATGCCGTGTGTCCGGGCCACCGTTTCGAGCGCGGCGGCGTGGTTTCCTCGGACGTGACGATGGAGCGGAAGGGTGCGACCGGACCGAGCGCGTCGATGCCGTTCTGGTAGGTCGCTCGCGCGTGGCGTTCTTCGATGATCGCCCTCTGGAGCACCGCGGCGAGGTCCGCGCTCGCCGCCGACGGCGTGGGCGCGCCGCTGACGACGGCCCCGTCCGGGGAGTTCGCAGACCCCGGCCGACCTCCACCGCCTCCGGTGCCGCAAGCCCCGACCAGTGCGAGGACGGCCACACCCACTACCGCCGCGGCCATGAAGGAGGTTCCACCACACCTGTGGTGACGATTCCTCGCGCATGAGAACCTCCGCTTGATCCGGTCATCACTCTGCTCGAAGCGCAGGACCGAGGGCAGGGCCGCAAGTCCTGCGCTGAGACGACGTGCGGCTGCGCATGGGGTAACCGTCGGCTCGTCAGACACACCGGGCCGGCGTCCGTCGGCGGACACCGCTGCGGTGTCTCGACAGCGCAACGGCACGTCCAGGAGATGACCAACGCCCCTTGGCTGCGGCGCGGACCGGACCAACACTGCAGTGCGGACGGCCTTCAGCGCGGGGCCCGCACCGGGGCCTCGATGGCTGGTCGTGTCCGTCGTGATGTCCGGCAGGAAGGAAGTGGCGATGGCGGCCTCGGCGCCCCGTGGTCCGGCGGCATCTGTGATCGCGGCCTGTTCGTCCTGCGGCACCCGCAACCGCGTGCCGTCCGTGGCCAGGGGCACACCCCGGTGCGGTTCCTGCAAGAAGCCGTTGCCGTGGCTGGTGGCGGCGACCGACGCGGACTTCGCCGACGTCGTCGAGCGGTCGCCGACCCCGGTTCTGCTGGACCTCTGGGCGCCCTGGTGCGCGCCGTGCCGGATGGTCGCGCCCGGCGTTGAGAGGGTGGCGGCGGAGTTGGCCGGTCGGATCAAGGCGGTGCAGGTGAACGTCGACGAGTCGCCTGCCGTGGCCGCCCGGTTCGACGCCCGCAGCATTCCCACCCTGCTGGTGCTTCGCGGTGGCGAGGTGGTCGCCCGACAGGTCGGCGCGCTGCCTGCCGACGCGCTGCTGAGATGGGTCCGTACGGCCGTGGCCTAGCCATCGCACCGCCCGACCGGGCTGGACGGGGCGGCCACCACCGAGAGCGGAAGCGCCGTGCGGAGGAGCGAGCACCGGGGAGCGGGCAGGGCGGCCGCGATCCGGACCAGCTCGCGGGCCGAGGCGGCCTCCGGCTGGGCGACGATGACGGGCACGCCGCGGTCGCCCGCGTCCCGGTCGCCACGTCCAGGGGCACCTGGCCCAGCAGGGGTTCACCGGTTTCGGCGGCGAGCGTTGCGCCGCCTCCGCGGCCGAAGACGGCGCTGTGCCCGCCGCAGGCTGTGCACACGGCGGCGGACATGTCCCGATGACCCCGGCCAGAACCACGTCGGGGCCGCGCTCGTGAACCTGCGTTCCGCGTAATTCAGACCGGCTAGAGGTCATGATCTTGGGTTTGACCTGGGGAGATGCGTCGAGACGCCCCGGCGGGGCGTGTCTCTAGGTGGTGGTGTTGCTGCTGGTCAGCGGCGTGCGGTGGCAAGTTCGATCATCTGCTTGGGTGGGGTGATGTCGAGCTTGCCGAGCGGGTCGCGTTGGGGCTTGGACAGCTCGGTGCGCTGGCGGAACACCCCGGTGGGGCCGGTGAAGGTCCCGGCGTGGAGCCGGTCGACGTGACGGCGCACGGTGTTCCAGGTGTCGCCGGTGCGGGTTTCGATGATGCGGATGAGCAGCAGCGCGAGCCAGCAGAGCACGACGTGGGCGCGGATGCGTTCTTCGAGGCGGTGATAGACCGGGCGCAGGTCGAGGATCTGTTTCATGTCGCGCCAGCCGCGTTCGACTTCCAGGAGCTGCTTGTAGCCCAGCGCGATGTCGGCGGCGGGCAGGTGCGGGTCCGAGCAGCGCAGCAGGTACTTCCCGTCGAGGTTCGCCTCGGTTTTGATCTTGGCCTTGTCGATGCGCAGCAGCCCGCCGGGAGTGACACGCAGGTACCGGTTGAGGCCGGGCTTGGTCGAGATCTTCCCGTGCAGCTCGCCGCGCTTCATGACCGCCACGGTGTCGGATCCGGCGATGAGTTCCTCGAGTTGGGCGACGAGCTGGGCGCGGATGTGGGCGTCGCGGCTGGCGGCGTCGGGGTTGTGGCAGATCACGAACCGTTCGGTGTCGGAGATCTTCACTTCCTTGACCGGCATGTTCTCGGCGATGTCGGTGTATCGGCCCTGTCGCGACAGGGCCGCCTTGATCTCGGGTGAGTCGGGGCGCAGCTTCTCCCCGATGATGTAGGCGTGATCGCCTTGTCGCAGGTAGCGGCGGTTACGTTCGGGGGAGAACCCGCGGTCGGCGACCCACACGATCTTCGACAGGGTCCAGTCCCGCATGTCGTCTTTCACCTGGCGGATCAGGGCGGAATCGTTGGTGTTCCCGGGCCAGCACCACACCCGTACCGGGATCCCGTCGCGGGTCACGGCCATCCCGATCACGATGTGCGGGAGGTCGTCTCGGGAGTCCTTGGACTTGCCGTAGGTCCGGAACCCGACGCCGACGCCCTCGCCGTCGGTGCCGCCGACGCCGTCGGTGTCGCCGGGGCTGTCGGTGTCGCCGGGGCTGTCGGGTAGCACCTGGCCGTGTCCGTCGCGGGCCACGGGTTCGTCGGGGTCTTCCAGCTCGACGTAGGTGGAGGTGGTGTCGAAGAACAGCAGGTCGACTTCGAGGTTGAGCAGGTTCGCGACCTGCTCGAACACGCCGGCCTCCAGGCGTTCGCGGACGTCGTGGAGCCAGTCCATCGCCCGATAGCAGGCGTCGTCGGAGGTCTGCGGCAGGCCGTCGATGTGCACGTCGTGGTTGATCCAGTCCGCGGCGGCCAGCTTCGAGGACGGGGCCAGCGCCCGGTTGGCGACCAACCCGAACAGCACCCGCTCGGTCACCTCGGTGTCGCGGGCCACGGCTACGATGGCCGGGTCGTCCGGCGCCGGTTGGAGGCCGTGTGGTGTCTCGGGGTGTCACACGCGCCGCCCTACTGGTGGCGCTGTTCTTACTGGTCTTCCTCGCCCTGGCCCTGGCCCTGGTCCCGCTGCTGTCCGGGCCCGTCACCGGCACTCCCGCCGCGACCCCTGCTGCGGTCACCCCTCCAGCCCGAGCTGCGGGCCCGGCCGCGCCCGCGGAACCGGGGCCCGAGCTGCGGGTGATGACCTGGAACGTCCGCACCAACGAGTTCGACGCTCCCGACTGGGCCCCCGTCGTGGCCGAGCGGCTGCCCGATGTCGTCGGCTTCCAGGAGATCTGCGCCGGCGACGCCCAGGAGCTCGCCGACCTGCTCCGTGACGAGCATGGCCTGGACTACGAGGTCGCCCTCGGGCCGGCGCGGGAGGCGCTCTACGAGAGCTGTGAGACCACCGCGGCGGGTCCGGTCGTGTTCGGTCAGGCCGTGCTGTCGCGGGTGCGCCTGCGGGACCCGGTGAACACGATCCTGCCCGACGGCGGCGGTCTCGACGAGCCCCGCGCGTTCCTGGCCGTCACCCTCGACGTGCCCGGCGGCCCGGTCCGCCTGTTGACCACGCACATCACCATTGGCCTGGAGGCCGGTGACAGCGCCGCGACCGCTGCCCGGCGGCGAGCCCTGCAGGGCGAGCAGATCGATGTCGTGGCGCGGGCGGCGGCGAGCAGCGGTGAGCGTGTCCTGGTGGTCGGCGACCTGAACATGGGGCCCGACGACCCGAGGCTCGATGTCGTGGAGCGAGTCGGGTTGCAGGAGGTCGACCGGGACCGCAACTCTCCTACCGGGAACAACCGCTTCGACGACCCCGGGTCGGCCGCCGAGAACAAGATTGACTACGTGTTCGCCAAGGGGTTGTCGCAGGTCGGCAACCCGGAGACGTTCTGGGTCCCCAGCTCCGACCACCGGCCGCTGGTCGCCACTCTGCGTCCTTGACGGCCGGCCCGCCAGGAGCGACCGGATGCCCTGGGCGACGACCTGCCCGTTCGCCCCGGCGGGTTGTGCCCCTGATCAACTCCTGCTCAGGTCGTCGACGAGGATGTCGACCACCCGTTCCTCCCACTGCGGACGTCTGCGCCCTCGCGAGGGGACTCCGGGTCGCCTGACCGCCGGCCTCAGCCCAGCCACTCCGCGCGGCACCATCGGGACTCAGAGCTCGCGCAGTCGGGGCAGAACCTCCTCGCCGACGCGCGCGACCCATCCCGGAAGATCCGGCTGCGAGGAACCGACCCACACCGTCGAGACGCCCAGCTTCGCGTAGGCGCTCATCGCCGCGACGAAACCGTCGACGTCGGCCAGCGGGTCCGCCCCAGTGATGATCGTCCTGCGGATGTCGGACGGGTCGCGGCCGACGTCCGCGCAGTGCCGCGCGAGGACGTCGAGCTTGCCGGCGATGACGTCCGGGCCGGCGTCGAACAGGTTGCACGCGTCCGCGTACTGCGCGACCAGCCGCAGCGTCTTCTTCTCCCCCATCCCGCCGATCAGCACGGACGGCCCGCCTGGCTGCAGCGGCTGCGGCTGGCACATCGTCTCGGCCAGCTCGTAGTGCTTCCCGTGGAACGGGCCGTCGTCGGCGCTCCACATCTGCCGCCAGATGCGCAGGGTCTCCTCCAGCCGCTCGAAGCGTTCGGGCACGGGCGGGAAGGGCACGCCGAGGCCGGCGTGCTCGCGGCCGCACCAGACGGCGCCGATGCCGAGCACGGCCCGGCCGCCCGACAGAACGTCGAGGGTGGCGAGGGTTGTGGCCAGCAGTCCGGGCCGGCGGTAGGTCACGCCGGTGACCAGCAGGCCCAGCATCAGGCGCTCGGTCTGCCCGGCCAGGAATCCGAGGGTGGTGTAGCCCTCCAGCATCGGGTCGTCGGCCGGGGCCATCTCCTCCATCTGGAACCAGTGGTCCATCAGGGTCAGCGTCGTGAAACCGGCTTGCTCGGCGGTGCGGGCCGCGGCGGCCAGTCCGGGGGCGATGGCCGCCGGTTCGCCGAACGTCGTGAAGTCGGCGACGTGCAGGGCCATGTCCATGGCGGTAGTCCTCGGAACGGGGTCAGCGGGTGGCGGGATCAGCGGCCCAGCTGGCCAGGATCGGCAGGACGCGGGCAGTCGGGGAGTCGGGTTGGGCGGTGTGGACCACGAGGGTCTGGTCGGGTTCGTGCGGGGCGGCGACGATCTCGATGTCGAAGTCCAGCGGGCCGGCCGTGGGGTGGGCGACGCGTTTGGCGACCGACGCGCAGTCGCGGACGGCGTGGTCGTCCCACCAGCGGGCGACGTCGACGTCGGTGTCCCGCAGCTCGTCGATCAGGGCGGTGAGCCGACGGTCGTGCGGGTGCCGTCCGGCTTCGCGGCGCAGCGCGGCCACGGCCGTGGCGGCGAAGTGACTCCAGTTGACGATGCGCTCGCGGGCCACCGGGTCCTGGAACAGGAACCGCATGAACGACGTGCCCGGCTCCATCGGGCGACCGAGCACGGCGCACAGCAGCGCGTTGCGGGCCAGGACGTCGCTGCGGCGGCCAAGCAGCACCACCGGGACGTGGGCGAGCGTGTCCATCAGGCGCATCAGCCCGGGATCGGGGCGCTGCGGCACGTCGGACGGGGCGGCCCGGCGGAGCGAGGTGGGGCGGCGAGATCGCGCAGGTGGGCGTGCTCCACCTCGTCCAGCCGCAGCGCCCGCGCCAGGGCGTCCAGGATCTCGTCGGAGACGTGCGGCTGGCGGCCCTGCTCCAGGCGGCTGCAATAGTCGGGGCTCAGCCCGGCGAGCACGGCCAGCTCCTCCTTGCGCCAGCCCGGGCACCCGTCGGGCGCCGGGGAACGGCTGGATACCGGCCTGGGCGGGGTCCCGGCGGGAACGCAGGAAGGCTCCCATCGCGGCGCGGTCCTGTGGCATGACCTGCACTTCAGGGACGGCGGCGGGGACCCGCCGTCACCGCAACGCCCGCCGGCTCGGGATAGGGAATCCGCTCACCGTCTCGCCACGCCCGACGCGGTGGACCCGACTCAGGCCTGGACGGCGGCGCCGCAGATGCCGCAGGCCTCGAACTGTCGACGCTTCCACCGGGCCACCGGGACGAAGAACAACGTGAACTGCCTGAACTCGCGCATCCGCGCCCACTGCGTGGTGTTGTGGCACCGCGGGCAGGTCCGAGTCTCACCCGGGCCAAGGTGCTGCTGCTTGGTGCCGAGACCGAAGAGGAAGAACATCACCTCAGTGTAGGGAGGGACCACCTGACCGCCGCCGGCTTCCCGGGGCGGCCTTGTCGAGGAGTGCCAGCAAGGTCTTCGGAGCGACTTGGCGGTAGGCGTCGGTGGATCTCGTGTACGTCGTCCCCATCCGGTTTCCCGCGCACGAACCAGGTGGGCGCGCCGTGGGTCAGGCCTTCCGTCACCTCGGGCGGTGCCAGGCAGCGCTGACGCACACCCGCCAGGAGAACCTGGTCGCGAAACTCGGCATCAGCCGCGGCGACCACAACCGGCCGGGGCTGGTGGGGGCGAGAGGAAATCCCGCTATCCGTGCGCGGCCCAGCCGTCGGGCTGAGTGCCGTCGCTGTCGGTGAAGCCGTACTCGCGGGCGAGGTCGGCGGAGGTCACCGAGTGCTGGTTCCACCGCGCGCGGTCCGGGTCGGTGGCGAGCGCTGCGACGGCGCGCCCGACGTAACGGGGCGACTCGGAGGAGGCGAATCCGGCCGGAGCACCGGGGTGGTCGTCGACCGCGTCGGGATCCAGAGCATCCCGCCAGTTGTCCTCGGTGACGCCGAAGTTTGTCGAGCATCATCTCCGAGCGCAACCAACCCGGAGTGATCGCCACTGCAGAGGCGTCGTGCGGTTCGAGCTCGTGGCCCTGGGAGAACGCCAGCCGGCATCCAGGTCGTGCCGCCAGATCGGCGTGTTCGGGTCGGGGGTCCACCTGTGAGTACCTCGCCGCCCCAGATGTCGTTGACCAGCACGTCGATGTGGCCGTGCTCGTCCCGGATACGCTCGCCCAGCCCTCGCACCTGATCGGGGTCGAGGTGGTCGACCTGGATCGGGACACCGGTCCCGCCGAGGCGGGTGACCAGCTCGGCGGTCTCCTCGATGGTCTCGGCGCGGTCGTAGTCCGACCGGACGGTGATCCGGTGCCCACGACATGACGTGAGGGTAAGGCCTCGGCACGACGACGAGCGGCGCCCAGGGCGCAATCGCGCGCGTCAACCGGCGGGTTGTGCCCCTGATCAACTCCTGCTCAGGTCGTCGACGAGGATGTCGACCACCCGTTCCTCCTCGACCGCCTGCCCGGTGGCGCGCATGGCTTCCTTGAGTTGGGGATCCCAGCTCGCCTCGACCGGGGTGCCGGTGATCGGTCGGCCCGGTCCGGTGGTGAGCGCCGCGCGGTAGGCCACGGCGTCGAAGCGCCATGGCGTCACGGGGAGCCGGCCGAACAGGACGTTGCCGATGCGCAGACCTCCCCAGTCGAAATCGCCGTGGTAGCGCAGCTGCGCACCCGACCGTACGGCGAGGCGGAGCAGCAGCATCGCCGCGGCCCCGGGGTGACCGCTCACGCAGACCAGCGGGGAGGCGCCCGGGCCCAGCCGGTCGGCGGCCTGCGCCACGACCACCGGGTTCTCGCACACGGACATCATGATGCCGGGGAGCGCTGGTGGATCCCGGGTGAGCTGGCGCAGGGTGAGTACCGCGGGCTCGCCGGAGTCGGCGAGCGCGCCGAGCATCCGCCCGGTCGCGGAGCGGTGGTCGCCCGGCAGGCCCAGCGCCAGCACCGTGGTGGAGAGCTCGTCGCGCAGCAGCCCCACCGACGCCCACACCTCGCGCCGCCACGCCGCGCCCTCGCCGTCGCCCGTCCCACCCAGTGCCCGCGCCGCGCCGAACACCAGGCCGGTGAGCGGCCTGCCGTCGTCGAGGGCGTGGGCGGAGCCGAGCACCCGTTCGGCGAAGCGGCCCATCGCCTCCGGCTCGGGTGGCAGCGCCGCGAGGACCGCCGCGCAGGCCGCCAGCAGCTCGGCGGCGTCGGTGGGGTCTCCGGCGAGGCGGCGCACGGAGCCGGTGGTATGCAGCGCATCGCGCCACGGTCGCAGCTCCGGGCGCCGCTCGACGGCGCCGTCCACGGGCGCGAACGCGGCCCGCCACGCCGTCTCGCTCGCGCTCGCGACGGCGGCCAGGTCGCGCAACGGGCCGGCGAGCGCCACCACCGCCGACACCAGCCCACCCGGATGGACCCCGGAGCTGCGCAGTACCTCGTCGACGTCCTCGAGCCGGACGCTCACCGTGGCGCCAGGCCGGGTGCGCCGCCCGAGCAGCCGGTCGACGGCGTCGCGCTGCGCCGGTGTGGCCCCGGTGAGCGTGACGGCGCCACCGGGCGGCTGCCCGTGTTCGGCGCGGCGGCGCACCCGGTCGACGAGCCAGCGGAGGTCTGCCCCGCCGAGCAGTCTGGCCAGGCGCGGATCAGAGGTCATCGAAGAGGCTGCCGGTGGCAGGCCGGGGGGCGATCGCCGCGGGAACCGCGACCGGCCGCGGCGCCGGGCGCCGCCGCTCCCCGTCCCACTGCCAGTTGGTGACGAGCACCGCGGCCACGCCGTCGGTGCGCGCGAGCTGCGCGATCGCCAGCCCCGGCACCTCCGGGTAGCAGCCCCACTCGCGCTCGCTGGTCATCACCACGTCCAGGTCGAACGCCGCGAGGAGTCCAAGGTACTTGGCGCGCGCGTTGTCGTCGACACCGGCGAACGCCTCGTCGAGCGTGACCAGTCGCGGCGCGTGCGGGTTGCCCGCCGACGCGTAGTGTGCCGACGCCGCCGCGAACAGCGGCACGCTCGCCGCCAGCACCCGTTCCCCGCCCGACGCCGGGCCGGTGGCGGGGCGCCACTGCCCGTTCTGGTGGCGCTCGATCACGAAGCGGTGCCAGCCGCGGTAGTCCAGCGCCGTGGTGAGGTGTTCCAGCCAGGTGCCGGCCTCGTCGCGGGTCCGGACCTCCGCGATCCGGGCCTGCAGGAACCCGCCGACAGCGGCGCGGTCGTCCTCGGACCAGGCATCCGAGGTCTGACGCAGCAACCGGCGGCGCGCCTGCGCCAGCCCGGCCGGCCCGTCCTCGCGGGGCCGCCACTCCAGCCGCAGCCGCATGCCCGTGCTGGTGGGGCGGTCGTCGAGCTCGGAGTTCATCAGCCGCACCTGCCGCTCCGCCTCCGCGATCAGCTCCTGCAGGGTGCTGGCCACCTCGTTGACCAGGTGGTTCTCCAGGATCTCCCGTTCGCGCTCGTCGAGCAGCCGCTGCCGGTCGGCCACCTCGGTGCCCAGTGCCACGGCGAGCTCGGGAACGGTGGACGGGTGGGCGCGGAACACGACCGCCACGACGATGCCGTCCTCGAGCAGCTGCGCGGACGCGGTGTTGCCGTGGCGGGCCAGCGTGTCGGCGAGCGTCTTGAGCTCATCGGCGACCCGGCGCTGCACGCGGTCCCACGCTGTGTCGTCGACCGGGACGGAGTCGAGTTCCTGGTCGATCTGGCGGGCGAGGCGCACCGTGGGGTCGGGCGCCCAGCCGTCGCCGGGCGCGGGCACGGCCAGCTCCGGGAGCGCGACGGCGAGCAGGCCCGTTGCGGTGAACCGGCGCAGCGACTCGGCCGCCGCGGCCCGCTCCTCGCCGGCCGTGTCGAGGCCCCCGTGGGCGGCCTGGCGGAGGCCCTCGGCGCGGCCGCGCTGCGCCACCGCCGTCTCGCGGGCACGGGTGGTGGCACGCTGCTGATCACTGAGCGCGGCGAGTTGCTCGGCGGCCAGAGCCAGCCGCTGCTGCAGCTCCGCCACGGCGGAGCCCACCGTGTCGCGGAGCGTCTCGTAGGCCTCGGTCGCGGACACGGCCTCCCGTGCGCTGCTCTGCGCCCGCTCCACGGCTGCCTCGTGGGCCTCATCGGCCGCGGCGAGCTCGGCGATCGCGTCGGCCTCGAACCGACGGGCGTCGGCCACGGCGCCGGCGGCGGGCCACAGCCCCGCCAGCGTGACGCGGTAGCCGGCGAGGGCCGAGCGGACGGCGTCGAGCGCCGGGCGCTCCGCGGGCAGGTCGACGTCGTCGGCACCGGTGTGCAGCTCCGTGGTGGCCGCCTCGACGCGCTCGGCCGCGGCGTCGGCGAGGTCGTCGGCCTCGGCGCGCTCCTCGGCCAGCCGGGCGTGGTCGTCGGCCAGGGCGACGACGACGGCGTGGGCCTCCCGCAGCCCGGTGTCGTCGGGCACGGTGTCCTGCTCGCGGGTCAGGGTGGCCCGGCGACCGGCGAGCTGATCCAGCGCCGCGGTGATCCGGCCCCGATCCCGGTCGATCTCGGCGGCGGCGGCCCGCAGGACGACCAGCCGGGCACGCCGGGCCGACTCACGCGCCCCGCGCCCGATGTACTCGGCGTCGGACTTGGACCAGGCACCCGTGAGAACCCCGACGCGGAACCGGCCGTCGGCACCGACCCAGGTGTCCGGTTCCGCGCCGGAGGGTGAACCGGGTTCGGGCCCGGCCGTGTCCCGCCGGGCGATCGTGTTCAGCCCGATCGCCTCGAGCACGGCGACGACCGCGTCGGTGGGCACGGCGGACGCGCGTCGATCGTCGGGGTCGACGGCCGGTCGGAGGACCGTCGCCAGCGCGGTGGCCGGCCGGCCGGTGTCGGCAGCGTCGGGGGACAGGAGCACGTCGCCCTCGGCGCCACGAAGGGTGCCGGCGGGGTCGAGCCAGGCGTCCAGCACCCCGGACGCCTCCAGCGCCGCCTCCAACCCGGCCCGCTCGACGGGGGTGACGTGCTCGGCGAAGTCGATGAGCTGCCACAGCGGGGCCCCGGGCCGATCGGCGCGGACCGCGGGATCGCGGGTGTGCGGTGCTGGTGGGGCTCCGTGCTCGCCCGACTCCAGCCGGGAGATCTCGGCGGCCAGATCCGAGGCCCGCAGCCCGGCCGCGGCGGCCTGCTGGTCGAGGCCGGCCTGCTCACGGGCCAGCACGGCGGTGGCCGCCCGGCCCGCGTCGTCCGCGGCCGCGCGCGCGGGGTTGGCGCCGTCGAGCGTGTCGACCCACAGCTCCAGGGCGGCGAGCACCGCGTCGGGCTCGGGGACGGCCAGCTCGACGGCGGCGTCGAGATGGGTGCGCGCGGCAGCCACCAGCTCGGCCCCGCGACCCGTGACGGACCCGGCCGCGATTTCCCGGCGCCCGGCGAGCTGCGCCGCCGCCGTGGCCAGCCGCTCGACCGTGCTGCGGGCGTCGGCGAGGACCCGCGCCGACGCGGCCACAGCGCCGAGCAGCCCGTCGACGTGGGCGATCGCGCGTTCCTGGCGCTCGATCACCAGCCCCGCCGCCCGGCGCAGGTCGGCGAGCTGCGCCGCGACGGCCTCGGCAGACCCGGCAGCGGCTGCCGGCCGGTTCGCGATCCACCCGTCGACCTCGCGTGTGTGCGCTGATCCGACCCGGGCTTCCCGGGCCTGTTCGGCCGCCTCGCCCCTGACCTGCTCGAACGTGCCGGCGGCCGCGCTGCTGCGGGCCGCCGCCGTGGCACGCCGGTCGCGCCGGGTCCCGGCCGCCGTGACGGCCCGTTGCCGCAGCGCGGCCGCCTCCCCGGAGTCCCGTCGGCGCCGGCCGGCCTCGGCAGCCATCCGGTCGAGCTCCTGGGCACTGCGCATCTCGGGGCTCGCGCGCAGGGCCTGCTCGCGGGCGCGCAACCGATCGGCCTGCGCGGCGAGCTCGACCAGTTGCTCCTGCGCCTGCGCGGCGGCCGTTTCGGCCGCGGCGAAGGACTCCTCGGCCGCGGCCAACGCCTCACGCGCCGACCGGTACCGCTGCTCCGCGCGGCGGGGCTGCTCGGCGCGGCGCCGTGCTGCCACCGAGGCGTAACGGCGGTAGTGGCCGAGGAATGCCTCCGCCGAGCCGTGCGCCTCGGCCATCGCGGCCAGCTCGTCGCGGTCCTCCTCCAGGCTGCGGAACGCCTCGGCGACGTCGGCGACCACGGCCTGGTCCAGTGGCGGCAACGCCTCCGTGAGTGCGGCCGAGAGCGCCTTCTCGCTCGGCCGCTTGGACAGCTGCGGCTGGCGCAGCTGAACCAGCAGGTCGACCAGCGCCCCGTAGCGCTGCTCGCCCAGACCGAACAGGGCCTCGTCGACGGCACGGCGGTAGTCGCGGGCCTTCTCGTGCACGACGCCGCGGCCGGCGAGCGCGTCGGCGAGCCGTTCGCGGGGGAGCGCGGTGCTGGTGGCGTCGACCAGGTGGAGTTCGGCCCCGATCCGCTGGTCGGTGAGGAAGAACCAGTGCTTGGCGATCCCCCGCCCGGCCACGGCCTTGAGCCCGCAGCCGATGGTGCGGAACTCGGGTTCGCCGCTGTCGGTGACGCGGCCGAACTCCAGCCAGGTGTACCCGAGCCGCTCGGGGTGCGGGTGCTCGCCGCCCAGCAGCAGGTTCCACTCCATCCGCTTCCTTGGGTCGGCGTCGGGCTCGACGCGGTGCGGGGACAGGTCGCCGTCGAGCAGGAACGGCAGCAGCAGCGCGAGCACCTTGGACTTGCCGGTGCCGTTGTTGCCGCGCAGCAGCAGCCGCCCGTCGTGGAACCAGAACTCCTCGACGTCGTAGTAGAAGAGGTCGACCAGGCCGGCACGCAGCGGTTGCCACCGGGAGCGCTGTGGGTCGGGGAGTGTCATCGGGGCTCCTGGATGGTGGGCGTGCCGACGGCATAGCGGGCCAGGGCCGGCAACGGTCGGACGGTGTCGCCGACGCGTTCCGCCAGCCGCAACGCCTGCAGCCGCCTGAGCGCCGACCCGGTGAGCTCCACCTCGGCCCCGGGCAGGGCGGCGGCCTTGCGCCAGAACGACGCGTGCTCGACGGCCATCGCGCGCAGGTGGGCGTGCAGCTCGGTCAGCGGGACGGGCTCGGCCGCAGCGGCCAGGTGTTCGGCCAGCAGCAGGGTGGCGTGCCCCTCGGTGCCGTTCTCGGGCATGCGGACGTCGGTGAGGTCGTCGAGCGGGTCGACCATGGCGACGCCCTCCTCCCGCACCTCAGCGACGAGTCCGGTGAGCTCGCTGATCCGGGAGGTGATGGCGTGACGCTGGCTGGTGAGGTAGGCGAGTTCGGCCGCGTCGAGATCGGCGTGGTAGAGCACCGGTTCGTCGAGCAGGCGGCGGGTGAGGCGGCGGCGTGTCTGCTGGTTGCGCAGGTCGTCGGTGGTGGCGGGCAGCTCCTCGGTGAGCGCGGCGAGCCGCTCCTCGTGGCCCGCCACCAGCACCGTGGACGGGCCGCGCGGCGTGGCGAGCAGCGCGGCCAGCACCCGGCGTTCGACGTCGTAGAGCGCGTCGCCGTCGTGGCGCACGAACGCGTCCTCGTCGCCTGCCACCCTGGCCAGCACCCCGAGGTCGAGCAGCGTGCGCACCACCGAGACGAGGTCGGTGCGCTCCTCGCGCCGTTCCAGAGAGAACGTGATGCCGGCGGCGGTCA
>Ga0209490_10000584_pt1 | contig 36552 bp, 31 predicted proteins | sample MAT06_FD_187209 | JGI IMG/M metagenome (GOLD analysis project Ga0209490, IMG submission 187209) | Freshwater microbial communities from Lake Fryxell liftoff mats and glacier meltwater in Antarctica - MAT-06 (SPAdes) (version 2) | ecosystem: Environmental > Aquatic > Freshwater > Ice > Liftoff...
TGACGGGTCAGGGCTGACGGGTCAGGGCTGACGGGTCAGGGCTGACGGGTCAGGGCTGACGGGTCAGGGCTGACGGGTCAGGGCTGCGACGACGAGGTCCGCCTGGCCCGCCATGCCCGCCTCGGTCGGGTGGAACGCCTGGACCCCCGGCCCGTCGGCGGGCGGATACCCCCCGACCCAGCGCCCGCCCCCGCCACACGCGTCCCGCCCCGCGGAGGCCGCGTAGGCGTCGACGACCGTGGCCCCGGTCTGCCCGGCGGCGCTCACGGACACGTCGTGCAGGAGGCGTTCGAGGCCGGCGCCGTAACCGGCGTCCGGCGCCGTGACCCCGATCTCGGCGCAGGTCGCGCCGCTCGCCGGGACGATCTGGGGGTAGGTCACCAGCATGACCACGGCCCGGGGTGCCGCCGCCCGCACGGCCTCGAGAGTGACGACGAGACGGGACTCCACCGCGGCCGTCGCGGCGTCGACGGCCCCCCGGTCGACCGTGTACCCGGGGCAGTCACCGGCCTGGATGCACGCGAAGTCGGTCAGTGCGGTGACGTAGCCGATGTCGTTGCCACCGACCGTGATCGTCACCAGTCGGGTGTCCGCGGCCAGCGCGTCCAGCTGGGGCGGCACCTGCACCCCTCCGGCGTCGTGCGGCTTGGTCAGCACGTTGTCGGTGGTGGTGCCCGAGCACGTCACGTCGGTCAGGGTGAGCTCCAGCGCCGCGGCCACCCGCTGCGGGTAGTTGGCCGCGGAGCGCGCACATCCCACGTCGGCGACCGGTGCGAGCCCCGGACCCGCCGCGAAGGAGCTGCCCAGCGCGACGTACCCGGCGCCGGCGGGCACGAGCCGATCGGCGGGACGGGCCGGGTCCGCGGCGGCCCGACCTGCCTCCGCGCCGACTCCTGCGCCGACTCCTGCGCCGACTCCTGCGCCTCCCACCGGGCCGGCCTGCGCAGCACCGTCACCCCCACCCCTGACGACGACCGCGGTGACGGCGGCGACCGCGGCGGCACCCACCAGTGCCGCGGCCGCGACCCGCGCGCGCCGCCGCGGCCGGGGTCCGGGGTGCGCACCGGCCATCGGTGTCAACTCCTCGTCCACGTCCTGTGCTGCCTGCCTTCCGCTGCTCCGGCACGCCGTGGGGCCGCCGATCAGCCACCCGTCGGGGCGTCGGAGGGTTCCCACCCCGGCCCGGCCGGGTCTCCGCCGATGCGGAGGATCCCATCGGCGGCCGGCCCGGGCCGACCGGCCGAGTCCCGGGCGACCGGCCCCGCGCCCTCGTCGAAGTGGTAGACGGCGCCGGTGTCGGCGTCGAGCTCGAAGCGGGCCTGCGGAGGCGCGAACGGCCCGGGGTAGCGAACCACCGTCGACAGCCGCAGCTCGTCCATGAGCCCGCGGTAGCTGGGGTACTCCGGCCCGACGTCGTGCTTCTCCGCCCCGAGCACCAGGAACGGGTCGGACTGCGTACAGGGCTGCGTCCCGTCACCGCATGCGGCCTCCGGGACGGCGGCGGCGGGATAGCTGACGTCCCCCGCCGGCCCGCTCTCGACGGCACCGTCGGGCACTCCGTCCACGAAGATCGTGACCGCGCCGTCGGCCGCGACGCGGGTGACCGCCACGTGGTGCCACCGGTCGTCGTCGATCCGGGTGGCCCCGCACACGGTGCGGTCCGAGCCCGCCCCGTCGGACACGCCGAACACGACCGCGCCGCCGGCGAGCGACAGCCCGTACTTGCGGCCCTGGTTGTACCGGTCCCGGTCGACGACGACGTGACCGCTGATCCAGGCCACGTTGTCCCCGCACTCGACGCGCGGCGCGGGGTTGTCACCGGGCCGCGCCCGCAGCCACAGCTCGATCGTCATGTCACCGCCGCCCACGTCGACACCGAGGGAGCGGTCCTCGCCGTCGTGCAGGGCGATCTTGACCCGGTCGACGTCGTCGCGACCGGTACCGCCGAACCTCAGGGCGTGGTTGCCCGTGGCGGCGGCCGCCGCGGTGCCGACCTCGACGACGCGCGTGGCCGGGACCGAGCCGGCGCCGCCGGTGTCGGTGCCCGACGCCGTGATCACGTAGGTGCCCGCGGTCCGGTACCGGTGCGGCGGTGGCCGCAGTCCGGTCACCGTCGTGCCGTCACCCAGGTCCCAGGCGATCTCCACAGCCGCCCCATCGGGATGGGTCGCACTCGCCAGGAGCGCCAGCGGCTCCCCGACCGGCACCGACGCGCCCGCCGCGGGCTGCTCGATCTGCACCACCGGGACCGTCGGTGTCGGCGCTCCGCACCCCGACACGACCACGACCAGCACCGCGACGCCTGCCCACCACGCTCTTCCCCACACGGGCGACGATGGTAGCGATTAGCCCGCCGTCTGTCTGCCCGCCGCTCGGCAGAGGCGTCCCGACCTCCACCGGCGTAACGCGGGCCCGCCCCGGGGCGAGCCCCCACAGGCCCTCGCCGCGTCCGTGCGGCGCGCCGGGTCGCCGGGGCCGACCCGGCCGAGCCGAAGGAGAACATGACCGCTCCCACCCGGCGAGGCCGCGTCGTCCGCCCGGGTGCCGCGATCGCCGCGACGGCCATGCTGCTCCTGGTGCTCCTGCTGGCCTACGTGATGGTGCTGCTCCCCTACCTGGGCGACCAGGCGCTGTACGCGCTCATCGGGCGGGACGTGCTCGGCGGACGCCGGCTCTACACCGAGATCTGGGACATCAAGCAGCCGGGCATCTTCCTCTGGTACGGGCTCGCCGACCTGCTGTTCGGACCGAGCCAGATCGCCTCGCGGGCGCTCGACGTGGCGGCCGTCCTCGCGCTCGGACCTGTGCTGCACCTGATGCTGCGAAACCGGCTGACGACGCCCTGGGTCCGGCGGTGGACCGCCGCGATCGTCGTGGTCGCCGTCCTGCTGGCACCCGGTTCGTGGGACCTCGGCCAGGTGGAGATGGTGACACTGGCTCCGGCGGCCGCGGCCCTCGCACTGCTCGCGGGGTCGGAGTACCCGGGGCGGGCCCGGCTGGTGGGGGCCGGGTTGTGCCTCGGTCTCGTCGCGGTCTTCAAGCTGGCGCTGGCCGCGGCGGTCGTCGTGCCGGTCGTGGTCTACCTGGCGCTGGCTCCCCCGCCTTGCAGACGGTTGCGGCCGGTGCTGGTCGTGGCCGCGGCCTCGGCCGTCCCGGTCGTCGCGGTCGCGGTGTGGCTCGGGTCGACCGACAGCCTCGGGGCCGCGCTGGTCACCTGGTTCGTCGACCCGGTCGAGACCGCCGCGACACCGGGCGTCCGAAACCTGGAACGGCTGCTCGTCGGCGCGGGCGTCTTCGCGATCGTGATGGCCCCCGTCGTGGTGCTGGGTGTGTGGCAGGCGGTGCTGACCTGGCGCACGCGGGAACGGCTGGACACGGCGCTCGTGGCCTGGACGATGTCGGGCACCGCGGCGGTGGTCGTCCAGTTCGGCTGGGCGTACCAGTGGTTCCTGCTCGCCGCCCCCTTGCTGGCCCTGGCGGTCCGCAGGCTCGACGGGCTCGCGCCCGGACTGCCCGGGCGGGGCGGTCGCCGCCTGGCCGCACTCGCGCTGGTGTGCCTGCCGCTGGTGGCGCACGGCGCCCGCACCCTGGTCTGGACCGCGATCGACGGCGGCGGCCTGACCGCCGGGAGCAGGTCCCGCATCGACGCCCGGCAGGGTCACCACCACCTCGTCGCGGCCGAGCTGGCCGCGGTGCCGGTGGCCACCACCGACTCCCTCTACGTCGTGGGCGATCCGCTGTTCAACCTTCTTGCCGGGCTGCCGTTGCCCCTGCGGACCAACGGCTGGAACTTCTGGCTGTTCACCCCGCGCCACTGGGACCAGGTCGCCGCCGAGGCCCGCCGGGCGCAGCCGACGCTGATCCTGGTCGAGGAACGGGCGGAGCCGCTGGTGCGCGAGGGCGCCCCGGCCCTGTCCGCTCTGCTCGTCGAGCGCTACACGGTGGTGCGTGACGAGGAGTTCGGGACGTGGTACCGGCTTCGCTGACGTCGGCCTCCGGCGATCAGGGGGTCGGGGTGCCCGGGACCCGGGCCTGCACCGCGGCGACGGTGGGCCGCAGTGCCAGCCATGCGGCGATCGGGAGGGTGAGGGTCGTGCCCACGTCCAGCCACCCGTCCACGGCCGTGGACGGATCGGACGCGACCGTCCAGACGGCCCACGCCACACACCATGCCGCCGCGAGTCCTCCGGTGCCCGCCAGGACCCATCGCAGGACCACGGCCCGCACCGGCTCACCGCTCGCCCGCCTCCACAGCAGCGCCGTGCCCGCCCCGCCGACGCCGAGTGCGCCGACGGTCTCGACCCCGACGGCCAGCGGCACCGGGTACGCCGACAGCAACCGGGTGGTGAGGAACCACGCGCCGACCCACGCGACCGCCCACACGGCGGCGAGCGCCGCCACGGCGCGCACCGGCACGGGGCCCACCGGCCCAGGGCGCACCGACACACGGCGTGACCCGGCGGCGAGGCCGACGACGAACCCCGCTGTCCCGCACACGAGAGCCGACAGGGGCCCGACGGCGGCGGGCACCACGCCCGCCAGCGCGGGCTGCGCCGCGAGGCCGAGCAGCCCGCCGAGACCCGCGGCGACCGAGCGTAGCGTCGAGATGCCGGCGACGAGCGCGGTCGCCACCGCCAGACCCGTGGCCACGCCCCCGACGTTCACCCCGAGCGTCCACCCCGCCGAGTTGGCGACGCCCCACCCGACGGCGGCGACCGTGCACCGCTGCGCCACCGCGTCCGGCGGACGGCCCCGCTGCGCGACCAGGCCGGCCACGACGCCCACCAGGACCGCCGCGGCGACGGCGACCAGCCACGTCGCGGCCTCGCCGACGCCGGTACGGGCCGGGCCGCCCAGCGCCCGGAAGACACTCCCCCCGATCAGGCCCGCGGCCGTCCACACGAGGACGGCCCGGGCGAGGGCGAGCCGCTGCGATGCGGCGCGTCCGGCGACCCGCCCACCGGTCACCACCGGCCACCGCCGTCGACCTCCGCCCGAGCCGAGGACGGCGGACGGCGCCGACGTCGGGCCGGAGGCGGGGCGGGTGGGACGGTCGCGAGGTCTTCGAGGCGGGGGGCCTGTCGCGGCGCCCACATCGTGACCAGGAGGACGACCGGGATCACGAACACCGGGATGTTGCTACCGGGCTGGATGGTCCACAACGAGACCAGGAACGTGAAGGCGAAGGTGGCCGACAGCGCGTCGGCGTAGCAGAAGAGCAGGAACGCGGCCAGCATCAGCCCCGCCACGAGCCCGTAGTCGTAGAAGATCTTGGCAGGCAAGGGGACGAGACCGCGCGCGACACTGACGTCGACCACGCGCTGCGAGGCGCCGGCGCCGGCGCCGAACAGGGCGGTGGTCACGTCGGCCGACCACGTCGGCCACAGCTCGGTGTAGGGCTGGACCGCCCGCAGCGACGCGGACTCGTCCTCGGAGGCGTTCTCGCCGCGCGCGAGCAGGGTCTGCCCGATCGGGGTGGACAGCAGCACCGCCCCGCCCGCGACGACCGGCGCCACGATCCGCGGCAGGAGCCTGCGGGCGGGGAAGGCGAGGATCACCAGCAGCCCGACCCCGACGAGCACGAACCCCGAGGCTCCGACGGTGGCGAACATCCCGACGACGACGAGCAGGAGCAGCCGGATCCGGCTGCGGACCAGGATGGCCGCGAGGACGCCGATCCCGAGCTGGTAGGACACCGTGGAGGGCTCGAGCCCGATCCAGGCGTTCGCGCGGTAGATCGGCGAGCCGAACTGGATCGGCGAGGCGATCGTGAAGCCCTGCTCGAGCAGCGTGGGCGGGAAGACGTCCTCGAGGACGTCGCGGTAGGGCACGCCGACGAGCTGGACGGCCATCATGGCGATGCAGGCTGCGGCAAGGACGGCGCAGATCCCGACCACCACGTGCAACACCGACCGCAGGGTCGCCGGTCGCCGGTCCACGAGCTTCATGACAGCGGGCAGCCAGACGACGTGGATCAACGCCCAGGAGTTGATGCTGACGACGGGCGCCGGGTGCACCGCGGTCTGCACGAGCATGGCCGCCCCCGTCACCGCGACGGCCAGGACCCACAGCTGCAAGCGCCGCTGGTCGACCTCCACCACGCCGGCCCGCCAGGCGAGGAACAGCCAGCCCAGGAAGACCGGCAGCAGCATCGGCACCGGCAGCCCCGGCACGGAGAACCGCTGCAGCAGGATCAACAACGCGAACATCGTGGCGACCCAGCGGACCGTGCTGGTCGCCGTCCGGTCGCTCAATGCCGAGACCCCCGCGGCGACCGCGCTCGCACCCGGAACGATCACCGCGCGGCCGGTTCGTCGCGACCCGGCGAGGCCGGGGCGGGCACGGCCGTCGGAGCCGCGGCGGCAGGCCCGCGGGCGGCGAAGCGGGCGAGGAAGGCGCCCGCGTAAAGCAGGAGCACGAACTCCACACCCAGCCGGTGCCGGGCCAGTGCGAAGAACACGGTGGGGACGGCGAGAGCGACCGCGAGCTGACCGAACAGCAGCCACCGCACGGGACCGCGGCGCCGCGCGGTGACCAGGCCACCGATCCCGAGCACGAGCAGCACCGCCCATGACCCGAGGTAGAGCGGGTGGGTGGCCCGGCTGTCGTGGACGTCGACACCGAGCATCATGGCGAGCTTGCCGAGATCGCGCACCGCGGTTCCGAGCGGATCGCCCAGGATCGACCGCAGCGCCTCGGAGCGGTAGAGACCGTCGAGGTCGACCTCGTAGCCGTCGGTCACCGGCAGGCGGGCGATCGCCTGCTCGGTGGCGGCCGGGGTGGCGTACTGCTTCTGCGAGCCGGTGGCGCCGTCGTGGTTGCCGATCCACAGGTTGAACCCGCCACTGGTGGTGATGGTGAGTACCGGGCGATCGAGCACGAGGTTGTTCCGCGCGATCCACGCCGCGGGGAGCACCAGCGCGAGACACAGCACCAGCGCCCCGGCGAGCGCGGCCCGGCCGCGGCGGTACCGCCGACGGGCCAGGACGAGGAACACCGCGGCGACCGGCGCCAGGATGATCGCCTCGGACCGGAACAGGCACAGCACCCCGAGCGCGACGGCGGCGACGGTGACGGCGACGACGGTGGCTCGCAGCCCCGTGCGCCGGGCGGCCTCGAGCAGGGCGAGCATCACCGCCATCTCCAGGGGCAGATAGAGGTTCACCGCGCTGACCTGGGTCGCCGCGTAGATCAGCGGTGGGTAGAGGGCGAAGCCCCACGCCGCCGCGGTCCCGGCCACCGAGCCACCGAGCAGCCGGCCGAGGCGGTACATGAGAACGGTGGCGCCCACGGCCACGACCAGGTTGAGCAGCTGCAGCAGGTGCACCGTCGCGACGTGCCCGCCCACCGACGCGATCGCGCCGGCGACGACGGCCGTGTAGGCGGGCGGCAGGAACGCCGACGGCAGCCGGGGGCCGGTCAGCAGCGTGGCGTCCCCGCGGGCCCCGTCGGTCTGGATCGTGCCGTCCGGGCCGACGGCGTGGTAGCTGAACCCGTGACCGTCGACGATGTTGTGCCCGATCGTGCCGAACTCGTGGAGGTTGACCGTCTCGGCGTCGATGACGGCGATCGCGATCAGGCGCAGCGCCACACCGATGCCGATCGCGAGGAGGAGGCCGCGCGGCCCGGCCGCCGCGCCCAGCAGCCTCCGGTATGGAGCCGGTCGTGTGTCCGCCATGTTCACTCCACACATCCGGATGGTCCTCCCCCGATTCCCGGGGCTCCTGCGCGCGGGACCCGGCGGCTGAGAAGTCGGACGACCGGGCACCGGCGTTACCGCCGCGACGCGTCCTCACGCGCCCGGTACCAGGTGCCGGCGGGTCCGTGCCGGACGACGTCGTAGCGCTGTGTCAGCACGTCGTGTGCGCCCGCGCCGCGGCGACGCATGGCGTCGGCGGAGGTCTCGTCGACGAGCACGAGGTCGGGGGGCGAGGCCCGCAGCTCCACGGCGATCAGCTCCCAGCGTTGCGCCGGGATGAACTCGGCCGACCACCCGTTGGTGCCCAGTGCGTAGGGCCGGTCGGCGAGCAACTGGTAGCGGGCGTCCCCCAGCACGTAGAGGGTGTCGGTGGGCGCCAACCCGGCTGCCGCGAGCTCCCGGCGGATCCCGTCGTACCCGCCGACCCGCTCGGCGATCCGGTCCCGGCTCTGCGCGGTCAGGCCACCACCGTCGAGCACGACCAGTCCCGCCCCGTAGAGCCCGTAGAGGACCATCGGGACCGTGAGCACCGCGGCGACGGGCAGGCCGATCCGGCGCGCGGGCCCGCCGCGGCGGGCGATGTCGTCGAGTTGGCGGACGGCCAGCGCGACGAGCCCCGGGATCAGGACGATCAGGTAGTAGTGCCACCAGACCTGGATCGCGTAGGTGGCGACGCCCATGACGCACCACGCCAGCAGCGCGATGTCGAGCGGGTCGCGCCGGCGCACCACCGTGGGCACCCGCGACAGCGCGAGCAGCCCGACGCCCGCGAAGAGCAGCCCGAACCGGCGGACCGCGGTCACCAGCGTGTCGAGGGACCGCACGTCGCCCTGCTCCAGGACCTGGGCGGGGTAGACGAACCACGCGAACAGCGCGGCCGGCAGGTCACCGCTCAGGCCCAGCCACGCGACGACCGCCGCGGGCGCCGCGAGCGCTCCCGCCGCCAGCGCCGCGAGCGTGCGCAGGCGTCCGACCCGGGCCGCCGCCAGGACGTAGACCAGCACCGCCGCCCCCGGGACGGCGACGAGCAGCAGCTTGAACACGGCCACCACCCCGAGGCACCCCCCGGCGAGCAACGCCCGCCGCACCGTCGGTCCCGCCCCCGTGTCCCGGCGGTCCGCGACCAGGGCCAGCGCGGCCACGGCCGGAAGGCACACGACCAGCTCGGCCTGCCCGAGGTGGATCTCGTCGAGGGTGAGCAGCATCCCGGCGGCGACGAGGACCGGAGCCCAGTCGCGGACCCACGGTGTCTCCAGCCGCCGCACCAGGAGCCCCGTGATCAGCCAGGCGGTGCCGAGGACCGCCACCACGCTGAACAGCTGGGCGATGGGCTGGGCGGGTCCGAACACGGCGTCGATCGCGCCGTACCACAGGTGCATGCCGGGCTGTTTGGCGTCGAGGATGCCGGTGTAGAGATGCCGCCCGTCGAACACGTCGCGCCCGACGAGCACCATCACGGCCTGGTCCCCGAACAGCGGCAGCCAGACCAGGCTCAGCGCGACGACCGCGAGCACCCCGCCCACGAGCTGCGGGCCGCGGCGCCGGCGGGTGCGGACGAGGTCGGGATCAGCCGTTCGGGACACGATCCGTTACTCGAACCGGGAACCGCAATCGCTACCGGTCACCATTTCGCGCCGTTCCGCACGTGGGGTAACGGGCGCTGCGCGGGTGCCGACAACACTCCGTGATGGGTGGCCCGTCGGGTCACTCGAACGTGGTCGGGGACGGGTTTCTCGGAGGTGTCGCATCGCCAGCCCTGCCCGGGAGTCAGATCTCACCGTCGCCCCCCCCTTCCTGCGCGCGGCCCCGCGCCTGCACCGCGCGACGGCGGCCCCCGAGCGGCCCGCCGGCCGGCGGGCCCGTGTCCCACGCAGCCTCAACGAGCGGATCAGCGGCATCACGGTGCTGCTCGTGGTGGCCGACGTGATCGCCATGCTCGAGGCCGGCCGGTTGTTCGACATGACCCCGACCGCGGTGCTGGCCCTGATGGCGGTGCTCATCGTCTGCCGCTCCAACGCCCGGGTCTACCGGCGCAGGCTGCGCCTGTCCTACATGGACGGCTTCCCGCGGTCGGTCGCCTCGGTGGCAGCCGCGTTCGGCCTCGGCGTGGCGATCTTCCTGCTGCTCAACCAGACCGGGCCCAAGGACGACGACGTGATCTACGTCGTCCTGGTCTTCATCGTGCTCAGCGAGGTGCAGCGGATCATGGTGTTCGCGGTGTGCAACCTCGCGCGGCGCCGGCTCAACCGTGGCGACCGCACTCTCGTCCTCGGCACCGACCCGGTCGGACTCGACCTGTTCCGCAACATGGTGGAGCACCCCGAGTTCGGTCTGCGTCCGGTGGGCATGGTCGAACTCGACCACGCCGGGAGCACCGCGCGGGCCGGGAACCACCTGCTGCGCGGCGACCTGGCGACGATCATCATCGAACAGCACATCGGCACGGTGGTGCTGGCCGACCCGGGAGCATCACCGAACGAGACCGTCGAGGCGACGATCACGGCGAACCGCCTGGGTTGTTCGATCCTCATGCTCCCGCGCATGCACGAGCTGTTCCACGACGCGCCCGACGTCGAGCGGCTGCGCGGCTACCCGCTGGTCCGGCTCTCCGCCGACCCGACCCGCCGCATCAGCTGGTGGGTGAAGCGGAGCATCGACGTGATGGGCGCGGCCGTCGCGTCCCTGTTGCTGTCCCCGGTCATCGCGCTCTGCGCGCTCGCGGTACTCGTCGAGAGCGGCCGTCCCTTGATCTTCGCGCAGGAGCGGGTCGGTCGGGACGGCCGGCGCTTCCGCATCTACAAGCTGCGCAGCATGAAGCCTGCCGACGACCGGGAGGCCCAGACGCAGTGGAACATCGCCGGCGACCCGCGGGTGGGCCGGGTGGGCCGCCTGCTGCGGCGCACCTCTCTCGACGAGTTGCCGCAGCTGTGGAACATCGTGCGGGGCGACATGAGTCTGGTCGGGCCCCGGCCCGAACGCCCCGGCTTCGTCGCCGAGTTCACCGCGGCGCACGAGGGCTACTGGGCCCGCCATCGGGTGCCGGTCGGCCTCACGGGCCTGGCCCAGGTCAACGGCCTGCGCGGCGACACCTCGATCGCCGACCGGGCCCGCTACGACAACTACTACATCGCCAACTGGTCGCTGTGGCTCGACGTCAAGATCGTGTTGTTGACGCTGCGCGAGCTGCCGCGCCGCGGCGCCCACTGACCCATCTGCCGGTCGGGGACGGGTTCGCTCACCCCGACGTCCGGACCACGACGGGGGCCACCGGAGAACGGCGTCGTCGCAACACGAGCTCCAGCTGCACCCAGAACAGGGGCGCCGGCAGCAGGTTCGCCACGGCGAACCCCGCGGCGGCGCCGGGCGCACCGCCGAGGACGAACCCGACCGGGACGCAGACCAGGAGCAGCACGCCGATCAGGGCGTTGACCAGGAAGGTGGCCCGCGTCTCGCCGCAGGCGCGGATCACCGTCATCGGACCGGTCGACAGCGCGGCGCCGACCATCCACAGGGTCATCGACAGGAGCGTCTCGCGCGCCCCCGGCCAGATGTCGCCGAGCAGGGCGCGGCCGAGGTGCTCGGGCAGGGCCAGCAGTCCCAGTCCCCAGACCAGGGTCGTCACCGTGAGCAGCCCGCCGACCGCGGCCGCCACCAGCCGGAGCCGCCGGGTGGACGACCCCGGACGGCGGACCAGCTCGGGCAGCAGGAACCCGAACGTCCCGACGACCAGGATCGTGAGCGGGCCGAGCAGGGTCTGCGCGGCCCGCAGCGACCCGACGTCCGCCGGCGAGCCCAGGGTGCCGACGGCCAGCAGGGCCAGCTGGGCGGCACCCAGGACCGTGAGCCACTCGGCGACGAGGAAACGGGAGGCGCCTCGGGTCCGTCGCGCGAAGCCGACCCCGTCCCGCACCGAGGGCAGGGCCCGGCCCCGTGCCACGGCGGCCGCGGCGGCCACCCAGCCGGTGCCCACCCAGATCAGGATCAGCACGACGGGGTCGCGCACCCCGGCCGAGACGGCGACGCCGAGCCCGCCGAACTGCAGGACGGCCCACAGCGCGTCGTTCGCGGCAGCGGCGCGCGGCTGCTGCCGGGCGACGAACACCGACCGCCACACGTCCTGCACGAGCAGCACGGGCAGGAACAACACGACCACCGACACCGCGGCGGCCGCCGACCCGCCGACGACCAGCGCCACCGGCACGATCAGCACCGCGCAGCCCGCACCGAAGATCAGCGCCAGGCCGGTGCCGGCACGGACGCCTGCCCGGGCCGCGTCCGGGGCCGCCCCCGCGAACGTCATCAGGTAAGGCTGGTTGACCAGCGCCCGTGACACCCCGGCCAGGAAGGTGAACACGGTGAACGCCACCGCGAACGCGCCGTAGCCCTCGACCCCGGTGGCCTTGGCCATCAGGATCGACAGCGCGGCGTTGGACAGGCTGGACAGGGCCTGGTCGGCGAAGCTCCAACCCGCTCGGCCGATCAGGCGCGAGCGGGCCGAACCGGTGCCGCGCACCGTGTGTCGACGAGCCACCGTTCTCCCCTCGCCGGACCACCGGTCGCGCGGCGCCGCTGCCCTCCCCCGTGAACCCGCGGTGGATGTCGCCGGCTGCCGCGGGCCCGTTACCGCTAACGCCGGGCGGCCGGGGAGCGATTTCTACCTGGGGCGACACAGAACCAGGGGCCTCACGGCCCGCCCGGAGAACCGGTGCGCTTGTGAGACCACGTCGAGAGGGGGCCCGGCCGATGCGGCTTCCGGCGTCGTTCAGCCTGCTGGCCGTGCGCATGTGGTGGCCCGTGGTGGTCGCCATGGTCGTGCTCGGCGTGGGCGCCGGGCTGGTGTCCACCCGGGCCGCGCAGTACTCGGCCACCACCTCCGTGCGCGTCGACGTCAGCACCAACCCCGTGCAGAGCGTGCAGATCGTCTCCTCGGCGCTGCAACTGGTCGACTCCGACCCCGTCTACACCCGGGTCGTCGGCGAGTCCCGCGCGGCGCTGAACGGGCTGCGGGCCCGCACCACCGTCGGCATCCGCGACGCCGGTGCCGTCCTGTTCGTCACCGTGGTGGCACCGACGCCCGAACAGGCGGAGCGGGACGCCGACGAGTTCGGCCGCCAGGCGGTCGAGTACACCGCCTCGTTGGCCCGGGAGCAGTTCACCGCGATCACCGAGCTCGGGGGGCAGGCCATCGAGGAGGGCGCCCTTCCCGATCCCGCGGCGGAGGCCGGCCGGCGTGCCCGGCTCGGCGAGGACATCGCCGACGGGCAGAACTCCGCCCTGCGGTCGGCCAACCTCGTGACGCGGATCGGTGGCGTGCAGACCCCGGTCCGGCTCGGGGTCAGCCCCGCGCTGGCCGCGCCGCTGGGCGGCCTCGTGGGCGGGCTCGCGGGCCTCGCCCTCGCCCTCGGCCTCGGCGTCCGGCGGCGGTCCGTGCGCAGCGTCTCCGACCTGCGGTCGATCAACCCCCGGGTCCGGGTGTACGGCGCGGACAACCAGTCCGACGGCCTGCTGCGGGTGGTGGCGCGCTGCGCGACCCTCGACCACCCGGTCGTGGCCGTGCTCGCGCTGCCCGGTGCGGAGTGGCACCTGGCGCAGGTCGTCGCCGACCTTCGCGACCGGCTGCGCGCGGAGGGCATGCGCTGGAAGGCGGTGGACGCCGACGACCTCGTGAAGGCCGCCGCGCGGGCACCCGCACCCGGTGACACCGCCGTGACGACGCTGTCGCTGCGCAGGCCCCCACGCGAGCACGACAGCCACGATCTCACGCTCGTCACGGGTGTCGCCGACGGTGCCACCGTCGCCCAGGTGTCGGCCGTCGCCGACCTGGCCGTGCTGGTCGGCCGGATGGGTGTCAGCAAGCTCGGCGAACTCGCGGCGTTGTGCGCGGAGCTGGAGGACAACGCACCGCTCGTCGTGCTCGGACCCCGGGACGGTCCGCCGCCCGCGGTGCGCCGCCCGGCCTCACCGCCCGACGTCGTCCCCGTGCGCGACGTCCGGCCACGGGCCGCGGCGGTCGAGCACGTCCACGCACTCGCCGCCCGCAACCGTCCCTCGCCCGTCCCCCGACCGCGCACGAACGGCCGCCCGGCATCGCCACCGGCCGGACCCGCGGCCGCAGTGGTCCCGGCAGCCGCGACCGTTCCGACCGCGACCGTTCCGACCGCGACCCGACGCGAGCCGGTCGTGCCCACGACACCGCCGACCGGTGCTTCCACCGGTGACGCGACCCCGGGCCCTGCCGCACCGCCCCCGGCCACCGAACGGGCCGACGCCGAGCCGCCGACGGCCGACACGACATCCGGCACCCCGGTGGCGGGCGACCCGTCACAGGACAGCGACGTGCCTCACGAGATGGCCGCCCGGTAGGGACGCCGTACCCCCGGGCAGTCGCGTACCTGCGGCTGGCGGGGGTCGGGCGAGGCCGCGAGCAGCCCGTCCAGCCACCGGTCGTAGCCCGTCATCGCGGCGACCGAGGACTGGTGCTGCTCCGCGAACACCGCCCCATGCCGGCCCATCCCGGCGGCCCGGACAGGGTCCGCGGACAGCCGCAGCGCCGCCTGGTTCATCGCGTCCGGGCGCCCCGGGGCGATCACCAGGCCGGCGCCGGTGGAGGTGACGGCGGCGGCCGTGGCCCCGCTGCGGCCGGTCGCCGCCAGGATCGGCCGCCCGGCCGCGCAGTACGACGTCAGCTTGGACGGCAGGCTCATCTCGGTCACCTCCGGCCGCTCGTTGATCAGCAACAGGTCGGCCGCCTTCAGGATGTCGGCGTAGGCCGCGGAGTCCACCGAGGGCAGGAACTGGAGCCGTCGGACGCCCGCCGCGAGCCGCTCCAGCCCCGGCCGCTGGTTGCCGTCGCCCATCAGGACGTAGCGCAGGGGCAGGTCGCCGTCGTCGGCGAGCCGCGCCGCCTCCACCACGGTGTCGAGGCCCTGCTTGGCGCCCATGTTGCCGGCGTGCAGGACGACGAACTCCTCGCCCCAGCCCAGGCGGGCGCGCTGCTCGGCGCCGGAGCCGGTGGCCTGCGGGATGTGCACCCAGTTCCCGACGATGTCGATGCCGGCCGGTGGCACCCCGAGCGCCCTGAGGGTGGCACCGAACCGCTCGTGGATCGTGAGCACCGATGCGGCGCTGCGCAGGACACGGCGCTCCACGGCCTCGATGGCACGTGCCGCACCGCGCGGGGCCCCGGTGGCGATCTCCCGCAGGCCGGCGGTGTAGACGTCCTGCACGACCAGACCGAACGGCACCCGCAGCCGTCGGGCGAGCGCGGCGGCGGCGGCGGCGCCGAACAGGGGCGGCGTGACGGCCAGCACGAGGTCGGGCCTGCGCCGGATCCGGCCGTGCTCGGCCAGCACGCGCGCGGCGAACGTGGTCTCGTGGGCGAGGCGCGCGGGGGCGGATGTGCGGGAGGGCACGAAATGCCGCAGCCGGTGCACGTGCACGCCGTCGATCGTCGACGACCGCCGCCAGCCGTCGTACCCGTCGTGGATCCGCCACTCCGGGTAGTGCGGTGGCCCGGCCAACACGGCGACGTCGTGTCGTTGCGCCATGTGCCGCGCCCACGCGGTCGTGTACGGAGCGGTACCCGACAGCTCAGGGGCGTAGTTCATCGCCACCAGCAGGATGCGGGCGCCCCGGGTGCCGCTCACCTCGCCACCGCCATCGAGGTCAGCCGCTCGACGAACGCGGCGGCGTCGGTGTCGGTGTCGACGAAGTCACCGCGCGGGATGCGGGACACCGCCTCGTGGTCCGAGCCGTAGGACTGCGGGGTGACCGAGCCGAACCACTGCGGGAGCGATGTCTCCCACGGCTCGCTCAGCAGCACACCGGCTCCCCGGGCGGCCAGCCAGCGACCGGTCTCCACGGTCGCCGACGCCAGCGGCACGCAGTGGGACGGACCGGCCTCGTACAGCCGGTTCGGCAGCAGCCAGTCTGAGTTCGCCCCCGACTCGGAGAAGTCCGCGGTCCAGGAGTAGTGCACCTGCGAGTAGATCCGGGCGAGGTCCGTGCCGCGGTCGTACGGGCCGTGGTAGGTCATCCCGGGCGTGGCCGACGCGACCACCTCCAGCCTGTCCCCCATCGAGGCGGCCACCCTGCCCCGGACCTCCACCCGCACGCGGCCGGGGAACGCCCGGCACAGCGCGCCGAGCAGCTCGAGGCTGCGGGTGCACCGCAGCAGGCCGAACCAGCCGATCGTCCAGGGCGGACCGGGCGGACGCCCGACCGCAGGGCCCTCCGGGCCTACCAGGCCTACCGGGCCCACCGGGCCTACCGGGCCCACCGGGCCTACCTCGGAGGCGAGCATCTTGTTCTCGGCCAGCAGCACCGGGGGGACGCCGTGGTGGAAGCGGTCGAAGTACTCGCGAACGAATCCGGGGCTGCTCGTCACCAGCAGGGAGCAGTCGGCCAGCGCACGGGCCTCCAACGCGCGCAGCGCGACCGACGCGACACCGTCGCCGAGCAGGGCGCGATGGATGTCGAGGGTCTCGTAGACCAGCGGCGCGCGAGGGGCGAACCGCGACCGGTAGGCGCGCGCGAGCACCAGCGCCTCCAGGGAGCGCGCCAGCACGACCGACGGAGGCTCGATCCGCCGCCCCCACCCGCGGACGCCGAGCAGCGCGGCGGCAACGGAGACGGCGCGCCGGCCCAGCCTGCCGTCCTCGGTGCGTCCGAGGTCGACCACGGGGACACCGTCGATGTCGGCCACCGGCGCCGTGCTGCGGCGGAACCCGGCCGCCACGACTCGGCGGGCCCCGCCGGCGCGCAACATGCGCAGCCTGCGACGTACGGCCGGGTCGGTGAGGTAGGGGACCAGATAGAGGATGGGCGGATCCGCGCTCCCGCCCGCGCCGGCGACCATGCCGGGTCAGCTGCTCGCCGGGCCGAGCCGGGAGAAGACCAGGTCCTGCTGCACGACCCGGCCCACACCGTCGGTGGTGGGCACCCCAGCACCGCTGAGCACCAGCCCCCGGGACGCGAGGAAACCGATCAGCTCGTGGGCGAGGGGTTGACCGGCGTACAGCTCGACGAAGGAGCACTCGACCAGCACGACGTCCACCCGGGCGAGGACCTCGCCACCTCCTCGCAGCACGCCCAGCTCACCGCCCTGGACGTCGATCTTCAACAGGACCGGTGCCGCCAGAGCGTCCGGGGAGAGCTCGTCGTCGAGCCGGGCGGAGCGGACGCGGAGCACCCCGATCTCGTCGGTACCGGGGAACATCGCGGCCTGCCGCTCGGTGATCGGCAGCAGCGACGAGGAGTCGTCGGCGCGCGCCACGTGCAGGTCGACGTCGCCGCACCGGTCCGACAGCGCCGCGTCGCGGATCTCGGCACCGGGAATGCGGTCGACGACCGCGGCCAGTACCCGCCGCGCCTCGGGCAGCGGCTCGAAGCAGATCACCCGCGCCCGGGGCCACCGCCGGGCGGCGACCAGTGCGAACTGCCCACGGTTGGCCCCGACGTCGAGCACCGTGCGGATGTCACCGGGCAGGTCGAGTCGCTCGTGCTCGACCGCCGCGGCCACACCGCCGGCGAGGGCCCGCCGGTAGTCGGCGTGGGTCAGGATCCGCGCCAGCTTCGCGGCCCGCGCCACCGTGCGCCGCGCGGCGCCGGTCACCCTCGTCGGCACGCTCATCGCGGCGCGCCGAAGAGCTGCCGGAACCGCTCGGACGACCGCGGGAACACCGTGCCGTCGGCCCAGTTCGGCTGCAGCTGGTGGGCGGTCGAGGCGTCGACGTTGACATCGAAGTACGCCACCCACGTGACGCCGTTCGCCGGGTCGTTCATCCACTCGAACATCCGCTCGATGTACACCACGTCGTCGCGCGAGCCGTCGACGGTGTCCAGGGTCGTGCTGTCCCACAGTCCCCACTCGGGGAAGGTCAGGGGCTTGCCGTGCTCCCGCGCCATGCGGGCGAACCAGCCCAGCGATCCCAGGTGGTCGCCGAAATGTGCGTCGTAGTCGACGATCTTCGGGATGTTGTAGCTGTCGATCCCGATCTCGTCGACGACGTCGTCGCCGGGGTAGAAGTTGTCGAAGCCGCGCTCGTTGATGGAGTCGATCATGTCGGACCGGTTGCCGCCGTTGTCGTCGCCGACGTTCCAGTTCATCCGGAGGTCCGGGGCCACGCCCGCGAGGGTGGTGGCGACCCGGCGCCAGCAGGCGCGCCAGTCGTCGATGTTGTTCCGGTAGCTCCACGGCGCCCACGTCCCGTGGGCCTCCCACGCGATACGCAGGATGCTGTCGCCCAGGCCCGCGGACACGAGGTTGTTGCCGAGCGCCACGTAGTGGGCGTCGTAGGCGCCGCGGGCGCAGGCGGCGATGCGTTCGTAGTCGGTTCCGGGCTCGGCGTCGACATAGAGGGGAACACCCAGGACCACCCGCCTTTCGGCATTCTTGGCCTTCCACTCATGCCACTGCCGGAACGAGTCCGGCCAGCCCTGCTCGAAATACTCCCAGTAGGTGTCGCCGACATTGTCCTCGGCATAGAGAACGCGGTTGCTGCCGAGCCACCGGGCGTAGGCGTCCACGCCGTTCGGGCCGAGCTCCTCCGAGCAGTCGATGCACGCCCCGAACTTGTGCACACCCAGGACCAGTTCCGACGACGGACGTTCGCTGTCGACGCGCGGCTCGTCCGAACCGGCGTCCGGCCCGCTGTTCGACACCCCGACCAGGGCGACGAACACGCCGAGGCACGCCAGCCCGATGAGGACACGCACCAGCCGGCTCATCGCGGCATCAGAAAGAGACTCGGGACCACGTACTTGCCGCCCTCCGCGGTTTCGGCACCGTGCGCCGGGCCGGACCGACGTCCGATCCGGGGCGACATCAGGTGGCGCTCACCCGCGGAAGGATTCGCTGCGCGCCGGTCCGGCGTTACCTCCGGAGGCCGCACGCGCCCCGGCGCCGACCCGGTCGAGGAACCAGGCGTAGGTCTGCTCGATCCCGCTCCGCAGCGGAACGCGGGCCTGCCAGCCGAGCGCGGAGATCCGGGCCACGTCCAGGAGCTTGCGGGGGGTGCCGTCGGGCCTGGTGGTGTCCCACTCGATCCGGCCGCCGAAGCCCACCACCTCGGCGACGGTCTCCGCGAGCTCGCGGATCGTGACGTCGCGCCCCACCCCGACGTTGATCGGCGGCGCGTCGTCGTAGCGCTCGAGCAGCACCAGGCATGCCCGGGCTAGGTCGTCGACGTGCAGGAACTCGCGGCGCGGAGCCCCACTGCCCCAGCACACGACCGACTCGGCACCGCCGCGGCGGGCATCGTGGAACCGGCGGATCATGGCCGGCAGCACGTGGCTGTCGAGCGGGTGGAAGTTGTCCCCGGGACCGTAGAGGTTGGTCGGCATCGCCGAGACGAACGGCAACCCGTACTGCCGGCGCAACGCCTGGACGTGCAGCACGCCGGCGATCTTCGCGATCGCATACGCATCGTTCGTCGGCTCCAGCTCGCCGGTGAGCAGGGCGTCCTCCCGAACGGGCTGGGCGGCGAACTTCGGATAGATGCACGACGATCCGAGGAACAGCAGCCGGCGGGTGCCGAACTCGGCAGCGGCGTCGAGGACGTTCACCTGGATCTGCAGGTTGTCGCTCAGGAACTCGGCCGGTCTCGTCGCGTTGGCGTGGATCCCGCCGACCCGCGCCGCGGCCAGCACGACGTGAGCCGGGCGCACCTCGTCGAAGAACGCGCGAACGGCCCGCCGGTCGCGCAGATCCAGCTCCGCCGAGGTACGTCCGACCAGCTGTGAGAACCCCTCTGCCTCCAGCAGGCGCCACAGTGCGGAACCTACCAAACCGCGGTGTCCCGCAACGAAGAACGGCACATCACGGCGCAGTTCCCCCGGAATGCCTTCCGGCGCAGGACTCGACATCGCCGCAGCGTAGCGGGGTCGTCGCAGACAATCCACGGGTAACATTCCGTCGAGTTCCGCCGAGTCACCAGGAAGGCCGGGGCATACGCGCCGTGGCGCTTTCCCGTGACGACTGCGAGGCCTCGATGAACCTGCGCCAGCCTGCCGAGGGCAAGATCGCGCTGATCACCGGCATCACGGGTCAGGACGGGTCCTACCTCGCCGAGCTGTTGCTGGGCAAGGGTTACGAGGTGCACGGGCTCATCCGGCGGTCCTCCTCGTTCAACACCCAGCGCATCGATCACCTCTACACCGATCCGCACGAGCAGGGCAGGAAGCTGCACCTGCACCACGCCGATCTCACCGACGGCTCGCGGCTGGTGACGCTGCTGGACAAGATCCGGCCCGACGAGGTCTACAACCTCGCCGCCCAGTCCCACGTCCGGGTGTCCTTCGACGAGCCGGAGTTCACCGGCCTGGTCACCGGCATCGGATCCACCCGGCTGCTCGAGGCCGCCCGCATGACCGGCCTGCGCTGCCGGTATTATCAGGCGTCGAGTTCGGAGATGTTCGGGGCGACACCACCCCCGCAGAACGAGGAGACGCCGTTCTACCCGCGCTCCCCCTACGGCGCGGCGAAGGTCTACGCGTACTGGATGACCCGCAACTACCGCGAGGCGTACGGGATGCACGCGGTCAACGGCATCCTGTTCAATCACGAGTCGCCGCGGCGCGGCGAGACGTTCGTGACGCGGAAGATCGCCGTGGCGTGCGCCCGCATCGCGGCCGGCCGCCAGGACCACCTGTACCTCGGCAACCTCGACGCCGTCCGGGACTGGGGGTACGCGAAGGAGTACGTCGAGGCGATGTGGCTCATGCTGCAGCACGAGGAGCCGACCGACTTCGTGATCGCCACGGGCACTGCGTGCACCGTGCGCGAGTTCGCGACGCACTGTTTCGCCGCCGTCGGGTTGGACTACCGCGACCACGTCCGGTTCGACCCGCGCTACCTGCGACCGACCGAGGTCGATGCCCTGATCGGGGACCCCACCAAGGCTCGCGAGCTGCTCGGCTGGTCGGCCCGGGTGCAGCCGCGGGAGCTCGCCCAGATCATGGTCGACTCCGAGCTGGCGAACCTCGGGCGGGTGCGGGAACCGGGCATTCCCCTCGTGTCGGCACGGACCTCCTCACCGGCACAGGCCCTTGCACCGGCACAGCAGGCGGGCTGACCCCCCCGATCACCCCGCCCGGGGCCCGGCCCGGCCCGCGGGCCGATGGCGCGCCACGCCGCGGCACAGCAGCTGCCGGGCGTGCTCCCCGGTCCCGACCACGGTGAAGTGCCGCTGCATGGCGCCGAGCGCGCGGGCCACGACCCCGACCTTCTCGGTCGCCGCCAGGGCCATCCCCGGGAAGAAACCCAGCCGCGGCGCGTCCCGGGCGTCGAGGAGGTCGAGCGGGTGCAGCAACAGGGACGGTCCGACGCCGCGCAGGCGGCAGGCGCGCAGTGCGGCGTCGAAGTAGGCACGGGCGAGCCGCGGCGAACTCTGGTGCAGCTGCAACAGGTAGGACGCGTGCATCGGTACGCGGAGCAACGGCATGGTCGTGACCGGCAGCTCCAGCAGGTCGCCGCCACCGTCGACCTTCCACCGGTAGGGATGCACCGGGCGCAGCCCCTCGGACGCCGATCCGAACAGCGCCCCACGCTCGCTGCGCTGGGCGGGCGTCAGCGACGCGCTCCGGAAGTAGTACGCCCTGGCGAGCGGCCCGATCCAGGTGGGCAGGGTGCTGGCGTCATAGGAGTAACCCCGCTCGGCGAGCAGCCCGACCAGGTCCGGCGAGAGGCTGTAGCCGGGCCCGCGGAATCCGACCGGCCGCGGGGCACCGGCGGCCTGCACCGCGGCCTCGGTGCGCTCCAGCTCCTCCTCGAGGCGGCCGCGCTCGTAGCGGTGCAACCAGGGTTCGTGCTCGAACGAGTGGTTGGCGACCTCGTGCCCGGCATCGGCGATCGCCCCGACCGCGCGGGCACCGTCGTCCCGGACCGCGTCGGCACCGACGACGAACACGGTGGCGGTGAGCCCGTGCGCGCCGAACAGCTCGAGCATCCGCGGCGTCAGCGCGTCGAGGTAGCTCGGCCGCGACGACCACTCCGGGTCGCCGTGAATCTTCATGTAGGACCACAGGTTGTCCATGTCCAGCGAGACGCTGGCCACCGGGCTCGCCACGATCGGGCCACCTCTCATCGGCTCGCCGGCGCCACGGCGGCGTCGGGCACCCCCGGAGCGGCATCACCGGACTCGCCGGTGGCTCCGAGCTCGGCCCAACCTTCGTCGAGGAGCTTCAGGGTCTGCTCGATGTTGAGCGTACCGACCGTGATCTGGGCGCTGCCCAGGATGAACAGGCCCGGCACCGAGGTGTTCACCGACGGCACGCGCTGCGGGTAGCCGGGTGTCGGCACGGGCATGACGTACCGCGCGCGCGCCACGGTGAACGACAGCACGTCGGCATCGTCGAGTCCGTACATCGGCAGGAACGCGTCGAGGAACTCCGCGCGCAGCGACTCGTCGGAGGCGTCGAAGGCGGGGTCGTCCGGCGCGGTGTAGCGGGGCAGGTAGACCAGCGTGTGGCCGCCGATCTCGGCCGGGTCCACCAGCGCGGTCATCTCGATCACCGCGGTGAAGGGTCGCGAGTCGGTGATGTAGGTGATGTAGGAACCGGTGACCGGGCGGCGCAGCAGCACCGACGGGCACAGCACGCCCAGGTACTCCACGGCCGCCAACCGCTCCCGCTCCGCCGCCGTCAGGTCGGAGCACAGCCGGCCGGTCAGGGACGCGGCCGTGGTCACCAGCACGCGATCGAAGTCCTGCCGCCCACCGGCCGCGTCCTCCACGACCAGCCCGCCGACGCCGCGGCGGACCGCGGCGACCCTGGCGCCGGTGCGGACCTCGACGCCTTCTTGCCGCAGCCTCGTGGCGAGGGCACCCAGCACGGCGGCGTAGCCGCCGGGGACGTGGCCGAACCTGTCCCCGTCGCCACCCTGGAACCGGGCCATGACCAGGCGCCGCATCGTCGACCAGATGAACACCGCGGACGCCCGCTCGGCCGCGCCGCCCAGCTTCGCCCGCAGCAGCGGCATCCAGAGCTGCTCGGTCGCCTGGGCGCCCGACCAGCGGCGCAGCCAGCGCGCGGCGGTGATCCGGTCGAACCGGCGGCCCGAGTACCACAGTGCCGCCCAGGCGACGGTGAGCCCGATCCGCGCCTTTGCGACGGGCCCGAGGAACGGCAGCCCGACGAGCTCGGCGGCCGACGTCGCCGGCCACGCGCGGCCGCCCGTGTAGCAGGACGCCAAGCTGGCGCCCCACACCACGTCCGGCGTGCCGAGGTCGGCGAGCAACGCCTGCACGCGGCGGTCGTTCCCCAGGATCACGTGGTAGAAGCGGTCCCAGGTCACCGGCTCGGGGCCCGGCCCGGGCAGCTGCCACGCCGAGGCGAGGCCGCCCAGTGTCGGGGCGGCCTCGTAGAGCACCACGTCGGCGCCGGTCGCGCGGAGCCGTCGCGCCGCGGCGGCACCCAGCATGCCGCCGCCGACCACCGCCCACCGCCCACCGCGCGGGCCGGCGGTCACCACCTCTTCCCGACCGTGGACGACGGGACGGACATCGCGTCGACCTCGACGCGAGCGGGCCGCCGCGGCTCGGGGAACGCACCGTTCGGGCTCTCGACGGCCACCGGGTCGGCCGGCGTCCCGCCGGGCCGATCGGCCAGGACGGGGAGCCCGGCGACCAGATCCTGCGCGACCAGGTCCTGCGCGACCAGGTCCTGCGCGTACAGGTCCTCGGCGACGAGCTCCTCCGCGACGGTGGTCCGGACCAGGTGCCTCGCCGTGGACTGCTGGTAGAACAGCTCCTCGAAGCCGCGCTTGACCTGCATGCTGAGCACCGAGACCAGGCCCGCCGAGAAGCCGGCGATCATCATCGAGACGCCCAGCACGGTGAGCCCCACCTGACTGCCCGGCAGCAGCATCGCCATGAGGCCGATCATGCCGCCCGCGAAGGCGAGAAGCACGCCCCCGGTGGCGAAAACCAGGTACGGCCGGTACATCACGCCACGGACGATCATCTCGTAGGTCTTCGCGCGGGTTCGGCGGTCGCGCATCCGGCTGCGGCCGGCTCGCGCGCCCAACCCGCGCCAGTCCAGCGTCGCCGGCACCTCGACGACCCGGCCGTGCAGCAACCCGGTCTTGTAGAGGGCCTCGACGTTGATCACGTCGTCGACGGCCTTGAGGGCGAGCTCCCGGATGAACGGGCCGTCGTAGGCCCGCACCATGCCGGTGAAGGTGTGCAGTTCGCTGCGCGACAACAGGGCGAGGAACCGGTTGGCCAGCCGGCTGCGCCGCTCAAGGGCGGGAGGCACGCCGATGGTCCGCCCGCCGGGCATGTACGGCGACGCCACGGCGACCTGCGCCCGGCCGTCCTCCACCGCGCGCACCAGGGGCGGGATGTGGTCGGGGTGGTAGCTGAGGTCGCAGTCGACGACCACGACGACGTCGCCGGTGCTCGCGGTGAAACCGGTCTGCAGCGCCCCACCGAGACCCCGGTTGGTGATGTGGCGCAGTACCCGCACCGCCACGGCGGGTGTGGAGATCGTGGTTGCCGCCGCGACGGCGATCGCGGCCGTGTCGTCGACGCTGCCGTCGTCGATGACGAGGATCTCCCACCGGCGGTCGTCCAGCGCGGTGCCCAGGACCGCCGCGATGCGGCCGAGCGACTCGGCGACCATCGCGGACTCGTTGTACGCCGGGAGCACCACCGTGCCGGTTCGCCCGGGGCCGGTTCGCCCGGGGCCGACCGTCCGGCCCGCCGTCCCGTTCATCCTCGCGCCGCCTCCTTCGGGACCTCATGGGTGGTCGCCGCCGTCCCGCGGGCCTGGACGGCGGCCATGACGAACACACCGCACACGACCAGTGCCAGCCCGCCTGCCACCCAGGCCTCCCGGCCCGCGACGATGCGGTCACCGAGCACGGCCAGCCCCGCGACCGAGGCCAGCAGCACGCTGACGGAGTCCATCGAGGCCATGGTCGCCGTGCTGGATCCCCGTTGCAGGGCCGCCGCGAGCAGCGCCTGGCCGATCAATGCGGCGACGACCATCAGCCAGAACAGCGGCCGTAGCGGCAGCTCCGCGAGCGGCCCGCCGGCGAGTGGCCGGCTCGCGATGGCAAGGATCGCGAACGCGACACCGGCCAGCGCGCCCATCACCACCGCGCCCCGCGGGCCCGGCACCTTCGCCGCCGGCACCGCAGCCGCAGCGACGGCGACGAGCACCCCGATCATCCCGAACCCGACGGCCGCGGGGAGCTGCGTCGCCGCGGACGGCTCGGCCGCGCCGACGAGCAGCAGCAACCCGACGGCCGTGATGCCCAGCGACCCGATCTCGACGCTCCGGATCCGCCACTTGAGCAGCACACCGCCGATCACGGCGGCGATGCCGACGGCCGACATGGCGCTCGCCTGCACGAGATAGAGGGGCAGGGTCGCGCGGGCCAGGAAGGCCAGCAGGAACCCGACGACCTGCGCCGAGAACCCTATGACGTACACCGGGTCGGTCGCCAGCCGGGCGAGCAGGCCGGGGTCGATGCGATCCCGGACCTCGGCCCGGCGCGCGGCGACGGTCTGCGCGACGATCCCCACGGCGTAGGACACCGCCGACAGGGCGAGCAGTAGGTATCCCACCTCCGCGGCCCTACCCGGCCAGTTCCGTGGCGGCGTCGCCGTCGGAGTGGTCCAGGTCGAGGGCCAGCGGGTCCGACGTCCGCGGGATCGGGATGCCGTCGCCGAGCGGGTCCGACACGATACCGCCGTCGCGCACCCGGTAGGTGATCGCGCAGGGGGCACAGGTGTAGTCGCCGTCGGGCGGGTTGCCGTCGAGCAGGCCGACGAGCGGCCTGGCACACCGGCACACCAGGGCGACCGGCCGGGCGGGACTGCCCATCACCAGCGTGTAGGCCGGCACCGACCGGGTGACCACCGCGCCCATGGCCACCACGGCGAAACGTCCGATGACGATGTCGCTGCTGATGGTGGCGCACGCACCGATCGTCACGCCGTCCTGCACCGTGGTGAAGGTGGTATGGTCGTCCACTTCGGACGGCCGCATCGCGGAGAGGTCGTTCACGCAGGCCCTGGGGTAGAAGTCGTTGGTGAAGGTGGAGTGCGCGGCCACCATCACCCCGTCCCCCATGCTGACGCCAGAACAGACGTAGACCATCGCGTTGATCTTGCAGCGGTCCCCGATGCGGACGCTGTTGGCGAGGTAGGACTTCCCCCCGATGATGCAGTCCGAGCCGACGACGGCACCCCGCCGGAGGTGGGCGTTGTCCCAGACGCTGGTGCCGGGACCGAGGCTGACCGCGTCCTCGATGATGGCCGTCGGGTGCACGAACGCGCCGAGGTTCATGCCGCCAGCCCCGTCGGTACCCAGGTCCCGAGCGGGGAGGAGGAGTAGGCGGCCTCGATGACGGCGGCGACCGCGACGGCGTCGGCCACGGTGACCGGTAGCGGGGCGCCTGCCGCGAGCGCGCCGAGCACGGCGCCCAGGTTGTCGCGCAGCGAGTCGATCTTGCGGTAGCCCGACCCGAAGGCGAACGGCTCGGCGGCCTGGCTGGTGACCGCTCGAGCCCCCTGCCAGCCGATCTCGACCGATCCCTGCGTGCCGTAGACGGCGCAGTAGACGGGCGAGAGCCTACGGAACGACCAGGTCACGTCGATCTGGGCGAGCACGCCACCGGCGGTGCGGGCGAGCAGGGTCGCGGAGTCCTCCACGTCCAGCCGTTGCCCGGCCGGGCCGCAGACGGTGGACACCTCGACGAGGTCACCGACGAGGTGGCGCACCAGGTCGACGCCGTGCGTGGCGTTGTCGATCAGGACGCCACCACCGGCGATCTCCGGCCGGGAGTTCCAGCGCCCGGCCATCTCGACCCGGCCCGCGAAGGCGACCTCGACCTTGACGATCTCACCCAGCACGCCCGAGGAGATCATCTCCTTGGTCCGGATCACGTCGTCGACGAAGCGGAACTTCGTCGCCATCGTCAGCGGCGTGCCGGTCTCGGCGGCCACCGCCGCCAGCCGCCGGGCGCTCGCGAGGTCGATGGCGATGGGCTTCTCACACAGCACCGGTACACCAGCGCGCAGCAGCGGCTCGACGATGTCGAGATGCGTCGAGGGCGGTGACGCGACGATCACCACGTCGAAACGGTCGGGATCGGCCAGCGCGCCCACCGGCAACGCCTCGACGCCGTGCTCGGCGCCCACCGCCGCGGCGACGGCGGCATCCACGTCGGCGACGGCGACGAGCGCTCCGCCGCCGAGCCCGGCCGCGGCCTGGGCGTGGGCCCGGCCGATTCCGCCGGTGCCGATGAGGCCGACCCGCCCGGTCGCCTGCAGGCCCGGGGTCGCCACCGTGGCGGTCATCACGCCACCTCGGTACGGGCCGACTCCACCGCGGACCGCAGGCCGTCGGCGACGAACGCGGCGTGCGCGGGGGTGTAGCGCTCGTTGAACGACAGGACCAGCACGGAGTCCAGGAACGCGAAGGTGCCGGGGAACCGCTCGGCGGCGTAGTCGACGGCCTCGGGCCGGGCGAGCGAGAACGGCCAGTGGCTCTGACCGAAGGTCTTCTGCTCGGCGAAGACCCCGCAGCGGAACGCCGGTTTGGAGATGTAGCGCGGTGCCGACGGGATGCCCTGGGGCCGCAACGCGGCCGCGATGGCCACGGGACCCCCGGGCACGACGTCCCTGTCGACGTGCACGACGTAGCGCCAGTAGGAGTGCGTGTCTCCCGGGGCGGCCCTGGTCGGGGTGATGCCCTCGACGTCGGCGAGCTCCTCGTCGAGCAGGGCGGCGATCTCGCGCCGCGTCGCCACCCCGGCCGGGAGCTTGCCGAGCTGACCCAGCGCCACCGCACCCTGCAGCTCGGTCAACCGGTAGTTCAGCGCGAGCCCGCGGTGGTCGGGGTCGGGCTGTCCGTAGGGCCACGACTTGTTCACGTACACGCGCACCTCGTGCGCCGTCCGGGCGTCGTTCGTGGTGACGAAACCGCCCTCGCCGCAGGTGATGTGCTTGCCCTGCTGCAGGCTGAAGGCGCCGAACTCGCCGACGGCGCCCACCAGGCCGACCGGGGTGCGGGCCAGGTAGGCCTGCGCGGCGTCCTCGATCAGCGGGACGCCTGCGCGGGCGGCCACCTCGCGGATCCCGACGAGGTCGGCCGGGTTGCCGAACAGGTGGGTCGCGATGATCGCCCGGGTGCGTCCGGACATCGCCGCGGCCACCGACTCCGCGGTCACGTTCCCGGTGATCGGGTCGGTGTCGGCGAAGACCGGCACCGCGCCCTCGTAGAGGATCGGGGCCAGGGCGCCCATGTCGGTGATGGAGGTCGTGATGATCTCCTCGCCGGGCTCCGGGTCGACCACGGCGACGGCGGAGTGCACGGCGGCGGATCCCGAGGCGCAGGCCACGGCGTGCTCCACGCCGATCAGCTCCGCGACGGCCTTCTCGAAACGGGCGACCATCGTGCCCTTGGTGCTGGTCAACGTGCCGGACCGGAGTGCTTCGGCGACCAGCGAGAGCTCGGCCTCGTCGAAGCTGCGCCCACTCGCCTCCTGATCGTTCGGAAGCGACACGGTGACGGCTAGAGGTGCCACAGTCACGGATTTTCCCCTCGGTTCACGTCCGGCTGGCGGACGGTCGGCAACACACGGCGTGGCGGCCATCGGTCTCGATGACCTGGCAACTCCGTCCACCGATGACCGGCCGTCGCCTACCCCGTTGTCGGCTGCGCCGGTCCCCCGACCGTGAACTCAGCGTGATACTCGCGGGCTTTCGGTGGACCGTTACGCCGACACGGATGGCGGCACTTATCACACTTACCTCACACCATGTGACGGTCCCGGCCCGCTGCCGCCACGACGGCGATGCCCGTGCACCTGTTCGGTCCACACGGTTCCCTCGAAGGCCTCAGGGAGTCACCGTCAGTTACTCACTGCGGCAAGTGCCATGTTCAGCTAGACCGGACGGCTCAGTACTCTCTGCAACCATCGCCGAGCGGGACTGGGCGATTCGGCGTAGCGACGTCGAAGGCGGCCGGGCGGGGTCCCAGACCCAGCAACCAGGCGATCGCCTCGGCGGAGCGCTCCGCGGCGTGGCCGTCGCCGAACGGGTTGCCGCTCGCCGGGAGCACGGTGGTGTCGTCGAGGACGCCCTTCGCCGCGGCGACGATCCGCGCGGTGTCGGTGCCGACGAGCTGGGCCCATCCCGCCTCCACCGCCTCCATCCGCTCGGTCACCTCCCGCAGGACGAGCACCGGCACCCGGAACGACGGCGCCTCCTCCTGGATGCCACCGGAGTCGCTGAGAACGACAGCCGACCGGGCGAGGAGCCGGCACAGCGACGCGTAGGGCAGCGGACCGGTGACGACGACCCGGGGGTGGGCGGCCAGGGCGCGGTCGACCTGGGCGCGGACGGCCGGGTTGGCGTGCGCGGGAAGCACGCAGTGCAGGTCGGGGTGCTCGTCGACGATCTGCTCGACCGCGGCGAGCACGTGGTCCAGTGGCTCGCCCCACGACTCGCGCCGGTGCGCCGTGACGAGCATCAGCCGGGAGTCCCCCGCCGTCACGAGGTCGTCGATCCGGCTCAGCCTCGGGTCGTCGAAGGGCTGCGGGTCGGCGGCCACGGCCAGCACGGCGTCGACGACGGTGTTGCCGACGAGCAGGACCCGGTCGTCGGCGACGTGTTCGCGCCGCAGCGCGGCAGCGGCACGCAGGGTGGGTGCCAGGTGCAGGTCGGCGAGAACCCCGATGAGCCTGCGGTTGGCCTCCTCGGGAAACGGGGAGGCCAGGTCGCCGGACCGCAACCCGGCCTCCAGGTGCACGAGGGGGACCTTGCGCCAGAACGCGACCATCCCGCCGACGAGCGCCGAGGTCGTGTCCCCCTGCACGACGACCGCGGCGGACCCGTCGTGCGCCAGGACGCGGTCCAGCACGGGCGCGAGCTCGGCGACGAGCTCCACCTGCTCCCCCGTCCGCCGGTCCAGGGTGAGCATCGTGTCGGGGTGCTGCCCGAATGCGGCGAGGGCCTGGGTGACCATCGAGGTGTGCTGGCCGGTGGCGACGACGACGGGCCGCACCAGCCCGGCGGACCGCAACGCGGCCGCGAGCGGCGCCATCTTCACCGCCTCGGGGCGGGTCCCGACGACGAGGTGCACCTGGGGCTGGGTCATGACATCCGATCCTCACGCTCCGACATGGCGCTGGTCGGACCTGTACTCGCGATGACCCACGAGGGTGTTAGGACCGCGGCGGCCGACGACCGTGGGTAACAGGACCACGGGCGGTGACGACTCACCCGGGTGGCGCGACCCGCGGCACCGGGCGGTGGACGCGACGGGGTGGGCGGCCGGACGGAGAAGACATGTTCCTTCGCTACGTGCACAACTTCCGCGCGGTGGCCATCGTCGTCATCGTCGCCGGCCACGCGGCGAACACACTGGCCCGCGACGACGACCCGCGCACGATGGACTTCCTGCTGGACCTGCTCGACAACGGCACGGTGCTGTTCGTGTTCATCGCCGGGTTCCTGTTCGAGCACCTTTTCGCGAAGTTCGCCTACCGCGACTATCTGCGCAAGAAATTGTCGAACGTCATCGTGCCCTACGTTCTCGTGTCGATTCCCGCGGTGCTCTACACGGTGTGGCTCACCGACCCGGCGACCACTCAGCCCGACTACCTCGGCGGCACGTCGGCGGGTTACCAGGTCGCCTGGATGCTCCTCACCGGCGGGGGGACGTTCAACTACGCGGTGTGGTTCGTACCGATGATCACGCTGTTCTACCTGGCCGCTCCGCTGTTCGCGCAGTTCATCCGGCACCCACGGCTGTACCTGCTGGCCGTGCCGCTGGTGCCGTTGGCGATGCTCGCGCACCGCCCCCCCGAGGTCGTCACGCCGGCGATCGCCCTCTACTTCCTGCCGGCCTATCTCATCGGGATGTGGGCGAGTCATGAGCGGAAACGTCTCGAACCGCTCCTGCACCGCGCATGGGCCTGGCTGCTGGGCGCATTCGGCTTCGCCGTCCTGCTGCGGTTCCTCTTCTCCGACAACCACGGCAACGAGTACGCCCGATCACTGTTCTCCCAGGAGTTCGGCCTGTTCGACTGGATGCTCCCGCAGAAACTGTTGCTCTGCATCGCCCTGCTCGGGCTGATGCTGCGGCTCGACGCCGTGATCGGCGACCGGTTGAAGTTCCTGGGCGAGGTCAGCTTCACGGTGTTCTTCGTGCACGGCTACCTGCTCTACGCCTTCCTGATCGTGTACGTCCGGCTGTTCGGGGAGGATCCCCAGGGCAACCTCCCGCTGTGGCTCGCCCTGACGGTCGGCACGGTCGCGGCGACGACCGCGGGGACAGCCGTGGCGAAGCGGTTGCTGGGCCGGCGCAGCCGGTACCTGATCGGGTCATGACCCCCGCCGTGATCAACGTTGTGATGGGATCGACGCATGCCTGAGGAGATCCGCGCGGAGATGTTCGCCAACGTGACCAGCGTGCTGGTCGCCACCGGTGCCGCGGTCGCCGGTGGGGACACGCTGGTGGTCCTGGAGTCGATGAAGATGGAGATCCCCGTGCTGACCGAGGTCGACGGCACGGTGCGCAGGGTCGCTGTCTCCGTCGGTGACGCCGTCCGGCGCGGAGACCTCATCGCTGTGATCGACTAGAGCGGTGTCCCTCGGATCACGGGCCGGGGTCGCGTAGCCAGATCCTGATCGGAAGGCTCCGGGATGAGCCGTGCGACTGCCGGTTCTCACAGAGAACGCCACGCCAACGGTGAGGTGTACAGCACCGCATCGGCGATCCGGCAGCCGTATCGGTCCGACCTCTCCCACTACTCACGATCATCTGACTGTGCCGCCCCCTGGCGCGGGGCCGGGCCGGACGACCGCACGCCGTGGACGATGCGGTGCTCGGGGTCAGCCACCCACCCGTCGGCGCTCAGGATCAGCCGCAGCGTCGATCGGCCGTCCCGCCGCATCACCGGGTCGTACTCCCACACCTCGCCGCGCTGCACGCGGCGATGGTGTCAGGGGCAGCCCGCTGCGATCCGCTCGGCCTCGGCGCCCTCGATGTACCGCTCGGCGGCATCGCCCTCGATGCGGCGGCGGGCGGCCTGGACATGCCCGGCCACAGCCTGGCCGAAGTCGATCCCGCGCTCGTCGGCGTCGCGGCGCAACACGGCAGCGGTGTCGTCGTCCAGGACGAGGTCCACGTGCACGCTCATGCCGGTCAGGATAGGGGATCCCGTCCAGCCCCGGCGCGTGTGTCTTTCTGCAGCCGTCGCGAACTCAGCGCAGGCCGGCACGATGATCGGCGCTCGCCGGGGGCGCGGCGGGGCTCCGGTAGCCGGGGGGCGCACCGAGCCCGCCGACGACCACCACGAGTCCGGGGCGATCCGGGAGACAGGCTGTACCCGAGCCCGCGGCGACGCCGAGCAGCTCATCGTCGACGCACTGCGGACGCGCAGCCGGCCGCGAGACCCGAACCGCACGCGAGGACTCGGGGGCTACCGCCTCGTCGAGGGCGACCAGCGCGCTGAGCTCGGATCCAGCTCGATGTGCGCGGGCGACAGCGGTGCTGGATCGGCTGCTCGCTGCGATCCCGGGGCTCGTCCTGTTCCAGCCGGCGCCGCTGCGACGCCGACCGTGACGGCCACCCGTCGGCGACGCCGCCGGCGGCCGTCCCCAGCAACACCGGGGGTCGTCAGACCCGGGTACGTGATAACCCGCTGCATCACGTCACCGGGTTGATCACGCCGGGTCCGCCCGTTGGGCGCCTTGGACGCCGGGGTGCCGCTGCGGGGTGTGGAGGAACAAGTGCGGGCGGTCCAGTTCATGCACCCGACTCAACGACGGACCCCGGCGGCTTCGAGTTCCTCACGGGTCTCGGGGCTCCGGTCGAACTCCAGCTCGGCGAGCGCATAGGCGGTGCCGGCGGACTCCAGTAGTTGCGTGCCGGTCAGGCCGGAGAACGGCGCGGCGGAGGGGCGTGCTGCCCGGTGTGAACGGAGGGTGCGAGTCCGATCGAGGAAACCCATACCTGAATCCTGTCGTGTCGCCCTCCTGCCCGACCCGTCCGGCAGCATCGGGAACTTCGGGCACCCTCATCGCCTGCACCGTGGTCGCCGACGACGGCGCCACCACGATCTCCGACCTCGCCCCTACAGCGGGATGTTGCCGTGGGATCCGCGCCCCGCGGGCGAACCGGCGAGCGCCGCGATCAGGTGCTTGCGCGTCTCCGAGGGTTCGATGACGGCGTCGACCACGCCGATGTCGACGGCCCGGCCCAGCCCGCCCGAGGCCTGCTCGTGCTCCTCGGCCAACCGGTCGTGCAGGGCCTCTCGCTCGTCGTCGCCCGCCGCGGCGAGAGCGCGGCGGTGCAGAACGCCCACCGCTGCCTTGGCGCCCATGACCGCCACCTCGGCGTCGGGCCACGCGAACACCGCCGACGCACCGAGCGAGCGGGAGTTCATCGCGACGTACGCCCCGCCGAACGCCTTGCGGGTGACCAGCGTGACCCGCGGCACGCTCGCCTCGGCGAACGCGTGCAGGAGCTTCGCGCCCCGCCGCACCACGCCTCCCCATTCCTCGTCGACGCCGGGCAGGTACCCCGGCACGTCGACGAGCACGACCAGCGGGACGCCGAACGCATCGCAGAGCCGGACGAAGCGGGCGGACTTCTCGGCCGAGGTCGAGTCGAGGCAGCCGCCGAGCCGCAGCGGGTTGTTGGCGACGACCCCCACGGACCTGCCACCGAGACGCCCGAAGCCGATCACCATGTTCGGGGCCCACCTGGCCTGCAGCTCGACGAACGAGGAGCAGCCCTCGTGGTCGTCGTCGAGGAGCCCGCTCACCAGCGGTCTCACGTCGTAGGCGCGCTGCCTCTGCTCGGGCAGCAGCCCGCGCAGGTCCACCTCACGCGGGGTCTCCCGGGCGTCGAACCCGCCGGGACGGGTGAAGAACCCGGTCAGCGTCCGGACGCGGCGCAGCGCGTCGGCCTCGGAGTCGGCGACGACGTGGGCCACCCCGGACCGGGTGCTGTGCACCGCGGGACCGCCCAGGGACTCCTGATCGACGTGTTCTCCGGTCACCCGGCGCACCACGTCGGGTCCGGTGACGAACACGCGCCCCTCGGGGGCCATGACGACGAGATCGGTGAGCGCGGAGCCGTAGGCCGCACCGCCCGCCGCCGCGCCCAGCACCACCGACACCTGCGGTACCCGGCCGGAGGCGCGCACCATCGCGGCGAACATCTGCCCGACGCCGTCGAGCGAGGCCACCCCCTCGGCGAGGCGCGCGCCGCCCGAGTGCCAGATCCCGATCACCGGGAGCCGCAGGCGGACTCCCGTGTCGATCGCCTCGACCAGGCGCGCGCAGCCCTCGCGACCGAGCGCACCGCCGGAGCGGGTCGCGTCGGTGCAGTACGCGACGGCCTTGGCTCCGTCGATACGTCCGCGTGCGGTGACCACACCCGAGGAGCCCGGTTCGTGGAGCACGTCGACCGTCCCGCCGTCGAACAGGGCGGTGAGGCGCACGATCGGGTCGCGCGGATCGCGCAGCTCGTCGGACGTGGCGATCGACGCGGGGTGGCTGGCCAGGGTGGTCATCCGGCTCCTCGTGGTGGCAGGCGTCCGAGCGCGGTCGGATCGACGACGGCAGCCGTCGGTCGGTAGACACTGACTCGCTCGAGGCCGCCGGTTCGTGACAGCGGAAGCGGGCCCGCGGGTGAGGGGACCCAGATCGCCGCCGCCGCCGCCTCCTCAGCGCCTACGCGATCACGGACGACCTGTGCCGAGGCCCTGGGGCCGTGGCCGGCTGCTGTTCACCGACCGGGGGCCGCCCGTGTCATCGGCCCCGCCGGCGACCTCGAACTCGACGACGGCGTGCCGAGCCGCCGACTCCGGTCGACGCGGCGACGGGACCGCCACCACCGGTCCGACAGCGGTGAGGACAGCGGTCGCGATGTCCGCCGGGTCGACGCGTGGCGGTCCGCCCGTACGGTGCGTGGCCGCGGCCGCGGCGAGCAGCCGCAACGCACGGACGTCCGCCAGCCGGGCCACCAGGACCTCGACGAGCGGGCGCACGACATCGGCGAGCGTGGCGTCGACCGGACGTGATGGGATGCCGAGCAGTTGCAAGGCGCCGAACCGCTCTGTCCCGAGCGCCAGCAGCACGACCATCGAGCCGGTGAGCCCGGACTCCGCCGCAGCCGCGGCCACCTCGGGGGGACCCAGCCGTGTCATGTCCGGCGTGAGCATCGACCGGCCGGATCGAATCGCGTTCGGAAGGGGCCCGCTCCCGGCACGCCGCTGCACGTCGCCGATCCACTGGGCCCGCACGTCGGAGGCGGACACGACGGTGGGCGTGGCGTCGGGGGGCTCGGCCAGCATGATCACGGCACCGGCGACGCCGAGGATGTTCGGAAGGGCGATGCACGCGCCGCGAAGCACGGCTGGCACGTCGAGACCCGCCGCGGGTTGCCGGGCCAGGTGCAGCGCGAGGTCCACGACCCCGTAGTCGTTCGTCATGCGCACCGGGTCCAGCCCGGATACGCGCAGACAACCACCTGCACCGCGACACTGGACATGGTTCTCCTCGACCCGGGGGTACCCGAACTCCTCGTGCATTCGGCGTCGGCCGGTCGGACGTTACCCATCCCCACTGGTGGCTCGGGGGGAACTCCGGCCGACCGACCCCGGGGCCCGTCCGGCGCGCATCGCGTCACCTGTGCCGGCGCCCGGCCGTACCCTCCACCACCCGTGCCCGGACCGGCGGTGCAGGGCGAACTCCTCGAACACGACGTCGGTGATGTTGTTCCAGTTCAGGGCGCCACGTGCGCTTTCGGCGGCGCCCCGCTGGAGGGTGAGCCGGAGGTCGTGGTCCGCGACAAGTCCTCGTACGGCGCTGACCAGCGCATCGGGATCACCGGGCCGGACGAGCAGACCGTTGCGCATGTGTTCCACGACGTCCGGGATACCGCCGGTATCGCTCGCCACGACACAGCGCCCTCCACCGAAGCCCGCGGCCAGAACCCCGCTCTGGGTCGCCTCCAGGTACGGCAGAACCACACAGTCGGACGCCTGAATAGAGTTGATCACCGCCATCGGCGGGACATATCCGTTGAAGACCGTCACCTCCGGCAACCGGCGCAGTCGACTCTCCAACCGATCCATCTCGGGGCCTCTCCCCGCGACCGAGAGTTCGAACCGCAGGCCGTCGTGGTGCATCCTCTCCGCTGCATCGACGAGGACCGCAAGCCCCTTGTACGTCTCCATCCGGCCGAAAGTGTAGATTCTCAACGGGCCGGCAGGAACGGGTGAGATCTCCGCCGGCTCCAGGACGACCCCGTGTCGGCTCACCACGATGTGCTGTCGGGTGGCCCACCGGTGCCGCCGGTACTGCGCGGCGCAGTATGCGCCGTGCAGTACGACGACGTCCGCCAACCACCTGAGGTATTTCTGGACTCCCGCGGCACGACGACCGACAGCGGAGTCGCGGCCCTCGTGCGCCACGGGATCGTGCACTGTGAGCACGATCACTGCGAACGGCTTGAGCAACGTCGCCACACACGCTGTGAAGAGGCCGCGCCGCACGCCGGCCGCCTCCTGCAGGTGCACGAGAGACGGTCGGTGCCGGATGATCGTGACGATGAGCTTCACCAGGTCGAGTGGTGTCCTGAACCGAACGGGCTTGACGAACGCGGCTGCCGGGTCGGCACCGCTGCGGCCCTCGTACTCGTCCGACAACTGCTTCTCGTCGACACACGCCAGCACCTCACAGTGGCGAGACATCGCCGCCGCATACCGTATGGAGTATTCCGGGTAGTGCGGCGCAACGATCGCAAGACGCATCACGTCATCCGTTCCCGGGTGAGTTCTCGCTGCCCCGGTGCACAACGCGCTTCGACAAGAGTGCTCGCCG
>Ga0209490_10000585_pt1 | contig 36513 bp, 42 predicted proteins | sample MAT06_FD_187209 | JGI IMG/M metagenome (GOLD analysis project Ga0209490, IMG submission 187209) | Freshwater microbial communities from Lake Fryxell liftoff mats and glacier meltwater in Antarctica - MAT-06 (SPAdes) (version 2) | ecosystem: Environmental > Aquatic > Freshwater > Ice > Liftoff...
GTGTTGACATTCAGGTCAAGATCACATAAAAAAATGATTGAGCAGGGTAGTGTTCGAATATTTAAATATTCGAATACTTCAAATACTCGAATACTCAAATATTCAAGTATAGAATAAGCGCCCCACGCACCATCACTCACTGAAAAAAACAAGTCTGCGGTTTCCGGTTGTGTTCAAAGTGTTTTGTTTGCCAAAATAACTGTCACAGTCGAAAGCGGTTCCGGTTCGCCGGAGACTCGCTATTCGCCTGTCTGCCGCAATCGAAAAAAAATCGTTCAACTTCTAAAATCTAATCTATCGCCGTGAACGGATTGATTGGTAAAAAAATCGGGATGACCAGCATCTATGACAACAACGGTAGAAACGTTGCTTGTACTATTATTGAGGCTGGCCCCTGCGTAGTAACGCAAGTCCTCACCCAGGAAAAGGATGGCTATAAAGCCCTCCAGTTAGCCTATGGTGAGCGCAAAGTAAAAAACACCCCAAACGCGCTGATCGGCCACTTTGAAAAGGCCAGTACAGCCCCTAAATCGCAGATCTTGGAGTTTCGTGATTCCGATCTTAAAAAAGATTTAGGTGATGTGGTCACTATTACAGATGTATTTGCCGAAGGCGATGCAGTTTCTGTGAGCGGTACCTCCAAGGGTAAAGGTTTTCAGGGTGTTGTAAAACGTCACGGCTTTAGCGGTGTCATGGAACAAACACACGGCCAGCACAATCGTCTGCGTGCACCCGGTTCGCTGGGTAACTCCTCCTTTGCTGCTAAAGTAATGAAAGGAATGCGGATGGCGGGTCAGACCGGCAATGTTGCGATAAAAGTTCGCCGCCTTAAAGTACTCAAAATTTTTGCAGATCAAAATTTGATCTTAATAAAAGGCGCTGTGCCAGGTCACAAAGGCGCTTTCGTTGTGCTCGAAAAATAATTTCTTTTTTCGATGCCCGGCCATTTTTTAACCGGCAAACGGCAACCTAAATATTATGCAACTCGAAGTAGTCAACATCAAAGGCGAATCCACAGGCCGTTCGGTAGAATTACCGGATAGTGTATTTGGAATCGAACCTCATGAGCACAGTGTATGGCTCGATGTAAAGCGTTACCACAACGCACAGCGTCAGGGTACACACAAATCCAAAGAGCGTTGGGAGATTAGCGGTTCTACCCGCAAACTCCACAAACAAAAAGGTACCGGTGGCTCCCGTAAGGGCGACATCAATAGTCCGGTTTTCCGGGGCGGTGCTCGCGTTTTTGGTCCGCGTCCGCGCAATTACGACATACAGGTAAACGCCAAAGTACGTCGCCTTGCCCGCCGCAGTGCATTGAGCTCAAAAGCAAGAACAGGCAGCATCATTGTAGTGGAAGATTTCTCCTTCGATGCGCCAAAAACACAGGCGTTTCATCAAATTTTGCGCGCATTACAGGCAGATGCTAAAAGGCCCCTTACTGTATTGCCAGGTTATGATAAAACCCTTTATCTCTCTTGCCGCAATCTGGAAAAAGCAGAGATCGCACCTGCAAAAGACTTGAGTACCTATCGGATCGTTCAGGCAGGTGTATTGGTCATCACAGAAAGCGCTATTGAACAAATCGTTGAAAATTGCCAATAAATGTGTTCATAATTAGCACATTAGCAAATTATCAAATTAGCACATTTATAGAATACTATGGCTAAGCAAATTCTCATTCGTCCGGTTATCACGGAAAAATCAACGAAATTGACCGACAAAAGCGGCACTTACGTTTTTGTGGTAAATAAAGACTCGAATAAGATCGAGATCAAAGCAGCGGTTGAAGCAATGTTCAATGTGACAGTTGACCGCGTGCGTACGGCAGTGATGCCGGGCAAAGCAAAATCGCGCAGCTCTAAAACAGCAGTTGTGCGCGGAACAAAATCGTCGTACAAGAAAGCGATGGTAACCCTGACACCAGGGGAGACCATTGATCTACTTGGCGGTAACTCAAACGAAGAATAAACTTAACTGAATAAACAAAGTGGCAGTTAAAAAATTCAACCCACTCACCCCCAGTTTGCGCTTTCGCGTCGCAATCAAAAAGGATGAGTTGACAAAGGGCGCAAAACCGGAAAGGTCCTTGCTGGCACCATCCAGCAGCACCGGTGGGCGCAATAGCGCTGGTCGTACTACGGTGCGTTTTCGTGGCGGTGGTCACAAACAACGTTATCGTGTTATTGACTTCAAACGCGATAAAGCAGGTGTTGCAACGATCGAATCTATACAATATGATCCGAATCGCAGTGCCAACATCGCCCTCATCAAATATGAAGATGGCGTAAAGACCTACATTATTGCGGCAAAAGGCATGAAACCCGGCCAAACCGTACAGTCTGGCAAAGGGGTTGCACCCGAAACCGGCAACTGTATGTATCTGTCAGAAGTGCCATTGGGGGTATTTATTCACAACATTGAAATGCACCCCGGTCAGGGAGGCGTCTTGGTGCGCAGTGCCGGTACAGCCGCTCAGATGATGGGCCGTGAAGATCGCTATGCCGTGTTGAAAATGCCATCCAGCGAAGTACGCCGTATCTTAGTTACTTGCCGCGTCACTATTGGCATAGTGGGTAATGGTGATCACAACCTCGAAATTCTGGGCAAAGCAGGTCGTATGCGTTGGAAAGGTTTCCGCCCGCGCAACCGTCCGGTAGCCATGAATCCGGTGGATCACCCGATGGGTGGTGGTGAGGGCCGCGCTTCCGGTGGTCATCCGCGCAGCCGCAATGGTATCAAAGCGAAAGGCCAAAAGACCCGCAGCCGTACCAAAGCATCCAATAGTTTGATCCTCAACCGGAGAAAAACAGGTAATAAAAAGTAATCACCCTATTCAATATGCCACGTTCACTTAAAAAAGGCCCCTATATCCATCACTCGTTGTTGGAAAAACTTGAAAAGGCCAAAAGCAGCACTCGTAAGCAGGTGATTAAAACCTGGAGTCGTTCTTCGATGATTATCCCCAATATGGTGGGAGAAACCATTGCGGTTCATAATGGTAAGACTTTTATCCCGGTATTCGTGACCGAAAATATGGTTGGACACAAGTTGGGTGAGTTTTCTCCTACCCGCAACTTCCGTGGTCACGCTGGTAACAAAAAATAAATTTAGCACATTAGCACATTAATATAATGGAAGCTGTAGCAAAATTAAACAATTGCCCAATGTCGGCGCGCAAAATGCGCCTCGTCGTTGACAATATTCGCGGTCGCAAAGTAGTGGAAGCCTTAGGTCTCCTTAGGTATACCAATAAAGAGGCGGCTGTTTGGCTCGAAAAACTCGTACTTTCAGCCGTGAATAACTGGGAGCAAAAATCAGAAATGGACGGTGCTGCCGATCAATTCGATTTGTTCATCAAAACGGCGTATGTAGATCAGGGTGGTATTATCTACCGTTTTCTTCCTGCACCACAGGGCCGCGCTTATCGGGTACGCAAGCGTCGCAACCACGTCACTATCGTCGTGGCAAATCGCGAACCCCTTGAAAACGAATAATTTTTGGAAAATCTTATATCAAAATAAATGGGTCAGAAAGCAAATCCGATTGGTAATCGCTTAGGCATTATTCGTGGTTGGGACTCCAACTGGTACGCCGATAAAGACTACGGTCTGAAAGTGGTAGAAGACGAAAAAATTCGTATGTACCTGCGTGCACGTCGCCCGAAAACGGCAGTCGCCGATCCTCGCGAACGCAACAAACCGATGCAAAACGGCATTTCCCGTATTGTCATCGAACGTACCCTCAAACGGGTTACCGTCACTATACACACCAGCCGCCCCGGTGTCATTATCGGGAAAGGCGGTAAGGAAGTGGACCTGATCAAGGAAGAGCTCAAAATGCTCACCGGCAAAGATGTGCAGATCAATATATTCGAAATTCGTAAACCCGAACTCGATGCCAATATTGTAGGCGAGCAGATTGCCAAGCAAATCGAAGCACGTATCAACTTCCGCCGTGCCGTAAAAGGTGCCATTCAGGGTACCATGCGTGCAGGAGCAGAAGGCATCAAAGTCCGCTGTAGTGGTCGTTTAGGTGGTGCAGAGATTGCCCGTTCAGAAGAAGTAAAAGAAGGACGTACACCCTTACATACCTTCCGTGCAGATATTGATTATGCCTGGGTAGAAGCCCAAACAGTGTATGGCAAAATTGGCATCAAGGTATGGCTTTTCAAAGGTGAAGTACTTCAAAAACGCGAACTAACTCCTTTTGCAGCAGCAGAAGGCACTGGCTCTGAGCGCGGCAACGAACGCGGTGGAGACCGTGGTGGAGACCGTGGTGGAGATCGCAATCGCGGCGGAGACCGTCGTGATGGCGGCGGAGATCGCGGTGGACGCGGCGGCGGTGGTCGCGGCGGAGATCGCAATCGCGGTGAAGGTGGCGGTGAAGGCGGCGGCGGTGACCGTGGCGGAGATCGCAATCGCGGCGGTGCTGGCGGTGGTGGAAATCGCGGCGGCGGTGCTGGCGGCGGTGGAAATCGCGGCGGCGGTGCCGGTGGCGGTGGAAATCGCGGCGGCGGCGGCGGCGGCGGCGGACGCCGATAAAATCAGGTAGGGTAGGAGCGCACTCCGTTGTGCTTGTATCATTATCAAATTAATAACAAAAAAATACGGCAAAAGCACAACTTCCTATTGGTTAGTTCGTCGCAAATGCCGACCTTTGCAGCCCTTTTTTGACACGAGAGTTGCGGGAATAACGTAACAAATTGATTGTCAGGCTCTTAAATACATCCTACGATGCTTCAGCCCAAACGTCAGAAATATCGCAAACAGCATAAAGGTCGCAATCGCGGCTTGGCACACAAAGGCAGTTCCATTTCTTTTGGCTCTTTCGGGCTTAAATCTTTGGAATTCAGCCGCCTGACCAGCCGTCAGATAGAATCAGCTCGTATAGCGCTCACTCGTCACATGAAGCGTGAAGGTAAAGTGTGGATTCGGGTATTCCCGGATAAACCCCTTACTTCCAAACCTGCAGAGGTTCGTATGGGTAAAGGTAAAGGTGCGGTTGACCATTATGTATGTGAAGTACAACCCGGTCGTGTACTCTTCGAAATAGAAGGCGTGACACAGGAATTAGCTTACGAATCACTTCGTTTAGCTGCTCAAAAACTTCCAGTCCTCTGCAAGGCGGTTACTCGCCACGATTTCGAGGGATAAACAGTTCAAATTTTAATAATATCATGGCTAAAGATACTATCGATTTCAAAGCAATGAGTGATGCTGAACTGGGCACCGAATTAGCCAGTTTAGAAAGTCAACTGATTCAAATGAAATTTGACCACGCTTCAAGAGGCATCGCAAACCCTGTGGAAATCCGTGAAATGCGCCGCGAGGTTGCGCGTGCACACACAGAAACCCGTAGTCGCGAAATGGTAACCATGTCACCGGAGGAATTGGAAATGCGTTCCAAACTTCGTGCACGTCGTCGCCGTCAAAGATAAATCACAGAAAAGTCAAATACTGACACAATTAATAACAGATACGCTGCAATGGAGTCTTTAGACAGAAATCTTCGCAAGCAAAAAACCGGAGTGGTAGTTTCCAGTAAAATGGACAAAACTATTTCGGTAAAAGTTGAGCGCCGCCTTATGCACCCCCTTTACGGGAAGTTCGTGAAGCGCTCCAACAAATTCTTCGCCCATGACGAAGAAAATTCCTGCAACCCCGGCGACGTGGTGCGGATCATGGAAACCCGCCCACTCAGCAAAAACAAGCGCTGGCGCGTGGTGGAAATCGTTGAACGTGCAAAATAATATTTAAAAAACATGATTCAGCAAGAATCCCGTTTAAATGTAGCCGATAATTCCGGCGCAAAAGAAGTGCTCTGCATCCGGGTGTTGGGCAGTACCCGCCAGCGTTATGCCGGCGTGGGCGACAAAATTGTCGTAACCGTAAAAGACGCTTCTCCGGGCGGTGGCATTAAAAAAGGCATCGTATCCAAGGCCGTAATCGTACGCACCAGAAAGGAAATTCGCCGTAAAGACGGTTCCTATATTCGCTTCGATGACAACGCCGTGGTGTTACTTAATGCCTCCGATGAGCCGCGTGGTACCCGTATTTTCGGCCCTGTTGCCCGCGAACTGCGCGATAAAGATTATATGCGTATCATTTCGCTCGCACCCGAAGTACTTTAATTAGTTAATTAGTTGATTAGTTAATGGATAAAATTAGTTAATTAATTAACCAATATTTTAAAAATCATGTCTAAAAGCAAAAGCACAACCAAGCGTTTCGCTCCAAAAATGCACATCCACAGGGATGATCAGGTTGTTGTAATATCAGGCGATAACAAAGGCAAAACAGGCCGGGTTATTGAGGTATTCACCGATAAGATGCGTGCTACCGTTGAAGGAGTGAATATGGTGAAAAAGCACGTGAAAGGAACCCAAAATGAGCAAGGCGGTATCAAAGAAATGGAAGCTCCCATGCATATTTCCAATCTTGCCATCGCTGATCCCACAACCGGTAATGCCACTCGGATTGGCCGCCGCGTTGAAAATGGAAAAAGTGTTCGTTACGCAAAAAAATCCGGTAAAACGATATAACAATGAGTTACATACCGCGTCTCAAAACAAAATATCAGCAGGATGTTGCACCAGCTTTGATGAAGCAGTTCAACTATACCTCTGTCATGCAGGTTCCTCGTCTAAAGAAAATCTGTATCAATCAAGGTATCGGCGCCGCCACTGGCGATAAGAAAATGATTGACACAGCCGCACAGGAACTGTCTATCATTGCTGGACAAAAAGCAGTGTCAACAAAGGCCAAGACTTCGGTTTCTAATTTTAAACTCCGTGAAGGAATGCCTATTGGTGTACGTGTTACCCTGCGTGGTGATCGTATGTATGAATTCCTTGATCGCTTTATTACCATCGCCATGCCGCGTGTACGCGATTTTCGCGGGCTGAATGATAAGTCGTTCGATGGATCCGGCAACTATACGGTTGGTATTACCGAACAAATCATCTTCCCGGAGATTGACATTGATAAGGTAAGCAAAATCATGGGTATGGATATTTCTTTTGTTACTTCCGCCAATACTGATGCTGAAGCATTCGCTCTGCTGAAAGAAATTGGACTACCTTTCATCAAACGCATCATCACTCAAGAATAATATGGCTAAGAAATCAGTCATTGCACGCGGTATCAAACGCGAACGGTTAGTGGCAAAATATGCTGCTGTTCGTAAGGAACTCAAAGCAAAAGGCGACTACGAGGCACTCGATAAGTTGCCGCTTAACTCCAACCCCATCCGCTTACACAACCGTTGCCTGCTCACCGGACGTCCAAAGGGTTATATGCGCAAATTTGCTATTTGCCGCATAAAATTCCGCCAGATGGCCCTTGACGGTAAAATTCCGGGAATCACAAAAGCCTCCTGGTAACTATCTGATTGTTAATTGTTTATTGTCTTATCAATAGCAATCAACAATTAATATCACTCAATTCATTAGCAATTATCAATAGTTCGATAAAATGCAAGTAACCGACCCGATAGCAGACTTTTTGACCCGTATCCGCAATGCACAGCTCGCGGGTCATCGTATCGTAGAAATTCCGGCATCTCGCCTCAAGAAGGCCATAACCGAAATTTTGTACGATCAGGGTTACATCTTAAAATACCAATTCGAAGAAAAAACTGCCGAAAACAAGCAGGGCATTATTCGGATTGCTTTGAAATACGACCTGGCCACCAAACAACCGGTTATCCGTGAGTTGGTGCGTGTAAGCCGCCCCGGTCTGCGTAAATTTGCAGGCAGTGACAGCATTCCACGCGTCATCAACGGACTCGGAACGATGATCGTTTCGACCAGCCGCGGTGTAATGACCGACAAAAAGGCCCGTGAACTCAATGTTGGCGGCGAGCTGATGTGCTACATCTGCTAATAACCACCACAATAAACATTCATTTTTCATAACGCATCCATTTAGTTATGTCTCGTATAGGTAAGTTGCCGATTGAAATGCCCGCAAAAGTAGAATTTGCGGTATCTTCCGACAATACGGTCACTGTGAAGGGGCCAAAAGGCACGCTCAATCAAAAAATTGACCCCGACATCACCGTTGCTCTTGAAGGGGGCAATATTGTGGTGGCACGCCCAACCGAACAGAAGCGCCATAAAGCGCTGCATGGTCTGTATCGTGCACTCATCAACAACATGGTTGTAGGGGTCACCATTGGTTATACCCGCGAAATGGAAATCGTTGGTGTAGGTTACCGTGTTGAAAATCAGGGTAATATGGTGACATTCACCATCGGTTACTCTCACCCGATCATTTTCTATGTTCCAAGTGAAATCAAAGTGACGACTGCTATGGAGAAAGGTTCTCCGCCGCTGATTCGCTTAGAAGGCATTGACAAAGAACTGTTAGGTCAGGTATGCGCCAAAATTCGAGCCTTCCGTAAACCCGAACCATACAAAGGAAAGGGTATTATGTTCAAAGGTGAAATCCTACGTCGCAAAGCAGGTAAAACTGCTGGCGGTAAAAAATAAAGTATTTGGTGTTTTGGTGTTATGGTATTTTAGTGTTTCGTAATTCTACTAATGCAAATACACCTTTTTAAATTCAGCAATTAATTTATGCTGCTCCGGTCGGAAATCGGGGTGGAACAAAAATAAAATCCATGCAACGCACAAAAAAAGAAAGTCGGCAGCGCATTAAATTGCGGGTGCGCAGAAAAATCAACGGAACCACCGAGCGCCCGCGCCTCAGTGTCTTCCGCTCCAATAAAGGAATTTATTGCCAGTTGGTTGATGACATCAAAGGACATACGCTCGCAGCTGCCAGTTCAGCAGATATTGCAGGTACTAAATCTGAAAAATCTGCTGCTACCGGAAAGTTATTGGCAGAACGCGCTTTGGCAGCAGGTGTCACCACCATCGTTTTTGATCGTAGCGGCTATTTGTACCACGGTCGCGTGAAAGCACTGGCTGACGGTGCCAGAGAAGGTGGATTGAAATTCTAAGAAAAGGAAAATAAAAGATTTGTTGGCATAAAATCGAAAGATTTTTAACCATATAAGGCTTCAAAAAATAGATTAACTCAAAATTTTACTTCAACATTTCAATTAAAGAAATGGCAAAGCAAGAAAGAGACAGAGATTCCGCTCGCGGATCAGATGAATCGGGCCTCAAGGAAAAGCTCGTGGCACTGAATCGCGTGGCGAAAGTGACCAAAGGCGGTCGCACGTTCAGTTTTGCTGCCGTAGTGGTAGTAGGCGACGGTAAAGGCACCATTGGTCATGGTTTGGGTAAAGCCCGTGAGGTATCAGAGGCAATATCCAAGGCAACCAAAGATGCCGAGAAGAACATCATAAAGGTGCCCATCTATAAAGGTACCATTCCACACGAAGCGTATGGCAAATTTGATGCCGGTAAGGTATTGATTAAGCCTGCGGCACATGGTACCGGTGTTATTGCCGGAGGTGCAATGCGTGCGGTGTTGGAAGCAGCCGGTGTTCAGGATGTATTGGCAAAATCGCAGGGTGGTTCCAATCCGCACAACGTGGTAAAAGCAACCATCAATGCATTGGCCAGCCTCCGCAGCCCGTCAGAAATTGCCCGTCAACGCGGCATTTCTATGGATAAGCTGTTCAAAGGTTGATTTGCTGATTTGTTGATTTGTTGAGTATTTGACTTGTTGAGTATTCAAATTCCCAAATCCTCGTATCCTCAAATCTTCATCACTCATTAACTGACGTATCTTATGAACAAAATAAAAATTACTTTGCTGAGAAGCCCAATTGACAAACCTAAGCGCCAAAAATTGACGCTAAAGGCTTTGGGATTCAATAAGGTCAATCAAACGGTGGAGCATACCGCCACACCACAAATCAACGGTATGGTGCGCGTAGTAGCCCACCTTGTCAAGTTGGAAACTGCTTAATTTTTACAACGATGCAACTCAATAGTCTTCGTCCGGCCGCTGGCTCGACTAAAAAAAGAAAGCGCATTGCTCGCGGTACCGGCTCCGGTCACGGTGGTACTTCCACCCGTGGTCACAAAGGTGATAAAGCCCGCAGTGGTGCAAAAGAAAAGCGCCATTTTGAGGGTGGTCAAACACCCATGCAGCGTCGTCTGCCCAAGCGTGGCTTTAAAAATATCAATCGCACCGAGTATGCCGTTATCAGCCTGAGTGCTTTGGAAAAAGCAGCGCAGTTTTTTGACAATACTCGCGTGGATGGTATGCCTTTGACCATAGATTTGTTGGTTAAAGCTGGTGTAATGGCTGCCAACGACCGCGTTAAAGTCTTAGCCAACGGCAAAATCACTGCTAAAGTGGACATTAAAGTACACGCCATCTCTGCTACTGCGAAAGCAGCTATTGAAGCGGCAGGCGGTAGTGTTGAACTTGTTTAAAAACTCATCCGGGTAATGAAATTTATTACGGTTCTCAAAAATATTTGGAGCATCAAGGAGCTCCGCCAACGCATACTCTTTACACTTGCGTTGTTGATGATCTATCGCATCGGTACCTTTGTGGTATTGCCTGGTGTGATACCAGCAGCCTTGGATAAAGCCGCCTCTAATCGTGCTTCCAATGACCTGTTGGGGCTTATTAATGTCTTCACTGGTGGAGCCTTTGATAATGCTGCTATCTTTGCCTTGGGTGTGATGCCTTATATTACTGCCTCTATTGTTGTGCAGTTGTTGGGTTTTGCGGTTCCCTACTTCCAGCGCCTACAAACAAAAGAAGGAGAAAGTGGCCGTCAACGCCTGAATCGCATCACTCGTTTCCTCACTGTTGCCCTTACTTTAGTGCAGGGCGGCAGTTATCTGACGCTGATTCGCAGCATTCCAGGGGCGGTGTCGCCCAATATATCTGATGGTGTATTCTGGTTTTCCAATATCATAATTCTTACCGCCGGTACTGTTTTCTGTATGTGGCTCGGTGAAAGAATCACCGATAAAGGTATTGGCAACGGAGTATCTATGATTATTCAGGCTGGTATTATTGCACGGTTGCCGCAGGCGTTTGTATTTGAATTCCAAAAACTTTTCGGCGATAATAAATTGTTGTTGTTTTTTGTTGAAATGGCCTTCCTGTTTATTATCGTAATGGCTACCATTTTGATCATTCAGGGTGTTCGAAAAATTCCGCTTCAGTTTGCCAAACGAATGGTGGGACGCACAGGAACGAATGTTCCGGTATCCGGCAACCGCGATTATTTGCCGTTGAAAGTTAATTCAGCGGGTGTAATGCCGATCATTTTTGCGCAGGCAATTATGTTCCTTCCGGCTACTGCCTATCAGTACCTTGCCGGAGATGCAAATGGCGCAGGTGGCCGCATTCACATGTTTAATGATATTTATTCTCTCGGTTATAACTTAGTGTTTTTCCTCCTGATCGTAGTATTTACCTACGTTTATACGGCACTGATGATCAACCCGACCAATCACGCTGAATATCTGAAACGTACCAATGCTTTCATTCCGGGTGTGAAACCCGGTGAAGCTACTGCTGAATATATTGATAATATCATGACGCGTATCACCCTGCCTGGTGCTGTTTTCCTTGGTTTGATTGGTATTCTGCCTTCTATTGCTGCAACAATGGGTATCAACCAGCAATTTGCCCTGTTCTTTGGTGGTACTACGATGCTCATCATGGTAGGTGTGGCATTGGATACCCTGCAAGTCATTGAAAGTTACCTGCTCACTTCCAAATATGATGGTCTCATCAAATCTGGACGGATTCAGGGCCGCTCTACCCAAGGTGTACAGGTAGGACAACCACAATAATAATTTTAAGAGAGGAGAGAGAGGAGAGAGGAGAGATAAAATTTGGATTCATAAATTTAAAACTGTCAGCGTAGCATGGGTTTATTCGGTACAGGCAAAGAAGGAAAACAGGTGTTTTACAAAACAAAAGACGAAATCGAAATGATCCGTCAATCTTGTTTGCTAGTTTGTAAAACCCTGGCTCATGTGGGAAGTATATTGCGCCCCGGTATTACGGGAAAAGAAATAGATGATAGTGCAGAAACGTTTATCCGCGACCATAAAGCCCGCCCGGCATTCAAAGGGTACGGCAGAAATCCGGAAAATTTGTTCCCTTCATCCTTATGTGTTTCTTACAACGACATTGTGGTGCATGGAATACCTGCAAACCGGGAATTTAAAGAAGGTGATATTGTTTCGGTGGATTGTGGTGTGGAAATGGAGGGCTTTTATGGAGATGCCGCCTTTACCTTTGCACTAAACGGAGTAGAAGATGAGGTGATGGAACTGTTGCGCACCACATACGCCTCCTTGTACATTGGAATTGAGCAGGCAGTACACGGAAAACGCGTTCAGGACATTTCATCTGCTGTACAGGAATATTGCGAGCGCAAACACCGGTATTCAATAGTGCGCGAATTGGTGGGACACGGATTGGGCCGCTCTTTGCACGAAGACCCTGAAGTGCCCAATTACGGAAAACGCGGGAAAGGAATGGTGCTGCGGGAAGGTTTGGTGATTGCTATTGAGCCCATGGTCAATTTAGGCCATAAGGAAGTAGTACAGATGAACGATGGTTGGACCATTCATACCCGTGACCGAAAGCCAAGCGCACACTTTGAACATTCAGTTGCAATACAAAAAAATAAAGCAGATATTTTGTCAGATCACTCGTATATTTTGAATGAAATAAAAAATAATTCAGAATTGATGGAAGTTTTGCCAAAAAGTTAGATATTTGCGCCCCGAAAATTAAAATACACGTTTTTATGCCTAAAGAGGATTTAATTAAACAAGATGGCGAGGTGGCGGAAGCCCTTTCTAACGCAAACTTTAAAGTGCGCTTAGAAAATGGCCATATTGTTTTAGCTACTATTTCAGGTAAAATGCGGATGCACTACATCAAGATTCTTCCGGGCGACCGAGTTTCTATTGAGATGTCTCCGTATGATCTGTCTCGAGGGCGAATCATTTATCGTTACAAATAACATTAGCACAATTATAAGCAATGAAAGTCAAGCCGTCTATCAAAAAGCGCTCTGTTGACTGTAAAATTGTCCGCCGTAAGGGCAAATTATACGTCATCAACAAAAAAAACCCTAAATTCAAACAACGCCAAGGCTAAAATTGATTGGTTGAGCAGTGCAAACTGCTGTTTATCAATTAGTTAAATAAAAAATAATAACGTACAATATGGCACGTATCGCTGGTGTGGATTTGCCCCGCAATAAAAGGGGAGTTATTGGTCTTACCTATATATATGGTGTAGGACGAACTACCGCTAAAAAAATCTTGAGTAACGCAGGTGTTGATGAAAGCACTAAAGTTGACAAGTGGACGGACGAAAATATTAAAGACATTTCTCGCGTCATTGCTGATGAGGTGAAGACCGAGGGTCAATTAAAGTCGGAAGTCACCCTCAACATCAAACGTTTGATGGATATTGGCTGTTATCGCGGGTTACGTCACCGGAAAGGACTTCCACTGCGTGGTCAGCGTACGCGTACCAACGCCCGTACTCGTAAGGGTAAGCGGAAGACGGTAGCAGGAAAGAAAAAAGTAACTAAGTAAAAATGAACGATGCGTGTTGAACGATGAATGATGAATAAAAATTCCTTATTGACCGTTAATCAACATTATTCTTTAGCACTATATTAAAAATGGCTAAACAAGCTGCAAAAAAAGTAGTTAAGCGCAAAGTGAAAGTGACGCCGGAAGGCATTGTTTTCATTCACGCCAGTTTCAACAATATCATTATTTCGATCACCAATAAGCAGGGTGAAGTAATTTCCTGGGCATCTGCCGGTAAAGCAAAATTCCGTGGTTCCAAGAAAAACACCCCTTATGCTGCACAAGTTGCTGCCAATGATGCCGGCAAAACGGCATTTGACGCAGGTATGCGTACAGCAGAGGTTTTTGTAAAAGGACCTGGCTCCGGTCGTGAAGCGGCTATCCGCGCTATTGACCAATGTGGTATCAAAGTATCGGTGATCAACGACGTGACACCTATGCCGCATAATGGTTGCCGCCCACCAAAACGCCGTCGCGTATAAACACAAACTAACAACATTTTAGTAAATGGCTCGTTATACAGGACCTACTACCAAAAAAGCCCGTTCGTTCGGTGATGCAATTTTCGGGTATGATAAATACTTCGAACGTCGTAAGTACCCACCCGGACAACACGGCCAAACGCGTAAGAAAAAAGCCCCTTCCAATTACGCCCAGCAATTGTCTGAAAAACAAAAAGCGAAATATACCTATGGTGTATTAGAGCGCCAATTCCGTCGCACCTTCCACGACGCTACCCGTCGTCACGGTGTTACCGGTGAAGTGTTGCTGCAATTGCTGGAGGCGCGGTTAGACAATACTATCTATCGCCTTGGCATTTCGCCAACCCGCCGTGGTGCCCGACAGCTGGTAGGACACCGTCACGTCACCGTAAATGGTAATGTGGTGAATATCCCTTCCTATTCGGTAAAACCGGGCGATATCATCGCTGTTCGCGGAAGATCGAAAGGTTTGGAGATCGTAACTACCCACGCTAATGCTAAAACATCCGATGTGCGCAAATTTGGCTGGCTGGAATGGAATCCTGATAAAATGCAAGGGACTTTCCTAAAATATCCTGAGCGCGACCAGATACCGGAAAAAATCAACGAACAATTAATCGTTGAATTATATTCTAAGTAATTCTGAAAAGCAAGCGGTTGGCGTTCCTTCTGGAGTGCCAACCATTTTCGCATATACTCAGTCAGGCATTAAACTTTTGTAACCAAAAGTTTGTACCTTTCCTCTCCCGCCCAAAGTTCTAAATCGTTATTACACACTCAAATTTCGGAGCGTTCCACCCATATGAGTATTCTTAATTTCCAAAAGCCCGAGAAAATCCTGCTTCAAAAAGCCACGGATTTCGAGGGTACCTTTGAGTTCAAACCGCTGGAGCCAGGTTTTGGCCAAACGGTAGGTAACTCGCTTCGCCGTGTATTGCTGTCTTCTTTAGAAGGCTATGCCATCAGCGCGGTTCGTATCGGCGGTGTTGACCACGAATTTGCCACCATCCGTGGCGTCGTGGAAGATGTTGTTGATATTGTGCTTAACCTTAAGCAAGTTCGCATCAAATATTTAGCCGACGAAAATACAGCGCAGGAAAAAATATACCTCACCATCAGTGGCCGCGATGAATTTCGGGCAGGTATGATCGAAGAATTCACCAATGTGTTCAAGATCATGAACCCGGAGCACCTGCTGTGCCGCATGGAGCCGTCTGTTACCCTCGAATTGGAATTAACCATTACGCACGGGCGCGGTTACCAACCGGCTGAAGAAGGGTTGCCCAAAGATGCCGCTATCGGTGTTATTCCGGTAGATGCTATTTATACGCCCATCAAAAACGTATCCTACCGCGTAGAAAATACCCGCGTGGGCCAACGTACCGACTACGAGAAACTGACCATTGATGTAAAAACCGATGGCACCATCCACCCGGAAGATGCTATTCGCGAAGCCAGTCGTATTATGATTCAGCACCTGATGCTGATCACGGACGATAATATTACTTTCGATACACCAACCAACCGCGAAGAAAATGTGGTGGATGAACACATCCTGCACATGCGCAAATTGCTAAAAACTTCGCTGGAAGACCTTGATCTCAGTGTACGCGCCTACAACTGCCTCAAAGCGGCTAAAATCAATTCTTTAGCAGAAATGGTGCGCTACGATACGCATGAGCTACTTAAATTCCGCAATTTTGGTAAAAAATCGCTCGTCGAAATTGAAGAATTGTTGCAGGATAAAGGTCTGACATTTGGTATGGATATTGCCAAATATAAGTTGGACGAAGAGTAAAGTGGCGCGCCAATGGATTAATTCGGTTATACTGTTATAAATTTTTTACAAAGCAGCATAACCCAATTCATTCATTGACCGATAAAAATACACGAGTAAAATAAAAATATCGTAAATTCAAAAATTTCCGATATCGCTATATATTTTTTTCATAAAGTGCTGTAACTGTTTGAGCGAAAAGGTAAAGTGAAAGTTAGTAAGTAGTGTAAATGCATCACTTATAACGCTCTTTATTGTTCGTCCGCCCCGGTGCAGCCACCTAAACAAAGGTAACAACGCCGTTATGAGACACGGAGATAAAATTAACAACCTGGGGCGTACCGCCTCCCACCGCCGCGCACTGCTGGCCAATCTGACTATTTCTTTGATTGAGCACAAACGCATTACAACAACCCTCGCAAAAGCACGTGCTTTGCGTTGTTATGTAGAGCCACTGCTCACAAAATCGAAGGAAAATACCACGCATTCGCGTCGTATAGTCTTCAGTTATCTGCAAAACAAGGCTGCCGTCACAGAATTATTTGGCCCGATTGCCGAAAAAATTGCCGACCGCCCGGGTGGTTACGTGCGCATCATCAAACTCGGCTTCCGTCGGGGTGATGGCGCTGATACCGCCATGATTGAATTGGTGGATTACAACGAACTCTACAACATTAAAGGCGACAAAACCGAAGATAAGAAAAAAACACGTCGTAGCCGTCGTTCCGGTGGCCCTGCTGCTGCTGTTGCAACTACTACTGCTGCTGTTGCCGTGGAAGAAGCCGCTGAAACGGTTGCATTTGAGGAAGTTGCTCCCGTTGAAGCCGTTGCCGAAGAAGTAACTGCTGTAGTGGAAGAAACCGCTGCTGAAACCGCTGCACCGGAAGTAACTGATGCTGCTGAAACCGCTGCACCGGAAGTGACTGATGCTGCTGAAACCGCTGCACCGGAAGTGACTGATGCTGCTGAAACTGCTGCACCGGAAATAACTGATGCTGCTGAAACCGCTGCACCGGAAGTAACTGATGCTGCTGAAACTGCCGACGAAACAGAAGAGAAAGTATAGTTCAACAGTCACACCGTTGATTGTCAATATAGTCAGTCAAAAGCCGCATTCGGGATTTTCCGGGTGCGGCTTTTGTTATTTGTGTGTCGCTTAAATATAAGTAGTCCACAGTCAATAATCGGCAGTCCACAGTCTCACAAACCCTTGATAATAAGGTAATTAATGAAATTAAAAACTACGATTATTTCTATTTACCTATTTATTTCATTTGCGGATAGCACCCTGCGTTATTTTTTGGGTGTGGTAAAAAACCCGGTTTTTTTACAAAAAAAATTTGGAATATTGAATTTTTTATTTGTATATTTGTGCCTTATATTTTCACATTAATCCTTCTATTTTATTTGCTTTTTTCATTGAGAATCTGTTGTCCACCCGCACTAATATGGGCGGTCTAACGGAAGAAAAAAATTAGTAAGAAAAAACGGGGCGATACTGCTTTGTGGTAGTATGCAGCCCTCGTTGTTCACGTCGCAGGGGACATCCTGTCTTTTGTGATATTTATAATTTTTTTAAATTTTTTTTCAATGAAAGAACGAATTTCGATTACGTAAAGGTTTGATTCACAGAGCCTTGATTCTGTTAATAAATTGTTAATGGGTGGGGGGGGGCAGCCTTCCATGTCTTTTCCACCCTTAGGGGTATTTTCTCATCCTTTATGCTCTGCGCTTTTCCATTACTAAAATTACTATTGGGCGGCAGGATTGCCGCAGGAATTGTTGGTATCCTTGGCATAGATGCGGGTAGTGAGAAAAAAATAATTCAATGGATCGCACTCGCACTTATTTGTGTGTTTTTTCACCCCAACATGGTACGTGCTCAACTTTTTGAAGTAAGCCTTGATGAGCGGATCGAAAAATCACCGCTTATCATAGAAGGCGGTGTAACGGAAAGCCAATGCTATCGCGGCGACGATACCCAAATACGAACGGCAAAATATGCAATGTAAAATATGGTGATTTGCCGAATGGAACCTCTGCTGTATTCGGAAGGGTCACAAATCAACTTGTCGCTCGATGTAGCGATAACGCTTCAGGGATTTTTATTAAAGCTTTTTACAGTGCTTTCGATCTTATTTTTAATGATTCCACGAATTTTTACAAATCCGCTGACCCTGCTGGTATCGGAGCAATTCAGATTGATTTGCAAACAGTAGCACTACATGAATTAGGCCACTGCCATCTGTTGAATCATGTCAATCAGGACAAGGATTTTATGTATGCTAGAATAGGCGAGGGACTAATAAGAAGAAAACTCAATGCAGACAATGTTTCGGGAGGCAACCATGTTATGGCAATAAGCAGTCCGATCTATACAGGAAGCAATTGCAATGCTTCTACCATGCTTCCTGCTGATATTAGTGGTTTGGGCTGTACTTCTTCCATCAGAGACGAAATCAAAGCGGCTGCCACTCTGACATTTTCTCCTAATCCGGTAACGCACCATTTAGATATAAAAATTGATCCCGAAGCTGCTTCGACACTAAATGGAAAACAAAAAGTCAGGATAGTAAATGTGATCGGAAAGATAATATATGACTCTCCATTGACAGATCGGAAATATAGTATAGATGCTTCTTCATGGGCACCGGGTATCTACTTTTTATACATAGAAACCGATCATATCTTTTCAAAACCTCAAAAATTCATAAAAATATGAAACATCTAACATCTTTATTGCTATTAGTGGCGATGCCCCTATTTTATGCCTGCTCGCATCGTTTACACCCTGTACCACTAACATGTATGGAACACTTAAAGAATGACATCAAGTCAAATTGGAAAATATTATCAGAGGAGGATTTTCCATTTTCGGCTGTTTACCAAAGGAATGATTCTTTTTGTCTTCGGGTCTGCAACCACTACAAAGGTTGTTTGGTTGGAAAAATTAGTGTCCAAGACCTTCGCCAGTTGTTTGGAAAAGAGAGTATTTATTTAACAGGACTAATTGAATATAACAGTAAGAATAGCTTAACAAATGATGTAATGCGCCTTGATTTTGGTATTAGGCGAGATACGGTGAGTCATATTAGCTACCGCAAACGGATGGATGGAGACCTTTAGATTTCGCGCTTAAAAGGATGTGCGAAAATGCCGCATAGACTCGGCAGGTTCGCACATCCAACCGAGTTCAGAGAATATTTCTGGACTTCAAAACTGATAAAATTAAAGACCAAACCCTGTACCGAAAACCGGATATCCTGCTGGCCGAATTAGATGAAGCGGGTAACCATATCCGTACCATCCACGCAGAAGTACACCTGAAAGATGAGGAAGAAATTGGTTATCGGTCGGGAGAATACGCCATGATGGAGTATCGTGAGTTCCGGAAACCCGTAAAGATATTCATTATTTATATTGGCAATGGTCGCAGCCGGAATATACCCACCTTCTTAGACGGTGGTTGTGTGCGGGCCGAAATTGTGTTGATCCACATCAATGCCATACCCGTGGAGGCATTCATTCATTCCGACCGTCCGGGAGAGGTTGTTTTGGGGGTGTTGGGTGATTTTGGGGGAGAACAGGCTGAAAAGGTTATTCAGAAAATAATCGCACAGTTACGCACACTGATACAGGATCAGGAAAGTTTGCAAAAATACTGTAAACAGTTGGAAATATTATCCAATATCCGTAACTTGCAGCCTGAAACAATAAAACAGTTAAGTGCTATGCCAATAATGTATGATTTAAAAACTGATATGCGCTATCAACAGGGCCATGAAGAGGGCCTGATGGACGGTATCGAAAAAGGTATTGAGCAAGGTATCGAAAAGGGTATTGAGCAAGGTATCGAAAAGGGTATTGAGCAAGGTATCGAAAAGGGTATTGAGCAAGGTATCGAAAAAGGTATTGAGCAAGGTATCGAAAAAGGTATTGAGCAAGGTATCGAAAAAGGCCGTGAAGAAGCCTTGACAGCAGCTATAGAAAGGGTAATACTTAAATTCCCGCACTTTTCAGATCAGGAGATTGCTGATATCTTTGAGCTGTTAGTGGAGCGTATCGCGCAAGTACGCACTTCCTTATCGGAGCGCACAGGAAGTGCCGATTAATTGATTTAGTAAGGAAAAGGTGTCCCGGCTACTGTTGGTAAGTAGGTACGTTGAAATACTCGCGGTTTTGAATTTCATTAATTGCTTTCCAATAACCAAACAGCCACAATTAACCAATAACTACTGAGTTGTGCATTAATTGATGTACCCTTTTCAGATCATCCAGATCATCGAAAAATTTGTATAATTATAAAAAATGTTATGCATTTTTATCTGTAAATGAATTAGTTGATAATGCTTGTATAGTTTTTTTGCAAAAAAAATTATACAAGCATTATCAACTAATTCATTCCCGTGCCACTACTTATGACTTTTTCCGAATTAGGGTTATCCAATCCATTTGCTGCATCCGCTAAGAAAAACGGATACGAATTACCCTTCCCTATCCAAATAGCCGCTATCCCGGCGATACTGTTGGGTAAAGATATATTAGGCATCGCTCAAACGGGTTCTGGTAAAACCGCGAGTTTTGTATTGCCGATATTACAGCAATTTCAACAAAAAAAGCCTGCCAAAAACCGGCACATTAAAGCTTTAGTTTTGGTGCCTACCCGCGAATTAGCGGTACAAGTAGGGGAGGTTTTTCAATTATTTAGCCATGATTTGCCCCGTGCGATCAAAACCCTAACGGTATTTGGGGGAGTGTCCATCAATCCACAAATGATGCAGATGCAGGGTGTGGAGATATTAATCGCAACACCTGGCCGATTATTGGATCTGATAGAAAATAATGCCATGAGTTTGTCGGAAATAGACACCCTCGTGTTAGATGAAGCCGATAAAATGCTCAATATGGGCTTTAAAGATGAAATGAACCGCATTTTTGCTTTATTGCCCGCCAAACGCCAAAACCTGTTATTTTCTGCTACGTTGGGCAAAGACATCAAAGACATCACGGAAATGCTACTGCATGACCCGATAATGATCGAAATAGCCGCAGAAAGCGAAAATTTAGACCTTATTACGCAGGAGGCTTACGGCGTATCGGAAGAGCGAAAAGGCCCTTTGTTGCGCTACCTGATCAAGGATAGAAACCTGAAACAGGTATTGGTGTTCACCTCGTCCATCCATAAAGCGGATAGTGTGGTCAACAAACTCAAGGCCAATGGTTTCAAAGCCTTGACCTTACATGGCCAAAAATCGCAAGGTGCGCGCACAGATGCTTTACGGTATTTTAAATCGGGCGAAATTGACGTATTGGTGGCCACTGATTTGGCTTCCCGTGGCATTGATGTACCGTCGCTACGGGTGGTAATCAACTACGAATTGCCCCGCTCACCCAAGGATTTTATCCACCGGATTGGCCGTACTGGCCGCGCTGGTGAAGCCGGGGAGGCTATTTCTTTTGTTACGCCCGACGATGAGCATCATTTTAAAGTCATCCAAAAGAAAATGGGTAAGCACGTAGCGCTGACTGAAACGGCAAATTTGGATCTGTTACACGCATTTCCAACGGTTCCTGTTAAATCCAAGTTTATTAGAAATTCCTAAACCAGCAACCGATGAACCCTCATTACCTGAGGTATCAATAATTGTGCCCCGTCATTGACAATGATATGGTCCGCATATCGCAGTTTTTCGGATTCTGACAATTGATTACTCATGCGGGCGCGTACTTCCTGTTCTGTCAGACCATCTCGTTGCATCACTCGCTGAATGCGGAGGGCTTCGGGCGCAGTAACGACTATCAGGGCATCTAAATACCGATGGCTGCCACTTTCTACCATCAAGGCTGCCTCTTTTAGCGAATAAGGTGCTCCTTTTTGGGCCATTTCATCGTGCCATATCCGGCTGTGGCGTTCTACGGCAGGGTGCACCAGAGCGTTAAGCCCCTGAAGTTTTGCCGGGTCTTGAAACACTATTTTAGCCACATACACCCGATTATAAGTACCATCAGGCAAGTAGGCTTCCGCTCCGAGCAGGGTGCGAATACCCTGCACCAATGCTTCATCATGGGTGGTCAGCCATTTGGCCCAGGTGTCGGCGTAATACACCGGAATACCCAGTGCCTCAAAAATGCGACATACGGTGCTTTTTCCGCTCCCGATGCCTCCGGTAATGCCAATGCGTTTCATGAGTATTGAGTCACCATTTATTTAGTCAGCGTTATATCGCCCCGAATTAATTGCAAACGCCCGTCAATGTACGATACTTCCACCTGATAAATATAGACAGCCGGAGGTAAATTGCGGCCGTTAAATTGCCCGTTCCAACGAAGGGCAGCATCATTGGGAAGGGCATTGTGACATTCAAAAACCATGTTCCCCCAGCGGTCAAAAATGGCAAAACGCCGTATTTCAGCGACTGAAGGGCCACAGGACACCCAAATATCATTATTTTGGCCATTATTGACGGGGGTGAACACATTCGCTATATAAACATCATCCGGTTTTTCCACGGCTACTGTAATGGAATTGGTGACCGAACAACCCACGCTGTCGAAGGCAGTAACCGCAAAAATAGCGGTACTCAACGGGCGAATGACCGGCTCCAAACAGGTAGTGCAACTTAGGGCTGCATGGGGTTGCCAGATGACTTTTGCCGGCTCGAAATTTCGAATAGATTGCAATTTTAAACTGTCGCCTAACGGTATGCTGGCCGTAGCGCCCGGATCAAAAATGCGTTGCGGTGGCGCAGGAAGCAGCAATGTATCATCAAAAATACACAATTCGGCATCTTCAACGTAAACATGATGCGGCCCGGCGGCTAATCCGGGCCACTCGAAAGGAGCCTGAATGGCAATGGGGGCAAAACCATCTATCCGAATGGTGTATGGTCTTATCCCGTTTCGAATGGTATCTATCAAAATGCTTCCGTCACGACCCTGATAGCACGTGGGGCCATACCAGGAAAGTTTTAAATCAAGAAAACTGTATAAAAGCTGTACATTGACGATGGAATCGCAACCATTTGATGCAGCATTATGTAAAACTTCCCGGCCATTGCGGTTTTTAACGTCATAGCGATGGCCATTAATCACCATAAATGTGCCATTGCAGAGATTAAGTTTAAAAATACTTTCCGGATTCGGTATCTGTCGGACATCCAAAATAATGACAGAATCACAACCCTTTCGATTGGTCAAATGGCGGATGAAACGCCCAACCGCTGCTATATTGCAAGTGGAATCCTTCTGGTAAGTGGTATCGGGCGACGAATAGGCGGTTGAAATAATCAGTAAAGAATCGCAGCCGCGTGCATCGGTAATTTTATCTATTTTTACCCCAACTTCACGGAGGTCACAGGATAGCCTGTCTATATAAGTGGAAGGTGTAGGCAACAAATCAACGGCGGTAATTACAATGGAATCGCACCCGCTGCTGCCGACCAACCCCTTTATCTGAATGCCTGACAAGAGCGGATCGCAGGTGATAGTATGAAGAAAAATGGAATCTGCGGCGATAAAATTGCGCTGAATATTAACCATAGAATCGCAACCTCCCCAATTGACTAATTTTTTTGAAAATATACCCGCTGAGTCCATGCGGCAGGTGGATTCTTCTAAAAAAGTAGCAACAGGTGGCACATAAACGGTAGTAGTAGTGACAATGGAGTCGCAACCCTGAACGCTTTTAAATGGCCGAACTCCACTGCCCGCTAAAGACGGATCGCAGGTATAACGACGTACAAAAAAGGAATCCGGAGCCTGTAGTGCAGTAATAGTGAGTATAACAGAATCACATCCCGAATAATTGGTCAAATACCGGGTAGTGCGGCCAATGAATGCCGGGTTGCAAGTAGTAGTATATTGAATGAGTGTATCGGAAGGCAGCAGGGTAGTGATGGTGACGACCAACGAATCGCAGCCGTATTGGTTGCTGAAACGCTGTTCACGGATACCTGTCATCAAGGGATCGCAATGAGTTTTATTACTATAAACGGTATCAGAAGGCAGCAGGGTAGTGGTGATGACGACCAACGAATCGCAGCCGTATTGGTTGCTGAAATATTGCTCTTTGATGCCCGTCAGCAAAGGGTCGCAAGTAGTTTTGCTGATATACACCGTATCAGAAGGCAGGAGCGTAGTGGTGGTGACGACCAACGAATCGCAGCCGTATTGGTTGCTGAAATATTGCTCTTTGATGCCCGTCAGCAAAGGGTCGCAAGTAGTTTTACTGCTATAAACGGTATCGGAAGGTAGTAGGGTAGTGGTGGTGACGACCAACGAATCGCAGCCGTATTGATTGCTGAAATATTGCTCTTTGATGCCCATCAGCAAAGGGTCGCAAGTAGTTTTGCTGATATACACCGTATCAGAAGGCAGGAGCATAGTGATGGTGACGACCAACGAATCGCAGCCGTATTGGTTGCTGAAATATTGCTCTTTGATGCCCGTCAGCAAAGGGTCGCAAGTAGTTTTGCTGATATACACCGTATCAGAAGGCAGAAGCGTAGTGGTGGTGACGACCAACGAATCGCAGCCGTATTGGTTGCTGAAACGCTGTTCACGAATACCTGTCATCAAGGGATCGCAATGGGTTTTACTGCTATAAACGGTATCGGAAGGTAGTAGGGTAGTGGTGGTGACGACCAACGAATCGCAGCCGTATTGGTTGCTGAAACGCTGTTCACGAATACCTGTCATCAAGGGATCGCAAGTAGTTTTACTGCTATAAACGGTATCGGAAGGTAGTAGGGTAGTGGTGGTGACGACCAACGAATCGCAGCCGTATTGGTTGCTAAAATGCTGCTCGCTGATACCAATCATCAAGGGATCGCAATGTGTTTTATTGATATAGATAGTATCGGAAGGCAAGAGGGCAGTTTTGATGATGACCAACGAATCGCAGCCATTTTGAGCCGCAAATTTTTTTACTGCGGTGCCGGCTAAAAGCGGGTTGCAGGTAGTTAAATTCTGCCAGGTTACCGGTGTTGATAATACACGAACATGCGTGATCAGCAGGGAGTCGCAGCCATTGAGTTTTTTGAATCGCTGGATGCGGGTACCCGTTACCGTAGGGTCGCAGGTGGTTTCTTCTGCTATTACAGTATCGGGCAGCAGGGGTAGCAACGTTACAATTTGACTGCTTGAACAATAGTTGCTGTCAACTACCGCCACCAAATAATTGCCCGACAGTAACCCAATCCGGTCAGGGGTGTTTGTGGTGCCGGGCAGGTCATCCCAGTCAAAATACCAAGGCGGAGTCCCCTGTACTGGTGTCAATGTTATAGCATGAGTACAGTTGGTTACTGCAATATTTACGGTGACTTTCGGTGATCGGCGCACATACACCATTACATTGGCTTTTGACAGGGGATTGCACGGAGCAGTATAGGTAAAGGCGTAATTTCCGGTACTTAAATTATTGAAACTAAGTGTAGCATCGGCGCGATTGAACAGGTTGCCGGGGTCATTGCCATCTCCCGGACGTGCCGACCAGGTACCGCCAAAAGTTGCTCCGCGTGAGGTTTCATACAAGGAAAAAACCGACGTCACATCGTTTGCGCAAAGGAGTGTATCTTGCGATGTGCCCGCTACACCTGCTGGTTGTATGGAAAAATGAACGGGAAAAGTGTCGCGGCAGCCAGTGGGTGTCAGCGCCTGCCCGTAATAGGTGATAGCATTATTGACGGTGACACTTGGATTGGGCAGAATATTGGTTCCATTAGGATTTGGGGCGGTATGAAACGTGTAGGAAATATCAGGACGGGGTTCTACTAAGCTGAGTAGATCAATTTTTGCACCGGCACAAACTAAGGTGTCTTTATCCTGAATCACCGGGCGGTTTTCTGTCACCACAGCGGCATTTCCACCATAAGTAAAAGGTACCGGACAGCCGTTGCCTGCTGTGACGGAAACGATAGAATAATTGGTGTTCGAGAAGGATGTTACACTAAAGGCTAAACCGTCGAAGGCATTGTTAATCACCCGATTAGTGGTACCGTCCGTGTACGTCAGGGTAAAAGGTCCCCAAGAGATGGGCACTAAAAGATTTAGCCTCAAAGAAGAGGTTAGCGGCACACACCCTTTGCAATTGCTGATGCAATCCAAACGGGCTACCGTTTTTACCAAAAAAATGGAATCGGGGGGGCGTACAAATGCAGTACAATCCGTAAAATTAGCCCAATTGGCGGCATTTCGGAATCGGGCTGTCCAGACGGGTTGTGTAGTAGCCGTTTGCGGTATTTTATAACTGATAAAATCGCCGGGTACAGAGGGCGCAAAACACGTAGAAATATCGGGGTGCAGCCTGGAGCGTTGCGCCAAATCCACCGTGCCAGGCGGTAGAGAAAGCCATCCTACATTGGTAAAAGCACAAATAACCCGACCTCCGGTGTAGGTTGCATCCTGCTGACAACCGCCGGGGCACCCGGCGCCGTTGTCCCAGTTGCCATCCTGCAATAAATACAATTGATCTCCATTTCCGGAATTGAAATTTAGGATACCCGTCTGAATAAACGTCCATCCATTATCCGGCCCAATACCCAATGGAGCAGACCCGGCGCTGGTCGGTAACTCGATCGTAATGGTCATACCTGCCGGAATCGTCGGTCCCGTGCGCACCATCCTCAAAAACCCTTCGGAATTGCCCCACTTTCCCGTTGTGCGACGCTCCCAACCATTGTCCGTCAGGTCAATAGCGGTATTAGGGGTAATGTCTTTAAAGCACAAAAAGCTAATTCGGTCGCGTTCGCTGCCTGCGCCATTTTCACAAGGGGAAGTCAAATCGTCATCGCCTATGTTGGCTGCAATTCCCACAAATGCGGCATCCCCTGGGGCTAAAATAGTTTGGGCATTGCACCAAACCGTCAGCAACCAGCACAAAAATAAACAGCCATTCCGCGCAACATATCGCATTATAAAAATTAATAGCGGTCAAAATACAATTTACGATATTTCAGCGGATAAAGCCATATAATCGTGCACGTATTTGTTCTTTAGTCGTTCCTTAGCGCAAAGATACACCAAAAATGATGCAATATTTGCGATATGTTGTAAAATACCTAAAATAGGGAATACCATCGCTTCCGAAGTTGACCGTCAAAACCGTCAACAGTTTACAAGACAGTTATCTCTCCTCTCTCCTCTCTCCTCTCTCTCCTCTCTCCTCTCTCTTATCTCCGGTCTGCCCGCAAATTCAAAAACAATTTGAACCCCGCCGTTAATCCAATCGCTTTTGCCTGCGTAAAATAATCGGCACTCATGGTTATCTCATAGTTTTTAAATACATCCCGTATGTAAAAATAGCCAAATTCGGCACCAACGGTGTAATCTATGCCGTAGGAAGGGTCGTCGATGATGCGTACATCGCGGGTATCAAACCGATACCGCGTTCCGGCTTTGGCCATCAGGGTATAAGCAGCCCGGTTGGTTTTGGCACATTTATTACCATTGGAGCGATAAACACCGATACCTGCTTCTGCCAGGCCATAAGGCGTTATCAGAAAGGAACTTCCAATATCATTGGATTGGGGGTCAAGCGTAAAGGTAGCGCCGCCGCCAGCCCGCAGGACTCCCCAGTGGGTACCAACATTGAATGCGGCACCGGCACCGGCACCCAGCACGTTGCCCATGTTTTCCACATCGGGCGATACAAAATAAATGTGCGGAATGTCAAGAAAAAGACGTGGGCCGCCATTTTGAGCCTGCACAAAATGGGCGCTACAAGCGCAAATCAGGAAGCAATAAATGCATTTTTTCATATTACAAATAGGTTGTTTTGGGGCAAAGATACATTATCGGGCGATTTCGCTGGCTGTGTCTAAAATATATTATTGTTTTGAGCCATCAAACAGGAACTTTTTCTGCAGTGGTCTTGTTTTTTACTTTTCCTGCCTATTTGATAATTCAATTTTTTACAGCATGAAACAACGGATACGCGTCGCTGGCATTGTTCGCCACGGTGACAAAATTTTATTGATTGAACAGGAAAATACCAATGGCCTGCGGCGGTGGAGCCTGCCGGGTGGTCGTTTGGAGCCCACTGATACTGACCTGTATGCTGGTGCCGAACGCGAGGTGTTTGAAGAAACCGGGCTGCGGGTGGCTGCGGGTCGCCTCCGTTTCATCACCGAATATGCGGGGGTACACCTTGACCTTTTTGCCATCAGTATGCTGGTTGAATGTCAATTGTCAGAAGGAGAAAGCATGGACAACATCAACCTCAACAATACGATGCCGGATGACAATATCCACAGTGTGCGCTGGTGGACTCGGGAAGAGTTGAAACAGGAGATAAGCACAGGATTTACCCTGAGCTGCGATCTGTTTTGGGATAATTTAGATGCGAAAGTGGACGTGATTCACCTGGGGCGGCAAACGGAACTGGGTATACAATCGTAGACTGTATTGACTTCCAAATGGATTGACTTCCAAATGGATTGACTTCCAAATGGATTGGCTTCCAAATGTATTGGCTTCCAAATGGATTGGCTTCCGACTGTATTGACTTCCAAATGGATTGACTTCCAAATGGATTGACTTCCGACTGTATTGACTTCCAAATGGATTGACTTCCAAATGGATTGACTTCCAAATGGATTGACTTCCGACTGGATTGACTTCCGACTGTATTGACTTCCGACTGTTACTGCCGCTTCAACCGATACAACACTTTTCCCACTTTTGCCGTACCCTTCTCTGCCGGGTTGGTTGCTATCAATTCACTGAGCGTTAAAGCCGTACCATTGGGGTCAAATTTGAAACCTAAGTATTGAGCGGGTGCTGTTGTCTTGCTGTCAGACAGCAGGATGACGTCTGTTTCCTGAGCGGCAATAAAACAATCGCCGCCCGTACACAGTTCGTAGCGGTCATATCCTTCTAAGCCGGTTATCTGGCCAGTGGGTAAAAATTCTACGGTTCCGCTGCTTTTTCCAACGGAGGCAAATTTTCCGCCCATCAGCTGGTGGTTGAGGGCCGTCTGGAACGCTTGATAACCTGTTTTTTCGTACCCGGTGGCTTTGATCAGCCGATTGGTGGATGCTCTGGCTAAGGTGCCGTCAAAAAGCGTCATATCCTGATTGCCCGACGGGTTATAACTGAGAAATACTGATTTTCCGTTGCGGGCGTTCAAGACTTCCACTAAGGTATCTGCCTCAAAACGAATAGGCAGTTTCCAGGTTTCAGCACCGCTGTAACAAGTGATACTGTCCCGGTTTGAGTCGGTAAAGGTAAATGCATAAGCGTATGGTAAGTGCGTATTGTTCATGGCTGTCAAAATAGAGCCATATTGATTAGCATAGCTACAAAAATCAATTGCAATCCAGTTGCCATAGAGGGGCGTATAGCGGTCGTTGACTGGCGTGACAATTCTGGCACCGGTGGCGCTTTTAGTGTCCTGTTTGCAGGCAGACAATAAACAGCAGGCAAAGAAAATAAGGGTAAAACGGACTGGCATAAGTAAATGGATGATCGAATTGTTGATGTGACGGGATGTTGAACTATTGATTTGACGCGTTGCCAACCATTCAGTTGATTAGAGGTTGATTTGATGCTTATTTTGTTTGATTCGTTGGTTTAGGAACGGCAAAGATACATCAAGTTTAGATAACTAAATTCACCCGGTTTGAAAGTTTGACATTAACCCAAGTTACAATCGTAGCCCCCGCCATTTGAAATAAATTGCATAAAAGCGGGCATCGCGGTACGCGCTACGGTTCCTCTATAGAAGAGAAGAGCGGGGGAGCACGTCGAATTAAAACACGTAATTAGTTAATTATCAAATTTTTACAAAAAAAATAATTAAGTATGTGTTATTTGTGCCGAACATTAAAATAATTTTAGGTTAAGATTTGGATAATTAAGTCCGATTTTTTTTATACTTTTGCGCCAATTATTATACAACACACTCAAACTGATATTAAAACAGTTACATGGAAAAGAAGCGTATGCTGATTATTGCCTCCGAGATTGAACCTTACACGGAAGGCACCTTGATTTCGGAAATTTTTGCAAAAATTCCAAAAATATTTCACGATGACGGCTATGAATTGCGGATTTTAATGCCTCGTTATGGCGTAGTAAATGAAAGACGACACCGATTGCATGAAGTAGTTCGACTTTCTGGTATGAATATTATTGTGGACGATGACGATTATCCCCTTTTGATAAAAGTAGCTTCTCTTCCCAATTCCAGGTTACAAGTCTATTTTCTCGATAACGAAGACTTTTTTAAACGGAAATTTGTATTTGACGATGAAAATGGCGTCCCATTTGAAGACAATCCCGATCGTGCCGTATTTTTCTGCAAAGGCGCTATTGAAACGGTTAAAAAATTTGGCTGGTCGCCCGATTTTATTATCTGCCAGGGGTGGCTCTCCAGTTTGATTCCCCTTTATTTGCGTACAGCTTACAGAACCGAACCTATTTTTGCCAACGCCTCCATCGTTTATCTGGCTTACGATACTCCCCATGAGCGTATCCCCGGTGATCGCTTTTTCCAAAAATCCGCTATCAATAATTTAGCATTAGAAGACCTTGCGGCTTTTCGCGATGAGGACGGTGCTTCTATGCACAAAGGTGCTGCTGCTTACGCTGATGCTATTATTCTGGGCAGCGAAACCTTCGATCCAAACGTTGAATACTTGTCTGTTGCTCAGGAAAAACCGGTACTGTCATGGAAAGCACCGGATGAGATGCAGTCTGCTTACTTAGATTTCTTTCGCAGCCTTAAGGAGGTGCCGGAAACTGTGTAAGTAATCCTGAATGATAAATGATGGGTGATGAATCCTGCAACTTGCTCATAATCAAGTAATAAGAAACATTAAAACAACATTTATTTTCACACGGATGTGTACTTCAACGAATTCAAAAAATATTGCAAAAACTACTTATGCGCTATTATAGTACTTCCGCCACCCTGATACTGGTGTCGCTGTTATGGCTTTGCTGTACCAAAATATCCCCTTTTGGTTCCGAATTATTAGATGACCAATTGGGCGACTATGCGTTTACGGATACCCTCACCTTGCGCTGTACCATTGAGCAGGAAGACGAAGTTTTTACTTCCGACCGCTCTAATGGTTCTCCGTATCTGTTGTGCGGCGAACTAAATGACCCGGAGTTTGGCAAAACAACGGCTGATATTTACAGTTTAGTGGGTCTGCCCGGTGCAGCAGTGCGGTTTGATACCTCCAAACTACAAGTGGATTCTATTGTCATGTACCTCCGTTACGATATTACCGGCGTGTACGGTGATACCACAACCGAACAAACCCTGAAGGTGTTTCAATTGGATGAAGAACTCATTTATACCAGAGAGTACCAGTCAAGCGCCTCCCTGCGCACCTTGAGAGAGTTGGGATCCGTCAGGTTCGTGCCACGTCCCAGCAAAAAAGACAGCCTTTCCATTGCTGCCAAAGCACCATTTTTGCGCGTAAAATTGGATAATAATTTTGGTAAGTTGCTTACTCGGTTGGATAGTGCCTCTTTAGTGAATGATACCATATTGTATGACAAAATCAAAGGTTTTAAAATCACCTGCGCCCCAAGTAATAGCAGTGACCCCGGCGTTATACTGGCCTTCAATCTCAACGATCCCAATTTCAGCCTCGTTCGTTTATATTTCAAAGAAGATACCACAAAACGCCGTTTCGACTTGAGATTTTTAGAAGGCCGATTGACAGAAACCAATAAATTTAACCATTTTTCGCACGATTATGGCAATTCAGTAGCCGGGAAAAGTATTGGTCAACCCGGCAATGAGTTGATGTATGTGCAGGGCGCAAAGGGCATTCGCATTAAAATAGAAATACCATACGTGGCCAATTTAGATAATATTGCCATCAATAAAGCCGAATTAATAATCACCGCCAAATCACCCGCCTCCAATGCCTTTCCGCTGCCCAGCCAATTGTCTCTTACCGAAACAATAGCCCGCAACCTCACTCGACTCGATTCTACTATCCTGAAAAGTTTGGTCGGCAACTACCAGCAGGACTTAGTCGGAGATATGTATGTGTCGCTTGGCCCCTCTTTGACCGGCGGCCTCGGCCTGTTTGGCGGTAAACCCGTCAGCGCTACCGTGGGCGGTAATGCCGTCAAACAATACCGTATGATCCTGACCGACCGTTTTCAGGCCATGGTGGACGATACCAAAAATAATACACGGTTAAAAACGATTTATCTGAAAGTATACCCCAACCGCAGTTTTGCCTCCCGAAGCATCCTTTATGGCCCTAAAAGTACCGAGTTTCCCGCAAAATTGGCATTAAAATATACGAAGTTGCGGTAGGGGGTGTTTTGGTGTTTTAGCGTACGCGTGAATACATCAACAATCATGTATCAAAAGGTCTATTGGTTGAGAAGTTTGTGGGTTGAGGGGGTTTAGGTGCCGCGATACATCAACAATCACAAATCATGTAATCATCAATCGTCAATCAAGAGGTTGAGAAATTGAGTATTTGAAGAATTGAGCGGTGCACACAGATACATCAAAAATCATAAATCATGTAATCATGTAATCATCAATCAAGCACATCACGGTACACATCACGATACATCAACAATCATATATCATGTAATCATCAATCGTCAATCAAGAGGTTGAGGAATTGAGCGGTGCATACAGATACATCAAAAATCATAAATCAAACAAGGTTTAGAAGTTTAGGGGGATTTAGGTGCCGCGATACATCAACAATCATGTATCATGTAATCATCAATCGTCAATCAAGAGGTCTGGTGTTTTGGTGTAATCTACGGTCATCTCCTCTCTCCTCTCTCCTCTCTCTCTCTCTCTCCTCTCTCATGTGTGGAATAGTCGCCTACATCGGCACCAAAGAAGCATATCCCATGCTCATAAAAGGCCTCCAACGTTTGGAGTACCGGGGATATGACAGTGCCGGCATTGCTTTGCAAAACGGTACCCTGAATATTTACAAAAAAAAAGGGAAAGTCGCGGAATTGGAGGCTTTCACGCAGGATAAAAACACCCAGGGAACGGTTGGTATAGGCCATACCCGTTGGGCTACCCACGGCAAACCCGATGACATCAATGCCCATCCACATACCAGTGGCAATGGTCGGTTGGCACTTATCCACAATGGTATCATTGAAAACTATGCGGTACTTAAAAATGCCCTGATCAACCTCGGCCATATCTTCATCAGCGAGACCGATACAGAAGTATTAGTACACCTGATAGAAGAAGTACAGCAAGCCGAAAACCTGCCATTGGAAGAAGCCGTACGTCAGGCACTTACACAAGTACATGGGGCGTACGCTATTGTGGTCATGGATCGGGAAGATCCCGGCAAATTGGTTGCCGCACGCAAATCCAGTCCATTGGTCATTGGTGTTGGCAAAAACGAGTTGTTCGTAGCCTCCGATGCCACACCCATTGTAGAGTATACCAAAAAAGTCATTTACCTCAACGATGAGGAAGTGGCTACCCTTACCTTAGATGGTGGTTTGGTGATAAAAACGCTGCGCAATGAGGTAATGACCCCCACCATACACCAGATTGAATTAAAAATAGAAGCTTTAGAAAAAAGTGGCTACGACCATTTTATGCTCAAAGAAATTTTTGAGCAACCCGTTACCATTGCCGAGTGTATGCGCGGGCGCATGAATGCGGAGGCCGGGTGGGTAAAATTGGGTGGTATGGAAGACCACCTGAAACGCATGATCCATGCACAGCGGATGATCATTCTTGGCTGCGGCACCTCTTGGCATGCCGGCATGATCGCTGAATACCTATTTGAAGACTTGGCGCGGCTGCCGGTAGAAGTAGAATACGCCTCCGAATTTCGTTACCGCAATCCCGTAGTGCGAGAGCAGGATGTCGTACTGGCCATTTCGCAGTCGGGTGAAACAGCCGATACCTTGGCTGCCCTCGAACTCTCAAAAGAACGCGGTGCTTTGACGTATGGTATTGTCAATGTAGTGGGTTCTTCCATTGCCCGCATGACGCACAGCGGTTCCTACATCCACGTAGGGCCGGAAATCGGTGTTGCTTCCACCAAAGCCTTTACCGGCCAGGTGACTATGCTGACCATGATGGCCTTAATATTGGGGTATGAACGCGGATTTTTACCTAAATCGCGTTATCAGGAATTGGTGCAAGAATTAGCCCTCATACCCGGCAAGGCAGCGCGCCTCTTAGAACAATGTCAGGAACAGATCAAATACATCGCCAGCGAATTTAAAGACGCAGAAAATGCCTTGTACCTCGGTCGTGGCTACAATTTCCCGGTAGCTTTAGAAGGTGCTTTAAAATTGAAGGAAATCTCTTATATTCACGCAGAAGGGTATCCGGCTGCCGAAATGAAACACGGCCCGATTGCGCTGATTGATGAAAATATGCCCGTCATTGTCATTGCCACCAACCTGAGCGCTTACGATAAAGTAGTATCCAACATACAGGAAGTAAAAGCCCGCAAAGGGATAGTGGTAGCGGTGGTAATGGAAGGCGATCAAATCATCAAGCAATTGGCCGATCATACCATTGAAATACCGGGTACCGAAGAGCCTTTCACGCCGCTGCTGTCGGTGATTCCGCTTCAATTGCTCTCTTATCACATCGCCTTGCTTCGGGGTTGCCACGTGGATCAGCCGCGCAACTTAGCGAAGTCGGTGACGGTGGAGTGAGGTGAAAGAGATTGTTCATAGTTATCTAAGTAGTTACGTTATTAGTTACTCGTTCCTAATATTTGTCTCCAAAAATAAAATAAAGGGGCATTATAAAAAACGCGTATCTTTGTACCATGAAACGGGCAAAACAACCGCCACTACTCATCTATGCCGGACCACCAACGCGACATTAATCTTCTTTCCGACGAACACCCCGACCCTGCCCGGTTGAAGGGACATCAATACCTGCTGGCCATTGGCATTGACCAATATCAGCATTGCCCGCCCTTAAACAATGCCGTGCGCGATGCCCGCGATTTTGTGGCGCTGCTGCGGGAGAAATACGGGTTTTCCGGCGAAAAGGCCACCGTGGTAGAATTGTACAACAAGGATGCTACGCGCCGCAGGATACAGAACCAATTGCAGGACTTGGCCGAAAGGGTCACGCAAGATGACCACTGTATCTTTTATTTTTCCGGCCACGGGGCCTACAATAAAGCACTTGACGAGGGCTATTGGGTACCTTTTAACGCCGAGCAGGGCCAATACGACGATTATTTGGCCAATGCCACCGTGCAAAAAAGCCTGAACGCCATCAAAAGTCGCCACACCTTCCTCATCGCCGATTCCTGCTTTTCGGGTTCCATGTTCACGGGTACCCCCGTGCGCGATGTGGCAGCCAGTCTTGAGCGGGAGCCATCCCGCTGGGGCCTCACCTCCGGCCGCAATGAGATAGTGGCCGACGGCCAACCCGGCGAAAACAGCCCCTTTTCCCGTACCCTCTTAGACCTCCTGCGCCGCAGCGAGCAGCCCCTCGGCGTGGCCACGCTCTGCGCCAACATGATGGAGATCGTGACCGCCAATGCCGGACAAACGCCGCGCGGCGAACCCTTGGCTATCCGCGGACACCTGGGCGGGCAGTACTATTTCCGGCCCACCGATGCCGAAGCGGCGGCGTGGAAGGCCGCAACGGAGCGGAATACCGGGAAAGGGTACGAGGCTTTTTTGCAAAAATACCCCGGCAGTACACACAAGGCCAACGCAAATACCCGCCTGTCGGTGCTGCGGGCCGATGCGGACTGGCAAGCGGCAGAGGAGCACCCTACGGAATCTGCTTACGACCATTTTGCCGAACAGCACCCCAACGACCCTCGCGCTGCCTTGGCCGAGCAACGCATGGATGCGCTGGCGGACGACCGAAAATGGACAACCGCTCACGGACGGGGCGGATTGATTGATTATCGAAATTACCTGCGCGGGTACCCCGAGGGCCGCCACGCGGCGGCGGCGCAAAAACACATACAGGCTTTGCACGACCAGGAAAAGCGGCCACCCGCTGCGGTACCTAATCCCGCGCTGCCCGTGATAGCAAAGCCTGTTTCGCCACCACTCGTGCCCAAAGGATTTCTCTTCGTGGAAGGCGGCACCTTCCCGATGGGCAGTGAAAAGGGCAGGGCGGATGAAAAACCCGTCCATCCGGTCACTTTAAGCGACTTTTATGTGGCCAAATACGCCGTCACGGTGGCGGAATTTAAAACCTTTGCGGAGGCATCGGGGTATAAAACCGACGCGGAAAAAGGCAACGGCAGCAATATATGGGACGGGAAAACGTGGGAAGAAACAAAAGGCATCAACTGGCGACACGATACAGGGGGAAGACTGCGCCCCGAAAGCGAATACCACCACCCGGTCATCCACGTCAGTTGGAACGACGCGACGGAGTACTGCAAATGGCTCACCCAGACTAAAAAAGACGGAAAGGGTTACCGCCTGCCCACCGAGGCGGAGTGGGAATACGCCGCACGGGGCGGCCAGCCGGGGTTGAAAGACAATTTTGAGTACGCCGGCTCCAATAATATAGACGAGGTGGCTTGGCACTTCGGCAATTCTAGCTCGAAAACGCACCCCGTGGGCGGTAAAAAACCCAACCAACTCGGCCTGTATGACCTGAGCGGCAACGTATGGGAATGGTGCAGCGACTGGTACGGTGACTATCCGGCTACCGCTCAAACCAATCCGACCGGGCCTAAAAAGGGCATCGGCCGCGTGCTGCGCGGCGGCGGCTGGTTCGTCGACTCGCGGCACTGCCGCACTGCGTGCCGCGGCGTCTACGGGCC
>Ga0209490_10000593_pt1 | contig 36259 bp, 31 predicted proteins | sample MAT06_FD_187209 | JGI IMG/M metagenome (GOLD analysis project Ga0209490, IMG submission 187209) | Freshwater microbial communities from Lake Fryxell liftoff mats and glacier meltwater in Antarctica - MAT-06 (SPAdes) (version 2) | ecosystem: Environmental > Aquatic > Freshwater > Ice > Liftoff...
GAAGAACTCTTTATTAATTATAATCCAGTTGGCAAAGAAGATCAACCTGTTTGGTTCCCTACAATATAATCTTGTAAAAAGGAATAGAATTACCATTATTGAGTATTCATTAATTCTTAACAATTGCTTAATGATGGCTTAACATAACTTATTAGCATCTTCGTAAAAATTTTGTTTGAATTTACATCAACATATTAAAGCTTCTAGTTTTGATGCCAACTTTGAATGGGGAGTTGCTATTTCTGCATTGCAAAATGAAGGGGCATATCTGGCAGATGGTAAAGGGTTATCTAATTGGGATGTATTTGCAAGACGAGCTGGCAAAATAAAAGGTGGAGCTAAGCCATCCGTAGCCAATGATTTTTATTATCGATATAAAGATGATTTGATGTTGGTAAAAGCTTTAGGGTTTAAAGTATTTAGATTCTCTATTGGTTGGAGTAGAATTTTGCCGGAAGGCATAGGCAGAATAAATAGGGATGGCATTGCTTTTTATAATCTTTTAATTGATGAATGTTTATTATTAGGGTTAACGCCTTATGTTACTTTATACCATTGGGATTTGCCACATGAATTAGAAAAAGTAGGAGGATGGGCCCATCACCAAATGCTCAAATGGTTTTCTCGATATGTAAAAATTTGTACAGATGAATTTGGAGATAGGGTAAAAGACTGGATTATTCTTAATGAACCTATGGGATTTACTTCACTTGGTTACATGTTAGGTCAACACCCTCCAGGCAAAACAAACTTAACTTTATTCATGTCTGCTATTCATAATGCTGCTTTGTGTAATGCAGAGGGTGGAAGAATTGTAAGAGCTGAAGTAAAAAATGCGCATATTGGTACTTGTTTTTCATGTAGTGAGATTATGCCTTATACAGGAAAAGAAGAAGATTTTTTAGCTGCAAAAAGAGCAGATGCATTGTTAAATAGACTATTTATTGAACCCGCTTTAGGAAGAGGATATCCCGAAGATGTACAATTTTCTTTTTTAGAAAAATTGCATTTTCATAACAAAGCATGGAAATATAAAGAACGAATTCAGTTTAATTTCGATTTTATCGGTATCCAAAATTATTTTTCAGTTACAGTTAAATACAATCCTTTAATTCCATACTTACAGGCCTCTGAAGTAAAAGCAAGTTATAGAAAAGTTCCCCATACTGCTCTTGGATGGGAAATAAATGCAGAAAGTTTCTATAGAATGATCAAAAGATTTTGGCATTATGGAGGTGTTAAAGAAATTATTATTACAGAAGGCGGCGCTGCATTTAAAGATGTTTTGCATAAGGGAAGGATTGAAGATACTGATCGAATTGATTATTTTAAACAATATTTAAATGCTGTATTAAAAGCTAAAAAAGATGGAGTAAATGTGAATGGATATTTTGCTTGGACCCTTACCGATAATTTTGAATGGGCATTTGGATATGACGCTAAATTTGGTTTAACACATGTAGATATTAAAACCCAATCTCGTACTGTAAAAGATTCTGGCTATTGGTTCAGAGATTTTTTACGATCTTAATCTATATTCAGTAAGTTTGGTAACACAAACGCAAACTATGTATAGGTTTCATTTAATTTCTTGGCTTTTACTTCTTTCTGTATTTTCTACAGCTCAAACAACTATTATTCCCGGTTTTACAGGATATGCTGTTCCTACAGAAGACGATTCTAAAAATATGTTTTCTGAAACAAATGGATTGCAAAACTGGAAAAATACAAATCAAAAAATTAATTATTATTTTCGTATAAGCAAACCTGGGTTGTTAAATATCAAAATCAATATTAGAAATGCCGTTAAAGGTTCTGTTCTAACATTAATGGTTTCTAATAAAATTTTTAAGTTTTCTGTTCCAGTTTCAAAATCGTTTAAAAAAATAAATGTAGGATCACTAATCATTAATGATAGCGGATTTTATCATATGAATATTTCTGGGTATAATCATGCTAACTCAACAATTTCAGATATTCAATCAATTGAATTATCTGGTGCAGCAGCAGATGGTATTCGTACCAATAGCAAACCAAGAAAAAATGCAGCTTCTGTTCATCTTCGTTATCCACTAGAAGATACTATTAAAGTCCTATCTTTTTATAATGAAATAACTATTTCGGAAGGAGCTGATATAATTCACAGTTATTATATGGCTTGCGGATTTGCAAGAGGATATTTTGGTATTCAAGTAAATAGTCCTAACGAACGTCGAGTAATTTTTTCTGTGTGGGATGCTGGCAAAGAAGCTTTAGATAGAAATAAAGTAGCAGACTCTAATAAAGTACAAATAATTGCTAAAGGCGAGAATGTTTTTGCGGATGGTTTTGGCAACGAAGGAACTGGGGGGCATAGTCATTTTGTGTATAATTGGAAAGCAGGAACTACTTATAAAATGTTGGTTACAGCATTAATTGATAGTGCTAATAATGCAACTATTTACACTGGTTATTTTTATATTCCCGAATTGCAAAGATGGAAGCTGATTGCTAGCTTTAAAGCACCATATGACGGTAAGTCATTGCGAAATCTTTATTCTTTTAATGAAAATTTTGTTGGAGTAAATGGACAATTAGAGCGAAAAGCAATGTTTGGTAATCAATGGATTCAAATCGATAATGGAAGATGGATTGAATTAACTAAATCTACTTTTTCTTTTGATGCTACAGGTAAAGCAGGCGATAGAATTGATTATGGAGGAGGAGTTAGTAACGGTCAGTTTTATTTATGGAATGGAGGGTTTAAAGAAGCCAATGCAAAATTTGGTGATGAATTTAATAGAATTGCAACAAATTCACGCCCATTAATTGATTGGTTTAAAAATGCAGATTCATTGGCATTAGCTCAAAAAGAGGAAGCGTTGATTAATGAAGCAATTCAATCCAAAAAAATAGATACTACAGGAATTAAGAATGGCGTTTATTATCAAATTTTAAAAGAAGGTTTAGGAGCTTTTGTAAAATTAACTGATACGGTTACCTTAAATTATAAGTTAACGCTTTTGGTTGATGGTAAAATTATAGAAGAAACCAAAGATAAGCCTGCTACTTTTCCTTTAAGCAGGTTAATTAAAGGCTGGCAAATTGGGGTGCCTCTGTGTAAGGTAGGAGGTAAAATAAAACTAATTATTCCATCTGCCTTGGCATACTCAATGAGAAGTAGGAGCAAGGACTTTCCGCCAAATAGTATTTTAGTATTCGAAATTGAAGTAATTAATACCAAAAGTTAATTATTTAAATTTGCTTATATTTAAGTCCCAAATCTAAATTGTATGAGAAAAATCAACTTCTTTTTGTTGTTTATTTTTATTGTAGCTAATTTAACTGCACAAAAAACTGCTTCAGTTACTGTAGCATCTCCAGAAGAACTTTCTCCAAAAGGAGTAATTGTTACAACAACTCATAATAGTGTAGTAGTAAGTGGTAAAAAAATTGATTATACTACAAACAGTGGTTATTTGATGTTGCAAAACGATACAGGAAAACTAATTGCAAAAGTGTTTTTTACCTATTATAAAAAAGATGGAGAAGAAAGTGGTAAACGTCCCATCACTTTTACTTTTAATGGTGGACCAGGTTCTTCTTCTGTTTGGTTGCATATGGGTGGTTTAGGGCCTAAGAGAGTTTCTTTAAAGGATGATGGAACAGCAAGTGGGCCTCCATATCTATACATTAACAATGAATATAGTTGGTTAGATAAAACTGACCTTGTTTTTATTGATCCTGTTTCAACTGGATATAGTAGAGCTGCATCTGGTGAGTCTGCAAAACAATTTCATGGATATATAGAAGATATTTCTTCAATGGGTTCTTTTATAAATCATTTTTTATCACGATATCAACGTTGGGGGTCTGCTAAATACCTTGCTGGGGAAAGCTATGGTACAACAAGGGCTGCAGGGTTATCCAAATTTTTACAAGATCGATACCGCATTTATTTAAATGGAATTTTTCTAATTTCTGCTGTATTAAACTTTGGCACCAATGATTATTATATTGGAAATGACTTGCCTCGTGCTTTATATATTCCTTCATATACAGCAGCTGCTTGGTATCACAAAAAATTAGCGCCAGCTTTGCAATCCGACTTGAAAAAAGCATTAAAGGAATCCGAAGAGTTCGCATTAGGAGCCTACGCCTCTGCCTTATTAAAAGGTGGTTGGATGACTGATGTAGAAAAAGATGCCATCGCCGAAAAAATGAGTTACTATACTGGTTTATCTAAAGAGTATTGTTTACAAAGTAATTTGCGTGTAGAAGAAGGTAGATTCTATAAAGAACTTCGCCGAAAAGATGGATTAACCATTGGTCGTTTAGATGCTCGTTTTACTGGAAGAGATATTGATGATGTTGCAGAAAGCAATAGTTTCGATCCTTCTTTTGCTAATATAGACGGTCCATTTACAGCAGCTATAAACGACTATTTTCAAAAAGAACTCAATATTAAAGAAGAAAATGGATACAATATTTTTGGGGATGTACGTCCATGGAATTACAATAATGTTCAAAACCAGTTTCTAAATGTTGCTGAAAGTTTAAGAGATGCAATGGCCAAAAACCCTGCTCTAAAAGTGTATGTGGGTTTTGGTTATTATGATTTTGCAACTCCTTATTTTACTGCTAAATATGATATTGAACACATGTTTCTTAGACCAGAACAAAGAAAAAATGTACAATCTTATTTTTATGAATCCGGACATATGTATTATATCCATAAGCCTTCATTAATTCAATTTAAAAAAGACGTAGATCAATTTTTTGAGTTCAGTAAGTCAAATCAATAAATTAATTACTTCTTGAATCCTGATATAGGATTGAATTTTTTGGAGTTAAATGGGGGGATGTACATGGTATCTGTAAAAGATTGAGGGATGCGAATTTGGAGATTTCTGGTATTAAACTCATTATAATTTTCAATTATCAGCAGTTGATTTTTTTAAAGCGTTCGGTATAGAGTATGATTGGGATTTATCAGGAATGACAATCGTCATCCCATCGATGGTTGATTCATACAAATCAAAACTCTTTCCATTATTCCCTTTAAGAATTTGCATTCTATTTAGGTCATAATTCATTAGTGCATTTGGCATTAGATTTTTGGGCGATTTCTGCTTAAGTGAAGTATCAAATTGTGAAGGTTTTAATTTAAGAATAGGTTGGTTTTGGGCAGATACAATTCCAAGAATTAAGAGAAAACCTGAAACAAATATTGGCTTATTTATACTGTAAATTAGTAAAACATCTTTAAATATTCAATAGCACTTACGCTCTTTATTGTTAAATTTGTAGCATGGCTTTAGCAGTCTTAATGAATTCTTTTTTTCAACAAATATGGAATTGGGTTAACCAATTAGATCAAAGCCTATTCTTAAAAATCAATACTGTATATACCAACTCTTTCTTAGATGCAGTATATCCTTGGTATCGTGAGGGTAATGCTTGGGTTCCCTTGTATTTATTCCTTATTGTTTTTAGTATAATGAATTTTAAGTCTAAAGCTTTTTCTTGGATTTTGTTTATTGTAATCACCTTAGTATTCACAGACCAAGTAAGCAGTAGTTGGGTAAAACCTTTTTTTGAACGTCCTCGCCCTTGCAGAGATCCTTTTTTAATAAGTCAGGTTCGTTTATTGTTAGATAGCTGTTCTGGGGGGTATAGTTTTACATCTTCTCATGCAACCAATCATTTTGGATTTGCATTTTTTCTAGTAATGACTTTAGGGAAAATAATGGGAAGATGGAAGTATGCTTTTTTGTTATGGGCTGCATCTATTAGTTACGGGCAAGTTTATGTTGGTGTACATTATCCATCAGATATTTTATGCGGTGCAATTTTAGGGTCTGTTATTGGATTGTTAACTAGTAGTTTTTATTTGAAAAGAGTAGGACAAATTGAAATATATGATTCCCCATAAGTATTTTTACGCAGTAATTGGTGGTTGTATTATCACTTATATTACAGGAATGTTTTGTATTCCTTTAATGGATATAGATGCGTCTCAGTATGCTTCTATTAGTAGAGAAATGCTGGAAAGAAATAGTTATTTGCAAGTGTTCGATTTAGGGAAAGACTATCTAGATAAACCTCCAATGCTTTTTTGGCTTTCTGCAATAAGTATGAAAGTATTAGGAGTATATGATTGGGCTTATAGATTACCATCCTTTTTTTTATTACTTGCTGCAATTTATGCAACCTATCGATTAACACTTTTATTTTATCAAAAAGAAATTGCACAGTTAAGTGTAATGGTATTAGCTTCTAGTCAAGCTGTTTTTTTAATGGCTCATGATGTTAGAACAGATACTATGTTAATGGGATGGGTAATGCTAAGTATATGGCAACTTGCGGAATGGTTTAAATTTAATCGTTGGAAAAATTGTATACTTGGCTTTGTTTTTATTGCATGTGGTATGATGACGAAAGGGCCAATTGCCTTAATGGTTCCAGGCTTTGCATTTGCAAGTCATTTTATTGCGCAAAGAAACTGGAAACATTTTTTTCGCTGGGAATATTTAATTGGCATATTAATTATAGCAATAATGTTGATACCAATGAGTATTGGCTTGTATCAACAATACGATTTGCAACCAGGGAAATTGATTAATAATGTACCCATTAAATCTGGATTGCGTTTTTATTATTGGACACAAAGTTTCGGAAGATATACTGGTGAAAATGTATACCACGAAATGAGTTATTTTACTTTTTTGTTCGAAAATATGTTGTGGAGTTTTTTGCCATGGATAGTATTCTTTTTAATAGGTTTATTTTTTAGTTTTAAAGAATTAATTCTGCAAAAGTTCAAGCTTACTTCTAAACAAGAATTTTTTAGTACTGGCGGATTTGTATTAACCTATTGTATTCTTGCAAAAAGTCAGGCACAATTGCCACATTATATTTTTGTTGTTTTTCCATTAGCATCTATTATTACTGCTAGGATTTTATATGATTTATTTTTTACCGATAAATTAATTAAATGGCGAAAGTCCTTTGTTATTTTTCATTCAATCATTTTTTCTTTAATGTGGTTTGTTTTAATAGGATTGATGTGGATTCCTTTTAAAGAAATATCATTCGTAGTATCTGTATTATCAATTTGTGGGTTTATTATTTTTTTGTGGAGCTTATTTTTTAAAAAATGGGGGGTGTCCTCTATTATTAATTCGGCTTTTTTTACAATTATAGTGGTAAATATTTTTTTATGTAGCGCTTTCTATCCAAATTTACTTAAGTATCAAATGGGCAATGATGCAGCTGTTTTTATTAATTCCCAAAAACTCAATAAAAATTCCATTAGCCAGTATGGTGTTTCCAATAGTAATGCCTTGCATTTTTATGGGAAGCATGTTTTTAATAATATTTCAAACGCTAAAGATTTAAATGATAATCTAATTATCATCACCTACAAAGACAGTGTTGCTGTTATTAATAGTCTTTTCCCTCAAGGTAAAATCATTCATGAAGGCAATCAATTTGCAGTATCCTTATTAACCGCTGGCTTTTTAAATCCTTCTACCCGAAATGCTGAAATTACAAAGTATGTAATCATAGATCTTGATGGCAAACCATCAATTCCCTAAAATTTCGTAGTTTTACAAGCATGACAGAGGTTTTAGTAATACTTTTTTTAGTGATCTTGAATGGCTTATTTTCTATGGCAGAAATAGCCCTTGTGTCAGCTAGAAAGGCAAGATTGGAGGCACAGGCCGCCAAAGGAGATGAAGATGCAGCAAAAGCATTAAAACTTGCTAATCATCCTGATACATTTTTATCTACTGTACAAATTGGAATTACTTTAATTGGCATATTAACAGGTATTTTTTCTGGTGACAGTTTTAAACAACCATTAACCGATTGGCTAATTAAGTTTGAATTTATTGGAAAATATAGTGGTTCAATTGCAACAATTATTATAGTTGTTATTATAACTTATCTTTCTTTAGTTTTAGGAGAATTAGTTCCTAAGCGTATTGGCTTAAGTAATCCAGAAGGTATTGCTAAATCAGTAGCTGGTCCTATGCGTTTTTTAAGTTGGCTTACTTTTCCAATTATCTGGTTGTTGACTAAATCGTCTCATTTAATTGTTCGATTAATGAACATTAAAACCAGTGATAGTCAAGTTACAGAAGAAGAAATCAAAGCAATTATTAGTGAAGGAACCGAACAAGGCACTATTGAAGAAGCAGAGCAGGAAATTATTGAAAGGGTATTTCATTTAAGTGATAGAAATATTACTTCATTAATGACGCACAGAACTGATATTGAATGGATAGATGGAAACAAAACTGTCCGTGAAATTAGAGAAGAACTAAAAGATATGATTCACTCTGTTTATCCAGTTTGTGATGTAGATATTGATCATATTAAAGGGGTGGTTTCAATTAAAGATCTTTTTTCAAATGATGATATTGCAAAAGTATTTTCTATTACGAAAAAAGCCCTTTATGTACCTGAAAACAATACGGCATATCAAGTACTCGAAAAATTTAAGCAAACTAAAATTCATCAATGTTTTATTGTTGATGAATATGGATCTGTTCAAGGGCTCATGACTTTAAACGATATTCTAGAAGCTATAGTAGGAGATATACCACAGGAAGAAGATGAAGATTATGAAATAATAGAGCGTGCAGATGGTAGTTTTTTGGTAGATGCTCAAATTCCTTTTTATGATTTTTTAAGTCATTTTGATAAAACAGAATGGATGGAGAAATGGGAGCAAGATTTTAATACACTTGCAGGCTTTATTATTCATCATTTAGAAAGAATTCCTAAAACTGGGGATCTATTAAGTTGGGAGTCTTTCCATTTTGAAATAGTAGATATGGATAATAATAGGATAGATAAGGTACTAGTTACATCATCTATACCATTAGCTAATAATGATGATTAAAAATCGAAACTAGTTGTTCGTTGGTTTATATCTAGTTTATAGCTTTTTTCTTGCCCTTTGTTTATTACATGAAAAATATTGGTTTGTGATTTTTCAAAATCATACAATAAACTACAATTAATATCAATCTTTTTTATTTCTTTCACACCTTCTATCTCAAAATAAGTCCAGGTACTTTCTTTTATAATTTCGTAACCAATGTATTTAGCTATTACTAATTGTCCATTAATTTTTAATTGCAAATTTTTACCAATATAGCTAGTCATCTCTTTGCCATTCTGTAATTTATTGTTGGGTTGATTTAAATCTATTTTCGCCGAGCTATATTTCTGCAATATTTTTTCGAAATCATCAGTAAAAATACGAATACTAATTTCAGCAGTATTTTCTTTAGAATTATGTTCAATTTCTATAACTGATACAAAAAAGGGATGAAACAGAGCTATTGTGCTAATAAGTAACCATTGAACCAAAGTATTTGCCATTCAACCATCATTTTTTTAATATTGCAAATGTCGTGTTTAATTTAACTCCCTCAATATGAATGATTTTTTACTTTATTTTCAAATTGGCTTTCAGCATATTGCTGATTTACGTGGTATCGACCATATTCTGTTTATCGTTGCTCTCTGTATAAGGTATCAGTTTGCTGACTGGAGAAAACTACTCATTTTAGTAACTGCTTTTACAATAGGGCATTCCATTACACTTGCTCTTAGTGTATTTGATATTATACAATATTCTATGAAGTGGATAGAGTTTCTAATTCCTGTAACCATTGCTATAACAGCATTCAGTAATGTGTTCGTTAAAAAATTTGTGTTTAAATCAAAATTTCCACTCATTTATTTTATCGCATTATTTTTTGGACTAATTCATGGTATGGGCTTCAGTTCATACCTAAAAAGTCTACTTGGCAGTGGAGAATTGGTTATTTGGCCATTATTGGCATTTAATCTTGGATTAGAAGCTGGTCAAATCTTGATTGTGCTAACCATTTTACTGATAACCCTTATATTCGTGTCGCTCTTTAAAGTAAATCGCAGAGAATACTTGTTGTTTTTTTCGGCAACAGCTATTGCTTTAGCTCTTCAAATGGCAATAGAAAGGTTTCCTATACATTAAAAAAACAGAAAAAATGCAAAAAATCGTAATGATGTTATTCGTTTTGGGCTTAGCTATAAATGCTCAGTCGCAAAACATTATGAACAACCCTTCTTCTAATCACGGTAATAGGTTTGAGCAACTTGGAACCATTTTACCTACTCCTAATGAGTATAGAACTGCAAGCGGGGCACCTGGTAATAAATATTGGCAGCAAAGAGCTGATTACAATATTAAATGCGAATTAGATGAAGCCAATCTTAAATTAAAGGGAAGTGAAACCGTTACTTATTATAATAATTCTCCTGATGTACTTACTTACATCTGGTTGCAATTAGATGAGAATGAGCATAGCTCTATTAATAATGCAGGTTATCCTAGTAGTTCTTTACTTGGTCGCCAATTAAATACAAGTACTTTAGATGGATTAGCTGATGCAAATAAAGACAATGGCTTAGGGCATAAAATTGGTAAAATTACTGACGCTACTGGAAAAGCATTATCCTACACTATCAATAAAACAATGATGCGTGTTGAATTACCTACTGCATTAAAGCCAGGTCAGAAATTTATTTTTAATTTAGATTGGAGTTATATTATTACTAATAGAATGACCATTGGCGGAAGAGGTGGTTTTGAAACTTTAGAAGACGGAAACAATCTCTTTACTATTGCACAATGGTTTCCTCGTTTATGTGTGTACAGCGATTTTCAGGGCTGGCAAAATCACCAGTTTACTGGAAGAGGTGAATTTGCTTTAGTATTTGGCAATTACAATGTTCAAATAACATTACCTGCCGATCACGTTGTATTAGGAACAGGTGTTTGTTTGAACTATGCGCAAGTATTATCTCCAGCACAAATGGCTAGATGGAATCAAGCACAAAGCGCAAAAGAGCCAATAGAAATTGCTACTTTAGATGAAGCTTTAAAAGCGGAGAAAACAAAAAGTACGCAGAAAAAAACATGGATTTTTAAAGCAGAAAATGTTAGAGATTTCGCATGGACTTCTAGCAGAAGATATATTTGGGATGCAATGCCTATTAATATAGAAGGTAAGAAAGTAATGTGTATGAGTGGCTATCCTAAAGAGGCTTATGGTTTATACCGTAAGTTTTCTACTAAAGCAGTTGCACATACTATTAAAAGTTATTCTAAATTCTCTATCCCTTATCCGTATCCTGTTGCTCAAAGTATAGAAGCGTCTAACGGTATGGAATATCCAATGATTTGTTTCAATAATGGAAGAACCAATAAAGATGGTTCATATAGTGAAGCTACTAAAGTTGGTATGTTAGGAGTTATTATCCACGAAGTGGGTCACAACTTTTTTCCAATGATTGTAAATAGTGATGAGCGTCAATGGAGTTGGATGGATGAGGGGTTAAATTCTTTTGTTCAATACTTAACAGAAGAATTATGGGATAATAAATATCCTTCCCGTGGCGGGCCAGCTTGGAGAATTGCCCCTTACATGAAATTGCCTAAAGAGCAGCTTGAGCCAATTATGTCGAATAGTGAAAATATTGTTCAATTTGGACCCAATGCATATACAAAACCTGCAACAGGGTTAAATATTTTACGTGAAACTATAATGGGTAGAGAGTTATTTGATTATTCTTTTAGAGAATATGCTAGAAGATGGGCCTTTAAGCATCCTACTCCTGCTGATTTATTCCGCACTATGGAAGATGCAAGTGCTGTAGATTTGGATTGGTTTTGGAGAGGTTGGTTTTATGGAATTGAACCTTGTGATATTGCTATTGATACGGTGAAATACGTTGTAGTAAATCAAGGAGCTGCAACTCCTCCTGCTACAACTGGTCAGGGTAGAGCAACAATGAGAGGCTTAGATAAGCCGCTATTTAGCGGTACTAATGCATTTGATGATATTTCGAAAATTAAAAATAGAAATGATAAAAGTGTTTTATTTCAAACCGATATAGATACATCGCTTCGCGATTTTTACTGGAGATATACTAGGGGTATAGAGCCTTTCGATTCAACCGTTAAATTTGAAGCAGTTCCATTCGGTGGATTTGGCGGTGGTGCAGGTGAAGCTGTTTCTGATGCAGAAAAAGCTAAATACGCTAATGCCAACTTGTATGAAATAACTTTCTCTAATAAAGGTGGTTTAGTAATGCCAATTATTGTTGAATTTACTTTTGCCGATGGAACTAGTCAAGTTGAAAGAATTCCAGCTCAAATATGGAGACTGAATGAAAACAAGGTTACAAAAGTTTTCATGACCAACCAAAAAGCGGTTAGTATTAAATTAGATCCTTTAAAGGAAACAGCTGATATTAATGAAGCAAATAATGTTTGGCCTTCTGGTACATTTGAGCCAAGTAAGTTTAGTTTATTTAAGGCTGGAGGAAGAGGTGGAAGAGGACAAAGTAGCGGACCTAATCCGATGCAAAACTCAATGCAAAAAAATAAGTAATCAATTTGTACAAATTTATCAAATGCCACTCACTATTAATGAGTGGCATTTTGTATTTTACGGTTTAATAATATTGTAAATGAAATCGGTGTCTCTTTTTTTCTTTCTTTTTGTTGTTTTATCAGTTCATGCATCTGTAGATACAATCTCAGTTTTTAGTAAGGCAATGAATAAACCTATTAAGGTGGTTATTGTAAAACCTAATGTACTTTCAGAAAATGAAAAAATTCCAACAGTGTATATGTTACATGGGCACAGTGCCAATTACAAGCAATGGATAGCTGAAGCACCACAGATTGAAGTAACATCAAATAGCATGAAAGCCTTGTTGGTCCTTCCTGATGGCGGTTATAGCAGTTGGTATTTAGATAGTGAAATTGATACAAGTTTTAAATACGAAACTTTTATCATCAATGAATTAATACCTTATATAGATGCTAATTATCCAACTATAAATAATAGAAATGCAAGAGCTATTACTGGCTTAAGCATGGGAGGTCATGGAGCTTTATATTTATCAATACGACATAAAAATTTATTTGGAGCAGCGGGTAGTGTATGTGGTGGTGTTGATATTCGCCCATTCCCTAAAAACTGGGATATAGCCAAAAAATTAGGAACTATTGAATCTAATCCATCAAATTGGGAAAAAAATACAGTGATCAATGTATCAGATTCTTTAGTAAATGGCGACTTGCAATTAATTATAGATTGCGGATTAGATGACTTTTTTTTAAACGTTAATAGAGCATTACATAAAAAATTATTAGATAAAAAAATTGCACATACTTATACCGAAAGACCTGGTAAGCATAATACAGCATATTGGAGAAACAGTATAGATTATCAATTACTTTTTTTTAAAAATTGGTTTACAGACAATCAATAATTATAATAATATGAGAAAAATATTTTTCGGGTTAAGTCTACTTTTACTTAGTTATTCTGTATCAGCATCAACGGTTGATACAATTGCCATACCTAGTGCGGCTATGCATAAATCTATTAAAGCAGTAATAATTAAACCCGAATCTTATAAAGAAGGCGGCAAGCGTTTTCCTGTAGTTTATCTTTTACACGGGTTTGGTGGTAAATTTAATAATTGGGTTACTAAAGCACCTCATATTAAACAGTTGGCCGATGAATATCAAATGATTATTGTTTGTCCTGATGGCGCAATCGGTAGCTGGTACTTTGATAGTCCTATAGACAGTTCCTACAAATATGAAACTTTTATTGGAACTGAAGTTCCACTTTATATAGATGCTAATTTTAAAACAATTGCAGATAGAAAAGCAAGGGCAATAACTGGTTTTAGTATGGGAGGGCATGGTGGAATATTTTTAGCTTTCCGCCATTCTGAATTATATGGTGCATGCGGTAGTATGAGTGGGGCATTACACGTAACAACAATTACCAAAGGGTATCAGGTTGAGCAGCGATTAGGAGATACTGCAATTAATAGAAAGTATTGGAATGATTGGAGCGCATTGAATGTGGTAGATAATAAACCCACAGATTCTTTAGGTATTATTATCGACTGTGGAACAGAAGATAGGGTAATGCCTATGAATAGGGCTATGCATGATAAGTTATTAAAACTTAAAATTCCACATGAATATACTGAACGTCCGGGTAACCACGATTGGCGTTATTGGAATATAGCAATTGATTATCAGTTAATGTATTTTAGTAAACATTTTAAGCGCTCACTTTCTCAACCTTAAGGATCATCACAACATTGTAATCAATGTCGCAGTTGCTTTTAAATAGCTCTGTAAAACGAATAGTAGGGATTTCATTTAACTTATTAATCATTAATTGATAGCCCATATCTGCATGTATATGATAAGGGTTCATTGCTTGTCCAATATTCTTGCAATACTGTTCATATTTTGGTTGATCTGGAAATACTAATATAAGTGTGCCATTGTTTTTTAAAATTCTGATGAATTTTTTTAAAGCATCGGTTGTGTCTTTAAAATCTTCAATTAAGTGGCTTGTATAAACATAATCATACGTATTGTCGGCTATTGGTATTTCATCTTTTATCACATCGCAAGGGATGTCTACTTTGTCTTTACCAGCATTGGCATAGGGTTGAGGAAAATCAATTCCATCGCAATTAGTTTTTACAACTTTATCGCCTCCAAAACCAATATCACAGCCATTTCCAATGCAATATGGCAATACCCATCTTCTAACTTTTGAAGTTTCTGAAGGATGTTGAAATTTAATTCCAAACCATCTACTCAAAGTGCCTTTAATTTTTCTATCTACTATATAGTGATACAAATTCATAAATATTAATAATTTAGCAAGCCTTTTAAAGCATCAATTCGGAATTGAATAATTGGTTTCATTTTTAATGGTTGTCCTTTTAGTAAGTATCCGGCAGCTAAAATAAAAGATGCCCCTAGTTTGAACAAATATTCAATTATTTTTTTATTAAAAGTAGTATTGCTAATTTCTTTTGTTCTTACTCTTTCACCTCTGCCTATACCACTTGCCACTCTGTATAAATATTCGGAAGTTAGTTTTTTTGTTTCTACAACATGTTCAACAATAATTGAGGGATCATAATAAATAGATTTGCCAATTGCTTTTAGCTTCAGGAAAAATTCTTTGCCCTCTCCGCCAATTCTAAAATTGCCAATTACTCCAGGCAAAGCAGTATTAAAGCCATTTACAGCAATAAAATCTTCTTTTTTAATGATCATATTCGATTCGAGCGGGTATTTATTTGGACTGAACTCGGTAACCGTTTGGGCATAATCAAAATTACCAACCAATGAAGAAACAAAATAGCTCATCCATTTTGGTTCGGAAGGAAGGTACCTTGGAATAATTTTTCCACCAAGTCCGCCAGTATTAGGATTTGATTCAAAAAAATGTATGATCCGTTGTAAATAATTTTTTTCTGCAACAGCATCGTCATCCATAAAACAAAGAAGGGGAGATTTTGAAAGTTTTGCTCCTGTATTTCTTGCAAATGAAGCACCTTGCTGTTGTTCATTAAAAAAATAAAACTGTGCATCTAAATGGGTTGCAATAAAGTTGGTACAAACTTGTTCTGTATTATCAGATGAGTTGTTATTTACAATGATTACCTCAAAAGCTTCTTTGGCTAAGGTTTGATTGTACAAACTCTCCATAGCTTCCTGAATATATTCATCTCTATTGTAAGTGCAAATAACAATTGATATGGCAAGACTATTGGTGCTCATTAATGTAAAGATAAAATGGATTCTTGTACAATATTCGTCCAATTTGTTTTTGTATAAAAAGAAGCGGGTGGATAGTAATTTGTGTGATTAATTTTGATGTTTTTCATTGCATCTGCAAAAGTTGTCCAATTATAATTTTCAATCAACTGAAGTTGATCGCCTAATTCTTCTTTATTAAAGCCTTCTCCACTTTTTTTACAGGCTATTACTTTCTTTCCATGGACAATAGCTTCTACCAATTTAGTTTTGATACCAGTTCCCAAAGTAATAGGACAAATAAAACAATCTACTCCCTTGTAGTACAGGTTTATATCAAGCACAAAACCTTTAAAAATAATCTGTTCTTTATTTTTAATAACCTTTTCCCATTCTTCGGATATTTGATTGCCGCAAATGAAAATCTTAAAAGGAATGATTGAATTCTCTAATCTCTTCAGTAGTTCTTGTATTATAATATATAATGCATCGGAATTTGGCAAGTAATCGAGTGTTCCATTAAATAAGAATAGTACTGTATTATTACTTATTTTATTTTCTGAAATCAACAATTGCTTACATCTGATTTGTTCTTCCTTTGATGCAGGAGAAAGTGTTGTTGATCCATATGGTAATGTTTTACAAACTGCTGGAATAAGTTTCCAATTGTTAATTGCAAATTCTCTTTCTTCATCTGTTATAAAAAAATTAATATTAGCTATTCGGTGAACCCAACCTTCATATTTATAATATAACTGCCATCCTATTCTTCGCATATCTTTAAAGCGGAGTGCTTCTATATTTGCAGATTTTATTGCCAATTTTTTTTTGGTGATGAGTCTTAATATAAAGCCGAGCCAACCAAAATAGCTATGATCAATTAAAATAATGTCGATCTTTTCTTTGCGAATAATTGAGCAAAGTTTAAAAATATAAAACAGGTTTAAAAAAGCCAACCAGTTATTGTACAAAAAAGGATAAATAGTGTAAGGTGCAAAACGATCTATTTCATTATCTTTTGATACAGCTAACACTACTTTGGTATGTTTTGAAAGCTCAGTGTAATAATCTGTAACATATTTTTGTCCACCCATTTGTGCTGGAAAAACCTTAAATGAAATAATGCCAAGCACTGTGGGTTGAGTCATATTAAACTGATTTGTTTTTGCGGGAACTAGAAAAAATTGCAATGAGCAATAATAGCCAAATTAAAACAGATGATCCTATTGCTGCTTTATTTCCGGTGTAAAAGAAAGCAGGTTTAAAATTAAAAACTATTTCATGTTTTCCTGCAGGAACAACTAGTCCACGCAACACATAGTTGGTTTGAATAATCGGACTCTCTTTGCCATCTATTGTTGCTATCCATCCTTTATCATAAAAAATCTCACTAAATACTGCAAAGTTTTGAGTTGAAGATGTTGACCTGTAAATAATTTCATCATTATTATTATTCACCAAAGAAATGGAAGCTGCACTATCTATCGCATTGATTGTTTGTAATTTGGTTTTGTATTTTTCTTCAACTACTGCAGTGTCTTTAGGAGTAAAATAAGTAAGTGAGTTCATTACTTCGGCTGGACCTTTTTCGAAGCGTAATCCTTTAACAAACCAACATGCACCCAATGCATTACTATTTTCTTGTACAATTGGAGCTCCAGTTTCTTGATCGGGTAAGATGAGGTATTTTGTATTAAGCATATTTAGTACAGGTAAGCAGTTAGGGAAATTGTATAACTGCTTTTCTATTAAGTCCTGATAGATGCTCAATTTTGCTGGATGGTATCCACCTACTGATTTGTGATAATATGCGGTAAGAGCCCCTGAATTAAAAGCACCTGAAATTCCTTGTGTAAGATTTAATACACGATAATAACTAGTGTCTTTCAATATCTGATTATCTGCAGATGAAGGAGTAAAAGTAGTTTCATACTCACCAGCATCCTGATAATTATTGCTGTTTAGGTATTTAGAATTAATAGAAAAGATATCAATCATTGCAAACACACCTATTATTGCTAATATTATTAGGGTATTTACTTTAGTTTTTATAATTGCGTAAACAGCTCCGGCAGCAACTAAACAAAATAAAAACGTTCTTAATAAATCTCCTAGAAATAACCCTTTACGGTCCTCAATTAAACCATTTGTAAATAGTTTAACAGAAGTGGCAATCGATTCTCTTTGCGCAGCATCAGGAATTGCGTTTACTTGATTAGTAAGCATTCTATCGCCTTCACTTGTAAAATCAGAGGCCACAAAAACAATTAGGGCAAGAGCAAAAATAGAAGTAACTAATAATATACCTTTCTTATATTGCTTCCATAATAATTCTTTATTTTCTTCTGATAGAATTTTTTGTATTGCTAAAGTTGCAAGCATACAGAATAAAAAAGTTGGCACAATTAAAATCATACTTGGTGCACGAAACTTATCGTACATCGGTAAAATTTTAAGCATCATCAAGTTAAATTCTTGTAAATATTTACCCCAACTTAATAGGAAAGTAAAAACTACTAATGACCCAATCCAATAAGTATATTTTTTGTCTACTAATACAAAACCAATTAAAGCAAAAAAGCAAATAATGGCTCCTGCATATGGGGGTCCAGATGTGCCAGATTCAATGCCTCCCCAATAAAATTGTAAAGCACTTTGAATTTGTTGACTTAATTGTTGAGGCATTTGTTGCAATGCTTCTATGGCTTTAGATTTATCTTCTGCAACTTCTAACTGGTTGCTACTTCCTCCATATATATGTGGGAACATCATTACTAATGGCTCAGTTTTATAGATACTATAACTCAAAGCATAGTCGGTGCTTAATCCTGTTTTTGTTGCACTTGTTTTTCCATCGGCCAAAATACTTCCGCCCCTAATTGTTTTTTTAGAATATTCATAAGTAGTTAATAGGGTAGTTGCATTAATCATAATACCCAATAAGGCAGCAAAAATGGCTATGCCAGCAGATTTATATAAATGGTTAAAATCTTTTTCTTGAATACATTTTACAGCAAATCCAATGCTCATAAAAAGAATGATTATTAAACTATAGTATGTTATTTGTAAATGATTGGCACCTACTAAGAGTGCTGTAAACAAAGCAGTTGTAGCTGCTCCCCATAAATATTTCCTCTCATAAATTAAAATCAATGAAGCAATTATTGAAGGGAGATAGGCAATTGCATTCATTTTAGTATCGTGACCAGCACCTATAATAATAGGATTATAAGTAGCATAGGCATAGGATAGTGCTCCTATAATTCCTGCATAAGAATTCACCCGAAGTACCTGCGTTAGAAAATAAAAGCATAAGCACGCCAAAAAGAATGCTCCAGCAGGTTTAGGTAAACCACCATTAAAAAGTATTCCAATATATCCTACAGAAATGGGGTTATTGCCAATGCCAGTAATTTGGTAAGCGGGCATTCCACTAAAAATACCATTGGTCCATAATGGGAAATGACCATTTTTATCTTTGTATTGAAAAGAATTCTGTGCCATTCCTTTCCATTGGGTAACATCATGTTGTTGTAAAACCTTTCCTTCAATAGCTGGTTTACAAAAAATAAGGGCTACAATAAAGAAAATAACTATTGCAATTGCATGGGGAAACAGTGCTTTCCAATTAATACGATTCATATGGATGTTTTATGAGTAGCAAACCTAAGGAAAAGTATATAAGTATTCATTTATCTTTACTTTATGAAACCACTTTTATTTGCTGCAAGGTTGGCTTTCTTATGCAATATGCTGTTTCTGGTTTGTGTAATTATTCAAAGAACCCATGATTTTATTCATCAGGCCGACATTTCTAATATTGTTATTATTTTGGGTTGGATGGTGGCGCCTTTCCTTAACTTTTTAGTGAACATTTGTTATGGAATAGTGTTGATGTGCAAATCTACTACTCGCTTGCCCCTTTGGTTGGGGTTGGCTAATTTGTTGTTTTTATTGGCTCAAATTTATGTATACCTAATATTGCCTAAATGATCAATAACATTTTAAAAGATAAACCTACCAAATTGTTTCTTGGAATTACAGCTTTTTTTGTAGCAAATGCATTAATTGCCGAATGCATCGGTGGTAAAATATTTTCATTAGAGAAATTATTTGGAATAAATCCGTCCAATTTTACTTTATTCGGTCAATCTGGACTTGCATTTAATCTTACTTGTGGAGTATTGCTATGGCCGTTAGAATTTGTTATAACTGATATTGTAAACGAATATTATGGACCAAAAGCTGTTCGTAGAATTAGCTACACTGCTATTGCGTTAATTTCTTATGCATTTATTATATTCTATGCATCAATGAAAATTCCTCCTGCAGATTTCTGGATTAGTTCTAAGCAAGAGATAGGAATTAACAATATGCAAATTGCATTTGGTGGAATTTTTGGACAGGGTATGTGGATTATTCTTGGCAGTTTAATTGCATTTTTAGTGAGTCAGATTGTTGATGTTACAGTATTTCATAAAATAAAGAAAGTAACAGGTGAAAAATGGATTTGGTTAAGAGCAACCGGATCTACTTTGGTGTCGCAACTAGTTGACAGTTTTGTTGTTTTATTTATTGCTTTCAAAATTGGGAATGGCTGGAGTTGGCAATTAGTATTAGCCATTTGCTTAGTTAATTATATCTATAAGTTTTCAATGGCCATTATTTTAACTCCATTGATTTACATATTAGAAAAACAAATTGAAAATTACCTTGGCAAAGAAACTTCACATAAAATGAAACAAGCAGCAATGGGGAATGAGAATGAATAAATTAGCCTGCCATTTGTATTGCTAGTTCATTTTCATATTCATGTTGAGATAATACTGGTTTTTTACTAAGTATGTAATTCGCGATTAATACCTTAGTTCCATAAATACAATAAACTAATTGTACCCCTATGAATGTTTTAAACAATGTAATGCACATTTGATTGTAGTAATTCCATTTTGTAAATGTAGATAGCTCGCCACTATTATAATACAACCAATCGATCTTTATCGGGAAATTAACGCTAAAAATAAACATAATCCCTATCAATAGAATTAGTGTAAAAGCTATATGGGCAAAGGCAATAATGGTATTCCTAATTTCCAATTTTCTTATTGCCGACTGAATTAAAAAGGGGATAATTAGTATCAACAAAAAGATCATTACAATATTAAAGTAGTTATATAAGTAGAATACATTATTGTGGTACGCCAAAATAATTTCGGAGTATGCGGAATAGTGTGCTATTAATCCATAGATTATAGGCACAATCCAGAGCATGTGCTCTGCACGTGATAATTTTGCTGTCATAGGGTTGACTAACGGGTACAATACAAAAATATAGTATAAATTCAATAGTAATCCTCATTTTTGTGCTTATTATTTAAAAATACAAATTGGTTTGTAGAAAAGGATGACACCCGAAAGAAGCGATAGAATTAAAGAAGTTTTAAGTAAAAGACAAGCCAATATTGCATTGGTATTGGAGAATGTGCACGACCATCATAATATTGCTGCAGTGATGAGAACCTGTGATGCTGTGGGTATTCAAGATATTTACGTTTTAAATTCACTTATTCCTAAACACGATTATTTTGGGTTTCAAAGTAGTAGAAGTGCAAATAGATGGGTTACAATTCATCAGTTTGATAATGCAGTTGAATGTTTTTTAGAATTGAGAAAAAAATATGATTTAATTTATGTAACCCATTTAGGGGAAAGTTCAATTAGTGTTTATGATATTAATTTTACCCAGAATATCGCTTTAGTATTTGGTAACGAAATAAATGGTGTAAGCGAAGAGGCTATTCGTTTATCAGATGGAAATTTTATAATCCCTCAGGTTGGCATGATACAAAGCTTAAATATTTCTGTTGCTTGTGCTGTTACTATTTATGAAGCTTACAGGCAAAAAAATATCGCTGGGCATTATAAAGAAAATCATATTCCATTGCCTAATGAACAAGAACTTAAAGAAAGTTGGTCAACAAAAGAGAAAGCGGCTATTAGAAAAATAGCTTATAAAAATTTTAAAAAATTGTGATCGGCTTTTTTAAGTTTTCTTTCCTATATTTTTTTGTTTTCTATCGATTTTCTTATTTCTGCTTTTTTAGTAAGATAAGTAATACTAACATTTAGTTCGAAGCCAATTAGTAATATTAGGGAATTGATATAAATCAATAACATGATAATTAAAACGGTTCCAATAGAGCCATAAATTTTGTTGTAAGCTGCAAAATTATTTACCCAATATGAAAATAAAACGGTAGTATTTAGTGTTAAAAAAGTTGCTAAAATAGAGCCAGGAGAAATAAGGTTCCACCGCTCTTTTACAGAAGGCGCATACTTATAAATAAAGGCAATGCCATAAAAAAACAGTCCGATGATGATTGTCCACCTAACTCCATTTACCCAAGGTAAAAATGCTTTTCGTTTTATTTGAAATATCTTTCTAAATAATACAGACAATTGTTCTTGCCCAAGCATTACTAATGTAGTAGAAATAACTAATAGAATTAATATTGTTGTTAGTTTAATAGCTCTCCAACGCTGATGCAAAAAGAAAACTTTATTTTCCTGAATTGATTTGTCGAATGTTCTAATAAAAGCCATCATTGCATTTGATGCATAGAATAACAATAAAACAAATCCAAAAGAGAATACTCCAACATTTCGTACCATCAAATCATCTAATAAGTCTTCAATAAATCCATAGGTTTTAGAACTCGGGCTAATATCTTTGAACAAAGAAAGTATTTGCACTTTTAAGTTGAGAAACTCTGGGAAATAAGGGATAATTGAAAATAAAAAAAGCATTGTTGCAGGTAATGCCATAATCAAGTTAAAAGCAATGGCTGCAGCTCTATCATCTAAGCCTATTTTTTTTACTTGCTGAGTAAAGAAAATTACAACATCAAATACAGGAATTCCTTTAAATCCAGGGATAGTTATTTCCTTGCTTTTTCTAATAATAAAAGCAATAGGAGGTAAGGTGATAATTATCTTTTCTAGTCGAGTCAAGTTATTATTGTTTTTGAGTCTGTTTTTTCAACATATACGCATCTAAAGCTTTTTGATATTCGTTCGCATATTTGTTGTGCTCAAGATAATTATTGCTAAAATGATGATATCCGCTAAAATCACTTTTTGCAACAAAATAAATATAGTCAGTAACTGGCGAATTTAAAATAATATCAATTGTTTTAGGTGATGGTGTACAAATTGGACCGGGTGGTAATCCCTTAAATTTATATGTATTATAGGGAGATGGGTTAGTTAAATATTTTTCGTAGATGCGTGTTATTGTAAAATCATTCATTGCGTATTTAATAGTAGGACAAGCTTGTAAAGGCATTTGCTTTTTTAATCTATTAATATAAACACTGGCTATTTTGTATTTATCCGATTCGTAATTAGTTTCTTCTTCAACAATTGATGCTAGTGTATATACTTGTTCGGGTGATAAGTTTAATTCCTGAGCTTTTCTCATTCGATCATTTTTCAACCAAAAAGCACTTCCCTCATTCGTTAATTTCTGAAAAATTTTATACAAAGAAGCATCGTAGTAAAAATTATAAGTGTTCGGTATTAATTGAGTAAATAGCTTGTTTGAAGTTGTACGAAACTCCTTTAAAGAGTCATTGGAACTAATGTATATTAATACCGTTGTAGAGTCGTGAGGAAATGTTTTACTTATAAGTCCTGCTAGTTCATTGTTTGTACGAACTTTATTTAATACTAGTTTTACTTCTGCGAATCTTCCATTTTTTAGCATTTGAACTATTTTTACAATACTTTGGCCTTTTTTAATTTCGTACCTGCCTGATTTCATTTTATCCCACAAGTTAATCGGAGCACCAGCAAGTCCTATCAAACCAGCAAATCGAATAATGCCAGCTTTTTCAAACGTAGCTAATACTGCCGATTTATTGGTTTCATCAAATTGTATTTGTTTGCTATTTTCTGAGAAATTAGTGGCTGACCCGAAAAATAACCAGCCAAATATGCTAGATATTATAATCAGAACAACTATTACAGTAATTATTATTTTAGAATTGTTGTTGCTTTTTTGTTTTACAGGTCGCTTCATATGGTAAAATAAATAAAAAACCCCGTCTTCATCAAAAGGCGGGGTAATTATACTTTTAAATCGTTTTATTTTTTAACTGAGTCAGCAGGTACAGTAACTGTATTTGCTGGAGTTTGCTGCACTGGTGCAGGAGCAGTTGTATTGGTGTTGATTTTTTGAATAATTGAATTGTCAACACTGTTTGAGCCGCCTTTTAGGAAGAAAGTAGAGAACAATGCTAATAAAGCAATAATGCCTGCAAAAAGCCATGTTCCTTTCTCTAGAACATCAGTTGTTTGTTTAACACCCATAAATTGGTTGCCAATACCACCTACGTTACCTGTTAGTCCGCCACCTTTAGGATTTTGAACTAATACCATAAAACCGAGCCCTACAGCTGCAATTACAATCAGAACCAAGAAAAGAATGATCATGTTATATACCTTTTAGTTGTTGAATTTTCTCCGCAAAATAAGCGGATTTTTCAGGATTTGAGAAACTTAATTTAATAAAAAGCTGAATTGCCTTGTCCACCTGCCCTTGTTTAACCAAAACCTCCGCCATGGTTTCAGTCAATATTTCTTTGGATTCATTAGATATTAGAGCTGTTTCTGCTGCTTTTTTCTCTGATTCAGGACTAGTTCCTAAATCAGAAGGATTTGGAGAATGATTCTTCATATCCTTCAACCAATCTGTAAATCTTCTTAGTTTGGTTGTTAGTTTATCTTGAGGAATTTGACTGAGATCTATTTGAATGCCTTGTGAAGCGAAATAATCTATAGTATGAAGTTTCTCCTGAGAATTTTCGAGTTCTAATTGGGCATCCTGTTTTAATGGCTTTTTAAACTCTGCAAATTGGGCAGAAAGTATACTGGCGATCTTTGCGTCGCTTTTTTCTTGATCTGGCAAAGTGGTTTTAGTTTCTGGTTCATCGCTATATTCTTGCTCCTCATGTAGATCAGAAGAAGCTATGGCACTAAATACAGGCATAAAAGGAACAGTTTCCTCTTTGTGATCAATAATTACTTCAGTTTCGGGCTCTTCTGGTTCTATAATTGGCGCTGAAGCACTACCATCAATTCCTTTCATCATTGCCCTAATAGATTCAATTGTAGGTATAGATAAAGAAGTTTGTTTAACTTCTGGCTGTTCAATTAGTGTTGAAGCAACTTCTGACTGTTCAATAGGTAAAGATTCTAATTTTGGTTTCCATTGACTAATTGGCTCTTCTTCAATTTCTGTTGATGGTTCTTCTTTTGGTATTGCTTCAATTGTGCTTACGGGATTGATTACTTCATCCCATTCTTTGTCTTTCTGATAGATAGACCTCAAGATAGCTGTATCCATTTCATTCCTTGGGGCTTCATCTATTGCTACTTCATTTATAGAATCTAATTGATATTGAAGCCAATGTGGATTTGGGAAGAAGAGGGCAGTTTTAACTGCTTGTGATGCTGCTAAAGGATGGTCTTCATTTTTAAGTTTAGCAGAAAATAAATATTGTCCAGGGGAGAAGTAAGGGTATTCATTTACCAATTTCTCAATGGTCTCCATTTTTAAATCAACCAAAGCTGATTTCCCGGTTAAGTGCAATAAAGCTTTCTCTTGCGTAAACATCATAAAATTAAATATACAACTCAATTACCAGTTAGAAAAAATTCGATTAAATATTTCATCAGTTATATTCTTCAGTATTTCTTCTTGCAATTGACCTTCGGCCTGTTGTAAGGTAAGATTAGCTGAATAATCGAAATTACGACTCACATCAAATTCTTCTGTTTTATTTTCAAGCGTTTTTTTCAAAATGATATGAATTGTAACTGTTAACCTGTTAATACTAGCTTGTTGAGCCGAAACACCTACAGTTTGACTAGGATCGTAATTAGTAATGGTGCCATTAATTACATAATGAGCGTCATCGTTATTGGTTCTTGTTAATTTTGTTTGGGATGTAATTTTTACGAGTAATTTATCGGTTAATTTTGGAGCCAATTGCGGATTAACATAACGGGCTTTATTTTCGAAAAAACCAATTTTTACTGTTTTAACATCAGTTGGAATTACTGCATCTTTAAATGAATACACTTTACATCCTGTTATTAAAAACAGAGAAAGTGTAATTATATTTAATTTTGGTAAAAAATTATTCTTCAATGTCATATTCTTTTAATTTACGGTATAGAGTTCTTTCACTTATTCCAAGATCCAAAGAAGCATCTTTTCGTTTCCCTTTATGTTTTTTTAATGCTTTAATGATCAATTCTTTTTCTTTATCCATAATGTTTAAAGATTCTTCAATTTCTTCATGGTGTTGAATTTCTTCATTGGTTAATAATACAGGTTGATTATTAGATTGCAGAAAACCTGATTGGTTAGAAGTAGATATATTATTTATTGAATGATTTACAGTGCCAATCTGGTTGTTGTCGTTAATGTTTTCGTAATCTTTTAAAATTGACTCTTTGGTAAAATTTGCTGAAGTGCCTGCGAGAGAAGGATTTTGAAGAATTTCTACGAACATTTTCTTTAATTCTGTTACATCTTTTTTCATATCAAAAAAAAGCTTGTATAATATTTCTCTTTCATTTGCAAATTCTCCTGTAGGGGTACTACCAGCTAAAACCGGAAATCTATTTTCTTTTTTCTCTGGTAAAAAAATACGCATTTCTTTACTGCTTACTTGAGGCGTTGGGCTCAAAACAGAAATTTGTTCTGCAATATTTTTTAACTCTCTCACATTACCCGGCCATTGATGATTTAGTAGCATTTGTTTAGCTTCATCATCTAATTGAACAGGTGTAGTTTTATATCGTTCGGCAAAATCAACAACAAATTTTCTGAACAATAATAATATATCTTCTTTTCTATCTCTTAAAGATGGAACACGAATTGGAACTGTACTCAATCTGTAATATAAGTCTTCCCTAAATCTTCCTTTCTGTGTAAATTCTAATAATTCTCTATTGGTTGCAGCAATTACTCGTACATCAGTTTTTTGTACTTTTGAAGAACCAACTCTTATAAATTCTCCCGTTTCTAAAACCCTCAATAGGCGAGCCTGAGTGCCCAATGGCATTTCTCCAATCTCATCCATAAAAATGGTACCCCCATTTACGGTTTCAAAGTATCCTTTACGACTATCAACTGCGCCAGTAAATGATCCTTTTTCATGTCCAAAAAGCTCTGAATCTATTGTGCCTTCTGGAATAGCCCCGCAGTTTACTGCAATAAATGGGTTGTGCTTTCTAGCAGATAATGCATGAATAATTTGAGAAAATACTTCTTTACCAACGCCACTTTCTCCAACAATTAATACCGTTAAATCGGTTCCTGCAACTTGAACCGCAGTGTTTAATGCATGGTTTAAGCTTGGAGAATTACCAATTATTCCAAATCTATTTTTTATACTTTGTACATCCATTATCTACTCAATTTATTGCGTTGTTATTCCAAACAATGTTCCAGCAGTACACCTATCAATATGCACTTTAGCATAATCTCCTTTTTGTAAATTTCCCTCTTTTGCAAAAATTACTACTTTGTTATGATCAGTTCTTCCTTGCCAGAAATCAGCACTTTTTTTAGAATTTCCTTCTATCAAAACAGTGAAAGTTTTGTTTACATCTCGCTGCATACTTTCTAAAGAATGAATTCTATGCAAGTCTATAATTTCCTGTAAACGTCTTTTCTTTGTTGTTTCTGGTATATCATCTGTATACCTTTTCTCTGCCAATGTTCCAGGGCGTTCGCTGTAAAAATACATATAGGCTAAATCGTATTTACAATATTCCATCAAACTATAAGTTTCCCTGTGTTCTTCCTCAGTTTCCGAACAAAATCCTGTAATAATATCTGTACTTAAGCCACAGTTTGGCAAAATTTCTTTGATCCGATCTACTTTAGCTTTATACCATTCTCTTGTATAAGTTCTGTTCATCATTTGTAATACTCTTGTACTTCCACTTTGAACAGGTAGATGTATATAATTACAAATATTATCATACTTGGCAATCGTATACAAAACTTCATCTGTTATATCTTTTGGATGTGAAGTACTAAAACGAACCCTTAATTGAGGAGAAACCAATGCAACTTGTTCTAATAACTGTGCAAAAGTGGTATTGTTTTTAGTGGTTTCATCATTCCAATAATAACTATCTACATTCTGTCCTAGTAAGGTTACTTCTTTATATCCTATATCTACTAAAGATTGTACTTCATTTATAATTGATTCACTACTTCTACTTCTTTCTCTTCCTCTAGTAAATGGCACTACACAAAAGCTACACATATTATTACAACCTCTTGTAATAGATACGTACGCGGTAATTCCATTTGAATTTAAACGGATAGGAGAAATATCGCCATAGGTTTCCTCTCTACTCAATAAAACATTTACGCCTTTTTGTCCACCCTCAGCTTCTTTAATTAAATTGGGCAAGCTCCTGTATGCATCTGGACCAATTACAATATCAACAAGCTTTTCTTCTTCTAGTAATTTAGCTTTTAATCTTTCGGCCATACATCCTAAAATGCCAATTAACATTCCAGGCTTATTCTTCTTTGCTTGCCTAAACTCGGTAAGCCTTTTGCGTATGGTTAATTCTGCTTTTTCTCTAATAGAGCAAGTATTAACTAAAATTAAATCTGCTTCTTCAAATAATTTGGTAGATCCAAAACCTTCTTTATGTAAAATAGCCGCTACCACTTCACTATCAGAAAAATTCATTGCACAACCATAACTCTCTATATAAAATTTTTTCCCTTTAATAGTATTAGAAAGCGAAATGCTAAATGCTTCGCCCTGTCGTTTTTCGTCATGTTCTTTATTCAATGCTTCAGCCAATTCCATCTATTAAAAATTAGGTGTGCAAAGTTACACAAAACGATCAATTTATGTCAGTTTGTCAGCAGTTCTTTCTAAAAAAACAACTTCAATTCCTATATTTGCACTCAAAAATTGCACGATATGTACAAATTTGTTCTGTTTATAACATTTCTGTTATCAAATGGAGCAGTTCTTTTGGCCCAAGATAATGTGGTAAATGCACTCAAAAGAGAGCAAAATCGTAATTTTAAGAAAGACAATGATACTACCACAAACTGGAATTTGAAACGCGGCGGGATGATGAGTTTTAATCTTGCCCAAGGTTCATTAACTAACTGGGCTGCGGGTGGAGATAATTTCTCATTAACAGTTAATGCATATTTTAATTATTTCATGTACTATAAAAAGAACCGGCATAGTTGGTCTAATAATTTAGATGTAAACCTAGGATACATACAAAGCACTAGTTTAGGAAGCCGTAAAAACGATGATCGTTATGATATACTTAGTAAATATGGATATAAAATGGATTCGGTTGGGAAATGGTACTTAACTGGTTTATTTAATTTTCGTTCACAGTTTTTTGATGGATATAATTACAATAACAATGTACTCGATTTTACCTCTTCTTTTTTGTCACCTGCTTATTTAATTCTGTCTGCAGGATTGGATTATAAACCAGACAATAAACTTTCAGTTTTCTTGTCACCTTTAACTTCAAGATGGATTGTAGTTTTAAATGAAAAACTTTCTCAGAAAGGTGTTTATGGTGTACCTCCAGGATCAAATATTTTTAATGAGTTTGGTGCTTTTATTACTGTAAACTATAATAATACAATTGCAAAAAATATTTCTTATAAAGGAAGGATCGATTTATTTTCGAATTATAAAAGTAAACCACAGAATATTGATTTATTCATGACCAATTTATTTATTTTTAAAATTAATAAATACTTTTCTGCAACGTATAGTTTGGATTTAATTTATGATGATGAAGTACGATTATTTGGCATAAATAAAAATGCTCCAGGACTTCAATCTAAAAGCTTAATAGGCATTGGATTTTTAAAGCAGATTGAAACAAAAAAGAGACAGGCAATAAGCGTTTATTAATTATTAGCTTATTACTTTCAATAAATTTTTTACTTTATTGGCTTTGTGCGTAAGATCATGATAACTGCTATGCATAATTGTAACATGTCCCATTTTTCTGCCAGGCTTAGTAAGCTTTTTTCCATACAGATGAATAAAAGCATTATCAATAGTTAATACTTCTTCTAACCCTTCATAAACGGCATTGCCAGTATAATTTTCTGCTCCAATAATATTAATAATAGCTGCTGGTAAAATAGGAGCAGTGTTGCCTAATGGATATCCAAGAATAATTCGCCATAACATATCGTATTGACTGCAATGATTGGCTTCAATAGTATGATGACCGCTATTATGCACTCTTGGAGCTGTTTCATTTACCAAAACTTCATCATTAATATCAACAAACATTTCCACTGCAAATAAGCCAGCTGATTTTAAAGCTTTTACCAATTTAATGGCAATTGCTTCAACCACCCAAAGTGTTTTTTCGGGCAATAAAGCGGGACTAATTTGATAGTCGAGTAAATTCAAAGCAGGATTTACCATCATTTCTGAAGCAGGATAAATTGCAGTAGCACCTTTGTTATCCATTGCTACAATTAATGCAATTTCTTTTTTAATATTTACTTTTTTCTCTAATACACTAGGCGCATCAAATGCTTTTTCGAAATCTTTTGCATCGTTTAATACTTGAACACCTTTTCCGTCATAACCACCTTCTCCAATTTTATGAACTGCAGGTAAGAAATCGATCAATGATTCAAGCTCTTTTTTATTTTGAGTAATTAAAAAAGCGGAGCTAGGTATTTCATTGTCTTTATAAAATTTTTTTTGAACTATTTTATTTTTAATAATTCTGACTGCAGCAGGGGACGGATATATTTTTACACCTTCTCGTTCTAATTTTTCTAATGCATCAACATTTACAGATTCAATTTCAATGGTTATTGCATCAAGCTCTTTACCGAAATTGTACACTGCATCAAAATCATTTATATCACCTTTTGTAAAATGGTGACAAAGATGGGCAGCCGGGCATTCAGTATCGTTTTCTAATACAAATGTTTCAACCGTATAATTAGCTGCAGCTTGTAATAACATGCGACCTAGTTGTCCACCTCCAAGAATTCCTACTTTCATAATAATGAGATATTGGGCGAAGATAATCCACAGAATAGAAGCTTTCATCAAATCTCCGAACAAATCCTTAATTTCGCAGTGTGATTCCAGATTATCCCCACAAAATATTCAATGATACTCGTTTAGGGTATTGCCTTCTTATGGAGGCCTTAGCAATGCGATCGAAATAGGCACTAGTAAACAGGCATTGGGCAATAGGCATTAATGTTTAACACCCTGAACTAGAGTTCGCAGCTGTCATCCTGAGCCTGTAGAAGGAGCTGAGTAAAGGCAAAACATTAGAATTTCTCATTTATAATTTAATCTTAACTCTTAATATAATTTCAAAACAATGAATAACAATATTGATTTTTTACCACTTCATGGTACCGATTATGTAGAATTTTATGTAGGCAATGCTAAACAAGCTGCCCACTTTTATAAAACTGCTTTAGGTTTTCAGAGCTTAGCATATGCTGGTCCTGAAACAGGTGTAAAAGACAGAGCAAGCTATGCTGTTCGTCAACATAAACTCACTTTTGTTTTTACTACTAGTTTAAAACACAACAATGAAATTGCTGAACATGTAAATAATCATGGCGACGGTGTAAAAATGTTGGCATTAAAAGTTGATGATGCTAGATATTCTTGGGAGCAAACAACACAAAGAGGAGCTCAATCATATATGGAGCCAACAACTTTAACCGATGCTGAAGGTGAAGTTATAATTAGTGGTATTCATACTTATGGCGATACCGTGCATTTATTTATTGAAAGAAAAAATTACAGCGGTGTATTTATGCCTGGTTACCGTAAATGGGAAAGTACTTATAATCCTGCCGATACAGGTTTGTTGTATGTAGATCATTGTGTTGGAAATGTAGGGTGGAATCAAATGAATAAATGGGTAAGCTTTTATGAAAATGTGATGGGCTTTAAAAATATTCTTACGTTCGATGACAACGATATTTCAACAGAGTATTCTGCTCTAATGAGTAAGGTAATGAGTAACGGAAATGGATTTGTAAAGTTTCCAATTAATGAACCTGCTGAAGGGAAGAGAAAATCTCAAGTAGAAGAATACCTCGAATTCTATAATGGAGAAGGTTGTCAGCATGTTGCACTTGCAACATTGGATATTGTAAAAACTGTTACCGATTTGCAAAATCGAGGGATTGAATTTTTAAAAGTGCCCAATTCATATTACGACGATTTATTAGAAAGAGTAGGAACAATAGATGAAGATTTATCTCCTTTAAAAGAATTGGGAATTTTGGTTGATAGAGATGAAGAAGGATACTTATTGCAAATATTTACTAAGCCGGTAGAAGATAGGCCTACATTATTCTTTGAGATAATACAACGTAAAGGTGCAAAAAGTTTTGGCAAAGGTAATTTTAAAGCATTATTTGAAGCAATCGAAAGAGAACAGGAGGACAGGGGGAATCTGTAAGTTTACTATCAGTATGGCCATACTAATTTCTTAATTCATCTTCTAATTTTTCAGCATTTGATAAAGTCAGTTGAAAATCTTTAACAGCAAACAAGATGGCTTTACAGGAAGAGAATAATGCTCTGTTTAAATTAATTAAGGTGGAGATGTCCTTTTCCTTAATGATTTTTTCTCCTGCGCTTTGATAAGAAAGTTTAATGCTAGTTTCAAATTCTTGTTGAGTTTTTTCATACAAGTTTTTTAACTCGTTAAAGCAGGTTTCTTGATCCTTATTGTTAAAAGCAGAAATTAGTAAACTAAAAAAAGTGGTGAGATTATTTTGTAGAGATTGAAAAGTGCCAAATTTTATATCGTTAATAGAATTGCTGAACTCAATACTATTGGCATGAATATCTTTCATGCCTTTAGCAGCATACATTCCATTTCTTAACGCAGCCACTAATTGGTTAATACGCAGTAGTTGCTCTTTTTTTATTGGTCGATCTAAAAATTTGGAGTAAAATGAAATGATTTTGCCAGAAGTTTCTTTCACATATAAGTATCTTTCTGTAAATGATAATTTATTTAAGTTTAAATTTTTGTCCAATATATATTGAGCAAGTTTACTTTCATCATTTACATTTGGAGTAAGCTGAAATACTTGCATGTTCAATAAAATGATCTGGTAAATGCATAAGCCTACTTCTTTTTCTAATAATTCAACTGCTGTTTCTGGTAATTCTAAACTAGCGTGTTGCAAAAAAGAAGTAGTAACTGGTTGGTTTGTAATAAATCTTTTTTCTAAGAAATTAACAAAGCCATTTATAAAAAAATAAATCAATAAAACACCAGTTATATTGATAAATGTTTGGAATGCTACAAGAATAAAAATGGGATCATGAATACCAAATTTGTTGTTGAGGATATTAATAATTGGCACCAGAAATATGAAGCCAAAAAGAGAAGTAAGAATATTGAATAAGATATTGCCAAGTGCAACTCTTTTCTTTGATGGAATGCCACCTACAGAGCCTAAAGCTAACTTAATTGTAGTGCCTAATTCTGCACCAAGTACAACAGCAACGCCAGTTTCAATTGGTAGAACTTTAGTGTAAATAGCCGTTAATACCAATACCACAGTTGCTGCACTTGTTTGAATTATGGCTGTAATTATAAATCCAAAAAGAACAAAAGCAATTAGTGGGTAGGAGAGATATGGAGTAAAATTAAAATTATTTAAAAGTTGATTCATGCTTTCTTTCATGAATTGTAATCCAAGAAAAAGCAGGCCTAATCCTAATGTAAGTTGCGCAAACTTAAAAATTATTTTTTGCTTGTTTAATAAAATCATGGCAATACCACCTATCCCAATGAATGGGAGCGTAAATAAATTCAGGTTTACTCCAAAACCAATTAAAGCCACCAACCAACTGTTGAATGTGCCCCCTATATTTGCTCCTAATACAACAGCCATTGCATTTCGCATAGACAAAACGCCTGCGCCAACAAAAGAAAGTACTATTAAGTTTACAATGGAGCTACTTTGTAAAACAGCAGTAACTAATAAGCCGCTAAAAATTGCTTTTATTTTATTTTGAGTATTCTTTTGAAGGAACAGTTTAAATTTTCTTCCTTGAATTTGCTTCATTGTATCCTCTAAATGAAACATTCCATAGAGAAATAGGCCAAGACCAGCTATCAACTTCCAAAAGTCTGGATTCATTTTAAATGTATTAACGCATTACACAATTTACATTAAATAGTTGGTTATAACATGTTGATATTTGATTATCTAATAAAACCTGTCCCGAAAGATATTTTAATAAAAACTACAATTATGAATGAGTAAATATTAGCTTTGAGAAAAGCATTTTATGTCGATTATTTGGAAAGGAGTTTTTCCTGCACTTACCACAAAGTTCACTGCGAGTGATGAATTAGATCTGCCATTATTCGATCTGAATTTACAAGATCAGTTAGCTGCTGGGGTAAATGGGATTATTTTAGGAGGCACTTTAGGCGAATCGAGTGTACTAACTAATCAAGAAAAGGAAACTTTGGTTAAATATGCAGTTCAGCAAGTAAACGGCCAAGTTCCGGTCATTATTAATATAGCTGAAGGAAGCACTCGCGAAGCAATTCAACAGGCTCTTAATGCAAAAAATTGGGGTGCAAAGGGCTTAATGTTATTGCCACCTATGCGTTATAAAAGTGATGCTCGAGAAACGGTAGCTTATTTTAAGGCCGTAGCAAATACAACTGATTTGCCTATCATTATTTATAATAATCCAATTGATTATAAAACAGAAGTTACGCTTGATATGTTTCACGAATTAGTTAACTGTTCAACTATTCAAGCTGTTAAAGAATCCACAAGAGATGTTACTAATATTACCCGAATGCGCAATCATTTTGGAGATCGTTTTAAATTATTATGTGGAGTAGATACTTTAGCAATGGAAGAGTTGGTTTTAGGTGCAGATGGATGGGTTGCAGGGCTTGTATGTGCATTTCCAAAAGAAACTGTTGCTATTTATAAAATGGTTAAAGCTGGTGAAATTGAAGCTGCTACAAAAATTTACCGTTGGTTTATGCCTTTATTAGAATTAGATATTCATCCTAAATTGGTTCAATATATAAAGTTAGCAGAACAAGAAGTTGGACTAGGTTCTGAATATGTTCGCGAACCTCGTCTTATAATTGAAGGTGTTGAACGAACAACTATTTTAAAAATTATTCATGATGGAATAGCTAACCGTCCATTAATTTAAAGTTCATAAAAATGAAAGAACCACAAAATTACCATCATATAATGGAGCAATCAGTTGCTGCATTTGAATCATATAAAAGTATAAATTCTACAACCAAAGCTTTATTCCTAGAATCTACAGCCAATGAAATTGAATTGTTGGGCAATCTGTTAATTGAAACTGCTTCAGCTGAAACCAATTTGCCGGCGGCAAGATTAATTGGAGAGAGAGGAAGAACTACTATGCAACTTAGAATGTTTGCTAATATGTTAAAAGAAGGTAGTTGGGTTGATGCTGTTATTGATAATGATATTCGTAAAATGTTGATTCCAATTGGTCCCATTATAGTTTTTGGGGCAAGTAATTTTCCATTTGCTTATTCTACAGCTGGTGGTGACACTGCAAGTGCTTTAGCTGCTGGATGTTCTGTTGTTGTAAAAGCCCACCCTGCTCATTTGCAAACATCTATTTTAATGGCCAATGCAATTGCAAAAGCTATTAGTGGTAATCATTTACCCAAGCATATTTTTCAACACGTAGAAGACTATTCCTTTGAAGCTGGTAAAGCTTTGGTTCAAGATCCTTTAACTGCTGGTGTAGGCTTTACCGGCTCTGCCTCTGGCGGAAATGCATTGTGTAAATATGCTAGTGATCGTAAACACCCAATACCTGTATTTGCTGAAATGGGTAGCGTAAATCCAGTTGTATTATTGCCTGATACTTTAATTAAAAATGGAGTAAGCATTGCTCAACAATATGCAGCATCTATTACTTTAGGAATGGGACAATTTTGTACCAATCCGGGTATTTTATTGGCAATTGAATCGCCCGCATTGCAAGTTTTTTTAACAACACTTGTAGAAGCAATTGATGCTATTACACCTGCTAAAATGTTGCATCAAGGTATTCATGATGCTTACCAATCTAAACATCAACAAGCCCTTTCTCAAAAAGGAGTGGAGCAATTGAATAATAGTTTGCAACATACAAATACAGAAACGCCTATTCCTATTATTGCAAAAGTAAGCGGAATAGATTTTTTGTTAAACGAGCTTTTGCATGAAGAAGTTTTTGGTCCCTATTCATTGGTTGTTTGTTGTAAAGATGAAGTAGAATTAAAAGCTGTTCATCAATCTCTAAAAGGGCAACTTACTACAACAATAATGGGAACTGATGATGATTTATCTGTTTTTTCTTCATTCATTAATGAGTCCACAAATATTGCTGGAAGAATTGTATTTAATGGAGTACCAACTGGTGTAGAAGTTTGTAATGCAATGGTGCATGGTGGTCCTTCACCTGCATCTTCCGATAGTAGATTTACTGCAGTTGG
>Ga0209490_10000596_pt1 | contig 36215 bp, 29 predicted proteins | sample MAT06_FD_187209 | JGI IMG/M metagenome (GOLD analysis project Ga0209490, IMG submission 187209) | Freshwater microbial communities from Lake Fryxell liftoff mats and glacier meltwater in Antarctica - MAT-06 (SPAdes) (version 2) | ecosystem: Environmental > Aquatic > Freshwater > Ice > Liftoff...
GTGCTTTAAGCTGTTGTGGGGGCTGGCGTAAAGAAAATATTTGGGAAATGGATTTGGGGGTTGGTGGGCTGCGCCGGCGCGCGCACAAAGGCGCACCTGGTGCCTGGAACGGGGGACGGGGGCAGACTTAGGTTGACCACAGACTCAGGTTTGGAAGCCTGAGCTACCACGGGCGACGGGCTTGCTCATGATGACGCTGGTGTAGTTGGTCTCGTTCCAGTTGACGCGCTCGACGATGCGGTAGCCGTGGCGCTCGTACATCTGCACGAGCCATGCGGCGGGCTCGGGTGTGGAGAGGGCGAGCTCGGTGGCGCCGGCGCTGAGGGCGCGTGATTCGACGAGGGACATCAGCTCACTGCCGATGCCGCGGCCCTGGAACTCGGGCTCGACGGCGAACTGGCTGAAGGTGGCGACATCTTTGCGTTCAAACCAAGGTGTGCCGGAGAGTTGGCCCGGGCCGCGGAAGAGGATGGTGCCGACGACCTTGTCGAGGTAGGTGGCGATGTGGCAATCGCCACCGGCGACGCGCTTGCGGGTGACCTCTTCGGGTTGGAATGCGGCGAGGGCTTTGATGCCGCGATCGGCGTGCTGTTTGTATGCACGATGCAACATGCCGGTGAGGTGGGCGAGAGAGTCGCCCGGCTCAAGAAGGCGGACACGGACTTTCTTGGCGAGTCTTTCGGCGGGGACGATCATTGTGGAGAGTTTATGCGGTGATAGGGCGGGAATGTAGTGTGGCTTCGGCACTTGCCAGCGGGCGGTACGATGCGGTGATGAACCCTACTCAGCCCCGGCCCGATGCGCCCGTGCCTACGTCAGGCGTGATGACTGTTCGTGCGCGATACTGCGAGTGCGACCCGATGGGGGTGGTGCATCATGGGGCGTACATCCCGTGGTTGGAGATGGGAAGGACGGAGCTGCTGCGCGAGGCGGGGGTGAGCTATGCGGAGCTTGAGGCGGCGGGGGTCTTTCTGGTGATTGTGAAGCTGGAGTGTTCGTACAAGCGGCCAGCGTACTACGACGATCTGGTGGAGGTGCGGACGAAGGTGGTGGGGGGATCGCGGGTGAAGATCAGGCATGAGTATGAGGTGGTGAGAGCGGAGGGAAGAGCGGTGATGGAAGGGGATGAGGGCGGGGGAGGGAACAACCTCGTGCAGCGGCGCGTGGCGGGTGAGGTGCTGATGATGGGGAGTTCGATGTTGGCGTGCGTGGGACGGGGAGGAAGGGTGGCGGAGTTGCCGGAGTGGTTGACGCCGACGGAAAGGTGAGCATGAAAAGCAAAGAAAGTCGGCAGGACATGACTCGTTCGTAATCCATCGGGTGCTTGAATAGCGGAAGTTCCCTGCGCATTCATGGACGAGCATGCGGCGGGAAATCCTGATTTTGAGCTTGAGCGCCTGCAAGGCTTTTGCCGCGCGGCGAGTGCCGACTTCCAGATCAGTGTGTCTCGGACCAGCTTCGCATCTCGCGCCCGTGCCAGGTCATGGTGTTGCGTTCGTACTTCTTGAACGCCGCGGCGTGGCCATCGAGGAAGACGAGGTTGCTTCCGCCGCCGGCATCCTGATGGGGGGTGAGCTCGGCGGCACCCTGATCGGTGCCGAAGAAGAGTGCGGGCCAGCGGGCATCGTCGGCATCGCACTCGGGGGCCTTGGTGCTGAAGCCGTAGGGGCGTGGGTAGAAGACCTGGTTGTTTTCATCGCCCGCGAGCACGAACTGCTGGCTGAAGACGACCTGGGTGTGAGAGAGGCTTGTGTAGAGGCGGTTGCGATTGAGGAGGGCGGTGTATCTGGATTGGAGGAAGTAGGCGAAGGGGGCCTCGGGGATCTTGCGCGCGGGATCGATCCAGGTATCCATGGTTTCGACGTAGGGGGCAACCTGTTCGCACCAGCCGGGGCCGGGCGCATCATCGCCGGTGCCATCGCCTTCCCAGATCTGCCATGCGGACCAGTGGGGGAAGACCTCGCGGTGATCGTCGGCGTAGGTGGTGAGGGCCTGGCCGATGGAGCGGACGTTGACGGTGCAGCGGGTGAGGCGAGCGTTGCCGCGAGCGGCGGCGAGGGCGGGGAGGAGGAGGCCGATGAGGATGGCGATGATGGCGATGACGACGAGCAGCTCGATGAGCGTGAAGGCTGGGTGCGCGAGCTTTGGTTGCGGGTCGGACATGCCGGGACCTCCGGGGAACTGGTGGAAGGGGTTACCGGGCGGGGTGGGGGGCGTTGCGTGCGGCGCGAGCGAAGATGAAGATGCAGCGATTCGAGAATGGGCGTGCAATGGGGTGAGGATGGCCGCGTTTGGCGGAGTGAACGCGCCTGGGCTTGCGTAAAGAGCATCGGGCGTGCAGAGAACGGTTCGGTCAATTTACACGTAAGGAGTTTGTGAATGACGATCAGGACATCGGTACGCGCTGCGTTGGTGGGCATTGTGGTGATGGCTTCGTCGATCGGGACGACGGCGGCGTTTGCCGGGCCGACCGATCCGGGAACTGGCGGTGGGCCGACGGCTCCGACGGATGCGCAGCGGGTTTTGGGGCGTGCTCTGCGGGGGATCGGCTCTGCCGTACACGAGGCGTGCGACGATCTTCGGCGGATCGGGCAGACGACCGTGGGTCGGATTGCACGACTTGATCGGCAGGGTGCGGATGCCGCGCAGATCACCGAGGTTGGTGCGGGCGCGGTGGAGCGCGTGAACGAGCGATCGGCGAACGCGGTTGCACGGATCGGGACGATCAAGACGAATGCACTGGCCGCGCTGGAGACGGCGGGCGGGAGCGCTGAGCAGGCGCTTCGTCTGAATGATGCTGCGGATGCGGCGGTGGCGCGTGTGAATGAATGCCGCGACCATGTGGTGGGGCGGATCAACGCGGCGGTGGCGCGTGCGAATGGTGGTGGGTGAACGGGCGGGATGGGGGGAGTGGTAAGTGAATAGTGGAGTGCACGGACCCGCGGGTGGTACGCGGGTCCGTGTTTATTTTTGAGAGGTGAGGTGGATCAGGCGTGATGGTGGGGTGGGGGGGTAAGGGGAGACGGGAAGAGCGCGGGACTGTCGTGTGGCCGACATGGTGCGCAGTGATGTGGTATCTTGGTGGGGAATGGCCGAGCGACTGCGTCTTCACCCGATCTGTCGAGCTTGCGCGTATGACCTCAGTGGGTTTGGGGCAGGGCAAGTGAGCGCGAGATGCCCGGAATGCGGGGCGGGGTTTGACCCACGTCGGCCGTGGCTGATACCGGCGTGGCCGGTGCGGTGGAGGATTCTGGCGAGGCTGGTGGCACCGCTGGGCGTGGCGCTGGCGATCGCGGTGATTACCAAACGGGCGTTTGTCTCGGGCGGATTGATCGCGGATGTTGTACGGCTGGGGTTGATCGTGGTGGCGTATATGGTGGCGGTGGCGGGCGCGGTGGTGGTGGTGACGGGGTTGACGGATCGGCACTTGCCGATGCCGCGGGGGATGTGGATCAAGGGTGGACTGATCGTGGTGTCGCTGGCGATCAATCTGGGTGGGTTGTTTGTGTTTCTGGTTTTCTGGTGAACGGGGCGCGTGGTAGAGGGGAGCGGGCAGGGGTCAGCGGAGTTCTTCGATGGCTTTGGCGATGGTGCGGACGGGGATGATCTCGGCACCGGGGATCTTGAGCTTCTGTCGCGTGTCGGGAACGATGATGCGTTTGAACCCGAGTCTCGCTGATTCGCTGGCGCGTTGTTCGGTCTGCATGACGGCACGAACTTCACCGCCAAGGCCGACTTCGCCGATGACGGCGGTGCCGGGGGAGAGGGCGCGTTTGAAGTGGGCACCGGCGATGGCGAGGAGGAGGGCGAGATCGGCCGCGGGCTCGGTGACGCGCAGACCGCCGACACTTGAGGCAAAGACATCGCGATCAGCCAGGCGGAGACCGGCGTGCTGTTCGAGCACGGCGATGAGCATGGCGAGACGGTTGGCATCGAGCCCGCTGCTCTTGCGTTTGGCTGCGCCGAGAAAGCCGGTGGCGGTGAGGGCCTGCACTTCAACGAGCACGCAACGTGTGCCGGTCATCATGGGACAGACGACCGCGCCGACCTTGGCCCCGGCGGCAGGCCCTTCGAGCACACCGACGGCGAGTCCGCCGGGAACTTCCTTGAGACCCGAGCCGGTCATCTCGAAGATGCCGATCTCGAGCGTGGTGCCGAAGCGGTTCTTTACGCCGCGAAGAATGCGGTGGGCGTGGTAACGATCGCCCTCGAAGTAGAGGACGGCATCAACCAGATGTTCGAGCAGACGTGGGCCGGCGAGCTGACCGTCTTTGGTGACGTGTCCGACCAGGACGACGGCGATGCCGCTGAGCTTTGCGAGATAGACGAGTTCGGCGCAGCATCGGCGCAACTGGGCGATGCTACCGGGTGAAGCGTCGAGATCGGCTTTGTAGACCATCTGCACGCTGTCGATGACGAGGATGTGGGGGAGGAGTTTGCGGGTCTGTTCGACGATACGTGCGAGATTGGTGTCGCTGAGAACAAAGAGGTTTGGGGCACCATCGACCCCGAGGCGTGCAGCGCGCATGCGGACCTGCTCGGCGGACTCTTCGCTCGAGACATACAACACACGAAGTGTCGAAGTGGTTGCGGGTTCTGTGGAGCGACCAGCAGGGCTGCCCATGGCCCCGGCGGCTTGCAGCATGAGTGTGCTTTTGCCGATGCCCGGGTCGCCACCGATCAGCACGACGCTGCCCGCGACCAGCCCGCCGCCGAGGACGCGATCGAGCTCGCCGATGCCGGTGCGGAGGCGAGCGCGCGGCTCCTGACCGTTGCCGACTGAACCGATGGGGACGGCCTGCGCGGCGGATGCGAGCTCTGGTGAAAGCTCGTCGCTTGCGGCCTGGTGCGCGGATTGCCAGCCTTCGATGAGACCGCGCTGCGGGTCTTTGCCCGCACTTCTTTCAACACGCTGCTCTTCGAGCGCATCCCATGCGTTGCAATCCGGGCATTTGCCCATCCATCGGCTTTGAACACCGCCGCAGGAGCGGCAGACGAAGACTTGTCGGACCTTGGCCATGCTGGTGCAGGATAAACACGCCGAGGCGGGTGTGCGGAAGCGGGCTGGCGGAAAGAGGAATTGAATGGCATAGTTCATTCTCGCCGCGAGGGATCGCGCGGCGGTGCTTCATCCGAACGGGGATGTGCCGCCGGGCGCCGATGGATGGGCCGTGTTGGTTGTGATGCCTGTTTCACCCTGGGAGAAAGCACCATGAGTCTGCGAATGTCCATGCGTCGAATGTGCCTGACCACGACGGCTGCGCTGGTTCTCGCCGGCGCGTGTCCGGCGCTTGGGAGAAGTGCGGATCGATTGCCATCGAGTTCCGAATCGTCATCGTTCTCACGCAAGAGTTGCCAGAAGGTTATGAACGCGGCGCGGCGCGAGCTTGGCAAGGCATCGAGTCGAATGTGCCAGGAGCTGCGCGATGCGGCCCATGACGCGGAGGATGCCATCGATGCGCTTGCGGAGGGCGAGCCGAGTGAGGAAGATATCGAGGCGATGGAGCAGGGTGTTGATGAGATGATGGCCGATGCGCTGGATGATGCCTTGGCGAAGATCGAAGCGCGGGGCATGAAGTGCATGATGCGGCTGAGCGAGCTTGGTGCATCTGAGCAGATGATGAGCAAGTGTCAGGATCTGATTGATCGGATGGCGGAGCGTGTGCAGGAGCGTTCTGAAAGCCTGTCGGTCGAGCTTGATGAGCACATGGCGGAAGCCTTTGCCGCGCCGGACAGCGCAGACGATGATGCAGACTGCGATGAGACCGAGTCGGGCGATGATGGTGAGGCTTCGCCTGAGTCTGAGCAGGGTTGAGTTGAGTTCATGCGGCGTGTGCGGCTCTTTGCCGCCGGTTGCTCGGGTATTGAAGCGCTTCCCAAGGGGCTCCGCGGCTGATGCGCGGACCCCCTTGTTCTTGCGCCATAGTTTGAAGCGATGGCCGCCCTTATAGTCTGTCGCGGCCGGAGTGCCGCGACACGATTCCATGAGCAGCACGCCCGCAAGCCCACCAGTCAATACGAACCCTGCTGCGCGGTCAGTGCCGACGCGTGGGAGTCGGCGCTGGCGTTGGGCGGTGCGTGTGGTTGTGGGTGTGCCGATGGTGGGGGTGGTGGTTGCGTTGCTGCTGATACGGTCACCGATGATCGGTCGTTTGGTGGGCACGACGGTGAGCGAGCTATCAGGTGGAGAGTGGCGAGCGCGGCGCGCGGTGATCGGGCTGAATGGCCAGTTGATTGTGAATGATTTGACGCTGCGCGCCCCGGGTGTCAAGGGCCCTGGGGGCGAGGTGCTGACGGCGGAGAGCGCGGTTGCGGATATTGATTGGAGCGGGCTTCCGGTGCTTCGATGGTTCAGATCGTCGCCGCCCGGCGCACCAACTGGGCCGCGCATCACGGCGATACGGCTGACCAAACCGACGTTCCGCCTCAGCCAGTCGATCGACGATGATTCGCTCAACATCGCGTCGTTGAAACCGTCACCACAGACCGGGGCGGGTCGGGTCGAGCCACCGAGGATCGACGTGATCGATGGCAAGGTGGAGTTCGCGGAGCATTCGCCGCGGCGTGGGGGGTACACGCTGCTGAACACGCTGCCGGTGTCGGGTTCATTTTCACCAGCCGCGCCGGGCCTGAGCGAACCGGTGTACAGTCTTAGGCTTCAGGAGACGGGGCGTTCGCCCGCCGCGGCGGTGGAGCGGCGGGGCATGATTCTTGATGGTCGCATTGATCTGGCGACCGACAAGGCATCGCTGCGTCTGTTCAATGTCTCTCTTGATGCGTGGCCGCCCGAGTCGGTTCCGATGTTCATGCGTGACATCTGGCGTCGGCTCAACATGAAGGGGCGCGTGAGCGAGGCGACGTTCACGTATTCGCCCGATACGGGGATCGATTCGGTGATCACAGTCGAGAAGATCTCGATGGAAGCGCTTGTTCCGGCTCCGGGTGTCGGCGATTCGGGCGCGTACCTCTCGCTGCGCGAAGTGAACGGAGAAATTGCGCTAAGCACGTCGGGTCTGCACGCCGACCTGATGTGCGTGATTGAGGACCAGACGTTTCCATCGCGTGTGCGGCTCGATACGTATGGCACGGATCTCAACTGTTCGTTGCGGTGCGAGATCACGGCAGATCGGATCAACGTCTCGCGCAACCCCGCGTTCCTGAAGTACACGCCGAAGCCTGTTCGTCAATACCTTGATTGGTTCAGCGGACCCACGGCCGATGTCATTGCGCGCGTGGTCATCACGCGTGGTGACCCTGTTGATGGGAAGGCCGCATCGTTTGAGGTGCCCGAGGGCAAGATTGATTTCAGCGGTGGAGTTGCGGCGTTTCATAAGTTTCCGTATCGCTTTCACGACATGTCGGGCGAGGTGAGCTTCGACGATCAGAACATCCGCTTCATCCGTATTCGCGGGGCAGGACCGACGGGTGCCAAGCTCTCGGCATCGGGCCTCATCACGCCGCTGACCGACGATGCGAAGGTTGACCTGACGATCGGTGTGCAGGGAGTGCCTGTTGATGACCACATGCTTGATGCGATGCGGCCGGGGTATCGAAGCCTGCTCGATGCGCTGTTCTGTCGCGAGCACTATCAGACGCTGGTCGCGAAGGGGCTGATTGTGCCGCGCAAACCGGAGGTACCTGAAGATGGCGGCGACACCGATGGTCCGCCGGAGTTCGAGTTCGGCGGTCGGGCGGATATTGGCATCAAGATCAACCGTCCGCTCGGTCCGCTGGATGATTGGACGACGAATATTGAAGTTGAGTTCGAGCGCGCGGGGATAGTTCCCGAGCCATTTCCGTTTCCGATTGTTGCCCGCGATGTTCGTCTGCTGATCACCGACAACGATGCGGTCTTTACGCGTGGCGAGTTTGCGGGCCTGAGCGGTGGGTATGCCGAGCTTGAGGCTCGTGTTCAGTTCGGGGAACACGACACTGATCCGATGATCCCCGAGGTTCGCATCGTCGCGTTTGATATACCGGTCGATGGCCTGCTGCTCAACGCGGTTCCGGGCGATGAAGGCGAGGGCGGCACGCTCTCGGCGGATCGAGTTCTTCAGAATCTCAAGATCGAAGGGCTTGTTGACTGCCGCGTGGCCATCACCGCTCCGCGTGCCGGAGCGATGGCGCGCGCTCGTGCGGATGTTGTTGGACCGATCGCGCTTCCGGTTCTCGATTGGTCGGTGGTGGTGGAACTTGACAAGCTTGCCGCACGGCCGATCACCGGCCTGCTTCGCGAGCGCGAGGATGTTCCGAGTGTGGCGATGTGTCTGCGCGAGTTGTCGGGGGCGCTCGAAGTCACGCCGCGGAGTGTTCACGTTGCCTCGTTGCAAGCGGAGGTCGGGCGATTGCCGGTTGACCAGTTGGAGCGCCCGCTGACTGAGGCGGCCCCGTGTGGGCGGATGGAGATCGATCTCACGATTGATCTTGAAGACATGGGCAGGGATGGCGCTGAAGCGGGGGCAACGGGACCGCAGGTTCTCGCGGATATTGCGCTGCGCGGGGTTGATCTGGCCGATCCTGTCGAACAGGCGGTTGCGGTTTTCAAACCGGTGGAGGCCGAGACGCTGGCCGAGCTTCGCGGCAAGCGACAGCCGACGGGTCTTGTCGATGCGCATATCCGACTCGAACAATCGTCGAACGAATCGAGCATGGTCTCCGTGCATGTTGACCACTCCGAGCATGTCGGTGCCCATGCCCTGGGCGGCGTGGTCTGGCTTGATGACCTTCGCGGCGGGATCGGGCTGGTTTCCAGTCCATCGCGCAGCAACGACACGGGTGCGCCATCGGATGTGCTCCGATTCGAGAACCTCAGCGCCAGACTGCGCCTGAACGAAGATGTTGCGGGCGAAGTGCGGGTCGATGGTCATGCCGCGATTTCGTCGGGCGGGTCGGGGCTTGCGGCTCCGGCCGATCTGCTGTGCACCATGCGAGACTGGCGGTTTGAGGCTCCGCTGGTTCACGAGCTGATCACAAAGTTTGCAGGTACCGAAATGTCCAGTGACTATGACCGTGTGAAACCACGCGGTTCGTTTGACGCTTCGCTCATCGTGGGTGGTGACTCGCCGGAGACTGTGCAGGGGCGCGGTGCGCAGACAGGGGTACGCATCGCCGGGGTCGTTGAGCCACGTTCGTTCGGGTTCACTCGGCGCGATCGTGCGATCGATCTTTCGCGAACATCCGGTCGGATCACCTTTGATGTCAACACCGGTGTTGCGGGGGGGGTCGATCCGACCAGCGCGCGTGGTGAGCTTCAGAATATCGAGGTTGGTGCGGAAGAGTGGAGCGCGGCCGCGAATGGCCGGTGGATGTTCGATGAAGCGACCGGCTTCACGTTGGAGACCGCATTGACGATGGCGGCACCAGCGTTATCGGATTCGCTGGTCGAACTGCTGCCGAAGGAGGCACGCGAGGGTGTGCGTTCATCGGGCCTGAAAGTCGATGGACCGATCGACCTGAGCGACGCCACACTCGTTGTTCGAGATCCGCCGCTGACAGAGCTTGATGCAACATTTTCGGGCACCATCGCTTTCTCGGGCGCATCGGCCGATATCGGCGTCGTGATGGATCGTGCCGAAGGCGAGGCGAAGGTGCGCGTGGGTGGAAGCGACCAAGCCGATTCGCGCGCGCGTGTTGATCTCGCGCTCACGCGCGTGCGTCTGGCCTCTGTGCAGTTGGCCGATGCGTTTGCGCAGGTGCGCTGGCTGACCTCGGGCGATCTGGATGAGTCGTTTGCCTCGGCCCGGTGCCATGGCGGGCGGGTTTCCGCGGAGTTCAGCACCGAGACTTCAGAAGTCGCTGCGGGGCAAGAGCCGCGGAAGTCGGTACGTATCAAGGCGCTCATGTCGGGGGTGAAGTTTGCACCACTGCTTGCGGATATTGAATCCAGCGGGTTTAAATCCGGCACCAGCGCGGGCAGCAAGGGCGCGGGTGGAAGCGCACCGCCCGATCCGCGGCCTTCACCGCTCAGCGACGACAGTCGCGGCACGATCGATGCCCGTCTCACGCTCACATCGGTCATCGGCGACACAGCATCGCGACGTGGGCACGGGGCCATCCGCATTGCCAATGGTGATGTGCTCAGGCTTCCCATCGTGCTTCCATTGGTCAAGGTGAGCAACCTCATGCTCCCGTTTGGCGATCGACTGAACTATCTTCAGTCGAGTTTCTATGTTGATGGACCAACGGCTGTGTTCGACGAGATCAGCCTGCTCTCCGAGAGTCTGGCGATCGTGGGGAATGGCACCGTCACATGGCCCGAGCTCGAAGTGGATATGCGATTCAACTCACGATCAATCACGCGCATTCCTTTCTGGTCGGATATCTTCGAGGCCGTGCGCAACGAGATCATCTCGACCACCATCACCGGCACGGTGGCCGATCCGGTCGTGAGGTCTGAGCCGCTGATGACCACGCGGCGTGTCATCGGCGATGTGATCGGTGGTGGGGGGGGTGAAGATGCTGGTGCTGGCTCAAAGCAGACGCGGGCTGCACGCCTGAGCGACGGGTCCGATCGAGAGTCCGCCGCGCGGCGCGAGCTTGAACGATTGCGAAACGCCTCGACGGTCTTTGTTCCAAGTGAACCGAGATAGTTGCCCAGGGCTTGGGCGGGCGCAACCGTGCGCGAAGGCCCATACTATCCGGTCTTCATGGAAAACCAGGAACAGACCCCACAGCACAACCGTCAGGAACTTGATCCGCCCATCACGCCGCTTGCGCCTCCGGTCGGTGTGCCGCCCGAGAAGCCCTCGGTTCGTCGCGCCGACGACCCGACCATCGGTGCGCGGCTTGATGAACTGATTGCCGAAGTAGGCGGACAGCCTGGGTCGTTTAACGCGCGGATGATCCGCGACCTGCTCACCACGGGGTTGAAGCTCATTCCCGACGGGCGCGACACCGGCGAGTTGAAGCTCATCACCACCGCGATCAAGGAGCTGCGATACGCCTACCGCGTGTTTGGCCAATACGCGGTGCCGCACAAGGTCTCGATCTTTGGTTCGGCCCGCACGCCGCCGGGCCACCCCGATTACGCCGCCGCGCGCGATTTCGGCCGCCTGATGGCCGAGGCGGGGTGGATGATCATCACCGGCGCGGGCGATGGCATCATGAAGGCGGGGCACGAGGGGCCGGGACGCCAGGCCAGCTTCGGCGTGGCCATTCGGCTTCCGTTTGAAACCAGTGCGAACGATGTCATCGCTGGCGATGACAAGCTCATCCACTTCCGGTACTTCTTCACGCGCAAACTCATGTTTCTCTCGCAGGCCGAGGCCATCGCCCTTTTTCCCGGCGGGTTCGGCACCATGGATGAAGCCTTTGAAGCGCTCACGCTCATCCAAACCGGCAAGAGTTCCATGATTCCGATCGTCATGGTCGAAGGAAAGGGTGAAACGTACTGGCAGGAGTTCGACGCGGCGATGCGGCAGATGCTCCTCGCTCGCTCGTGGATCAACCCCGAAGACCTCAGCCTTTACCGCATGTTCAACACACCCGCGGAGGCTGTTGACCACATCGTCAAGTTCTATCGCAACTACCACTCGTCCCGGTACGTGAAGGATGATCTGGTCATCCGCCTCAAGCGACCTCTCGCTCAGGTTGATCTCGACCGGTTGACCGATGAGTTTGCCATACTCATCAAAAAGTCGGGCGCGGCCAACGGCTCACCATCAAAGATTGTGCAGCGCAAACCCTTCGAGGTTGAGGATGATCACCTCGATCTGCCACGGATCTCGTTCCCGCATACCAAGTACAAGTTTGGACTTGTCCGGCAACTCATAGACCGCATCAATGAATGCGAAAGCGTGTAAGCGGATGTGCTTCGAGCACGCACCATCGCCAGCGGAGCGGCATCGCGGTTACTTCGGCAGCGGCGCACCCTTACGCAGCCTGATCTGGGCCGCGTCTCGCTGGTTCTGGCTTTCGGTGATCGGCGGTCGCGCCACTTCGCCAAACCGACGTTGTGCCTGTTGCTGCGACTCGATAATCGGGCTGATCGGTGGCGCTGCCACGCGGCCAAACTCAAACTGTGCCCGATCGTAGAGATCATCCGACTCGCCGATCGTCGTGACGAACGGACCGACACGAGGCGCCATGAGTCCGGGCCTGTACCAGTTTCTTCCAACCCATCGCGGCGCGTGCGGGCCATAGACCACCACGTTGTTCCAGTCGTCCTGCTGCGTCGCGAGTTGTGCGGCCTCGCGCTCAGCGATATCCGCACGAGCCTGCGCCAACCGTGATTCCGCCGCTTGGCGATCGCGACGCATCCAGAGTGGTTGGCCCGTGCCAAGCGTGTTGCCCGGGACTTCGATCCACGTCGGATCACGCGTCGGCGGCGTGAACACCGCCGGTGCGATGGCGGCCGCGTCTGATTCAGGTGTGTTGCCAGCCCTGGTTGCGGGCGATAGAACCGCCGCGCGTTGGCGCGGTGTGATGCTCTCCAGCGGTGAGCTGGCCGCGAGTTCTGGGCGCGACTCACCGACAAACCAGAGGGCATCGCCAACTGCGACAACCGCTGCATCCGCACTCTGCGGGGCAAAGTCGAGACCACCCCATCCAGCCTCGCGCTCCGCGATATCTGCGCGCGCCTGCGCCAACCGTGCTTCCGCCGCTTGGCGATCGCGACGCATCCAGAGTGGTTGGCCCGTGCCAAGCGTGTTGGTCGGAACTTGGATCCATGTTGGATCACGCTTCGGCGGCGTGCCCGCCGCTGGTGAGAAGGCTGCCGAGTCTGCTTCCGGTGTGTTGCGAGCTTTGGTTGCGGGCAACAGAACCGACGCGAGCCGGCGCGCCTTTAGCATCTCGAGCGTTAAGCCCGCCGTGGGTTCTGGCAGCGACTCGCCCACAAGTCGGGGCGCGTTTCCGCCTTCGACCACAGGTGCATCTGCGCTCCGCGGGGCAAAGTCGGGACCACCCCAGCGAGCCCCGCGCTCCGTACCCGCCCCAGCCAACGACGACCCTGTCGCGGCGACAACAACCATCAAACGCATCTTCAGATCATTCATGTTCAACACACCTTTCCCCTCTCTCATACCGCTTAACCATACATCCGAATGCGACGCTTGCTCAGATTTTGAATTTAGTTCGCCCACATCAACCCTGGCCCGTACCATGTAATATGCAAACGGCAAGGGGCCGATTTCATCTGTGTTTCATATGCCTCTGTGTTCACATGGCCATTCTGGCTTCGTGCTCGGGGAAGGCCGAACAGACCGGTACCGATCGAATCCCCACACCTCCCGACCTCACGCAGTCTCCGATGTCTGAGATCTCAGGTCGTCGCCAAGAGGGCGTCGGTGCTGGGCTTGAAGTCAGTTGGCTGATCTCAACCGCCGATCACCTCCGCATCGCCGCGGCCCTCGCGCCGTATCTCGACGATCTTCCACCCACCGATCCAGAGCGGTTGAGGGTTTGGGGGGCCAACGGCCTGAGGCTGATCCGTGTGCCCCTTTCCGATTGGACCAAGCTGAGCGTGGAGCTTCGGTTCTCCGGCGCAACCCAGCGACAGTGGCTCGGTCAGGCGGCACAATGGACGGAGATTGTGCGTGGCCCCGAACGGCCGCGCGGCCAGATCATCGCGCTCGATGCGGAGCGTCTCTCCCTCGACCCCGGTCGCCTGCGGCTGCTCGCTCGTTGCTGGCTCTCACCGATCGTGCCGGCTCAAAGCGATTCGGCCGATCTTGCCGATGTCGCGGCGATGCTGAACATCGAGATCGTGCCGCAGCACAAAGAAGCGGCGAGCCGATCGCGTGAGTCCCTCCTTGGCTCGCGCGGCTTCGACCCGCAAGCGGCGGAACGCGAAGAGGGTCTGCTCTTTTCACGCATGATGCTCAGGCTCTCAGCGCGAAGCGCACCCGCCACACCCGAAGCAGGGCGCGCGGGGGCCTTCGCGTACATCCTCATCCCGGAACGCCCTGGTGTTGACTGGCGCGAAATCACCAAGCCACGCTCAGAGAACGACTCGGGCACGAACGAGCAGGAATCCGCAGAAACCATCGCGCCCGCGATTGGTCAGGTGGTTCGTAACGGAGCTGCAACGCCGCGCCGCGAGGGCATCAGCAGTTCGCAAGCAGATTCTCCGGTTGGGGGCGGGCCGGGCGCGGGGTGGTCGGGCGGTGGCGGGCCGGGCGCAGGACCGGTGGGCGTGCTGGTGCCCACGCTCGGCGAAGCCCTGTTCGGCCTGGATCGCGGCACGTTCACCGCCGAAGGTGAGGAACGCCCCACGCCAGAACCAGCCGCGCGTGCGATTGTTGTTCTCATTCCGCGTGTGCCCAGCACGTATCAGCTCTTTGCGCCAGAATGGGTCGGGCAAGCCCGCCCGGCACCCTGAGCGGCGGTCGATCACAACCCCGCGCGCAGTTTGCCTGACAAGTCACGCAGTCGATCAAGCGCCAGCGGCAGGTCCCACACTTGCCTCTTGCGATCGCCAGTCGTGTTGCTCACCACCCGAACTTCAATGAACGAAATCTTCGGGCCGTGCAGGCGCGCCAGCGCATGGCCGATGGCCGCGCCTTCCATCGCTTCGGCGATCGCGCCTGTACGATGGGCGATCTCCTTTGCGTGGATTGTTGTTCCCGAACATGTCGAGACCGTGGCGATCACTCCCGAGTGTGCGCTCGCTCCGACCACGCCCATCACACGCTCGATCCAACGTGTATCGCCATTCACCGCACACCCGTCGAATGCACCTCCACCGGGTGCAAACCCCATCGCAGAGATTGGGATGAACCCATCGGGAGTCACCAGTCCTTCATCGCCATACACGCTCGTGCTCGCCACAACCACATCACCGATGTTCAGCGCAAAGCCGCCTGATTCATCCGGAAGTGCTCCACAGATCCCGAGGTTGATGACCACCTGAGCACCCTGAACCTGCGCCACCGCAACCGCCGCGTTCACCTTGCCCACACCTGTGCGCAACAGCGCGAAGCGATCATCCATTGGCGCCAGGGTCCAATCTCTCAGATTGACCGCGATCGTCGGCCAAGCCGCCGCCACCGCTTCAGCTTCCTTGGCCGCGGCGGCGGCGAGGATGATCGTGGGTGGTGGGTGGTGGGGGTGTGTTGGGGGGGGGGGCATCGGGGCCTCAGCCTTACAGGCGATGGTTCGGATCAAACCACAATCAACCAAGTTTCGGGCGTTCGCGTCCAATACCATAGACGCAACGAAACCGTACAGGTCCCTTGCCGGTTTAACCTAGTGTCTCACTTTGCTCTTTGGCGTTGCTTGGAGTTTGACCATGGCTGATCAGTCCCGCGAGCCAATCTTTTCGCCGCCAAGTCCGGCAGACATTCGTGCGCAGCGCACGCGTCGGTGGTTCACCGCCGCCAGCGTGGCCGGTGGTCTGGCGCTCGTCGCTCTGGCGGGAATGGCCGTCGCGGATGCACCCGCGCAGCCCCGGTCGGGTGGCGCATCTTCCGGCAAGGTCGCGGGGAGCGACTCAAACGGGCCGCGCAAGCTTGATCTTTACGACGCCGCGATTACCGACTTTGATATCAGCATCACCACCACGGGCGATCTTCGCGCTCGCAATCAGGTCGAACTGCGCAGCAACGTGGAGCAGGAAACGACCATCATCGAGATCATTCCTGAAGGCGTAAACGTCAAGAAGGGCGATGTGCTCGTGCGTCTCAACGCCGAGAGCACGCAGACACGCCTGGATGAAGAGTCGCTCTATCTTGAATCGGCACGCGCCGCGGTGGTCGAGGCCAACGAGGCCCATGCCATTCAGCTCAGCGAGAACGATTCGGCCACGCGTGCCGCGACGCTCAAGCTCGCGCTCGCGCAGTTGAGCCTTGAGCAATGGATGCAGGGCGAAGTGAAGAGCAAGCAGCAGGAGCTGACGCACAGCGTTGATACTTCTGAAAAAGATGTCGAGCGTCTCGAAGATAAAGTGGATAAGAGTGAGAGCCTCTTTGCTGCCGGTTACTACAGCAAGGATCAGCTTCAGCAGGATCAACTCGAACTTGAACGCGCGGTCGCCGCCAACGACAAGGCCACGCTCGCACGCGACATCTACTGGGAATACGAGTATCCCAAAGAGCAGAAGCAGAAGATGTCCGATGTCGAGGAATCCGCGGCTGAGGTTGACCGCGTCGGTCGGCTCAACGCCAGCCGCATGGTCAGCAAAGAGGCCGACCGCAAGAACAAGCAGCAGGCGCTTGCGATTCGCGAGCAGAAGTTCAACAAACTCAAAGATCAGCTCGAAGCAGCAACCGTGCATGCCCCCTCCGATGGCCTGGTGGTCTATGCCAGCAGCATCGATGGCGGACGCTGGGGCGATGACAGCGGCCCGCTCCAGGTCGGCAGCAAAGTTTACCCTCAGCAAGGCCTGATCGTCCTTCCCGATACCTCGGAAATGCTCGCCCACGTCAAAGTTCACGAGTCCATCGCCGGGCGCGTGCGCAAGGGCATGCCCTGCTCGCTGAAGATCGATGCCGCGGGCGATGCCCGCTTCACCGGGCGCGTTGACAGCGTCGGTGTTCTCGCCGAGCAGACCAGCCGTTGGATGGACCCCACGCTCCGTGAGTACACCGTCAAGATCATCATCGACAAGCCCGCCGACGGCACAACGGCCCTCCGGCCTTCCATGCGCTGCGAGGCCGAAATCACCCTCGGCCGCGCCGACGATGCGCTCACGGTCCCCATTCAATCCGTCTTCAGCGAGGGCCTGCTCCGCTACGTACACGTAGCGTCCGACAACGGACGCTACGCCCGCCGCCCGGTTTTGGTCGGTCAGCGCTCCGATCGTTTCGCCGAGATTAAAGTCGGTCTCAACGAGGGCGAGCGCGTCCTGCTCCGCAAGCCCGATCCGAGCGAGCTCCTCGATAAAGGCACGGCGTCGTGGAAACTCTCCGAACTTGCGATCGTTGGTCTTGAGATCAACGCCAGCGGCGATATCGTGCCCACCGCCGCCGCAATGGCCGCGCGTGGTCAGTCCGGCGAGGGTGGCCGACCCGGTGATGAGGGAGCCACGGGCGGCAAGCGTGGCTCACGCACTGGCGGCGGAAAGCCCGCGTCCGATTCGTCTTCCAAGCCCCAGACAACCAACCCCGCACCAGCCACCGCAGATCCAGCCAAACCCGCGGCTGCGGCGGAAACATCCGAGCACGAAGCCGCGGCCACGCCCAACGGTGATGCCGATCACTCGTCGGCAGCTTCACCAGCGCCAACACCTGCAGCACCCGCTGAACTCGCCAAGTGAGTTACGTTGCCCTCACGCAGCGAGCGATTCGAGGACCGGTCCCGCACCGTTATGCAAGCGCAGATCAAACTCGCCGTGGCGTGACGGATGGAAGTTTTCCTCGGCAACCATCTGACCTTCGGTGCGCACAATCGTGAGCGATGGATGCTGCACCAGTTGAATCGGTGCTCCGAGCAGTTGTTGATCCGTCGCGGCATCGGCCCCGATCAATGGTCGCAACTCCGGCGAGCACGGGCGCGATGGATCCCACCCTGTCACCACGCACGACCGACCATCGTTGAGCTCGACAATCGAACCCGGCGGGTACGCAGGCACGACCGCCAGCAGAGCCTTGAAGATCACCGGATCAATCAGCCCCGCCATCGCCTGGTCGCGCACGCGTCGCAGCGCGCGAACCGTCGGTGCCAGCGGTGCTGGCTGATGCACATTCGATGCCCCGCCGGGCCAGAGCGGGCAGGGCTCCATCCGTGCCCGGCTGAAGATATCCGCCACTGCAACGACCCGTGAGAAGATATGGATCTCTGATCCGCTCAGCGCACGCGGCACGACCGGCGGTGTAGATTTGCGCGGAAAGCCCGAACCATCCATGCGCTGGTGATGGTGCAGCACCACACCCGCCGCCGTCGCGGGAATCTTGCCGCGTACCAGATCAAACCCCAGCAGCGTGTGCCTTCGCCACGCGGTATCGCTCTCGTCAAAGTTTGTCCACCAGAGATCCGCCGCCGCCGGGTCGATCCTCAGCATCCCGATGTCGTGCAACATCGCGCCGATGCCAAGGTTCTCAACATTCTGAGCACGCCGTGGGCTGATGTGCTGTCGCTGTTCAACCATGTATCCGTCGAGCTTCAGCCCCATCAGCAGGCTCAACATGCACACGTTGGCCGAGTGCGACAGCAGCGGTTGGCGCGAGTCGGCAATACCCTCGATGAAGACCGCGGCATCCGGATCATCCACCAGCCGATGAACCAGCGAGCGAACGGCATCTGAGAAAACATGGAAATCAAAGTCCGCGCGGATATCCTCGCGCACGCGGTCGAACCCCTCGCCCAGCACGCTCGCCAGCCGCCCGTGCTCGGCCATGATCGCGGGGCTTGCATATTGCAGCAGATACGCCGTCGGCGGATACTCGATCCACAACGTCGGCACGCGCAGCTCGCTCAGCGCGGCAATCATCGCCATATCCAACCGCACGCCCGGCTTTAGCAGCACATGCCCGGGCTTCTCCGGGTGCAGGACTGGCAGCGAGATCACCATCCCCGGCGCGGCCTGATTTGTGGTGAGTCTCAGCATGCGCATCCGCCCTTTGTTGCTTGGCCCTTCTGATATATTGACTATCGGCCCGAAGTGCCGCGCACTTGCTCCCGCCTTGGCTCATGGCCTTCTCGGACCACCCCCAACTCCAGACTTCCTGCCGAACACTCGGGCTGGTCCATCTGTGCCGCGTAGCGAGGCTTCGGCGACCTTGCCGCTTGCACCTGTCGATCAACCTCCATCGCTCGGTGGTCGATCCTCCAAACACAGCGCGCCGGTACGGACCGGCGTCATCGTCCAACTCGGGCATCCACTTGCGTACTCGGGGTACGGGGTTGGTGGACCGTCCGACTTGGTGGGAGGTGTCGGTATGTCCCTGGTCTCGCTCGGACGAGTTCGTTCGGCCGCCATGAACACCATCAACGGGAATGTTCTGCCCATCGCGATCGACTTCGGTGTCTCCGCGCTCAAGGTGCTTCAGCTCAGTTCGGGCGATCCGCCCGCGCTCGTCGCGGCCGCGTGTCTTCCCACACCCGAGAACTTCCTCGGCGATCCCGCCAAACGCTTCGAGTTTCAGTTCAAGGCCGTGTCCAAGCTCATCCGCTCTGTCGGCTTCAAGGGCAAGCGCGCCATGTGCGCCATTCCCTCGGCGCAGATGTTCTGCAAGCACATGCAGTTTCCCAAGTCCGACTCCGTCGATGTCAGCGAGCTTGTCCGTCAGGCCGTTCCCGATGCTCTGGGCTGCGCTTCCGAAGCGCTGATCTATCGTCACGTCATTGTCGAAGGGGCCACCGCTTCAAGCAGTGGCGCAGCGGCGCAAGGTCTTCAGCAGACCGTCGGCGGTGTCAAGCAGGAAGTGATCTGCATGGCCGCTTCACGCCAGTTTATCGGCCAGATGATGGAATCAATCCGCGATGCCAAGCTCGAACCCGTCGGCATGCACCCGGAGTGCCTCTCATCCATGCGCGCCTTCGAGCAGATCAACCGCCGCGATGCCGACAGCAAGATCGCCACGCTTTATCTCGATCTGGCCACCGGCACCACCAAGGCCTGGATCACCCACGGCAACGCGCTCGTCTTCGCCAAGGTTATCGCCGTTGGCGGTCGCGATCTCGACATCGCCGTCGCCCGTTCACTCGATTGCGACCTCACCACCGCACGCTCACGCCGACTCAACGCCACTGTCCTCGTCGCCGAAGCTGTGCGGCCCGCAACGTTGCGTTCAACAGCCCCGCTCCCCGTTGGCGGCCTCGCCATCCTCGCGGCCGCGATGGCCCGGGACGGAGCACCGGTTGACAATGTCCTCATGCCCTTCGGTGATATCGCTGTCGCCGAAGATCGTCGCACCGGCGGTGACGCGCCCGGCCTCACGCAAGATGTGGCACGCCAGACTCCTGCCCCGGTCGCGCCGCCCGACTTCGACGTCCGAGAGCCATTGGAAATGTTGACCGACGAAATTTCCGGCTGCCTGCGCTACCACCAAGCTCTCTTCAGTGGTCGCAAGATCGATCGTGTCATCTTTATGGGCGGCGAGGCGCGCCACCGCGGGCTTTGTCAGCACATCGCGCGCCGGGTCAAGGCTCCGGCCCACGTGGCCGATCCGCTTGCGCGCATGGCCCGCACCGGCAAGGAGCCTTGTCATGGTGTTGATTTCGGAGCCATGCAGCCCGGCTGGACCACCGTCTTCGGGCTCGGCATGTGCCCGACCGACTTCTGATTCTCAGCGTTCATTCCCTTGATCGTTCGATTCGTAACCGTTCTCAGAGGATCTACTGATGAGCCTGTTCAAGAAACGCCCGGATTCAGGAGTCGGCGCGGGTGGAGGGGGCGGCGGAAGCTCGTTCCTCCCCGAAGATTACCTGCGCCGCAAGTCGGAGCGTCGGTCCATCTTCATCTCGCTCGCGCTCTTTGCCATTGTCACGATGGGCATTGTCGGTGCGTTCTTCGTCACGCACAGACAGTGGAACAGCGTCAAGCAGCGACAGCAGGAGATCAACGGCGAGTACGCGCTTGAAACGCAAAAGATCGAGCAGCTCAAGAAGCTCGAAGCGCAGAAGGCCGAGATGCTCGACAAGGCCGAGGTCACCACCGCGCTCATCGAGAAGGTGCCGCGCTCCATCCTCTTGGCCGAGCTGATCAACCGCATGCCCAAGCAGCTTACGCTCACCGAGTTTGCCCTCAAGAGCAAGCGTCTCAACGACAACCCCAAGCCCAACAACGCCGACGGCAAGGGCAAGCCCAGATCAATCGCGGGTCCGCAGACCAAGGCCTCCATCAAGGTCAAGAAGGATCTCGAGCCCCCGCCCAAGCTCAAGCCCGTCGCCACCAAGTTCGAGTTCAAGATCGAGATCATCGGGCTCTCGGCCACCGATGAGGATGTCGCCGACTACGTGCAGTCGCTCGTGCAGTGCCCTCTGCTTCAGAAGGTCGAAATGATGTACTCCGGCAACGTCGTCATCGACGAAGTCGAGATGCGCAAGTTCCGTATCGAAGCGATGATCCGCACCGTCGCCGATGCGCGGCAGATCGAACCTTTGCACGTTCCGCGCTTGCCCAGCATCCCCGGCCTCACCTCACCGAGCAAGCCCTACGACCCCGACGATATCGACCCGACCAAGCCGCGGCCCGAACGATCCACCCACACCAGCGCGACGAGCAAGGAGTGACCGGAAATGACCCCGATCCTCAGGCAGTTTGTGTTCTTTGTCGTTCTTCTCTCGCTCCCCATCGCGAGCTATTTCCTGGTGTTCAAGCCGCAGAACAACGAGATCGAGCGTGCACGCAAAGAGATTGATCTCAAGGAATCGCTCCTCACCAAGCTCAAAGAGGCCACGGCCCAGACCGACGACCTCCAGCGCGCCAACGAGCAGATCAAGGACGCCATCGCCGCGATCCAGTCTCGCCTCCCCAGCACCAAGGAGATGGACAACGTCCTCCGTCAGGTCTCCAACCTCGCGGCCAAGGCGGGCCTCAAAGTCCCGCAGTTCAAAAAGTCCGACAAGACGGCCCCCGCGGGTCTGGCCTTCGAGCAGCCACTTGACATCGAGATCACCGGCGACTTTGACGGCTTCTACAAGTTCCTGCTCGACCTCGAGCAGTTGCCACGCATCACTCGTATTCCCGATCTCTCCATCGTCCGTTCAGACAAGGTCGATGGCGAGATGAAATCCAAGCTCGTCCTCAGCGTGTACTACGAGGGTGAGGCCAGCGAAGCGGGAGGAACCACCAAATGAGCAAGTCCGCATCCACATCGTCCAACAGTGAAACCTCTCTCGCCTCGCTGGATACGCCCGGCAAGGGGCTCCGCAACGATCCGAAGTCTGAGGGTGGGGGTGGTGGTGGGGGGGGGGGAGTCTTTCGACTCGACGCCCTCGCGCCCGGCGCGGCCGGATCAGGGGCCGATCCCTTCGCCGCGCCAAAGCCCAAGCTCTCGCAGAGCCTGATCTTCTTCCTGCTGCTCGTCATCGCCGGCGGCGCGATCCTCTTCTTCATGCGTCAGATCGGCATTGGCCCCATGGCGTCACTCGCCACGATGAAGGCCCCCGATTACGACGTCACCAAAGACCTCAAGGGCAAGACCGGCGATCACAAGCGCGTGCTCAAAGACCTCAGCGAGAGCTCGGTCAAAACGCAGGTGCCCATCGAGCAGGTCCAGAAGAACCCCTTCAAACTCTCGGACATGATCAACACCACGCCCCAGCCCGGTGAGGACTCCGAGGCCGCCGCCCGCGCCCTGACCGAGCGTGCCAGACGCGATGCGGATGCGCGCAGCCGACAGATCGAAGGCATCCTCTCGAATCTCAAGGTCCACGCTATCCTCGGCGGTTCGGGCTCGAACCCCGTTGCCCGTATCAACGATCAGGCTGTCCGACTCGGCGACACCATCGAAGAACTGCTGACCGTGAGCGCCATGAAAGACCGCTCGGTCGATCTCGAGTGCGATGGCAAGATCTACACCATCTCCCTTGATGACGATGCCATGAAACCCAAGCCCGCCAAGGGCGGATCACGCAAGAAGTAACAAGTCCAACCTTCTTAACTTCCCATCTTCTTCAACACATTGTCCATCCTGTCTTCGGAGGTACCGTGGGGAAGTTTGATATCGACGACATCCTGAACGACCTCGGCATCAACGGCCAGGATTCCGATGCCGCCAAGCGACCGCGCAAGCAACTTCCCCAGGCAGGCGGCAACTCGCCCGACCACCAGCACGGTGGTCCGGTTGATGAAGGCGGTCCCGCACGCAAGCTCAACCCGCTCGACCTTGCTCCGTCGCACTCGCACCGTCCGGATTCGCGTCACGCTATCGACCGCGCCCCCGACGCCTTCCGCCCCTTTCCCGCCGTCCCCTCGGGCCAGCGTGGCTATGGCCAGGTTGGCCCCAGCGGCGCGATGAACGATCCCGCCGTTCCCATCAAGCCACCTGAGGCACCACGCAACAGCGTCGGCGAGGCCCTCTCCAGCATCTACCACCCCGATGCCGAAGAGACCGAGGCCGGCAACGCCATCGGTGGCGAGCTTACCGCGCACCTGGTCGTTGCCGGCAGCATCACGCCCCAGCAGGCCAGCGCGGCCCAGCAGGTCGTCCGCGCATCCTCCGGTCGTCGCCTGACCGATGTGCTCATCGAGCAGGGTGCCGACGAGGTCAAGGTCTACCAAGGTGTCGCCCAGATGGCCGACGTCCCCTTCGAGCGCGTCGATCTCGACAAGGGTCTCGATGGCGGTTTCGATGGCACGATGCTCCAGCGCCTCACGGTTGAATTCTGCAAGAACCATCTCGTCATCCCGCTCCGCGTCGTCAAATCGTCGCCCGGCTCGCCCGGGCGCGTCGTCATCGGTTCAACCAGTCCCGACGATGTCTTCCTTCTCGACGAAGTTCGTCGTCGGCTCGGCATCTCCAGCGTCAAGCTCGTCGTCGTTCCGCCCACCGATATCCGCACCGCCCTCGACATGATCGGCCAGCAGCAGGCCACCGAGCAGCAGCAGCAGGAAGACCTGAGCGAGATCCTCTCCGATGTTGATGAGGGCGATGTTCAGGTCGAGAAGGTCAGGGATCAGCAGGAGGTCGATCTGGAGGCACAGGCCGCCGAGTCGCCGGTCATCCGCTATGTCAACTACATCATCCAGACCGCCGTCAAGGAAGGCGCATCCGACATCCACATCGAACCTTGCGAGAAAAAGCTCAAGGTTCGCTTCCGTGTTGACGGTGTCCTCTTTGAAATGATGAACCCGCCCGCGGGGATGTCCGCCGCGATCACCAGCCGCCTCAAGATCATGGGCAACCTGGATATTTCCGAACGCCGCCTGCCTCAGGACGGGCGCATCCGCTGCGTCGTTGCCGGGCGCAAGCTCGATCTGCGCATGTCCACGCTTCCCAACACGTACGGTGAAAAAACCGTCATGCGCATCCTCGACACCAAGTCGATCAACGTCGAGCTTGATGCGCTCGGCTTCGACCCCAACACGCTCGAAGTCTGGAAGAAGGCCATCGACGAGCCGCACGGCATCGTGCTGGTCACCGGTCCCACCGGCTCGGGAAAGACCACCACGCTCTACGCCTCGCTCCGTCAGCTTGATAAGAACACGATGAATATCTGCACGGTCGAAGACCCCGTCGAGTATCATCTCGACGGTGTCACCCAGACCCAGATGCACGAAAAAATCGGCATGACCTTCGCAAAGGCACTCAAGGCGCTGCTGCGACAGGACCCCGATGTCATCATGCTCGGCGAAATCCGCGATCTCGATACCGCGCAGACCGCCATTCAGGCCGCCCTCACCGGCCACCTGGTGCTCAGCACACTGCACACCAACGATGCGCCAAGCTCAATCACGCGCCTCGTCAATATCGGCCTCGAACCCTTCCTCGTTGGCGCGGCCATCCGCGCGGTGCTCGCCCAGCGGCTCGTCCGTCGCCTCTGCCCGCATTGCAAAGCCAACGAGCTGCCCACCGAAGAACACGCCGAGTTCATGAGCATGAACGGCATGGACCCCAACTCCGTCTACATCGCCAAGGGTTGCGACAAGTGCCGCAAACGCGGCTTCACCGGGCGCGTCGGCATCTACGAGCTGCTCGCCATCGACGACCAGCTCCGCGACATCATCGCCCGCAACCCCAACGTCGCCGAGTTCCGAAGAACCTGCATGGAACGCGGCATGGTCACCCTCCGTCAAGACGGCATGGGCAAAGTCTCCCGCGGCTTGACCACCGTCGAAGAGGTCGTACGAGCCACCGACGCCAGCGCGTAAAAAACTCCCCCTCCCAGAGGGAGGGAGCCGGGGGAAGGGTTCATAAACGTAAGATAAAATTGCGTGTGTGTAGTTATGAACCAAGTTTATCTATACAACACATTGTTGTTAATAATAACTACTTCCGAACGATTCTTATCGAAGCGGTTGCGGAGAAAGGGCTCTGACTCGGCGCCGATCGCATCATCCATACATACCTGCGACACAGTTGTCGCGCCTCCGCCCGAACGCACTCGCAGCGAGCACCCATGCCCACGTAGTTCTCGAACTCTCGTTCTAGCTGCTCCGTGCCGCGCAGCGCAAGGCCAAAGAGCACGGCGATCGGATCGCAAAACATGTCCGAGTAACAAATGAATGTCACATACCACTCGAAAGTTCAAACAACACTACGCTCACCACTCAGCACTCCATCCTAAGTCCAAAGCGTCCCCCCCTCCACACTCTCCAGCAAAATCCGCCGCTGCGCATTGCTCAGCCCCAGCCCGCTGATCGTGCCCACCGTCATCCACAGCCCGCGCCTGGCCGCGAACTCCGCGCCGACGTCCGCCCGCCACACCTGAAACACCACGCGCCGATGCGTCGTCTGATGCTCAAAGCTCGCCTCGGGCCTCAGTCGCCCCGCATCGATCCCCACCGCCGCGCCCAGCAACTCCTGTGAGATCGGCCCTTCCATGCTCTCGATGGTTGGTGCCTGCCACAGCCCGCCCCACATCCCCTCGCGCGCCCGTTGCTCCACCAGCAGCTCGCGTTCATTCCGACGCACCACCACCACCCCGCAGTGCATCGTCACTTTCGCGCCACGAATCTTCGGCCTCGGTATCTCCAGTTGCTTTCCATCTCGATTCGCCGCGCATCCCGCACGCAACGGGCACACACCACAACGCGGCATCGCCGGCGGCGGCAAGCACACCGTCGCGCCAAGCTCCATCATCGCCTCGTTCACCACGCCCGGAGTCTCGGTCACTCGCGCCAGCTCCCCCGCCCGCTCCCACAGCCACGGCTGAATCTTCTTATCATCGCTCGCCACCTCGCGCCCATGAACGCGCAGCAGCACGCGCGATACGTTCCCATCCACAATCGGCTCGGCAAGCCCGAACGCAATCGACGCGATCGCCCCCGCCGTGTATCGACCCACGCCCGGCAACCGCCTGATCTCCGCCGGATCGCGCGGAAACACGCCGCCCATCTCCATCATCACCATCCGTGCCGCACTGTGCAGGTTCCGGGCCCGTCGGTAATAGCCCATCCCCGACCACGCACCCAGCACATCCGCTTCATCCGCCCCCGCCAGATCCTTCAGCGTAGGAAAGCGACGCACAAACGCATCAAACTTCCCAAGCACACGCGAGACCTGCGTCTGTTGCAGCATCGTCTCTGAGACCAGCACCAGGTACGGGTCGCGCGTCCCCGCGATCGAGGTCCGCCACGGCAGCGCGCGAGCGTTGGCACCAAACCACGCGGCCAGCGCTGCGCCCATCGCCCGCGCTTCCGCGACTTCTTCGTGGCCCGTTCGCTTCTTCCCCCCGCTCACCGCTTGCCTTTATCCCGCTTCGCCTGCACGCGCTTGGCCTCATCCATCATCTTCTGTTTCTCCGCCGCAAGCTGCTGCATGCGCTCGAAAAATCCCGGCTTTGCCTTGGCCTCGCCCTTCCCCTTCCCTTTGCTTTTCCCGTTGCGCCGGTCCCACATGCTCGTGCTCCCGCCCGCCGCGGCCCGGTCCTGCTCGGCCTGCAACTTCGGCTCAGCCAGCTTGCGGATATGCCGACTCTCAACAATGGCCAACGCGGAGTTCATGAAGAAGTACAACGCCAGCCCGCTCGGCGCGTTGTACATCATCAGCGGAAACAGCACCACGGTCATGATTTTCATGATCTTCTGCTGTTGTTCCTGCTCCGGCGTCATCGTCGCCGATGTCGGCGGGGCAAGATACTTCTGCTGGATATAGAACACCACCCCCAGCAGCAGCGGCATGATGTTCAGCCCATCGATCGGACCCATCAGGCTCGAAAGCCCCCACACATGGATCGACCGTCCAAGACGCAGAAAGTGATCGGGCTCCGCCAGATCAGCAAAGAACGACCACTGCCCGCCGCTGATCGTCTGAAACAACCCGAAGAACGCGGGCTGGTGCCGCAACTCAAACGCAAAGTACAGAGTCGCCGAGAGCGCAACCCAGATCGGTGTCTGTAAGAACGCCGGCAAACACCCCATCGCGCCCGCGCCGATCCCCACACCCTCTTCACGCATCAGCCGCGACATCTCCTCGCGCATCTTCATCTTGTCGTTGCCATACTTCTCCTGAATAGCCTTCTGCTTTGGTGCAAGCTTCTGCAACTGCTTGCTGAACCGCAGCATGTTGATCTGGCTCCACCTCGTCACCGGGTGCAGAATCGTCCGCACGCACAGCACCAGCACGATGATCGCCAGTGCCCAGTCGAACAGGATGTGGTCATGCAAAAACCCCAGAAACCCGCGCAGCAAATGCGTAATGCTCTGGAACGTGCAGAACGCGCACGGCCCGCCAAACGTGTAGATCACCACCTCCGCCAGCCCCATCCGCGCCGCCTCCGGCTCCGCCGCGATGTACTTCCGGCTCGATGGCCCCGCATACGCCGAGAGCGAGAGATCCGCCGTCGCGCCGGGCTCGATCTTCCGCGCGGTCGAGACAAACTCCAGACCCAGCGTCGCAAACGGGCCATCGCCCTGCACCCCCGGCGGCCTCCCCGTCGGAATCGCAATACGATCCACCCGCGCCACATCAAACGCGACCGCGCCCCCATTCAGGCTGCCCGCCGCGCCATCAGCAACGTGGTGCGCCGCAACGGTGAAGTACCGGCTTGTCGTCGCCGCCCACACCAGCGTGTATTGCTCGCGCAAACTCGCCGTGTTCGGCCACAGCGGCTTCACCGCATACGCGCCGCTCGGCCCGGGCGAACCAAGAGCCGTCATCCGCGTCACCAGCGCCGCGCTCCCATCGTTTGACAGGATCGTCTGCGATGGATCATCCTTCGTATCCTCAACAAATCCAAACCGCACATTCCGCGGGTCACCACCATACCGGATAATCCCCTGCGGCTGATCGATCGGCCCGATCTCATGAAACACCACCGTGAGCGGTATCTTGCTCAGGTTCGTCAGCTTCTGCCGAACACGAAACTCATACGACCCCGGCGACAGCTCAAACACCCGGTCGATGCGCAGCGCAGGCTCGCCCGTCTGGTCCTCGATCGTTGCTTCAAACTTCCCCGCATCCACCTCGCGCCAGTACGTGTGATCCTTGTCCGACCGATCGAGCCCAAGCCCGACCTCATACCCATTGATCTCGACACCCTTCGCGCTGAACGCCGCCAGCCGAATGCGCCCCTCGAGATCATTCACCAGCACCTGAGACTTCTGAACAACATGCGGCTCGGGCCTCAGCACCTCCTCAAGGTGGTTCGCCAGCGTCAGTTGATCGATCCCCGCACCGAAGTCCGCAAACCGCATCTCAAGTTCGTACGTCCCCCCATCCTTCTTCGCCGCCGCACCGCCCAGCGGCCGATACCCCGTCGCCGGCAGCACATGCTTCCGCACCGTGTACCGCACCCCCCCCGCAACCGCCCCTGCCTCCACCGCGCTCTTCTCACCGGTCGCGGCCGTCTCTGCCGGGGGTAAAGTCGGAGCCGCAGGCGGAGGTGTAGGCACGGACACCGGCGGTGTGGCCGGCGTGTTCGCCGCAACAGCCTCCACAGGCACAGCCGGTTTTTCGGGCGCACTGACAGCCGTCGGTGTCACAGGCAACGGCTGCGCCGCCTGCTTGGTGTTCTTCAACACCGCAAACAGCACACCCACGCCCGCCATCAGCAGCAACGCAGGTACGAACGCTCGAAGAAACTTGTTGGGTGGTGGTCGCATAGGTAGTGGTCGAGATGATACGGCCCCGCTCGTGGCCCATCCGCCGCCAGCAACAAATCAACCACAACACCCATTCCTATCCCCCCTCCCAGAGGGAGGGGGCCAGGGGGAGGGTTCATGCATCATGCTTCTTGGCTCACGGCTCATGCTTCATGGTTCATCACGCGTTGCGAAACACTGGCGCATTCAACAAAAATCGCCGCAATGCAGCCATCCCGGTAAGAACGCTCATTCGGAATTGACCCTGAGCTGTTCCCCCAGCCGCCCTCACCCCCCTCACCCCCCCTCACCGCCCCTCAGCCCCTCAAACAACCGGTCCCCCAGCCACCCCGACAACTGCGACACACTCTTGATCTTGTTCGCCGTGGCCGCCACGTCATACTCCAGCCGCACAAACTCCGCCCGATCAGGGTGCATCACCACATAGCACGCCCGCGGGTCCAGATCGCGGGGCTGCCCAACGCTCCCCACGTTGATGATCGCCTTCTCCTCGTCAAACCGATACGTCCCATCCGTCAGCTCCGCCGGCGGATAAAACTCCGGCTCCTCGCTGAAAACCCCCGGCACATGCGTGTGACCAACCACGCACACGCGCTGCACACGTTCAAAGATCGTGCTCACCTTGTCCGGCGCGGTCATGCAATCATCCGGAAAGATGTACTCATTAATCGGCCGTCGCGGCGAGCCATGCACCGCCAGCAACGAGAGCGGCTCACCACCCGACCCATTCATCCCGCTCCCCGGCACCGTCTCCACCACGCGCACCCGAAGCTGCCCCAGAAACTCATACCGCGCCGCACGCATCGCCGCGTTCGGCTCAGCATCAAACTGCGCCCGCGTCCAATACGCCGCAGCCTCCGCCCCCGGGTTAAAGTTCGTCGGCTCGTACAACACGCTGAAGTCGTGGTTCCCCATCAGCGACCACTCGCAGTGCTCCCGCACCAGGTCCACACACTCCAGCGGGTCAGGCCCATACCCAATGATGTCGCCCAGACAAATGATCCGCTTGATCCCCCGCGCCTCAATGTCGGCCAGCACCGTCTTCAACGCCTCGGCGTTGGCATGAACATCACTGATGATCGCCGTGGGAACGTTCGACACGCAAGGCTCCAATCCTGGGAACAGCCAACCAACCCTGAACGCGACTACAGCATAATCCGCGAAGTCCTCCGCAGGAGTCCGCCACCTCTCCCTCCGACTTCGCGCCGGAAGATTTCCCTTTCACTTTTTACTTGACACTTCCCAAACAACGGGTACTCTGTACGCATTCAATAAGGATACCACATGCCGTACGAACCCACATCCGCTCAGCTCGCCACCACCATCCGCCGCGCCCAAGCCATCGTCCTCGAACGACTCCTCAAAGTCGTCGAGACCTGCGAAGACGAACGCGAAGTCCGACTCGCCGCCGCGGCCATTCTCCGCATGAAAATCCCCGATGTTCATCCTGAGCCAGAGAGCCTGCAAGCAACCACCAAGCCCCGCAAGGCTCAAGTGCCCAGCAACCCCAACCCCGCACCGCAACCCCCGCTCTCACCCGACGAGCTCGCCCACCTCCACTACCTCCTCCCACACGTCCGCCCCGAACGCTTCATCAAAAAACATTCCCCATCCCACTGGCGCGCCCTCCTCGCGCGCCATTCCTCCACCAAACTCGCCGCGTAGCCGTCTTGGGGGCCGCATGGTCGGAATTTACAGAAGGACAGTGCTCAAGCGAGGGTTGGATCGGTAACCCATTCTACAAGAACTCGCGCAAGCGGCTCTTCGCACCTGCCCATCTCTTGAAAACGGACAACCGCGATCATTCCCAGTGCGTGTGCGCTCTCACTGTTGCTCGTCGTCATGATTTAGGCACCATCTCAGTCACTCAGCGAGATTTGATTTCCATCGTGTTGCAGGAACACGTCCAACTCATTGCTATTTGCAACAAAAACGTACCGGCAGGAACTCGGAACCTCATGCGCACGACGGACCCGCGCCCCTTGTAGTTCACGGTGCCGTTCAACAGATCACCTCCGAGATGGGGGAACTCGATCAACGGATCTTTCAAAACCTTTGGAACTCCCCATGAATATCGCCAAGCTGATGATCTGCGTTTTCAGTCTGATAGTCGGACTTGGTGGCCCAAACATTGTTCGGGCGGCGCCGCCCGGCGTAGTAGAAGATGCCGTTCATCACTTGCAGGATGCATCATACGCCTGGACAGATGAAAGCTTGAAGACAGCTCTGGCTTTACTCGAGCCTCAACTTCAGGCGGAACAGGATGCTCGCATTGCCGATGCGCTGTTACGCATTGTACAAGATCCGTCCCGGCAAGTAATCGTCAGGGTAGAGGTCTTTCGAGCTTTAGTTCGTGCAGCACCTCTTGGTCGAAGTGATCAGGTTTTCAACCAAGCCGCAGACGCCATGAAGAGCATCGAGAATCAGTCGGTTTGGAATGGTGGTCCGAATCAAGGTGTGCTGGCCTTTGATTTGGCCAGAGCATTCATTGAAGCGGGAAAGAACGAAAGGTGGGCGAGGGCCTTTGGTAACAGGCTCGAAACAGCCGACATCCTGGCCCGTGCGTACAGGGTCGGCCTTTACACGATGTGCGGTAACGAGATCGCAGCACGTCCCGATCTTGTTCTGCTCATCAAATCAGCAGGGTTGTCAGAACAAGTCCGGGAACGCTTCGCAGAAACCGTACTGGTTGAGAGTCGGACCCTCACAGAGGATCGGCGAATCTGCGATATGCTGAGCGAATCATCGGTGACTCGGCTCCGATCGCTGCTTGCGCTTGCAGATGGTGCCGGCCCGACGCTGCTCCCATGCGGCGCAGCGTTCGCTCTTGCACATCGGGGCAACGAACTGACGGTACCCATTTTGGAGGCCTTGGCCACCTCCGTCGAGAAACCGCGCCCCGACGATGTCGGTGCAGCTTCTTTCCGTCCTCGAATGGCGAAGCAGCTGCGTTCCTACGTGGCAATGATTCGTGCCCAATATACGCCGGGCGGTCTCGTCTCGTTGATTGAGGATGAAAAGTACTTGGACATAAGTGATGCTTGGCTTCGGGAGTGGGCGTTAAGTCGCGCTGTGCAGATCGGGATAGATCGACAGCAACTCCTCTCGGCGTTGCGCCACTACGCGGATGCTGTGCGCGCTTCCGTTGGTAAGCAGTCTGTGAGCCGGTTCAAGCACCCTCCTTTGCTCGCGCTGGAAGAACTCGAACTCCGCGCGGTTCAACTGGGTGTCGTTCCTCACGACGACGATGCAGGTTCCAACTCGATGACACCGCACAAAAAGTAACTTTCAGGGTCGCATAATCAGTACCTGTCGCAGCCACCAGGTATAGAGGGCACATACGCTCATCGAGCTCCGGGTAGCTCTCCGAATCCTGAGTGTTCTGGTCTCGTTGAATCTCTGCGGCGTAGCAACCAACGCCAAGCGCGTCTTCCCGGTCGGTCGTCAAGCCGACTGTTACTGTTGCCCTATGACATGGTCCCGAGGTTGCTCAGTTCGGCTTTCTCGACGGCTCAGTGCGCAAACTCCGCGTCGGCGCACCCGTTACTGCGGACGACTCGTACCTGATGAACGAGGTTCAACACCCCTACAAGGGCTGGCGGAGTCCCCAACCGCCTTAAGTTCCATCCGCCAATGACCGCCAAATCGGCAGTCACCCACGCCCCCTGCCCATTCCGTCACCCGCCACACCATTCCCACCCACTTCGCCGCTTCTCCTTCATTCATCTTCCCCGGCAACCGATTTGCTTTGGTGATCTACCATGCCTCTGTTCCCGCGGTGACGACCCACACCGGTTCGTCCCAACAATCGTGACGATAAGCACCCGAATCAGGTGTCTTGCCTCTTCAATCAGGAGTTCCCCATGCCCGCCGCAGGCGTGTCTTACCAACGCACACGAGAGATGACCATCGACGAGCTGCTTCTTGAGAACAGGGTGGTCTTCCTCATCGGGGAGATCAACCAGGCCTCGGCCGCGCGCCTCATGATGCAGATGTTCTACCTCGAAAACATCAAGCGCGCCCAGGACATCCACTTCTACATCAACTCCCCCGGCGGCGCGGTCGATGACACCCTCGCCATCTACGACACCATGCGCTTCCTCTCAAGCCCCATCAGCACCTACTGCCTCGGTCGTGCCTACTCCGGCGCGGCCGTCCTTCTCGCGGCGGGCGCCAAGGGCAAACGCTTCATCCTCCCCCACGCCAAGGTCATGATCCACCAGCCCTATGGCGGTGTCGGCGGCCAGGCCGAAGACATCCGCATCCAGGCCGAGCAGATCATCAAGTCCAAGGACGAACTCATCAAGATCATCTCACGCCACACCGGCACCAGCGAAGAGCAGGTCCGCAAAGATGGCGAGCGCGACAAGTACTTCAACGCGGGCCAGGCCAAGGAATACGGACTCGTCGATGAAGTCATCACCGAGCCCATGAAGGACAAATGACTCACCGGTATGCCCGGCTCTCCGAGCCGAGCCTCGCAATCCCAACCTCACATCCCCCGAGCACTCGCCCCCGCAACACAGCAGAGAACCACCATGTCTTACCTCGTACCCATCGTCATCGAACAATCCGGACGCGGCGAGCGCGCGTACGACATCTACTCGCGCCTCCTCAAAGACCGCATCATCTTCCTCGGCGGCCCCGTCGTCGATGATGTCGCCAACCTCATCATCGCCCAGTTCCTCTTCCTGGCCAACGAAGACTCCAAGTCCGACATCCACTTCTACATCAACTCACCCGGCGGCAGCGTCTCGGCCGGGCTTGGCATCTTCGACACCATGAAGTTCATCAAGCCCGATGTCTGCACCTACATCATGGGTCAGGCCGCCAGCATGGGCAGCGTTCTCGCCGCCGGCGGCACACGCGGCAAACGCTACACCCTCACCAACGCCCGCAACCTCATGCACCAGCCCCTCATCGGCGGCGTGATGGAAGGTCAGGCCACCGACCTCGAGATCGAAGCCCGCGAAATGCTCCGCATCCGCGAGCGTCTCTACGGAATCTACGCCGAGGCCACCGGCCAGCCCGCCAGCCGCATCGCCGAAGACTGCGACCGCAACAAGTGGCTCGATGAAAAGGAAATGGTCGAGTACGGACTCGTCGATCAGGTCCTCAAGAGCATGCCGCGCACCAAGCGCGATGAAGCCGCCGACTGATCGCCGACCAACTTCGCAAACCAACCTCGCACACCAACACCCCGGCCCACGCCGGGTTTTTCATGCGCGATCTTGTTCGATCATGCACGCTCATCCGCGCGCACACCCACAACCCCGCGCGGGTGCTTCTCATCCCGCCTCACTTCAAAGCCCGCGCCCACCAGGGCACGCGTCATCGTCTCCCCCGTCGCTGGTGGGTGATGCTCAACTTTGATCGAGCGCACCCGCCGCAGCCACGCCGAATCAGGTCTGACAATGCTCGCCTCCGCCCCTTCAACATCAATCTTCGCAAAGTCGATCGCGCTCACCCCCGCGCGATGCATGATCGTCTCGACCGTCAGCGCGGGCGCAACCTTACGACCCGCCGCCCGGACCTCAACCCCATCAAGCGCGCCGACCCGAAAGCCCCATTCCTCCTCCCCTCCATACGCAACCTCACCATCCACATCCCACGCCGCCGCCCGAATCACCATGCACCGTGCCCCAAACGCTGCAAGGTTCCGCCGCGCAAGCGCGGCGTTCTGCTCATCCATCTCGACACACACGATCCGTGCCTCCGGAAGCATGGCCGCGTAGTGCGCGGCCGTGTACCCGACGTTTGCGCCCAGATCAAGAATCACCGCATCACGCGCCAGCCCGATCGGTGGCAAGTGATAAAGCCCCACAAACGTATCATCAAAAACATGCGCATCGGTCGTCCCCGGTCGGCAGTAAAGTGCCGCGTTCCCCGCCGCACGCGGATGAAGCGCGACCGGCTCGCCGCCGGTTGCCGTGTTGTTCCAGAGTTCGGCAAGCATCTCCGCATCACGCCGATCGTCAAACAGCGCAGCCCACGAGCGGCGCACATGGTGTTTGGTAGCCTTTGTTTCGCCGTTCGCGGGTCTGTTCATCAACATCCAGTGTTTATCGGCGCATCGGCCAATCAGGCTTGATGCTCCCTTACCGGAGACCTGATCCACCCCAGCCCGCCCGATCGCGCCAGCCTTCAGGCCGATTCCGGAAAACCACCGGTTCCTCGCAAGTTCTTGATGGTCGTCATCGCACAAGTCATGGTGTGTTCCGCCTGAAGGTTGTACACTTGCACCGGTCAGAGAGTGCCCCGTCGCAAAGGCTGAACCCGAAAGTCTTTTCGGGTTCGTCAGAAAGGTGGACTCTGCATGCTCGTATTGAGCCGTATGACCAAGCGATTGAGCTTCCCCCGTGACCTTCGCGACCTGCCACGAAGTGGCCAACTCGCGGCCGCGTGCCTGGCAACCCTGACCACCCTCCCAGCTCGCGCCGATATCTATCCAGCCACCGGCATCGACTTGGTGACCATCATCCACACCAACAACGCACCGTGGGCGGGCAATGGCACGCCTGATGATGAGGCCGTGGGGCGTGGAAGTGTGGGGTATGAATACCGAATCGGGCGGATGGAAGTGACCATCGCGCAATGGACAGACTTCTTCAACGCGGCCTTCGACCGGCCAGCCAACGACCGCATCCCCTTCCTGACAGCGCCAAGCTTCTGGGGAGCGGTGCCCACAAGACCGATCACCAGCGGCGGGCAGGAATGGCTTGTGCCTCCGGGCAACGATCTTCGCCCGGTGGGCAACACTTCGAGGCGCATGGCGGTGATCGATGGCCACTGGCTCAACAATGGAAAGTCCACAAACCGCGAGGGCTTGCTGATCAGGTCGAATCATTTCAGATCGATATTGATCGCAACAGTTCGTTGCAGAGCTTTACACATTTAGCATTCGCAAAAGTTCGGTCTTCATGGGTGCGGGCAGGTTCTTTGCCTTGCCCAGACTCTTGATGAACTGATCGTCATCGACCACCGTGAGCGGGTCGAGGCGGATGGGTTTGAGTTCGACATCTTGTGCCGAGGCCGCGCTTGGTGAGAGCTTGGTCAGGCTCTTGGTGTTTGTGCCGGGCAGCCCCTTGAGCGGGCGCTGCTCATAGCCGGTCTCCTGAATCTCATCCAGCGCGAGTGTCCAGCGCGGGCGCGCATCCGGCCCTGCCGCGCTGGCGATCGCCGCCATGGCGGGCGCGGCTTCGTGCAGTTCGGGCAGGTTGGCGAAGGCGATCTTGAGTCGCTCGGTCGCCTCCGCGAGCGAGAGGTCATCGAGCTCGGGCGACTCGGGGTTGGCGAGCTTGTTGGCAGGGTGCAGGTTCAAGGCTCGCGGCTTGCCGCCGATCTTCACCATCTCGATCCCATCATCGCTGTCCGTGAAGTGCCTGACCAGTTCCTTCACACCAAACCGCGCCTCGCCCCCGATCATCACCAGTCGCACATCGGTCTCATGGGCCTTCAGCACGGCCTTGTAAGGATCGGTGCCCGTCCCTTTGATGATCGTGAAGTCGGCGATGGTGTGACCGGCGGGGTTGAGGTCGGGATCGTCGGTCGATTCGCAGTTGCGCAGCAGCCCCTTGAGGTGGCGGCGCGCTGTGCCTGCTGATGAGAGCGTGACACCCTGGCTGGT
>Ga0209490_10000598_pt1 | contig 36205 bp, 25 predicted proteins | sample MAT06_FD_187209 | JGI IMG/M metagenome (GOLD analysis project Ga0209490, IMG submission 187209) | Freshwater microbial communities from Lake Fryxell liftoff mats and glacier meltwater in Antarctica - MAT-06 (SPAdes) (version 2) | ecosystem: Environmental > Aquatic > Freshwater > Ice > Liftoff...
CGGTACAGTGCTGAAGTAGTAGCGGCTACTGCCGAAACATATGTCACAGCACCGGTAGGGGTGCCGCTGAAGAGTTATCGAAATATCGCTGAGAATACAGGTTGTGCTCGGATGTCTGTTTTCCGCTGGACTGAGATCTTGGCAAAGAAGGCTAGCAGCCTGCAGTGTCAGTTACAAAAAGAGTTCATGCTTGCTGGATGTGCGTGGCAGGGGCTGTCGGTGATTTCTGAGGCAAGCAGTCCGAGTGCTGACCGAGCCAGGTCGGTAGAAAAAGAAGAGTGGCTGAACGGATTGTTTGGCCTGATTGAGCTTGCGAAGGTAGTTTTGGAAGTTTCCGAGATTGTGCTGGAAGAATTGCATGCATATTTTTTGAAAAACATCGAGAGTCGGCAACTAATTTTTACTGGCCGCGAAATATCTAATCGCTCTCAACAGAAGGTGGGACGCGTGCTCTTCTATGTTTTGTACACTTCCGGCACTGCTAAAAAAGTTCAGCAGCGTGGGGTGTAGCGAGTGGCAAGAGAAGGCAAAAGAATTTAGTGGGCGCAATTCCGTTTCGGTGTGATCGCTCCGCTTGTGTGTCGTCGGCTTGATGAGGCCGAGCGGAGGCAGTTAAAGGAAGAGATACTCGGTCAAACTTTTCTTACTCCAGATGAGCAGGAGAAGCGGGTTGCTGAGCGCACATTAAGAGAATGGATAGCCCGGTACAGGCTCTATGGTTTCGATGGTTTGCTGCGTCTGAAGCGAAACGACAGGGGTGTCCACACAGCGATACCGGCCGATTTGGTGAGTCAAGCGTATGTGCTGCGCAAGGAGTTGCCGACGAGGAGCATTAAGGGCATCTTGGCTCATTTTCGAGCTAAAAAGATTGATGTTGGTGGCGTGGCTAAAACTACGCTGAATCGTTATCTCAACAATCTTGGTGTTCCGAAAGAAAAAGTGCAGGGTCAAAAAGGTGTTTTTCAAAGATGGCAAAAGGAGCATGCGAATGAGCTTTGGCAGGCTGATACCAGTGCTGGTGTCTGGCTTCCGAGTCCAACGAACCCGAAAGAGTACAAGCAGACGCGGCTGATTTCGTTCATTGATGATGCGACGAGAGTTTGTCCTCATGCTGAATTTTATTTTGATGAGCAGCTACCCAGCCTGATTGATTGTTTTCGCAAGCCAGGCAATGTTGAAGCGAGGGAAGCCTGAAATTTTGCTGGCTGACAATGCTTTTATCTATCATTCAAGGGCGATGAAGCTGGCTTGCAGTCAGCTTGGCATTGAGCCTAAGTTCTGCAAAGCCTACGATCCTCCTGGAAAGGGAAAAGTTGAAAAAAGTTACGGAACGATTAAAGCGGGCTTCTACAAAGAAGCTGAGCATGCAGGGTTGCGCAGTTTAGACGACTTGAACAAATTTTGGTTTGCCTGGTTGACGCGCGAATATCACCATGCGGAACATTCTGCCCTGGGCAAGCTCACGCCAATCCAGCGTTGAAAACAGGATGAGGACATTGGTCTGATTAAGCGTGTCACTGCTGAAGACATCCGCCGGGCGTTGATGTTGAGAGAAACGCGCACCGTGCATATTCGCACTGGAGCAATTCGCTTGAACAATCGCAGCTACCAGCTCAGCCCTGAGTTTGCCGGTCGGAAAGTAGAAGTCGTGTATGAGGCGAACAAAAGCTGCGACACCGCTGAGCCGGAATTTCAGGCTATGACGGCAAGGTTGCTAGAGCGTGAATTGACGGAGGAAGAGTTGGCTTATTTATCTTCCTTTTTCTTTGAGAACGCACCAATGACCGCTAGGCGAACAGAGCTGCTGCTGGCGCAAGTAGTGAGCGCTAAGGGCAAGGACTTACATCTGCGCAGTTATTGCAGTCATCTTAAACAAGGCTTAAATCAACAAAGGAGTTAACCATGACGAAAACTGTAGAAAAAGAGCAAGAGCAAGGACCCATACCGTTTAGCAAATCGCTGAATTCGGATGAACTCTTCAATTATACTCAGTTGAATGAGTTGAGGCGGTTACTAAAATTAGCGATTGCGCAAAGAACGATGATGATAGTTACGGGAGAAGCTGGAGTCGGCAAGAGCACGGCAGTAGGGGCGACGACAGATGAACTGCCGACCAACAAATATCTTGTTGCTTACCTTGGGCAAGACCAAGGAGGGGCGAGCATCTGGCGTAGACTAGCATCCTCTCTGGGTTTGCGTGCCAGTGTGTCGCGCGAGCATACAAGGTTGACGATCAGCCAATATTTAAATGACAACCTGCTTGAGAAAGGCAAAGATGTTGTGTTGGTTGTCGATGAGGCGCATCTGCTCGATCGCAACACCCTTGAAGATATTCGGCTGCTCACCAACACCGATTTTGATCGAACACCGCCTTTGACAGTGATTCTTTTGGGGCAGCTTTCCTTACGCGGACGCGTGAAGACGGCTGGATTTGAGGCTATCAATCAACGTCTACGCTACCGCTATGCCTTGGAAGGCTTTAGTGAAGAGGAGACGGTCGGATTCCCAGGCGGTGAGAACTTGTGGAGCCAGAATCTCAAGATACATCGGCTCGAAAAAGATGGCCCTTCAAAACACGCTAATCGGACTCGCAATAAACGTTACAAGGCTCGGTGTATGGCTCTCCGGCACTCCGCTGGCTAAGACCAGAAAATCAAAGCTGGAGACTGTTTGCGCCGCTTAAATAAAAACTAGATGAGATCGCCAACAGTATCAGTATTCGGTCAGGGCAGGTCATGCCGATAAGCGATAATTTACCGACTTTTGCGTTCTCAAGGATGGCAATTTGAGCGAAGTAGGATCATCATTTGCGAACGCGCAGCATTCATCAAAAACCAGCTCACAAGCGGCACACAAGTACTTCAGAAAATGCTTTAACAATTGAAGAACGTTTCGCTAAGCTTGAAAAAGAACTGCAAAAAGTCACAAAAGCTGCGCGCAACGTTGAGGACAGATTACAGGCCGAAATTCGAAAACTCGAGCTCGCCATTAAGCGCAAAGACCGCCGAATTCAGGATCTAGAGAAATCAAATACGTATTTGAGAAATCGCCTTTTCGGCGAACAGTCTGAAAAAAAGACATTAAAGCGAAAAAATCACTAGAGAATACAAACAGCAAGAATATCAGGAAGCGAGGTCAGCAGCCTAATTCAGAGGGACACGGTCGAATTCCGAAAGCTGTCACGCGAAAGGAGGAAATCATCGTGCCTCTGACGCAGACTTCCTGCCAGAGCTGCAGCAAAGAGTTTTTAATCCTTGATGCAACAAAAGATTCAAAACTGATTTAGTATCATCAATTTCTTGAAGAAACCACATACAAGCGCCAGGTAGCCGTTTCGCGATGTGCCTGCTTCGGAAAAATAATAAAAGTAGCAGACCTTCCACCAAAACTTTTCCCTAGAACAGAAATTGGAAACTCGCTTTGGACGCACTTTCTGACGGGTAAATATCTTTTCGGAACGCCCACAAACCGCATTCAAAAAGCAATCAGTTTGAAGGGTGTAGCACTACCTCTAGGTACACTCACGAGCGGCTTTAAGCACATAAACTCTCTTCTCACAGGTCTGTATGAAAGCATGGTTGACCATTGCCGTGGCGCAGATTTGTGGAACGCAGATGAAACTACTTGGCGTCATGGACGCATTACAGGTTGGTAAATAATCGAGCACTTCTGCCCCGCCATGCTGGAGGTTGCGGGCGGAAAACACTTCGCTGATTTGCGGCAAGGCCTTTGCCAAAGTGGTGGGCTTTTTAAAAATTTGAGCCATGGCTTCTTCGACCAGATGCTTCGAAGCGGCAGCAATTCCTGGGGCGCAGCGTTCTGTGGCTACAACGCCTATTTCAGCGGCAATCTTTGTCTCAGCCAACAAATTCACTGTTTTGCCATGTTACGGGGGTTCCCCATGCTAGGGGCTCTGGGGTCCAGGAACAATGGTGAAAGTACGCCAGGGGCCAAAAAAAAGACCACCCAGCTAAATCTGCGGCGGTCTAAATTCTATCGTCTGACAGTCTATTGCGTAGACTCGATATTTCTTACTGCTTCAAGTCAGAATCCACAGTTAGCGGGTATTGCTACGGTTTCCGGTTTGCGCAACCTGATGTTTCCACGTAACCCCTCGGCTCAAAGAACTCAACTTATTGATTGGTGGGTGCTCACCGTTTATGCATGTAATTATAGCGAAACGCCGCGCGCTGAGAAGTCCCCCGATGAAAATACTTTGCATATCTGCTGACAATTCTGTAGATGCACTCAATGGCTGCTCTCGATATCGGGGCTGGTAGCCAAGCTCGTGAACCATGTACGCACCTTCGGCATATTCATCTGGCAAAGTCACTGCAAGACTTTTTGAATTTTAAAGAGTTTACACAGGCCCAAATCGGCGATTTAAAAAACCTTCCAGATTTCGGCACTACATATGGTGATAAAGACCAATTATCTGGCACCATTTGCAGTATCAGTGGAAAACAAGTTTTGCTTCTGGAAAACTCTGGTAAGTTTACTGGGCCTTGTGAACGTGCGGCTCTCAATTCGATCAAGTGGTTAGCAAGCAAATAGAAAATTTATTTGCTTGCTAATAGACCGCAGGGCGTGCATTATTTCTGAATTAGTCCATTGGCGTGCCATCTTCCAGTTTGGTGAGACCTGCGACCATCATTCAGCATTGCATTTACGCTGTGTATGCAAAACGTTCAGCGCTGACGAGATGCAACGAAGACAGACGGACGCTGGAGCTGGTTTACTCGCCTAGTATCCACGATATCCTCTTTTATTTCGGTCGCTTTGTGCACTCTTATCTTTAAAAAAGCATGGACAATTTTTTTTACATCCGCAGGTGCATTCACACTTACCCGGGCCGCAGGCACATTGACAAACACCGAGGATACAAATTCCATAGAGCCAAATCACACTGCCGACACCGACAAAGCCTGCAATAGTGAGCATTACTTCCTTCAAGTGCTGTTCCATAAAAGCTCTCCGCCGGATTCTCTATTTTCTAGATATACCCGCACTACCAACCTTCAACGTCCCGGATTGACTCATTCAGAATGCCTCAGTATACCTTACCTATGGCCACCCTGTAATTTAGTACTATCAAACTCAATCGCCGTCTTGGTATCGCTTATTTATGCTGATTGAAAAAACAGAATTTGCTTGATTATAATACTTGAGTGATCGTAATAATTCTGAGCTGGAAGTGCCATGAAACTGAGTACAAAAGAAGTCATTATGAAAAAGAGATATCCTCTTAGAATCAGCAGAGAACTGATAACAGAGAGTCGAAATCTACTGCTGACGCTGCAACAAGGCGATTTCGTTGGGGCTGGTGAGATCGCAACCGATGGCGATACCGGTGCCAATTCGCCAGAAGCTGCAGAGGTAGAACTATTGCGATTCACAGCGAAATTGCAAGTGCTGGAGTGCTTCCTGACACCGTGTCAATTTTTGAATTCTGGCTTAAAGCTCGCTCTTTGGGAATGTCTCCGTCTGTTCTGGCCGGTCTTGATATTGCGCTCTGGGATTTACATGGCAAGAAATTAGGCGAACCGCTTTATCGGGTGCTTGGACTCTCCAATTGGCAGGTTCCGACTTCCATTACTGTGGGCATAAATACACCTGAGGTTTTAAGGGATCGAGTGCCTGAGATACTCTCTAGGACTGGTTGCACAGTGCTAAAGGTCAAGCTCGGTGCCAGAGAAGGCATAGAGGCAGATCAGTCTTCATTCATGGCCATTCATGATGTGCTGCGCAAATATCCTGGGGTTGCTCTTCGTGTTGATGCCAATGGTGGCTGGTCGCTAGAGGCTGCTCAGCAAATGATGCCATGGCTGCAAGAGCGCGGTGTAGAGTTTATTGAACAGCCACTTGCTGCTGGTCAAGAAGCGCTGCTACCAATTCTGTACAAAGACCGTGTTCTGCCCATCTTTGTAGACGAATCTTGTCATTTCTCTACAGATGTTGGGCTACTCTCTTCGTGCAGCGATGGAGTCGTGATCAAGCTAATGAAATGCGGTGGGATTTGTGAAGCACTGCGGATGGTGGCTACGCGTCGGGCTTTAGGGCTGAAGACCATGATTGGCTGTATGGGTGAGAGTAGCATCGCCATTTCTGCCGGTGCTGCCTTGGGTTGTCTATTTGACTATATTGACCTTGATTCACATCTTAACCTTGAACCAGATATTGCTGTGGGAGTAAAGATGCAAGACGGGCGTCTGCTATTGAGTGAAGACGCTGGACACGGCGCTTCGCTTGCTTTCTAGTTTTTTGATCATATGGTTCGCACTCTCCCTGAGTGAGGCGGCTGGATATTAGGGTGATAAACAAATAGCTAAAAAGGGGGATGGAAACTCCAGCTAGCTCTGTCATATTTAATTCAGGCAGTCGATTGGCTCGATGCTTGGTCACGAGAAGATTAGTAGCAATTTTAAGCCCTCACCAGTTTCAAGTGAGGGTAGTTTTTACTGGCCTGTTTAGCCGATAAGTACTATTCATTTAGAGAAGAAGTGCAGTTATTAAAATTCATATACCAGCAGGCTTAAAGTTTCAAATGAGCGTAGCTGTTCTCTCAGCTGTCCTGTCAGCTCTATTGTGCACTTGTGCTGCTCTAGCTGCCAGTGACAAGTCGGATCAGCTCAATATTAAGGGGGATGAGTCGGCGAGCACGAGCGCTGAGGTGTGTCAGACTCAATCAGCCTCCAAAGTGCACGCCGACCAGCTGCGACAGCAAGCCGGTCAGCTTACCACCCAAGGCAAATATTGCCAAGCACAAACACTCCTAATCGAAGCACTAAGGCTGTACCAGGCCAACCTTGAACCAGACAATCCAATAATTGTTTTGACAATCAACGATATTGCGCAACAATACTTCTATTTGGGTGACTTAAAAGCCTCAGATAAGTATTACAAATTACTGCTGATAGTCAGCCAGTCATCATTTTCAGCACTCTCCAAGCTAGAGAGTAACGAAAAAAATATTCCGGCCTTTGTCGGCACCGAATTGAATAATATTGCCGCTCTCTACTTCAAACAAGGCAGATGGAGCGACGCAGCAGCCCTGTTCGAAAGAGCTTTAGAAATTCAAGCCCGCACCGTTGGTAGTGCTGATATTGAATATGCACGTACCCTAAATAACCTTGGCGTAGTATTGGCCAATGAAAACGACTTTGAAAAAGCCAATCAATACTACTTTCAAGCTCTAAAGATCAGAAAAGATGCTCTCGGCGTGCACAGCAAAGATTATGCCCTTAGCCTGCACAATATTGGCAGGCTGAGAACGTGCCAGAGTAAGTATGAAGAGGCTAAAGACTATTTACTCAAAGCCCTGGCCATTCGCAGAGAAATTCTTGGAGAAGATCACCCTGAGACAGCAGCAAGCTATTTCGGCTTAGGCGAACTGTACTCAAGTCAGGAGATTAACTCTACGGCTATCGAATATCAAACAAAGGCATTGGCGCTTAGACTAAAAACTCTCGGAGCCGTTAATCCGGAGGTTGCGGCCTCCTACTTTGCCCTAGGTAGCTATGAAGAGAAGCTAGGCAACACGCAGAAGGCACACTCGCATTTTTCCAAAGCCTTAGGGATAAGAGAGGCTGTTCTTGGTAGTAACCATCGCGACACGCTCAAAACCTTGGTGAAGCTATCGATCTTAGAACGAAACAATCTTGCCCAGGCCAACTACTGACTCAAGTCAGATCCACTGCGAAAAGGTCCAGCCCCATTAGTTAACTCACCTAACAGCACTGAGTTCTTTAGCACTTTTTCAATCGTAACGCGATCAAGACGATTGTCTGATGCCAGCATATTTTTGAGGGGAATGACGTTGGTTATAGCAGAGGGGATAGAGAAATCCATACCAAAAGCTTTTAGTTCAGAGTTTATATCTTCCTCCCTCGGATTACGATAGCCAATCCAACGATAAGGCCCAACTGTGCGTTCAAAATCGCGCACCGATTGTTTGCTCAGAACCACCAATCTACCCGGATCAAGTGTAATCAATTTCTTGTCAGCGACAATATGAACAGCGCTTTCTTTGCGCTGGTGCAAATCGAAAACAGCTAGATCATCTGCTGTTTTCATAACAAACACCACAGCCCCAGCAGGAACGATAACGGTACTCTCTCCAGCATGAACAACAATGTCTTGCGCCGGAGCAAATACCATGTTGCCCTGCTCCAAACCAAAACTGTTGCCACTAGTGTCACCGAGAAGAACGATACCATCTTCAGCTAATCTGGCAATATCCTCTTTGCTAAAGCTGCTCTTGTAAGTAGTCTGACCATTAATTAGCATCCGCGAGCCAACTCTTGCCTTGCGCACAAGTTCTTCATTTTCTTGATTAATATCTGCGCTCAGTTGCTCTTGATCAAAAACGGGAGTGAGGTCTGTTGGTATGCGCAAGCCAAGAATCGCTGAATTCTCCAGTGAACGTTGGCTCACGACGAAAGGAGCAAATTCAAATCCTCCCCCAGTAGCCGAAGTAGTAGTGCCAGGAGTAAGAGTAGAAAGAGGAGTGATAGGCGTCAGAGGAGCGGGAGGAGCAGGCAAAATTCCATTGTAGACAATCAAAGATGTATTAAATGGAGCAGCAGGAAGCACCGCTGAAGGAGTTGGAGTGACTGTGAGCAAACCAGAGGGTAGGCCGGATGGCAGACCGGTAACGGCATTGAGATTTCCAATGGTGAGTTGTTTGCCAGCATTGATGCTTCCGCCACCATTAATGTTCAAGGTGAGCGGCTGACCTGCTCCCGAACCAATTCCCACTGCACCGGTATTAGGAATTGCACCAACGGCTGAAACTGGTGAATTGACATTAAATGTCGGATTCGTATTAGCTGGGTTATTGGCCACTATCGTAACAACTCCACCGCTCCCAGTGCCGCCATTAGCAGATATTGAAGAATTTACAGTTGCGCCATTGCTGGCAATAGTAACGCGGCCACCGTTATTGAATCCGGTTGAGGCGATACCAGATGCGGTGCCATTGGGTATCGGGCTACCAGCGATAAATGGATTGCTTGAAGTCGTGTTAACGCTGACAACGCCGCCATTGCCATTTGTAGCAAATGTCGAAATACTGTTGCCGTCTGGGCCTATGCCTACTACACTCAAGTTAGAACTATTGGTAATAATTGAGCCACCATTGCCTGCGGCCCCGGCAAAGGATTGAAGAGTGTTGACTGTAATATTTGCGTTGCTACTGAGCGATATAGCGCCACCATTACCGGTTCCCACAGTAGTGCCATTAGACCTGATATTGCCGCCACCAATAATTCCACTAGAACCGCTGATATTTATACTGCCACCACTTCCAGCAGCACCGCCACCAGTGGCGCTGACGTCAAAACCACCTAGGGCAACACTGCCACCATTGGCGACAACGTTAATATTGCCTCCGTTGCCAGCGGAGTTTGATGTATTAATTTCCGTGGCGAAGTTGATGGCACCGCTCTGGCTGACAATTTCAACAGCAGTGGGATTACCCACAGCCGAAAGAATGTTATTGTTTCCAGCCAACTGACCAAGATTGACGTTCAAGTTGTTGGGGCCGACATTATAATTGATGGCAGGTGCTTGTACTGAACTTCCAGCCGCACCATTGATAGTAGTTTGCCCTTGATTGGCCGCGCCAGCTGTATTGAAATCAACAGTGGTTGTGCCAACTAAAGTTGAGTTCGCAGCCAAACTCACGCCTAGAGCATTACCGGGCGCGTTGCTGTCGACAGTTAGTGCACCAGTAGTTGCATTGAGCTGGGCGTTAGCTCCTAGACTGAGAGCCGAAGTACTGATCGTTGTGCTTCCACCGCTCACCACCGCACTGGGTGACAGAGTGACGTCAGAGCCTGATGCCAGGCCAGCCACAACTGAAAGAACGCCGGAAGTAGTGACATTACTATCGATGCGCACATCAGAAACACCAGAGCCAGAGCGCAAAGTGAGATTTCCGGCACCACTATCGATGACGCCCGAAGTGACCAAATTCGCTCCTGCTCCATTAGTCGTAAAACTGGTAAGACCAGATGAAGTGAAAGGTCCAACCTGAAGATCGCCGCTAGCAGTGGTCACTGCCGCTGTACTGGTAGTGGCTCCATTTGAGACAACTGCGCCATTGATCTGGTTGATATTAGTGGCAACAGTACCGCCACTGTAAGACACTGTGCTGCCAGCGTTCAACAGCCCGTTGGCTGCGCCACCCGTCACTGAGATATTGCCTGCAGTGAGGGAGTTGAAGAATATATCGCCAGTCCCTGCTGTCGCCGCATTAATCTGCGAGCCCACGCCCATAGTCAATTGCATAGCATTACCCGCTCTGTTGCTCTGAATAGTAATGTCACCGCTGGTAGCCGTAACTCTGTTATTGCCACCAGTAAGGAATAGATTGGGCGTAGTCAAATTGATATTGGCCGAGGCCAGCAAGTCTGCGTTGGCAGAAAACGATATAGAGTTAGCCGCAGCCCCACCTGAAGTGAGAGATATACTTCCAGTGTTTGAGAATAGATCATCACGCACAATGATATTTGCTGGGCTAGAGAAATTAAGATCTCCGTTCGAAGTGATAGGTCCCAGTCGCAAATCCCCCAGGACACTAGCCTGAGCCACCGAAACACCAAAAGGAGTGCCAGTACCGGTGATGGTGCCGTTTATTTGCCTGACAGTGACATTGACAGGATTGCTCAAACCACCGTTGAAATTGACATTGCCCGAACCATTGTTCGCTGTCAGCACTCCATTTACTGGCCCACCGCTAATGGCAATCGCGCCAGGTGTGCCCACCGTATTAAAAGAGAGATTGCCGACCGTAGCTCTCAACAAAGAGCCAGGACCGTTCAAAGCAACAGACAAAGCATTCGCTGGAGCATTGCTTGAGATCTGAAGATTGCCGGTGCCAGCAAGAACTGCACCGGTTCCGTCAACTACTAAACTAGGGGTATTGATATTGGTGCTGCCCCCTGACACGGTGACGCCGTTGGCTACAGTAATGTTAGAGTTGCTACCGCCGCCAGACGCTAAAGAAAGAGTACCGGTACTAGTAACAGCATTGTTGAGCGCGACATTGGCGTCAGATCCACTACCAGCCTGCAAGCTTAAATTACCGGCACCGGAACGAATCGTGCCAGTAGTAATGATATCGGCTCCCACTCCATTGGCAGTAAATGAGGTCAGCCCAGAAGATGTATATGGGCCAACTCGAAGGTCGCCGGTAGCTGTGGTAACCGCTGCTGTTGTGTTGGTGCCGTTTGAAATTACCCGGCCATTAATCTGATTGACACTGGCTGATACTGCCCCACCTCTAAACGAAACTGTATTGCCCGCATTCAACAGACCGTTGGCAGCTCCTCCTGTTACTGTGATACTTCCGGCTGTTGTCGGATTGAAGAAAATATCACCAGTTCCTACTGTCGCTGCGTTGATTTGAGCACCACTACCAAGAGTAACGGCCAAAGCGTTGCCTGCTGTATTGCTCTGCAGTGCTACATCTCCAGCAGTAGCACTGACTGTGTTGTTGCCTCCAGTTAATAGCAAATTAGGCGTGGTCAAAGTGACGTTATTACTGGCCAGCAAGTCGGCATTTGCCAACAAACTAATTTGATTGGCCGCTGTGTTGCCTGAAGTGACCGCTATGTTGCCGCCGCTAGTTGTGATGTCCGAAGCAATTGAAACATTGCCTGCACTAGTCAGAGCAATATTGCCAGTGGCTGCGATCGCCCCAGTATTTAAATTTGAACCAACTAAGCCACTACTTACAGTAAATGTTGTGCCAGTACCTGTTACCGTGCCTATCAATTGATTGGCATTCACAGCAACGGCATCGGCCCCGCCATTGAGATTGATTAAGCCAGCACCGCCATTGGCTCTGACGATACCGTTAGCTGCTCCACCGGTGAGAGTTATCGCCCCAGGCAGAGCCACACTGTTAAAATTGACATTGCCTGCCGTTGATTGCACAGTGGCAGTAGGCCCGGTCAAAGAAATATTTAGAGCACGGCTTGCCAAATTGCTTGAGATTTGCAAATCACCACTGGCACCAGTTAAAGAAGCAGCCGCAGCGACGGTGAGTGCAGGAGTAGCGAGCGTGAGATTATGGCCATTGACTGTTGCAGCAGCCAAAAGATCAATGCTTGCTGTGCCACTAGAACCAGAAGTCAACGAAGTGATACTGCCTAAATCAGATGTAATGGCATTATTAATCCTAATGTCTGAATTGGCTCCAGAAGTTTGAATCACTAAATTGCCGGAGCCGGACTCGTTGACCGCCTGGTTGATCACAATATTGGAAGCAGTGCCAGCACCACTGGTAAGCAAGCTAAGATCGCCAGCACCGGTCTTCGAAATCGTTCCACTTACAGTAATAAGGCCGCCATTAGCAGCTAATCCTGAAGTCTGTAGAGTGATACCGCCACCAGTATTAAGGACATTGCCGATAGTGGTAATGTCGCCACCAGGTCCATTGACAATACTAGTCGCACCACTTGTAGTTAGCGCCCCCACCCGCAAGAGGCCTGATTGAGCATTTACACTTAGAGTGCCAACATTGCCGTTGATACTACTAGTAGCATTAACTCTGGAAACGGTTATGGTTGTAAGCGAGGAGCTCTTGGCGTTGAGGCTGCCAAGATTGACAGCAGCAGCTCTTGCGGCACCTCCTAACAATGAACTTGTGAGCGCGCCAGTGGTAGAAACGAAGGTCACTGGAAGCACAGGAGTAGCAGTATTGACATTGATGTTGCCAACTCCGACACCGCCTGTAGTATCTATACCTCCCGCCACCTGAATTGAATTACCTGCGGCATTGGTCTGCTCAGCCACCAATTGAACATTGCCACCAGCAGTAGTGATTGCAACAGCCGCAGGAAGAATAATTCGGCCGTTGGTAGTACCGCCGGCTGTCGCTGCCGATGCCGCCATACTTACGTCACCACCAGCAGTGCTGAAGGCGGTAATAGCATTTGTAGCAAAATCGATATTGCCGCCGGCACCTGAGCGACCACTGACAATAACATTAGAAGTTGGCGATAACGCGGTCTCAAGGGATCCACTAGCCCCAGAAGCAAAGAAAGCAGAACCTCCGTTTGTATTGATGGCAATACCAGGTCCAGAGTTAATATTGCCATTCGATACTACAGCTAAACTAGATCCACCGGTAGTGAGAGAACCATTTAGTGTAATTGTTTGGGTTGGTGGAACTGCTGCTGTGGACGGAGACGCAAGGAGCTTAATACTTCCACCTGCCGAGCCGGTTATACCCGCGAGGGTGAGGTTCGCGCCATTACCGTGAATGACAGCATTACCGCCAGTGGTGCCAGAGAGAGAGAGGCTACCCAGGCTAATTTGCTTACCAGCCGCAGCTGTAGCTCGGTCTTCAGCAAAAAAATTGCCTGCATTGCCAGCTCCGACAGCATTTGTTGTGAAGGCAAAAGTAGGAGCTGTTATGTTACCGACGCCGTCTCCATCTTGATCAGACAGAAGGGTAATGGCGCCGCCATTGCCTGCCGTTGGACTAGTATTCAAAGTACCAGAAGTTAGAGTCAACGTATCTCCAGCAGAAAGAATGACGTTTCCACCGCCACTAGAAAAGCTGCCAGCGTTCAGATTAATGGTTTCACCGAAGCCATTGGAAGTTGCTGTAAAGCTGCCACCCTGAGTGCTTATAGCGCCTACATTAAGTGTAACTGCGCCGCCGGCGGAGAGGCTAACGTTGCCACCAGACCTGATCGACTGACCGGCACCAGCACCAATTTGGATGCGCTGGTCTGTCGTACCAGTAGCGCCAGGAAAAGCGAACGACCCACCGTTTGCAATTGCCCCAGTCGAGTCATAAGTGACACCGCCAGCGCTAACAACCGGCTGAGCGAGGGCAACGGTAACATTCCCACCAGAAGTTGTTCCGCCGCCAGAAGCGTTGAGCGATCCAAGCTGAATGCCCACAGCAGCAGCTCCGCTGGTGCGACCAGCACCGATGGTAATATTGCCGTTGCTATTTCCCGCCGAACCGGACGAATTTATATTAGAAGCTGTCGGCAAAAGAATGGTGCCATTGGCATTGCCAGCAGCATTAGAAAAGGCAATCAGAGTGACATTGCCACCCGCTCCAGCTGTACCACTGGCGTCAATTAAAGAGACTCCGGCACCAGTGGTCAGAGTGATGTTCCCACCAGTTGCAGTTCCACCAGTGACGTTGACGGTGCCACCCAGTGGAGCCGCTCCAGCCGGCGGAGCACCAGAAAGCGTAGCAACTCCCCCGCCGGCTCCACTGGTTGTGAATGCCGCTCCGGCAATCATGGTTATATCTTGTCCAACACCGGAGCCATTGCGGGCAGTGATCGCATAAACGCCAGCACCACTACTAGTTATGTTGCCTGAAGCAATAACTGCAAGTTTTTCACCAACTGTGACATTGCCTGCGATAACGATATTGCCGTTATTAAAATAAGTTGGGTCACCAACCAAGCGCTGCTCACCAAGAGCAAGAGTTGTCGTATTGGCAGATACATGCGCGGCGGAGCCGTAAGTGCTGAGAACACCAGTCAGTTGATCTACATGGATCTCGGCATTGCCGAGGCCGGCATTAACATTGAGTTGCGACGAAACGAAATCGCCGCCACTAATATCTATGTTAGCGCCACCAGCATTGCCGGCAGAACGAAAATTGATATTATCTTGGGCTAAGAGGCTTCCCGATAAGTTATTGAAATTGACAGTTGAGGCTAAAGTGGCATTTGTTGTATTGATATTGATGCTGCCAGCTGGAGCAGACAACATTCCGCTGTTGACAAAATTTCCCGAGAATGAATTGACTCCCAAATTTCCAGTGGATGCCAAAACCGTTCCAGTATTTGTGAAATTGTCACCTGTATTGACGGTCAGGAATGCTGGAGAGCTAATAACACCTGAGTTATTTAAAAATCCAACAACGTTTATAATCAACCCCGAAGACGAAAAAAAACTGCTACTAGTTGCCGATGAGCCCAACGAGAGCGCAGGCAAAGCCGCAGCATCAGCAGTGAGGAGACCGCTCACCGTAAGATTGCCAAAATTGAGACTTGATGGGGTAGAAGCAGTGTGCTGTAAGGCAAAAAATGAGCCGAGAATGCTAGTCGACCCACTTACAACAAAGGGATTTGAGGCACCAAACCCGACACCACTCAAAACCACATTGGCAGGCAGAACAAGACTACTTAGGGATCCGGTTTGATTAGCCAGCAAGGTCAGACTGCCCGACTGAGAAACTCCACTGTCCGTGAGAAGAATACTTTGATTGCCTTGTCCGACAACTTGCGTCAGAGCCACGTATTGAGAGGGAGTAAGTAGTTGACCAGGGCTAATAGTCAATGCGGTACCACTAACCACGGACCCACTGAGGTTCATAGAACCGCCAACGGTGATAGTTACTGGCTGAGTAATTGGTGCGGCAATTGTGGCTTGTGTGGACGAGAGATCTAAGCCCAAACCTGAAGCGTAGAAAGGGTTCGCTCCCAGGGTGAGCTGAACTTGCTGCACTGCAACGCCCGATGAATCAGGGGTAGCAGGATTAGCAGAAGTATCGTGAGTAGCGGCCGCAGGAACAGGAACAGGAACAGGAACAGGAACAGGAACAGGAACAGGAGCTGCAGCCATGGCTGCTGGAGAATCAACTAGCGCAGCAGAGGATAATGCGGTCGAACCTGATGAGCTTAAGGCAGAGGGAGTAGCGCCACTAGCGTCAGGAGCTGCAGCTGAATTTGGAATTGGAGCTACTGGTGCAGGCGGAGCTAGCGTCTGCACCGGAGCAGGAGATGACAAAGCAGAAATCTGAACAGTCGAAGTAGAAATATCAGCCAGGCCAAGGCTGGCGGCAACTGCTGGCACTTGGGGAGTTAAAGTTACTCCAGGAACTGATGGAATGAGCCCGCCGACAGCATCTACAGCGGGCATCCCAGGTGCCGGAGGAACAGCGGGACCTTGATGCCCAGTTCCACTCTGACTGTCAGTCGAGGCATCAGGAAGCTTATCGCCAGTGGTGATGACGAAACCTTGAGTAACACTGGAGCCCATTGTCGCCAAACTCTGAACATTGCCAGCAGGACCAATATCAATGTTCTGAGGCACAGTACTGATACTAGCGGGCGGAGTGTAAGATTGAGCATACGCACGCACTTCAGTTAGCTTCGGGCAAGAGGCTAACAACAAAATTGAGGCGGCAATAAGCTTGCTACGAAAGCCTCCAAACTCTATGGAGACGCCGTTTCTAAGTTTTAAATTGCCAACAATCGAAAAATTGCTGACTAGGCAGAAGAGACGTTGGGACACCCGGGCAACTCCTGCAAGTACCAAAGTTTGTAAAGTACTAGAAACCCCAGAAGTAATACCCGTAACACTTTTAACTTGGACACATCGGTCCAGATCATTCGAAGAATTGAGGGCCTATCTGATAAAATATAACATAGTAGACACTATGCTTTCACCTTTTTTTGATGAGCAATATAGTTACAAGCCTCTCCTTTAGCAGATTTCGCATCACAAATAGACAGATTTCCCACCGTAAACAGGCACTTAAATGCTCAAGCCTCTTTCAGGGTTTGCTCGCATTGGGCATCGCATTTACTGCTTCTTTTAACAGCCCGGCAGAGGCGCAGCAATTTTCTCCCAACCCCGGTCAAAACTTTTCGCCCATCCGACTTAATCAAACTCTGCCAAACCTACCGAGCATCGTGCCCACCGACGTTACTCCCATTGGTCTAGGCCGCGAACGGGAGCTACTTAGACCAGGTCGAACATTTTACTTATTGCAAAAATTGCCAAGCCGAATGTGGATTAATGGCAGTGTAGAAGTGAGTCAACGTGGTGAAACCAATGTTTTCTTCACCAATTCGAGCAAAAAGGCCGACTATGTGTTTCGCGCACTGCCTAACCTGTCAGTCGGCTATCGCATCCTCCCGCGCACAAGCATCTATACAAATTACTTCGTTCTCAAAGATGTCTTCGCTAACAATGGTCGACTGAGCTACCCAACCACTCAATCGCTGGCTTGGGGTCTTCGTCACGAAATTCCTATTCGCAACAGATCCACGCTCCAATTTGACCTGCAAGCCCGCGAGCTTTGGCAAGCAAGTCATTTCCGCCAATTCGATTTTCTTCCTGGGGTAACTCTGACCCACGTTCTCAATCCAAACACTATTGCCTTCGGCAACATTCAGCTGCAATTGCGCGGCAAAAGTTACTTCCAGGCTCCAACCCGCGAGATTGATCCTTTCTACACCATAGGCATACTGCACAGAAGGGGACCTTACACATTTTCCTTTGTTGATACCTTTGTTTGTAATTATAGGAACGGCAATGCCATTCCTAGCCAAGGAAACCTCGCCATGATTTCTCAAATTGAAGCATCGCGAGAAGTGAGCAAAAAACTTCCGGGCCTTGTAACGTTTGTACGAGCCGAACCTATATTCAACTGGAACTCTAGAGGCGTGCCGGGAATCAGCGGTTTCGACTTCCGCATATTTGGCGGACTGCGTTACACCTTTAACAAATCCGCTACAAGTGTCGCAATGGATCAACTTCGCAAACAATTGCAAAAGTCTTCAGTGCCACCTCCGGCAACAAAAGAGAACGAGACGGAGAAGCAAAACAAGACAGAACCATCTTCAGAAGAAAATTCTACAGAAAACGGTCCGCCAAGCAGTTCTCAGACTGAGCAGCAAAACAGTCACACTGCTAAGTCAGCAGACAGTGAAGAAACACTTACTTCAACAGCAGAGAATAACTCGCAGAATCAATAGACCCTTAGCAGTCTGACCTAATGGCGAACATGAACAGATTGAGATACAAATTCTTATATAGTTACTTTCTGTTCTCAGCAATTTTGTTAGCAGCAATATCTTTCCAACAGCAGGCCTGCGCTCAAGGCCTAGCGACCTCTAAGTCGATTATTCAAGATAGCAAAACAGAAGTTAGCGTATCTAACAAGAAAAGCAGCACAGCTACCTTCTCACTTGGGGTGACAAGAACTCTGAGCTTATCTAACAACCACGCAATAGAGAAACTAGATCTTGGTAATTTCAATCTTTTCAATGGCAACACAAAAGAGGCAATAGCTGCATACAGAGCGGCCCTTGCAACTGCACCAAATAACTGGGAAGCACACTACGGCTTATGCAACTGTTATGTCAGCAATAGAAATTACGCGAAGGCGATTGCTGAATGTCTGATGATGCTTCGGCTCAAGCCTAACGATAAGACGACTCTATTCCTCTTAGGAAATCTACTAAAAGGAATTGGTCGAATAGATGAATCGATAGCTACTCTAAAGAGAGCAGAAAAACTAGGAGCCAAAGGCAGCAGTTTGCATACCTCGCTAGGGCTGGCATTGGCTCAAGGCGACAAACTTGATGAAGCCATGGCACATCTTAATATCGCTCTAGAACAGGACAAAAAAGGAACAAATGCAGACGCTCACCTGGGTAAGGCAGTGGTTTTATACAAGCAGTCAAAGAAACAAGAAGCATTGTCCGAAATCGACAAAACCATTGCGGCACGTGGAGGCCGTTATCCGCAGGCAAGAAACTTCAAAGCAGAAATTCTCACTAGCATGGGTCACATAGATGAGGCCAAGGCTGAGTATTTGACCGAAATCAACAAAGAGGATGCTTTGCCCAGTTGCTTCCAGGCCCTGGGAAATATCTATCTCAACGAAGGAAATCTGGATGAGGCGGGCAAAACTTTTGCAACTGGCTTGAAATGGTATCCCAAAGATGGCGATATCTACCTCGGCAAAGCCGTCACCTTGGAAAAGCAGGGCGATTTTAGCGAGGCTATTCGGGCCTTCAACAGCGCTTTGCCATTAATCAAAGACAAAAACAAGTTGTCAATTTGGCAACAACATGTGTCCGAACTGGCAGCAGCCAAATCTTTGAGACCTCAGCAATGACACTTTTTCTTACTTGGTCTTTGGCGCTGCAACTGCTGCGGCCTTCGACTCACTATGAACCTGTTCAACCTTATTAATCTGCGAAGCTGGGCTAATTTTTTTCATGATATCCGCCGTTACGTCAACACCGTTGTCGATCACTTTTTGACCACCAGCATAGACCCCCGCTCCATCAATTACTAAGTCAAGGCCTTTCTCTTGAGCTACTTGATTGACGGCCTGAAAGATTTTTTCTGAGGCCTGTAATGTGGCAGTCTGAACCAACTGAGCAAGGGCCTGTTGTTTTGCATTTATTTCGGCTTGAATATCACTAGTCAGTTTCTTTAGCTCTTCAGTCGTGCGCTTATCTTCTTGAGCTTTCTGCAAGCGCTTATTTGCTTGCTCAACTTCGCGCTTAAGTTGGTTCTCAGCTTGCAGACGAAGAGTCTCAGAGCCAGCAGTTTCAGGACAAGAAATTTTGACTAGATTGAGATTGAAATAACCGACCTTTAGTGTTGCTGCAGTAGCGTTTTTTTGTGCCAACGAAGGCTGACAGAAAAGCAACGAGAGGAAAACAGCGACAGTTCCTAGCTGTAATTTGTTCGTTCTTAATTGTCTATCTAGTTTCATTTGCCCCCAAATCTATGTCAATTATAAGCCAGGTTTAAAGTTTGGCTTCGACTGGATTAGAACCAGAAACCAGGCGGTTATGAGTCGCACGCTCCACCATTAAGCTGAGGAGCCAACCAAAGAGTAAGAACATCGAATTCTGAGTTTAGAACAATTTGACCGATATCGGTCAAATTATTACAGACAATACATTTTATACTGCAAGGAGAAGCCTGCTGAAGACGCTCGAATTCAGTGCAAACAGCGTCAGTGCTGACAGTAATTCCGCCACCATCAGTTGCTGTCGGCGAAGAGGCTCTCACCCTCTTTATCCAGAAGATCCAGGTCTACCAGCGAGAAGTATTTAATTGTCAGTCTACGCGAATGCAGCGTTGACTCTGTGCTGGCAAGAAACTTTTTGCGCACGTCATTGTAGGCATCGAGACCGGCGAAGATAATTCGTACACTGTTGATGATAATTGAGGTTGGCCCCATATCTTTTATTACGGCTTCAAATTTAGTTTCCAGCTGACCGCCTGGCTCTTCGTCTCCTAGTTTTGAATCAATATTTTCTACAATTTTTTTACAACGGCAACAGCGCGCGGCACTTTGGCGCTCGTTAGAGATGTGAGCAGATTGTCTGCGAATAACTTGGATAGCTCAGTTTGTAAGGCAGGGCTAATTTCCGCTCTCTCCTTTCCTTCGACACAGACCATACACTTAAGTACTAGCGTCACTTCTTTATCTTCTGCTTCGAGCTTGACTGGCAGAGGCAGCTCCAGTCGAATTATTGTTTCGTCGGCACTGGGTACTTCCTGCCAGGGCTCAGGCTTGTTTTTTGCGTCTATAGAAACTAGTGAAATTTTCTCCAGCACCAGTCCTAGTGCAGCAAAACTCTCGGCTGTCTGTAAATCTATTTCTTTGTCCAGGCGCGTCAGTGTAGAAATAGTGTCCAGGGCTAGTCTTGAGAGCGTGAGTTTGCCTCTCCATGTCGACAGCGACTCAGCCTGGCAGTTGAGCAACATCACCGCTACTTCGCGACCGCAAGTTCTGGTATTAATTGGTAGATTCGCCAGAGGCTTGATGGCCCGCTTTAAAAGCTGGTCGGCTTCAGTAATTTGCACAGCTTGCGAAAGGGCCTTGGCCACTGCCACAAGGCAAATGTCGTCGGCTTGACTTGAGCTCGTGTTGAGAAAAGTTTTGCAAGCTTTTGCATATTGGTCAATGCTGTCTGGTGGTCTCAATGCAATTTGCCAGGTCAGCGTTTGCTCTCCCCAATATGGCTCACGGGCGGGCGCAATAATTTTGATTTCGGAGATATATTGCTCGAACCGCAGCTCGGCAAGCATTTGCGAGTAAAGTGATTGCTGCAAAATTGAAGTGGCTGGATTCTTGGAACTTATTGCAGTGGGTGTAAAAAAACAGAGAAAAAAACCTTCTTGCTGCAATGCTTCTTTTATGGCGTTTGATATTTTGCTTTGTTCTCTCTTTGCAGTGCTAGGAGCGTGTCCCAAAATTATTCAGGGGGGCAAGAGCTAGCACCTGTTACCTTTTTAGCCTTGTGCTAAATGTTAAGCGCTTGAAGTTTTAAGAGTGGTATCGAATACGATACTAAAGGTTGAGAACCTGCATACATTGTTGGATCATTGAAATCGCAAAAGAACAATGGTTTAACAAGAAGAGGTTCTCATGAAACAGTCTAACATTCGGCGGCAGGACTGCGGTGGTCGGCCGTGAGTAGATTTAAACAACATGATTCATTTCAGCTAAGTTTCCTGCCCTGCAGTGCGGGATTTGGTCTTCCAGACGATCACCCTGCGCGGTTTTTCAGTCAGTTTCTTGAAGATGAAATTGACCTTTCCGAAATCCTTAATTCGTTTAAAGGAGATGCTTCTCCTGGCCGCCCGGCTTATCATCCGTTATTGATGGTCAAACTAATAATGTACGGCTACGCACAGGGAATTACTTCCAGTCGGGAGTTGGCGAAAGCCTGTATTGAGAGACTCGACTTTCGCTTCATCACCGGCAGCCAGATGCCTGATCATCGCAGTATTGCAAGATTTCGAAAGACCCATCTCGAAGCATTCGCTGGACTATTTAAACAATCAGTTGACTTAGCGGCTGCCGAAGAATTGATCGAGATGAACGAGGTTGCGGTGGATGGCAGCAAGATTCTGGCAAATGCCTCAAAGCGAAAGGCGATGAGCTATTCAAGGATGCTCGATACATCAAAGCAGTTGAGAGCCGAAATCTACAAATTAAAACAAGAAGCGCACATTGCCAATGATCGCAAGCAAGCGGAAATGAAAAAGGATTTGCAGTTTAAGCGCAAGAAGCTTCAAACAATATGCACAGGAAAAAAGAAATTAGAAGAGAAGGCAAAATCGAGAGGCAACCGTAGACCGGAGGACAAGGCTCAGATTAATTTCACGGATTCAGAATCAGCAATTATGCGTGTGGGAAGCGGTTTTGAACAGTGCTACAACGCGCAAATTGTTGTCGACAAAAAGGCGCAAATTGTCGTGGCGGCGAAGGTCACACAAGACTGCAATGACAAACTACAAATCGAACCAATGCTTGTTGAAATGGTTGTTGCAGTGGGATTAATTCCAAAGCGTGTACTGGCCGACAGCGGCTATTTTAGTGAAGCCAACATTGCCAGATTGCTCCTGAAATTTCCCAAGCTGGAGTTTTTTATTCCACCCAATAGGCAATCTGCAAGCAAGGAACTAAAGAGCCAAGGCCGCATCCCGGCAGAAATATCGGTGATAGATCGAATGCGTAGAAAGCTATCAACAAAAAAAGGCAAGGCCATTTACAAATTCCGAAAAGCAATTGTCGAGCCAGTCTTCGGTCAAATCAAATCAGCCAATCTAAAGTTCGCCAGATTTAGCTTTCGGGGATTCAAGGCAGTAAGCGCAGAATGGAAATTGGTTTGTGCAATTCACAACTTGTGGAAAATTCAGAGAGCACGTGCAAAAAAAGGCTCAGCTTCAATTTTCTTACAAGCAGCCTAACAAGAATGCAAATCGAACATGTTTTGAGCGCCAGTGCAAACCCAGGTGCGGCAGAGCTACGCTCGGATTTGTACTTTCCTTGCCATTAAAACGTACAACCAGAGCGGATTAGCGGCAAATTTGGATGCTCGGGCTGTCAAGCTCCAAATCTTGAATTATGGTGAATTTCCATTTGTTATTCTCTGCGGAATTACTTTTCCAAAGGTTGACCTTGAACAGAACAGAAAACTAGCCTACGTCGGAATGACGCGAGCTACTGAGCGACTAGCAGTAGTTAGTCGCAAAGACCATGCGTTGGCGCAGGATTTAGAAAGGTCTTCTAATCTTATGCCGAGCCAGTTATTTCATAGACAAAATCGGGTATGTATCAATATCATTTTAAGAATAGGAGCAGCAACTAATTCGAGCGCTAATGCACGCATTCATTTTGTTTCTCTACCAAGCCTCCGATAAAATGTCAGCGACAGATCGGTTGACATTACTGTATTCTGGACCTAATCACAAAGCGAATCGTAGCGCTACGATTTTAGCAGGCTGATTCAGCAGAGGTGCGGTTGGACGCAATGAACGGAAGACCGGTCTCAGCAGAGTAATGGTCTTGACGCAGATGACGTGACCGCATCGCTGCACAATTCTTTTTTGATTTAAACAGTCGTTGGATGCAGTTTGCGCGTTCCTTTAAAACATATTGCCTTCTCTTTTAGGATGATGCGAAGCTATCTCGTGGCAGAAAAAAACTCTATTAAGCAATCCATTGCAATGTGCTAAAGTAAAAACAGCGCCAATTTGAGTTTCTCAGCTTGCAGGCGCTTTATAAATTTAGCTAAAGCGGGGTATTGAAATTGACTAGTAACCTATTTAAAAAGAGCCAGTCTAATCCGTGTCTTGAGTGGCACAGTTGGCTTGATTATGAGCACCTGGCCGGTTTGGACTCACATTTATCACGTGTTTATCACACCCTGGCCACTCAAGTGGAGTTTGGCTTAATCGCGGCGGAGAGTAGCATGGCATCCGAGCTTCTCGCCAGGCTGAAAGAAGCAGGCTTTAAAAGCATTTTGCTAAAATTGCATACAGTGGATGGTGAATTGTGCAAGCTGGCATTCTTCATCCCAAAACTGTCTGATGTAGACAATGCCCAGATGGTGCTACATTCAATAATGTTTAGAGTGCGATGGGGCACCATATGCAATGCCTGAAAAAGGCAAAATCGTAGTTTTTAGAGTAGCAGCTGCTGAAAATAACAAGTTTGGATTAGATAAGATTCGCCCAACGCATCTACCCCGCATTCTGACGGCAATGCTTCAAACTGAAATCAAAAAAGTTGAAACTGGCGTTTTCGATGCTAGCCCTCTGATTACACGTCAGGTGTATTCACAAGATGGATTAATCACTGATGTGCCATTTCATCTACTTGGAACAGCGTGGTCAAGATTGAAGTATACTGGCCTGCTTCGCCCAAGAGATAGAAGTTAAGTTGTCAGACGAAACGAGCAAATCGCCAGAAATTCCAGACCTCAAAGAGAAAATGGACCCAGTCAAGATTTTCGCTGAGAATGCCATTCAAAACCAGTTGATTGGCAAGGTCATTGATGGCCGCTTTGCCGTTCAATCGTTGCTCGGAACGGGCGCTACAAGCTCCGTTTACAAAGCCCTTGATAGCGAGAAGCAGAGAACTGTTGCTATCAAGGTTTTGCATGAGCACCTTGCTGTCAATGAGAGTTTATTGAGTCGGTTTCAGAGAGAGGCAAAATCTGCCAAGATTTTAAGTCATCCCAATATCGCGGCTGTCTACGATTACGCAGTCTCAACTGATGGCACTCCATATTTGATTATGGAATTCGCTGATGGAGAGACATTATCAGATGTGCTCAATCGGGTCGGCTATTTACCAGCTGATCGTGCAATTGGCATCTTTTTCCAAATCTGTGCCGCTCTCTCGGCTGCTCATGAAAGAAGTGTGATTCACCGAGATCTAAAACCATCAAATGTTATTTTGTCTACGCTGGCGGACGGCAGTGATTTCGTCAAGGTGCTTGATTTTGGCTGCGCCCAGATGATGCCAATGCTTGGCGATACAGTTCTTCGACTGACACAGACAGGAGAGCTGCTCGGCAGCTTGCTATACATGAGCCCTGAGCAGTGTTTAGAAGAAGACGCAGATGAGCGATCAGATGTCTATTCACTTGGCTGTGTGATGTACGAAGTGCTGACCGGTAAACCAGCTCTCGCTGCCAAAACTGCTTTTGAAACCATGAACAAGCACATGAGCACCATGCCTAATTCATTTGCCATCGCCCGGCCAGATTTGAGTTTTCCCAGAGGCTTAGAGAAGATTATTTTCCGCTGCATCGCTAAGGCACCAGACGCGCGATATCAGACAATTGCTTCTCTTATGTCTGAACTCGAAGCTATCTCTTTGACTTCGATTGAACCGGTAAGTTCTGTGAGCCTTCGGCAGGCCGACTCTGCCATCCGCCCTTTAAGTAAGCAGGATTTGTCACCTGCTGAGCTCAACGCAAAGGCTACCGTCACATTCATTCTGGTTTTCGCCATCGGTGCGCTCATAACTCAGCGCTTTGTGCATCAAGCATTCAAGGACGGTTTATTCGGTTTGTCCGGGTATGAAGTCGAGGCTTGGTCTGTATTATTGTTTCTGGTCTTCGTTGGTCTTGGAGCCAGTATTTTAAGTTTGCGAATAGAGAAAATTGAAAAAACTCGTGCGATCGATAAGAGCAAGGGTGATTTGTAGTTTCAATAAACGTTCATTGAAAATCCACCAGCGAGAATTACTTCCGATCCCAAACTACTCGCCATGCCTCAAACTCTGAAGGCCGCACTTGGTAGCGAGCAAAATTTCCTTCATGCAAAGCAAGAATCTCGTCTTCGGAGACACGTTGAAACTGATCACGCTCGTCTTCTGCTAAATTTTTTGCCGTCCATGTTTCCAGGTATTTGAAAGCTGCGGCACGATCGAATTGTTCTCTGACCATAGTACCGATGACCTGGCGAAGACCGTCTCGATGCTTGAGACGAAACGGATCTGGTTCGCCCAGTGAATGCAGAACTGCAGCGTATCGTTCAGCTGAGCGCTTATATGCCCACAGATAGAGGTCCCGAAGTAATTCTATTTTGTTCAGTTCGTAGACACCCAGCACTGCTTGCGTGTATACGGACCTTGGCACATCAGAGAATGTAAGCGGAACTAGATTCGACTTAATCATGGGAATGCTGGCTGCAAGCCGAGAAACGCGTTTGTTCACGTCATCGAAGGATTGAAGGTAAGGCAGATGAACCAGTACAAAGAATGATTGCTCGAAAGGATCTTTAATGGCCGCTGCTGTATTCAAGATTTGGTCGAAGCATTCCTCAATGATCTGTGGTACTGAAAGCGGTTGAAAGGCCGATTGCGTAATGCCGACTTCAATAGAACGAAGGCGCCCAGCAGCTTGCGGATCCGGCAAAAGATTGTTTGCCAGAAGAGCGTGCAAGTTGCGTATGGTAGTCCGGTTGAATCCGATTTCGTCGGCATTATCAACAAGGAATTCGATGGCATCCTTGTGATTCAAGATCATCTGAGCTTCGACACGATCTTTGCCCTGTGCCTCTTTGCCAAAGGCGATTAGCCGCCTTGTGTCTAGAAGACTATAAGTGTTGCCTTCTAGACGACTTGAATTCCAGGATAGATCAATGAGCAATCGATCCAGTATCTTTCTCGCGTATGTACCTGCGGGCTGTGCTCCCATTGGCACAGCGCCTGTTTCATGCAGTCGGGCGCGCTCCTCTTCCGAAAGATATGCACTTTTGTTTGGTCGGTAAGAATCCAGAAAGGCCCTGTTGTAGCCAACTATTTTGCGGGCCGTCAGCGGTTGTAAAACATACTTTTGAATCTCCCGGGCGGCCTTAGACAGAGGCAATGTTTCTGCTTCTGTTGCTTCAGGTGCTGACGCTGGGAAATATTTCATCCCACGGCGTTGGCCTGCTGTTGCCGCTCGTCCTTGCTCGACAAGATAGTGCAAGTGATGCTGCAGTGTGCGGCGGGGAGCATTGTCGCCCAAGGCATCGCTAATAAACTGAAGGCTGACCCCGTCAGGGTTTGCGTCCAGTACTTTCTCAATGCGTTTTAGCTCTACTTCTGGTATTGGCTTGGCCATAACTCAGCTCTCCTACTAAAGCTTGACTGTGTACGCAATCATTTAGTGCTCTGAGCAATGGCGAGATAAGCCATTTTGCGCAATCATAAGTCTCTTTGGGCAATTATATACCACTTTGCGCAATTAATAATCACTTTAGGCAATTAAATGCATCTTTGCGCAATTATAAGGTACTTTAGGCAATTAAAAGTCAATTTGCGCAATTATAATCGCCTAGCTCCAGCGCAGCTTTATCGGCTTTTGCAATTTCTGTGCTTAAAACTATGCCACTGCAAGTGGTGTCACTTATTTACACACATCACAAGCCGTTCAGGCGTTGTTCGGAACTGGTGCTACAAGCTCCGTGTACAAAGCCATGGATAGCGAAAAGCAGAGAACTCTTGCGATAAAGTTTAGCCCGAGCCTGCGCCAAATTCCAAAATTTAACACGCAAAGTCACACCGCCACACTATATATAGCAACTGAACCTTGCTCAACGAACGCAACAAAGTACTGGTTAAACCGGCCAGAGTAAGGTATCTTGAACTCAGATGCGCTCGGGGTGGTTATGTCAACGACAGCCAAGAAGAAAAATCAGGTAAATGTTCTAACCACAGACCAGGCGCGAGATCTTTTCGATCAGACAGTCAAGGCAAGCCTTGGCATTGACTCTGCTCAGTTCATCACTAATTTTCAAAATGGTGATTACGAAGACCGCGACGACTGTGACATTATGAGCCTACTCATGCTTTTACCGTTTACGGGTTACAGCGCCAAATATGCCAAACAAAGTTTCACAAGCAAATAGAACTTTTTCGAAAAACATCCAAAAAGCTCTCAGCACGCTAACTAAATCGCAATGGCAATGCTTCGATCATCCAAGCAAAGGTGAGACGACTAGACTCAACGCTTTGGTGCCAACACTCGCCCTGGCAAGCAACGGCGCAAAACTCTATCAGCTCTCCGCTTTCATTCTCACTTCTGTGGTGAGCGATGAACACTCGGGAAAACGGACTAAAACGAGAGAATATCTTTACCAGATAGCCTCTCTAACTCCAGATAGAAAGGGCGTTCCCGACGGAAAGGCGCTCTATGAATTTCACTAGCATCCTGAAAAAATTGACAGTCAACTCTTGAACCGATGAAGCCCAAGGCTACCGACAAGCCACCTTTTCCACACCCGCATATTCACGTCCATGCTCACGATGCGCGTTTTATTGATTTGAACAAACGTCATGTTCCTAGTGGTCGTGTTGCCTTCGAAGACGTTTTGAAAAAAAAAGAATAATTGGCTTGGCCGGCGATCGAATCAGTCTAAAGGCCCACAATGGAATCTTCGTCAATGACCAGCGCCTGCCTATCAATCCCGCAACCATCGACGGTCCCGATCTCTCCACATTTGGCGATATTCGCGGTCGTAACCACTCTAATGAGTTTTACCAGCCCTATGAGAATAGCGAATTAAAGCAAAAAGCAATCGTGGTGCCAAAAGGCGAGCTATTTGTTTTGAGTGATGACTTGCACGGCGATGACAGTAGAACTTTCGGTACTCTAGAACAAGATAGAGTAATTGGTCGCGCTCACTTTCAATTAGTGAGGCGGTTTGGGCCGATTAGGAACCTGCCTGAAAATTAGATTCCAGGTCTAGAACTGCCACTGTTCCGCCACAATGGCATCGTTAAATGGAATTGTGCATATTTTCTTTTCGGCGGAGAGCAAAAATGAGTGATATCGAACCAGAAAGGCAACGGGCAGCAGACAAAAATATCGCCACCGTAATTGCCTTAGACTCTAACTTTGACTCTATATCGGCAAAATTAAACCTGAAGGATCAGTACAAATTTAGTAAATCTGAAATAGAAGAACAGCAAAACAACCCGCAGCTCAATGCTCAAGAAAAAGCAACAGCTAAATTTTTGACTGATAATTTCGAAGCCGTGGCGCGCCAATATGAAACCAGAAGAAATGACAATCAGCTTAACAGTGTCGACATTTTGGTGCTGAAGACCAACGTAGAAAACGATCCGCACGGCAAGGGCAAACCAGAAGATACATTACTACCTGAACTGGCAATTTATTCAGAAAAAATTGGTGTTCAAAGCTCGCATGATGTAAATAATGCGCAAGTAAAAGCGAAACATATTTCGCAATGGATACTCAATAATTTTGAAACCCTGGATAGAAACCAAGACGGCGTTATCGCTTCTAACGAGATGAGTCGTGCCGTGGCGATGAAATCACCCGTACCCGAGGCAAAAGCGTTATATGACAGCTTTAGCGCAGTGTCGTCGCTGGTGCATCAAGATGTTCACGGCGGTCTTACTAGACTGGACGCCAGAGCACTCAACAAAGCTTTCGATGCGAGTGAGCCGTTTGATTCATTCAATTTCGACTTCGATGCAGCTAAGCATGCAGAGAGAAAAGCGCTGGCAAAAACTCTTGCTATGGGCCTGACACCAGGCCTGGTGCCAATAGCATTCGGCGGAATGGCGGGAATCTTGCCCGGAGCCGCCGTGGCTGCGTTTTCAGAACTCGTGATCGCACCTGAGGCAATTCGCGATTACAATCAGTCGATCAAAGCATACTACGGCGACGGACCTGAGCGCCGATATGAAATGCAACGTCGTAGCCTGATCGAAAGCCGGCTCTTTAAGTAGAGCGCATTTACTAAGCAGCAACTGTAGGTCACTAACTGGAGATTTCCAATGAGCGTACACGAACCTATAAACGATGCCGAATCTAAAAAGGCGACACAGTCGGTCACAGGAGCATATGCTCTCTCTCTGCATCTTCAAGAAATGTACGAGACTATCAATGTCGACAAAACAAATCCATTAACTGCTGCAGAACTAAAAGCTGCCAGCGGAGAGGCTTCGCTTACAGCCAATCAAAAAGCAAGCGCTAAATTTTTACTCGACCATTTTGATACCATTGCTTCTTTGTCAGACCCAGAAGCTACAGATCAAACCATTGACCCAGATGATCTCAAAGAAGTGCGGCTCAAAGCGGTAAAAGACGAAAGCGAAAAAAGGTATGACAAAGACCGCACCTATACTGCCGTAAACGATGCAGTTTTGCCAGACCTTGCCCTATTTGCAGACAAGCTCGGTGTAAGAAACACAGCAGAAATAAGTGATCTAAATAAAAAAGCAAAAAATCTCTCTGACTTTTTACTAAAGAATTTCGACCGCCTGGATACCAACAAAGACGGACAGATTAGGGGTGGCGAAATGGAGCGCTTGTGGTTTGACAAGCCCCGTGCTCCTGAACAGCAAAACCTTTGGGAGACTCGGGCACTGGGCGCCCACTAATACAAGGCCCACCCGGCTGGTTACTGGTTGGTGGAACGGCGGCCCTATTCGAAGCGCCTTTAGCATACAGAGCAATTCGTGAATACTATGGAGCCAAGAAACTCGCATACGGTGAAGGCCCAGAGAGAAGCTATGAAGAAAGTCGCCGTCGGGTGCTTGAAGATGGAGTATTTTTGAAATAAAATCAGGGTCAGTCGGCGTGCCCTCAGTGTAAAACGTATCTGGTAAGGTAATGATATAATCTGCCAATCGCGTTGCAAGCCGGTGTTCATGGCAGATTCTCAGTGCCCTAAATGTCATAAGCCCGCTCTGGCTGAACATGCCGGTTCAATCACGTCATATTTTTTTCAAGGCAATTACTGCCAGTGCAATAGCAAAGCATCAAAATCAGATTCTGCTGCTTCAAAAAAGGCATCTGCTAAGAGTAATGTAAAAGTCTGCTTGAACTGCGGCAAGGCTAAACCAGAAAATCGTCGCGCCGGATCGTTTTCTGCCTTTCTATTTAAAGAATTGCGTTGTTCTTGCAGTGGCGCAACTCCGGCGAAAAGCCGTGATGTTCGGGGCATGAAGAGCACAAGTAGGCAAACCGCTGAGCGCAAAAGTTTCACAAAAAAACTTCAGCTAACAGCTTTTAAAAATAGTTCTGCCCGAACTGGTGACTTGTTAACTCCCGGCACCACGATTGGTGGCGTCTTCCAAATTTTGTCTGTAATCGGCCAGGGTGGTATGGGTGCAGTTTATCTCGCCAATCATCTCGGCTTACAGCGCCAGTTTGCTTTAAAAATGCTATTGCCAGAATTAGTAAACGAACAAACCTGGCAGCGATTCAAATTTGAAGCACGAACAATTGCGGCGCTCAATCACCCCAGCATCGTAAAAGTCTACGATCTTGGCGTGCACGAAAATACCTCGCCCTATTACTCTATGGACTATGTCAAAGGCGAAACTCTAGAAACCCTTTTGCTTGACGGTGCTCTGCCACTACCGCGGGTGCTAAATCTTTTCATCGAGATACTTGACGGCCTGGCCTATGCACACCGCAATGGTGTTATCCATCGCGATCTTAAGCCGGCAAATATCATTATCACTTCACACGACGGCAGTAGCGTCAAAATTCTCGATTTTGGCATTGCTAAATTGCTCGATTCTCCAGTGCACAATCAAAACTTAACCATGGCCGGCGAAATCTTTGGCAGCCCGTTTTACATGAGCCCCGAGCAAGCATCAGGAAAAAGTGTCGATGCTAGAACCGATATTTACTCGATTGGTTGCGCGCTTTTTGAAGCGTTAACCACCTTCGTTCCATTCGATGGGGCAAATTCAATTGAAATAATCACGAGTCACCAAAATGATGACGCTCCCTACATGAAAGACGTAGCACCATCGCTCAGCCTCCCTGACTCAATTGAATATGTGGCGGCTAAATGTCTTGCCAAACTGCCAGATGACCGCTATCAATCAGCAAAAGAATTGTCCTTAGATCTTTTGCGCATACAAGAAGGAAAGAATCTCACGAGGTTTCCTCATCTAGCAAAGCAGCACCGGAATTTTACGGGCGAGGCACTGCCTGAGCATAGCAATGAAACGATTTACGATGAAACAGAGAAAGGCAATTCACCATTCTGGTATTTGGCCGCCGGTGTTGGTTTCCTGCTGCTAGCTTTAGTTGCATTTGTAATTGCGAGCAACGCACCGGCCGCTCTAGTTTGGACCGCCCGCCAAATGGAACTAGTGCATCCGGCCGCTCCGTCAGTGAGCCATGTTTTTCTAACTTCTCTCAAGCCCTCGATAAAAGCTGATACTTCTCCAGCTGATACTTCTCCAGCGGTAGCACATTTCCTTAAAACACGCACAGGGCCTTATTTGCGTGTTATCAACGTGTCCGGGGAAAAATTGAAATATTTTGAGTTTGCGAAAAACTTCAGTATTGGCACCCTAACCTTTATGAAAGGAGGAAGGCTTCTGTCGAAAATTGCCCAAGGTCGAATAGATTTGACCGGATGTTCATCTATCTCACTTTACGCCGACGAGACAGTCGCTAAGTATCCAGACCTGCTTAAACCGTTTGGGCCAACGGATCTTGAGCTGCTAGAAATTGGAAGTTATGATGCCCCGAACCAGGCCCTGGTTAGGAATATGGCGCGATTGACAGGGCTGAAGTCACTAGCTCTCAAAGGAGAAGGTTTTGACCATACAGCTCTACTTGATTCGAGTCAATTTCCGAGCCTGAAATCTTTGTCACTTAGTCAGGTAGAAGTATTCAGGTTGCAACGCAACAGCTTGATTCCTCGCTTGTCGTTTGTGTCAATTTCCAGAACAGGCCCAGCGTCAACTACTTTACTCTGCAAGTCACTGCAGCACTCAAAACATTTAAAAGAACTGAGTATAAGTGGTTGCGAACTCTCCAGCGCCAATATGAAAATCGTTGCTCAAATACCTTCACTTACGACACTAACCCTTGCAGGACGGTCTGCGACGAGTTCTGCACTCTCTCCACTCGTTAAATCAGAAAATTTGAATAGTCTTCTTTTTTCAAACATCCCTGAAGACTTCAGTGACATCAAAGCAGATTCGAAACAGTTTTTTGCTGTGCTAAAAAAATTGAAGAAAATCAAATCACTTATCATACCTTATGACCTTCTGAGCGCACCAGAGATAAAGGAGCTTCAACATCAATTGCCAGATACAAAAATCATTGAGCATGGCTAGATAAAATATTTGATTTGTTGTCCTCTGCAAAAAAACTCAAGAAGTGTTGGCACAGCCAGAGTATCCTTCGACGCATTAAACTAGAAATCCCACGCATAATAAACTAGAAATAGTCCGACACATTAAACTAGAAATACTGCAATGCCATGGTTCGGATCATTCTGGCGTTTTTGCGCAGATTACTTGAGAGACCGATTCGGAAATTAATGGTGCCTTTCGCCAGAGCACTCGCTGTGGCAAGCGCAACGATAACCTGCGGGTCTAACCGCGAAGGCAGCTCGAATTCAGGGGCGAGCGCTGAGTGCCGGAATCTTTTTGGCTTTGGCCCGAGACTTAGTTTTCTTTTCAGGGAAGCAATCGGGTAGTGCCTGCGGATCATATTCAAGCACCCAATCCGGCAGGCTTTTCCGTTTGACGTTTGGATCTTGCAAAGCCTGAAGAAGGCACGTGAAACCGTAGGGGCCACCACAGTCTTCCGGCGGACACGCTCCTTTACCGGCAATGAACAGATCTGTAGCTTCGTAAGCAGCTTCATCCAATAATTTTTCAATCGTGATTGAATGCTCCCAGCTGTCACCAAAATCATACTCATACTCAAATTTGGTGCCAACAGCGAAATTAAAGTCTGCAATTTTATAGTCATATTCGTCGTTAGCGTCGGGCATCTGGTCGGTATCACCAAATGAATTACCCCTGATTCTAAACTCGTGCAGGTGCGAATCAGTCCAACCCATGGCGTCCTGAATACAGCCATGAAGGCTTGCTAGAGAAATATGAGATGGCACAGCTATTCGCCGCCATGTCGCAGGTTTAACTCGCTTGAGTGTAATTTTTAATTGATAAGCATGGGGAGGATCTACTAAGTGGCCCGTCTTAGCTGCCAAATCGGATTTTTTTTGTTCGCCGAACAACGATACTACATTTGATACCAGTGGCTCTGCTCCGGAGCCTTGCAACATCGCCGATATATTGGCTTCAGCCATCATCATGGCCTTCATCAGGCCCAGGCCCATCTCGTCAGCGGACCCTCCACAGGCGAGTTCGGAGAGTGAGAGTGCTTCTGCCTCCTGGCTGCGGCCGACGCTATGCAAAAGAGCTGTCAGCTCAAAGGCGGTTTGCATACGGGCGGGATGGCCGGCATCAAAGCCAGCCTTTGCAGCTTTCAAGGCACTCTGCATCAGCTCAATGGCAGCACTCACGTTCCCTAATTTGGCTTTACAATCAGCAGCACTGGCATAGACTTCATACACGTTTGAATGTACAGCACGATCAAGTATTGCTGATTGCTCTATTGTGGAGGCACGAAGTAAAGCTACGGCAGAATCCAGCAAGGGCTCGCCTTTTTTTAGCTTGCCTCTGTTGCAACTCACCATTCCTTCATTACTGAGCGCCAGCGCGTACTGCGCACTGGTATCGCCGTAAAGACTTTTCGCCACTTGCTGAGTGGCGCGGAAAGTCTCTATTGCTTTCTTTTCGTTATCTATATCATCGTATGCCATGGCCAAATAATTTAGAGCCAAGAACTCTTCTTCGTCGCCTTTTTTCGCTTCTTTCAAAGCTGCTGTGTAAGTCTTGATGGCTAAAGCGTATTCACCGTCTTCAAGGTAATCTTCGGCTTGGAAAAATAGCTGTTTTAGTTTGTCTCTCATATTTTTCCATTGGTTATTTGCGCAGTTGCCAATGCACTGCTGAATATTTGATGCATATAGCGCGCCACTGTAGCTTTCGTAGAAAAATTTTTTCAGCACTGGCAGAAATAAACAAGGTGGACTTTTATAAGGAGCCCAGCCTGTGGAAAAAATTGATTTTCTTTTACTAAAAAATCCCCAGGCCATATCGAGTTTATATATCCGGCCGGTCACTACCTTTTTGTTGTGCAAAATTATCCTTGCACAACAAATGTTCTTCTGACATACTGCGTCCACATCACGAGGGGGCATTTATGCCATTTGTCCGAAGCCACGGTAATCAGGTTTTAATAGTTCATGGGGAAAGAGACAAGGTCACCGGCAAGGTGAACCAGCGCAAGCTCTTCACCCTTTATTCAAAGGTGGAAGCTGCGGCAGCAATTGGTGAAAACAATCAAGAAGATTCCAGATATTTCCGTCAATTGCTTGAGGACGCCAATCCCGAAATTAAATTTGACTGGACGAATTTAAAAAACGACATTCGTAAAAAAATGCCCGAACTTCCTGATCTATATCCTCTTCGTCAGGCTAGAAGTGAAGACGGTTTTCGCAAGGCACTAGACGAATTCGTCAAACAACTGCTCATCACTGACCCCCAGCATTCGGCCGCCGGACAAGCAACGCTCCAGGCTTACGCAGACGATCTCGCAGCACTGACATTGTTTATCAACACCAGGCTTGACCAGCGCTATTGGCATGCCCACAAAGATGAAGATGGTGAAGATGCACTGCTCGATCGGGGTGATCCATTTTGCTGGCGCTACGAAGTTCAAAGCAGCGAGGTACCTGGCGACATCGAAGAAATTGCTGCTTCCCTTTTTGAGGCTGGAGAAGACGAAGAAGCGAGAAAATTATTCAATGTATTGACCAGATGTTTTCCGACATATGCAGATGGATACAACTGGTTAGGGTTGATTGATTTAAGAGAAAATAAGCCGAAAGAAGCCCTAGAACAATTCAGGAAGACAATTAAATATGGCCGATCCTTGTTTCCCAAGCGTATAGCCAAATCAAGCTACTGGAGCGATCACAGCACCAGACCTTACATGCGTGGAATGCAAAATCTTGGCCTGGCACTGATTCAGGCCGGACGGTTCAAAGAGTCTCTGGATATTTGCCAACAATTGGAAAATGATTGCGGAGCAGTCGGACAATTGACGGCACAATCGCTGCGAGCCGCTGCTTATCTAAATCTTCATTACTGGGATCTCAGCCTTAAGGCAGCGCTGGCGCAAATTGAACTGGCACCGAGTGCAGGTTTTATCGCAGGGTATGCAGTGTATGAGTTGAACAGAGAGAAAGAAGCAGTTGAACTATTCCTGCATGCGGCCTTAAACTATCCGCATACAGCCTGCATTTTACTGGAGCGGAAAGAACCGAAGTCGCTATGTAATTCTGAAGTTGAGGATCACAATTTAGGTATAGAAATGTGCCGCATGTTACCGCGATTTTTTCAAATGCAATCGAAACAATCACGAAAATTCTTTAAGAAGCTAGGCGAAAACTTAACCGTGCGAGCACTTATTGATGAAGCAGTCGAGTGTACCAGGAGCCATTCACATCTCAGAGCGGTCGACGCGCACAGTAATAATTTTAAGCGTTGGCATGAATTGCAAAGTCGTGAATTTGCGGCGAAGAAAACCGCAGAAATTTTCAAAGACTCATTCTTTAAAGCTTGAGTTCCGCAAATCGCTAAACAATGGCATGATCAAAAAAATGGGAAATTGAAACTAGATTCACCCGTATCTGGCTAGGAGCGTGTCCCAAAATTATTCAGGGGGCCAAGAGCTAGCACCTGTTACCTTTTTAGCCTTGTGCTAAATGTTAAGCGCTTGAAGTTTTAAGAGTGGTATCGAATACGATA
>Ga0209490_10000604_pt1 | contig 36124 bp, 33 predicted proteins | sample MAT06_FD_187209 | JGI IMG/M metagenome (GOLD analysis project Ga0209490, IMG submission 187209) | Freshwater microbial communities from Lake Fryxell liftoff mats and glacier meltwater in Antarctica - MAT-06 (SPAdes) (version 2) | ecosystem: Environmental > Aquatic > Freshwater > Ice > Liftoff...
AGACGTCGCTCCGCGAGGACGGCACGGCGGAGGGTCCATCGGAGATCGGAACGCGACCGTGGGGCCTGCGCCGGGCCCGCCCGGCCGGTCCGGGCCGCCCGGTCCCGGTCTGGTCCTACGACGACGCCCAGCAGCTTGCCGTCGACGCGGCCGGGTGCCCGCTCGTCGTCACCGCGGACGGTGACCCGTCGGCCGACACGACATCGAGGACCGATGGCGAGGACGGGCCCAGCTCCGAGGACTGGGACAACGACTGACCGGCAGGGGGACGACGCCGTGACGGTGCTGATCCTGGCCGGGGAGCGCGACCCCACGGCTGACCGGATGGTCCGGGAGCTGGCGCGGCGCGGCACGGCGGTGCTGCGGTGCGACACCGCATGGTTCCCCGACTCGGTCGATCTCGACGCCCGGTTCCGCGGCGGGTGCTGGGAGGGCCGGCTGCGGGTCCGTGACCGCGTGGTCGACCTCGCCGCGCTGCACGCGGTCTGGTACCGCTCGCCGGGCGCGTTCGCGTTCCCGGCCGGGCTTGACGCGACTGAACGGCACTGGGCTATGACCGAGGCCCGTCTCGGCCTGGGTGGGGTCCTCAGCGCGCTCCCGCTGCGATGGGTCAACCACCCCGCCCGCCAGGCCGACGCGACCAAACCCCTACAACTCACCGTGGCCGCACGCTACGGGCTGGCCGTAGCCGACACCCTGATCACCAACACCGCCGCCGCGGTGCGGGAGTTCGCGTCTGGGCAGCAGACCGTGGCGAAGGCGCTCGGCGCGCCGTCGGTAGTGGAGACCGCGGGCCGAATGACCGCGTTCACCCACCGGCTCGACGCCGCCGATCTCGCAGACCTGCGCGGGGTGGAGATCACGCTGCACCAGTTCCAGCACTGGGTGCCCAAGGCGTACGAAGCGCGGGTGATCGTGGTCGGCAACGACGACGGGGCGCGGCTGTTCACCGCAGGTATCCACGCCGGGACCGCCGAGACGCACGTCGACTGGCGCACCAGCTACAGCGATCTCGCCTACAGCCGGCCCGCCCTACCCGATCACGTCGCGTCCGGGCTCGTGCGCTTCTGCGGCGCGTTCGGGCTCGCCTACACCGCGTTCGACTTCGTCATCACCTCGGACGGGGAGTGGGTGTTCCTCGAAGGCAACGCCGGCGGTCAGTTCGGATGGATCGAGGACGCTATCGGCGCCCCGATCACCGCCGCGCTCGCCGACCTGCTCACCCAGCCCGCCCCCGAGACCATTCCCGCCGCCGCCGCCCTACCGTTCGAGCAGCGGTGTCCCAACGGTCACCATCGAGGGTGGGCCGGGCCGAGACCGCGAGAGAGGACGTCGCGATGACCCAGACCGACGAGGTAGCCACCAGCTGGCAGCCACGCGCCGATGCGCTGGCCGCCGCCGTGGCCGCCGCGCTGCCCAGTGTGGACCTCGCGTGGCTCGCCGCGGTGGCCGCGGTGCCCCGTCACGTGCTGGTGCCACGATTCCACGAACAACGCCGCGGCGCCTGGATAAGCGTCGACCGCGACGATCCCGGGTGGCTCGATGCCGTCTACCGTGACGCGCCGCTGGTCACCGCCCTGATGCCTGGCCCCAACGGTCGTCAGGAGGTGGTGTCGTCCTCGACGAAACCCGCGTTGATGGTGCGGATGCTCGACGCGCTGGCCATCACTGAGGAACACCGGGTGCTGGAGATCGGGACTGGGACCGGCTTGAACGCTGGGTGGTTGTGCCACCGTCTCGGGTCGCACGCGGTCAGCTCGGTCGACATCGGTGCCGAGCTCGTCGACCTCGCCCGCGCCCGGCTCGCCACGCTCGGCTACCGGCCCGACCTCGCCGCGCTCGACGGGCGCCGCGGTCGGCCCGGTCACGGCCGGTTCGACCGCATCATCGCCACCTGCTCGGTACCGGAGGTCCCCCGGGACTGGCACCAGCAGCTCGCCGACGACGGCCGATTACTGGTCGACTACAAGATCGGGCTCCACGCCGGCAGCCTGGTGCTGCTCCACCGCCGAGGCGATCGGCTCGAAGGCCGCTTCCTGCCGAAGTGGGCCGGGTTCATGCCCGTCCGCGACGCCGACACCGCCCCCGCCCGCAGCTCCCACCCGCCCGGCCCGGCCCGGCGGGAATCCCACACCCGCGTCGACCCCGATCCCTGGGCCGCGCTCGTGCCGTGGTTCCTCGCCCAGCTTGCAGACCCGCCGATCACCGGGTTCGGCAGATGCGGGCCCGACCTCGAGATCACCCGCATCAGCGCCGCCGACGGCTCGTGGGCCGAGATCGACCCCGCCGACTCCAACGGCGACCGACCCGTCCGCGAAGGCGGACCACGCCGTGTGTGGGCCGCATTCGAGGTCGCACATCAGCAGTGGGTGGCCTGGGGTCGGCCCGGTTGGGAGCGGCTCGGCCTGACCGTCACCGCCGCCGGTGAGCACCTGCTGTGGCTCGACACCCCTACTGCTGCGATCGGTCCGGGCGCAACGACCGCGGCCGTCGTCCCGGGCGCCCGGTCGGCACGAGCGGAACGGGCGAGCAGGCCGGGCAGGACTGGACCGATCTCGCCCGCAACGCCGCCGGGATCGGCCTGACCTACAAGGCCGCGCGCCGGCGACAGACCGACGGACTCCGGGCGGATCGGTCGTGGCGGGTCGGGCGCGACGGCGAGGCCGCCGGCGCTGACGTGCTCACCGCGCTGACCGTCGCCCACTGGTGGGACCGGTGGCGCGGACGACCGCCGCAGTGGTGGGTGCTGCACTCCCGTCGTCCTGCGGTTCCCCGACCACGGCGGGAACCGGCTCACCGACCCGCCCACCGTCTACGTCGAGGGTTACTCCGGCGCGCTCTACCTCGATCAGGAGCACGAAGTCGCGCGCTACGACCAGGCGTTCGACCGTATAGTCACGGCTGCCGGGGACCCGAACGGCGACAAGAGCAGAGAGATTCTCTGGCGAGCAGCGCAGGAGGCACTTGCATGAACGACGCTGATCTGACCGGCGCCCAGTGGCGGAAGAGCACCCGCAGCAACAACCAGGGGGACTGCGTCGAGGTCGCATTCCTCGGAGACGGAGGTGCGGCTGTGCGAGACAGCAAGGACCAGGGCTCCGGTTCGGTGCTTCGCTACACCGCGAGCGAGTGGACGGCGTTCCTTGGCGGGGTCAAGGACGGCGAGTTCGACCGACCCTGATCTGTCGGCTCGCCCAACGAGAACAGGGCCCCGCCGCCTCACGCCGGTACGGCACGATCGCTTCGAGATCATGCCAGCTTGAGGATCGTGAAGGGGGCGGTGCATGGCGCGGCCGGCCTCGCGGCTGGCTTCGGTGCTGTCACGTCCGGCCCGCGAGGTGGTGGGCGTCGACGGCGAGAACACGGGAGGCCGCCAAGATGCGGGGTTCTGATCCAGGACGAACGGTGGAGTCGTCCTGGCCGCCCGACCCGTTCACCGAGCCGGGGCCGCGATTCGCGCTCGCGGGCACCAAGACGTCGCTCCGCGAGGACGGCACGGCGGAGGGTCCATCGGAGATCGGAACGCGACCGTGGGGCCTGCGCCGGGCCCGCCCGGCCGGTCCGGGCCGCCCAGTCCCGGTGCGGCCCGACACGGCGCCCAACACGGGCTTGTCAGGTCAGGGTGATGGTGAGCTGCTCAACGAGCCACGGCACGGCGCGGAGTTCGGTGCGGAGTTGGTCGAGGCATCCTCCGCTGAGGAGGGCATCCGACACGGGCCGAGAATCGACCTGGCAGTGCGACATCGCTGCTCCTTCTGGCGGTAGGGTCGGTCCCGCCTGAGCGATCCCCCGGTCGCGTTGGCTGCTGTTGGTGGCGCCCCTGCTCCCCCGCCTCGTCCGCCAAGGGTCGGGGCGCCACAGTGCAGGTCAGGGGCTCACCGGCCCTTCACGTTGAGGATCTGCCGGAGCGTGTGCTCGACCCGCACCAAGTCCGCTGCGTCGGCCATGACGACGTCCACGTCCTTGTAGGCGCCCGGGATCTCATCAAGGAACGCGTCGCCGCTGTCGGAGCGCCACTCGATGCCCTTCATGGCTTCGTTGAGCTGGGCGACGGTGAAGCGCTTACGGGCCTCGGTGCGGGAGAAGTTCCGGCCGGCGCCGTGGGGGGCGGAGTTGAACGACGCGCGGTTGCCCTTGCCGGTGACTACGTAGGAGCGGGTGCCCATGCTTCCGGGAATGAGCCCGTAGCGGCCCTCCTCGGCGTTGATCGCGCCCTTCCGGGTGAGCCACACGTCGTTGCCGAAGTGCCGCTCCTGCTCGGTGTAGTTGTGGTGGCACAGAATCTTCTCGTCGGCGATGACAGGCACGCCGGACCAGTGCTCAATGGCGTCGGTCATCTGGTCAAGCATCTCGGAGCGGTTTGCCAGGGCGAATGCCTGCGCCCACCGCAGGTCGCGGATGTAGGGCCAGAACGCGTCGTCGTCCTGCGGGAGGAACGCGAGGTCGCGGTGTGGCAGCTGTACGTGCCATCGCGCACACAGCTTCTGTGCGATGGCCACATGATGCTTGGCGATCTTGTTGCCGACGCCGCGGGAACCAGAGTGGAGGAATGCCCACACCCGGTCGGTCTCGTCGAGGCAGACCTCGATGAAATGGTTCCCGCCGCCGAGGGTGCCGAGCTGGAGGCGCCAGTCCGCGGCCGGCCCCTTCCCGCTGTAGCGGTCCGGGTCGACGCCCTGCGCGCTGGCGCGCACCTCAAGCTCCTCCACGCGTCCGCGCGCGGTGTCGCTCAGGTCGTGGCAGTAGACACCGGGCGAGACGGGGATGCGGTCCTGGATCGCGAGGCGAAGCCCCTGGAGGTTGCCGTGTTCCTTGATGCCGTCCGCAGTGAACTGGGTGCGCACCGCGGCCATGCCGCATCCAATGTCGACTCCGACGGCGGCGGGCATGACGACGTCGAGGGTTGGGATGACGGATCCGACGGTCGAGCCCATTCCCCAGTGCGCGTCGGGCATGAGCGCGACGTGTGGGGTGATGAACGGCAGCGTCGAGGTTGCGATGGCCTGTTCGCGGGCCTGGTCCTCCAGGATTGAGGCCCAGGACAGGAGGCGCTCGTTGATCATTTTCATGGTTTGAGATTCCCGTCTAGATAGTCAATGGCCCGCTTGAATACCGACACGTCATGGCGAAGATGTCCGATACCCAGATTGCAGGGGGACAGAGCAGGCCTCGGACTCGCATATCCGTGTGTTAGTGATCACGGTTGCTTGTTGATCTGTTCCATCAGTTGTAACGGTTCCCTTCGACTCGGTCACGGCTTGGGTTGGTCACGGTGCCCACTCCTCGCTGTAGCGGTCACGGTCGGCGTACGGGAGGGCCAGGAGGCGGTCGCCGAGCAGATCAGGCACCTGGTCAAGCTGACCGCGGACCCGGACGTCACGGTGCACATCCTGCCGGTGGATGCACGCATCAGTGGGTGGTGACGTTCTGTGTTTGCGCAGGTAGACGGCTTGCCGGGTGCCTCAACGCAAGGCCATTGGGACCAGGAGGCTTACTCACAACCCAGCTGTCGATCATCGCGCAGGCCCTCTGAGCTGCGACGATGCGGTGGCGGGTGGCCGCCCTGCGCGTCGCAACGCCGTCGTGGCGCGCGCCGATACGGTTCGCGTTGTTCGTGTCAGCCATGGTGCTGATCGCCGCTGCCTGGGGACTGGTCGGCCAGGCGATCGGGGTGCAGCCCGGAAACGCCCATGTTCTGCCCAACCACTATCCGACGTCCGTCGCCCTCATCCTGGTCCCGGTATGGGCCGTCGCAACGGGCTGGGGTGTGACAGCGCACCACCGGCGGCGCAACTACCGGCAGCGCACCACCGGCGGCGCACGACCTGAGCCGGACGCAGCGGCACGAGGCACCGCGCGGCCCTGAGGGGTGGGGTCAGAACGGCCATCGGTCGCCGAACCGGGCCGCGAGCCTGCCGTCGAATCCGGCGGTCCGACCGGAGGGCACGATCGCGAGCAGCAGCAGCGGTAACAGGTCCACCGGGTAGGTCCACAGGTACTGGGTGGCGTCGGAGACGAGGTACATGAGCCAGATCGGGGTGATGAGCAGCAGGGTGCCCACCGCGGCTGCCCGGGTGAGCACTCCGAACAGCAGCGCCAGGCCCGCCGCCAGCTCGGCGATCGTGAGGAACGCGCCGAAGAACCCGAAGTTGGCCAGCACGATGTCCTGGTAGAGGCCCCCCAGCGGGGCGAGGGTCGTGCCGCCGGCGGCATCGCCTGCGATGAACTGGGCCTGCGGGAGCCATAGCAGGCCGAACGAGACCACCCCGAGGTCGTAGGAACCGACCCCGATGAGCTTGGCGATGCCGTTGCTCAGCCAGATCAGCCCGAAGAAGATGCGAAGCGCCGCGAACCCGCGGGCCAGCACCAGCGGTGACGCCCCGAGGGCCGCGGCGCCGCCGGTCCTGGTCGGGCCGGACGCAGATCTGTCGGACTGACGGCCGGACGTGGGGACCTCTGATGAGGTGTCGGACACGGCGCTCACCTGTCTGGGTTATCGGTCGGGGAACGAGCGACGTCGGCCGCAGGCGGCGGGGCCTGATCGGCACCGATCCGCACATCGTCGAGCGTCATGATGCCGTGGAGACGATAGACCGATCCGACCGGTGCACGCAGCAACCCAGGTGATTACAGATCGCGCACGAATCGAGGGCACCGCACCGGCATCAGATCCCCCCTCACGGATCGATTGACATGGCCTCCGCGCAGGTCCGGGCTCGACGACGTCGGAGACGACCCTCGTGGACCGTCCGGATCCCGGACCCGCGGCCGGAGTTCGGTCACCGGAGGCGAGGTGCCGGACGTGCCAGGCTGAGCGTGGGCGAACTGCCGAGCCCCGCCCACCCCATCTGCTCGCCCGACGCCGACGCCGACGACGGAGGCCCATGTCCGACCAGTTCGAGTTCGAGACGGTCCGGGGGCACGTGCTGCCCGGCGCGGCGGAGCGGGCGACGTCGGGCGCGCTCGCCGGGTTCGTGACCGCACTGCCGGTCAGCACGTTGATGCAGTACCAGGGCATGTTCGACGACGCCGGAGGCGGCGTGCCGGCGTGGGCTCTGTTCATCGTGTACACGACCGCGACCGGCGCAGCGATCGGCCTGGTGGTGGGATATCGCCGTCGGGGTCTGGCCGTCGCGGCCTCCGGCGGCGTGCTGCTGGGGCTGCTCGCGTGGTTGCTCTTCGCGCTCAGCGTGGATCCCCTGCTGCACGGGCGGCTCCCGACGTGGTCGGCCGACGCGGCGGCCAGTGCTTATCGGGAGCTCGTTGGCGGCCTGTTGCACGGCGGCGTGACCGGTGCGGTGCTGCATGGGTTGCTGTCGTGGCGGGCACGAAGGCCTCGGAGCGAGCCGACGCCCGCCGGGGCGCCGCCACTGTCCCGGATCGTGATCGTCGGCAGCGGGTTCGCCGGGCTGAGCGCTGCGCGGCGCTTCGAGCGGCTCGCCCTGCGCGGCGTGCCCGTCGACGTGACGCTCATCAGCGACTCGAACTTCCTGCTGTTCACCCCGATGCTGGCCGAGGTCGCCTCCAGCGCGCTGGAGCCGGCACACATCAGCGCGCCGGTCCGTGCCGCGGTGACCCACACCCGGTTCCGGCACAGCGCCGTGCAGGGCGTCGACACCGAGAGCCGGTCCATCCGGCTGGCCACCGGGCCGGGACCTGCGCAGTGGGTTCCGTACGACCATCTCGTCCTCGCGGTCGGGTCCGTGCCGCATTTCCTCGACCTGCCCGGCGTGGCGGAGAACGCCCGTACCCTCAAGGACCTCGACGACGCCATATCGCTGCGCGAGCAGGTGATCGGGCTGCTGGAGCGGGCTGATCACAGCGAGTCCGATCCGGCCGAACGGGCACGGAGGCTCACCTTCGTCGTGGCCGGCGGTGGGTTCGCCGGAGCCGAGGTGGTCGCCGAGCTGTTCGATCTGGTGCACGAGGTGTTGCACTACTTCCCGGGGATCACACCTGACGAGCCGCGGTTCGTGCTGGTCCATTCGCGGGATCGCATCCTGCCCGAGCTGTCCCCCGAGCTGGGTGCCTACGCACTGGATCGGCTGCGCGCGAGGGGGATCGAGTTCCGACTCGGGGTCCGGGTCGTGGCGGCGTCTGCGCAGGACGTCCTGCTGTCGGACGGCGACCGGATCGCGACTCGCACATTCGTGTGGACCGCGGGCAACCGGCCCAGCCCGCTCATCGCGACGCTGCGCGGTGAGCATGCACCCGACGGGTCGCTGATCACGGATCCGACCTTCCGCGTCGCCGGGCTGGACGGGGTGTGGGCGGTCGGGGACTGTGCCCACATCCCCGACCTCGACAGCGACGGTGCCCCCTTCCCCCCGACCGCACAGCACGCCCTGCGCCAGGGCAAGGTCGTGGCCGACAACATCGCCTCGGTGCTCGCGGGCGGGGTGCCGGCCGAGTTCCGGTTCCGCACGCTCGGGGTACTGGTTGCGCTCGGCCACCGCACCGCCGCCGCGGAGATCCGCGGCCACCGGTTCTCCGGGCTGGCCGCGTGGCTGCTGTGGCGCGGCATCTACCTGGCAAAACTGCCCGGTACCGAGAAACGGGTGCGGGTGCTGCTGGACTGGCTGCTGGACCTGGCGTTCCCGCGTGACATCGTGCTGACGACCCGCCGGCCGACCGAGGCGACGACGCCGGCCTCGCAGGGACGGCCGCGATGACGTCCGACGCGACGACCCACACCCGGACGGTGAGCCTGCTCCGGCACCCCGCCATCGCCGGGGCCGTGGCGGGAGTCGCCGGGGGTCTGGTGTTCGGCGCGGCGATGGCCGCGCTCGGCACGTTGGCGACCGTGGCCTCGATCGTGCGCACCGGCTCGACGGTCGTGGGGTTCGTGCTTCACCTCGCCATCGCCGCGGCACTGGGCGCCGGGTTCGGGCTGCTCGTCGCCCAGCAGCGGGCCCGGGCCGGTGACGCGGTGTTCTGGGGGTTGATCTACGGCGGATTCTGGTGGTTCCTCGGGCCGCTGACGGTGCTTCCCCTGCTCGTCGGGCAACCGGTGGCCTGGGACCTGCCCGGCGCCCAGGCGCTGCTGCCGAGTCTGGTCGGGCACCTGTTCTACGGCGCCGCGACCGCCCTCGTGTTCGTCGGCCTCCGCCGCGACGCCGGCACCACCACGGCACCGCCGTTCCCGACGGCCGTCCGCGGGCTGGTCGCCGGCGTGGCCGTCGCCTCGGTGCTGTACCTGGGGCTCGACGTGATGACCGGGACGACCGCGAGTTGGATCATCGGTGTCGGGGCGCTGGCCGGTCTGGGCTATCCGCTGCTGCTCGGCGTCCACCGGGAGGGCGCCGGACCTGCGCTCGTCCGCGGCACGGCCTACGGGTTCCTGTGCTGGATCGTGGCCGGGTTGACGCTGCCGCCGCTGCTGCGTGACGGGCGGCTGGACTGGTCGCGGGAGGCGGCACTGGCCGCGGCGGATCGCCTGCCCCCGTACCTGCTGCTCGGTGCCGGCGTCGCCGTGGTGTTCGGCGGGCTGGGCGGCCTGGGCCGCTGGCTGTTCGTCGACGACGTGCGGATGCTGCGCGTCGAGTCCCCCGGTTCGCGCGGCCTGCGGGCCACCGGCTACGGGGCGCTGGCCGGGTTGGCCGGCGGCCTGGTGTTCACCCTGGTGATGGTGCTCGTCAACGCGTTGCCCACCGTGGCCGGCATCGTCGGGATGGCATCGCCGACCGTGGGGCTGATCGTGCATCTGGTGATCGCCCAGCTCATCGGTGTCACCTACGCGGTGCTGTTCAGGCGCCGCAGCTTCGACCTCGCCTCCGGCATCGGATGGGGGGTGTCCTACGGCTTCGCATGGTGGGTGCTCGGCGCGCTGACACTCCTGCCGGTCCTCACCGGCGGCACGCCTCTGTGGAGTGCGGCCGGGATGGCGGCCACATTCCCCTCCCTGGTCGGCCACCTCGCCTACGGCGCGGCTCTCGGCGTCGTCTACTACCGGCTGGAGGACCGCACCAACCCGTGGTGGTTCACGCGCAACCAGATCGAGTCGGAGCGGGTCGCCGCGCAGCGCGAGACGACACTCGGCTCGGCTCCCGCACTGTGGGGCTTCATCGTGCTGGTCGCGCTGATCATCCCCCTGGTGATCAGCGGCTGACGCCCCGGCACGCCACGGTCAGATCCCGTGCTCCACGGGCAGCCGGCCTCGCGCGACGGCCGCCACCAGAGCGGCATGGTCGGCCTCGGTCCGGTCGGCGTAGGCGCGGGCGAACCGGCTCAGGGCGTCGACGACCTTGTCCGAACCGCCGACGTACCCGGCGATCATGGACGCGCCGCTGGTGCGGGCGTGACCCTTGGCGAGCAGGCGCCCGACCACCCCGGCGTAGTCGACCAGCGCGGCCGCGTCGATCCCGTCGAGCGCGATGGTGCCTTTCATGTCGCGGAACTGGCGCACGTAGTACTGCCGCCCGGCGGCCTCGGTCCAGCCGAGCAACGGGTCGCTCACGGTCTGCAGCGCCTGCTGGTACTCCACCACCCGCTGACCCTGGTGGGCGTGCCACGCCGACGTGCCGTGCACGTACTGCGCGAGCACCGAACGGCGAGCCTGCTTGAGCTGCAGGAACACCACGTCGTCGGCCGACGAGCCCTCCAGCAGCGCGACGTAGGCGCGCAGGCCGACGCTCCCGACCCCCACGACCTTGTGCGCGATGTCGACGAGCGTGTACCCGCCGAGCATCCGGCGCCAGTGCGGCGAGAGGGTGAGCAGGTACTGGTCGAGCGCGACGGCGAGCAGCTCGGCGTCGTCGTCGGGCACCCGGGTGATCAGCGGCGGCTCCTCGACGATCCGGCGCCTGCCCTGGACGTGGTGGATGAAGCGCGGCAGCGCGCGATCACCGGTGCGGTGCCGGGCCCGCCGCGCGGCCCGGGAGATCTCGGCACGCAGCGGCTTCGGGCTCTCCTCCTTCAGACGGCCCACCGCGAGGCGCTGGTAGGAGCGCGAGAGCAGCGGCTGGTCGGCGAGGAACCGAACCTCGTCCCGGTAGGCGGCCACGCAGGACGCGACCGCGGAGCCGCACTGCGCCTCCGTCGCCCCGTTCTGCCGGCCGGCCACCCAGATGCTCGCGACCAGCCGGCGCAGGTCCCACTCCCAGCCACCGGGATGGGCCTCGTCGAAGTCGTTCAGGTCGATCACGAGGTCGCGCTCGGGCGAGGCGTAGAACCCGAAGTTGCCCAGGTGGGCGTCGCCGCAGACCACCGGGGTGATGCCGGTGCCGGGCAGGTGCGCCACGTCGTCGGCCATGACGACGGCCGCTCCGCGCAGGAAGCCGTAGGGCGACGCGACCATCCGACCGACCCGGATCGGGATCAGCCCGTCGACCCGGCCCTCGTGGTTCTCCATGATCAGCCGCACCGGGTCCGGCCGGTCCCTGGGTGACTCGGACTCGCCGAGCGAGGACCGGGGCACCTTCTTGCGCAGTCGCTTCCCCAGCGCGTACCGCTCGACCCGGTCCACGGGCCGCTGCCGCAAGGAGGAGTACGGCGCACCGTCGGTGTCGGTGAGCACGGTGTGGCCCGAGGCGGCACCGGCGGGGACGTCAGGGGCAGCAACGTCCGGGCTGGTCACGGCAGGCGATGCTACCTGGTCAGCGGCCTGTGAACCGCGCGGACGGGGCACCGGTCGGTACCCCGTCCGCGCGGTCGAGGTCAGTCCCGGTACTTGTCGATGAACAGGGCGTACCGGTCCGCCCCGACGCCCTCGGCGACGTCGGACATCCGCAGCACCGTCAACCCGAGGTAGCCCCAGGTGTCGAAGGCGTCGTGGATGTTGTCCCAGCCGAAGTCGGACCGCACGCCGCCGGAGAGCGCGTTCTCGCCCTTGAGCTCGACGCCGGCGTCGTAGGCGTACTGACCGATCCAACCCACGAGCGTCTTGGCCAGCGAGTACTGCGGCGGGTAGTCCTGGTCGGCCATCTCCAGCGCCGTGAAGTGCAGCGCCACGGTGCGCCCACGCGTGTCGACGCGGTTGGCCAGGTCGACGATCCGCTGGTAGCCGCGCCCGGTGGAGGCTGCGTCGAGGTCCACGCTCGTCTGGATCAGCCCGGTGGTCACCTCGGTGGCGCGGGGGTGGACGGGGTTGGTCATCGTCCAGTGGATGCCGGGCACCTTGTAGCCGATGTCGGCCTGGGCGAAGTCGCGACCGAGCGCCCGCACGACCGTCTCCAGCATGCGCTTGCCGTGGTCGACCAGCGATCCGTTGTACCAGTCGACGAAGTCGCGTCCGTACCTGCTGTCGCGGTACGTGCCGTCGACGAAGAACGCCTCGGCGTCGGCCGGCGGCGCGATCTCCGTCCGCGACGCGTAACCGGTCCCCCATGCGGCGTTGAGGCCGCTCAGCGAGCGGTACTTGCGCAGCATCGTTGTCTGGAAGTCCTGCACCGCGAGCGCGGAGTAGGACTGCAGGGCCCCCCGGGTCGGGTATCCGGTGCCGACGTCGTGGGCGTTGTAGGACGGGTAGCGCAGCTCGCCGGACGGGCCGAGCGACACATTGATCTCGACGACGTCGTCGCCGTAACGGGCCTCGAAGTGGTCGGCGAAGGCGCGGGTGAAGTCGCGGTACTCGTTCTCCACCACCCGGTCGGCCCAGCCCTGCACGGTCTCCGGCGAGTAGTTGCCCTGCTCGCTGCGGTGCTGGAGGCCCTCGAGCCCGAGCGGTACCCCGCGGAAGGAACGTTGCGCGTACTTGGGCCACAGCCAGGCCGGCAGGAGGCTGGTGTAGTCGTCACCGACGTTTCCGCCGGCCTGGTGGAACGACAGGATCGGCGCGATGTCCAGGCCGTTCGCGGTGATCAGCTCGAACACGCGGTCGTAGTAGCTCCAGTCGAAGCGGTTGTCGGCGACCCCCTCGACGTCACCCCACCACACGTCCACGCTCACGGCGTCCACGCCATAGGCGGACACGGTCCGCAGGTCCCGCTCGAACGCCGCGAAGTCCGTGACCTTCAACGGCGCCAACACGTTGGCGGTGAACCCGGGGTTGCCTGCCGCCACCGGACCCGGGACGCCCGGATCGGCCCCCGCCGGGCCGCTGCTCCCCACAGCCATCGCCACGACGACCGCAACGACCACCGCTACCGCTCTGCGCATGGACCCGCCTCTCCGAGGGTGACCGGGGGCGCTCCCGAGGCCGCGCCACTCCGACACCGGTCACCTTCGCCACTTTCACCAGGGGCCGTCAATCCGCCACGGGGAGGTGATTCACACGCCGGACCCGTCGCGACGGCCGCGGCGGCCGAGTTCGTCGACGGTCGCCCCGACAGCCGTGGACAGCCCGGCCGCCGCGCGCCGGGCCCCGTCCTGGACCTCCGGGTCCCGCAACCGGTCGCCCAACGCGGTCATCGCCCTGTCGATGGCCGCCGTCCTGGACTGCTCCCGGCGCTCGGCCTCGACGTCGGCGGGCCTGGGCTCCGGCCGGGTCTGCCGCAGCCCGGTCATGGGGCCGACACTGCCCTCGGCACCGGGGGCGGGCCAGGGGCCGAAGGTCCCGGGACCGGCACCGCACGGCTCCGGTGGACACCCTCCGGGACCGCCGCGCCGGTCACCTCGTGGGGTCCCGCCCGCCGGGTGATCGTCTCCTGCCGGGCCCGGATCCCGCGGTCCCCACACCGGGACCTTCGCCCCTGGCCGGTGCGGTTTCGCGCAGGGAAGGCTGGGCACCATGGTGTCGCACCTCCCAGGACAACCCGGCACGACTCCGTCCGGGACGGGTGGCAGCGCGGACGCATCCCTGTGCGCCCTGCGCCCGACGCTGTGTCAGGCCCGGACCCGGCTCTACCGCAACGGCGTGCTGGAGGCCGAGGGGTTCCCCGTCACCGACATCGGTGAGCACCTCCGGCAGGAGGGTGTGACCGTCTGGCTCGACCTGCACGACCCGGGCGTCGAGGACCTGGAGGTGCTCACCGACGAGTTCGGCCTGCACCCGCTGGCGATCGAGGACGCCGTCCAGCGCCACGAGCGGCCCAAGCTGGACCGCTACCCCGACCACCTGTTCCTCTCGGCCTACGACGTCCACCTCGACGAGACCACGGCCCAACTGGTCAGCAGTGAACTCGCCGCGTTCATCACCACGCGAGCGCTGATCACCGTGCGCAAGAACGGCGGGTTCGACGTGGACGGCCTGGTCCAACGCTGGGACGACAGCCCCGACCTCAGCGTGCACGGCGTCGGCTACCTGCTGCACGGGTTGCTCGACGACATCGTCGACGGTCACTTCGCCGCGGTGCAGTCCCTGGACGACCAGATCGAGCAGATCCAGGAACAGCTCTTCGCGCAGGACGGGGCCGGGATCGAGGTCCAGCGCCACAGCTTCCAGCTCCGCAAGAGCCTCGTGCTGCTCCGCCGGGTGGTGCTCCCCATGCGGGAGGTCGTCAACACGCTCATGCGCCGCGACATCCACCTGCTCGACGAGGAGATGACGCACTACTACCAGGACGTGTACGACCACGTGCTGCGCGCCACCGAGTGGACCGAGAGCCTGCGCGACATGGTCTCCACGATCCTCGAGACCCGCCTCACCATCCAGGGCAACCGGCTCAACGAGATCATGAAGAAGCTGACCGGCTGGGCCGCGATCATCGCCATCCCGACGGCGATCACCGGCTTCTACGGACAGAACATCCCCTACCCCGGCTTCGGGCAGGAGTGGGGAGTCGTCGCCAGCGTGGGGCTCATTGCCGCGATCAGCGGGAGCCTCTACGCCACGTTCCGCCGGAGCGGATGGCTCTAGATGGTTGATTCCGTGAAGATCGTATGAGGGCGTGTCGCGGCCTCGCTGTCACGACGCCGGTCATCGGACAAGGATGCGCTGCCGCGGTGCGCCTGTCGTCGCAGGGACTGGATGGCCGGGGTGTCCGGTCCCGTCCCGTCGGGCCTGCGCCCGTGACCGGGGTGACCTCCGGCATGCCCCCGTTCTCCGGTGGTACTCCCTGCCGCGGGTCGGTGCCCCCGTTCGACGGGGGGGTGTCGCCGCGGACGGGGAGCACGGGCGCCGTGTCGAGTCGTGAGTCAGCCGCCCCAACGCCTCCTCGCCCTGGCCACAGGTATCAGGCGCAACTGGGCACTCGACGTCACCGCAGAACGAACACCGGTCGTCGACGACCGCTGAACACCAACTTCACGGAATCACTCTTCTAGTACTACAGGGCCAGAGGCCTGGTCAGCGGAATGAACGGGTCGGCTTCCCCGCACGTCAGCGTCCTGACGGGCGGCCGAGGTGGTGGTGGTGGGAAACCACGACCACCACCATCCCGGCCGCGCACGCCAGGTGGGCCCACGTCCGCTCCGCCCGCTCGCGGATGCCGCGCAGCATCTGCCGGGCCATCACAAACTGACCAGCGTGAGCGGCTCGACGAGCATGGCGGCCCACCAGCGCAGGTAGCCGTAGAGCTCCCTGATCACGAGCCGGGTGGTCCCGCCACCCCCGGTGCCGCCGTCCCGCCCGCCACTGCGTTCTCCCGGGCCAGGAACGACCCCAACTCCCCGATCGTGCTGATCAACGGCGCCGGGAACACGACCGTGGTGTTCTTGTCCACCCCGATCTCCACCAAGCTCTGCAGATCGCGCAACGGCAATGCCAACGGGCGCGCCATCATGATGTCGGATGCCTCACCCAACGCCGCCGCGGCCAACGACTCGCCCTCAGCATTGATGATCTTCGCGCGCTTCTCCCGTTCCGCCTCCGACTGCCGCGCCATCGCCCGCTTCATGCTGTCGGGCAGCTGGATGTCCTTCAACTCCACCAACGTGACCTCCACACCCCAGTCCACCGTGGACACGTCGAGGATCTCGCGGATGTCCTTGTTGATGCTGTCGGTCTCCGACAACGTCTCGTCCAGGGTGTGCTGGCCCACCACCTTGCGCAACGTCGTCTGCGCGATCTGATCGGTCGCCACATAGACGTTCTCGATCGCGACCACGGACTTCACCGCGTCCACCACCCGAAAATAGGCCACCGCGGACACATCCACGCTCACGTTGTCGCGAGTGATGATGCCCTGGGACTGGATCGGCGACGTCACGATCCGCAACGCCACTCGGTGCATCACGTCCACGAACGGAATGATCACCCGCAACCCCGGCTGCCGTGTACCCAGCACCCGGCCCAGCCGGAACAGCACCCCAGCTCGTACTGCTTGACGGTCCGCACCGCCAACCCCAGCAGCACCAGGAGCACGATCAGAACGACGATCAGGACGGTGGCCACGGTGCTCATGCGAGTGAGCGCGGCGCGGCGCGGCGCGGCGATCGCGGCAGGGCTCGACGTCACCATCGGGCGGGACGCAGTGCCCCGTCGACGCTCGCCGGGGACCAAAGACCCGCTACGACACGACCTGCGGCCGTGGGGCGCCCGGCCCGGCCGGCCAGGGTCGGGTCGGTGAGCACCAGCGTCACCGCCGCCTCCCCACTCGACGGCGACCCGACCGACGGCGACGCACTCAGCGGCGACACGGACGACGCCGAGTCGACCGACACACGCCGACCACTGGCCGAACTGTTCCGCGACCTCCGCACCTCACCGGCAGGGCTCGCCGGGCGGGAGGCCGCGCGACGGCTGAGGGTGTACAGCCCCAACGAGTTGGCCCGCGGCACGGGCCGTCGGTGGCCCGGCGAGCTGCGGGACCAGTTCACCCAACCGCTGGTGATCCTGCTGGCGGTCGCCGCCGTTCTGGCGTGGGTGGGCGGGACACCCGCGCTGTCGGCCGCGGTGGTCGCGGTGATCCTGGTGTTCAGCGGCACCACGTGCACCGGCGGCGAGGCCAGCGCGGTGGTGACCCGCACCGGGATGCACACCGAGCTGGGCCGCATCGCCGCGCTGTCGCGCCGTGGGCGCACCGAGCCGAGCCCGCTGGAGCGTCAGGTGCGGCGGGTCACCTGGATCATCGCGGCCGTCGCGGTGGTCATCGGGGTGGCATTCGTGCCGGTCGGACTCGCGGCGGGTCTGGGCTGGGCCGCGGCGATCACGTTCTCGATCGGGCTGATCGTGGCCAACGTGCCCGAGGGCCTGCTGCCCACCATCACCCTGGCGCTCGCCGCCGGCGTCCGGCAGCTCGCGCGCAGCGGAGCCGTCGTCAAGCGGCTCTCGGCCGTCGAGACGCTCGGCTCGGTCACCGTCATCTGCACCGACAAGACCGGGACCCTGGCCGAGAACCGGATGCGGGTCACCCGACTGTGGTTCCCAGGGCCCTCGGGGCCCTCCGGGGACGAGTTCGACGCCACCACGTCGGACCCCCGGGCCCGGCTGCTGGCCGCAACCGCGGCGGCGTGCACGACGGCCGAGGCCCCGCCCGGCGCCCCCGCGATCGGGGACCCGACCGAGCTCGCCCTGCTGCGCCTCGCCGCCGACCAGGGCGTCGCGGTGGGTTCCGCGCAGCGGGGCTCCGACCGGCAGGCGGTATTCCACTTCGACGCCCACCTGCAACGTATGTCCACCGCGGACATCGACACCGTGAACATCGACACCGTGGGCCACTCCGTCGTCCACACGAAGGGCGCGCCGGAAGCCGTCCTGGCCCTCTGCACCCGACTGGTGGAGCGCGATGGTGCGGACCGCCCGCTCGACGCCGCTGACCGGACCGAGCTGCGGCGGACGTTGGATCGGTTCGCCGCGAGCGGCCTGCGGGTGCTCGCCGTCTTCGAACTGGTGTTCACCGGCGCGGTCATCTACGCGCCGCCGTTGCAGGAGGTCTTCGGCACGGCGGCGCTCTACGTTCTCGCAGCTCGTGACCCTCGCCCCGTTCCCGGTGATCGTCTGGGGCGCCGACGAGTTCGTCCGCTGGATCCGTCGCCGTCGTGACCGGTCGCTGGTGACGGCCGATCGGCCCGCCGGCAGACCTGGTCGGGCGGGCCGCTGAGGCTCAGATCTGGTTCCGCCACGAGCCACGCTGGCGCGGGGTGAGTGCACTGAGGTCCAGGTCTGCGACCGAGTTCGATTCGGCTTCGGGGTAACCCGGCGGCGGCGTCGGGGGTGTGTCGGTACCCGTGCCGATCCGTTCCCGGTGCAGAGGGGAGGTCGGGTCGGGGTCGGGGTCCTCGACCGGCACCACACCTGGCGGCTGTGCGGGTGGACCGTCGGCCACGCTCGGCGGCCCGGCTGCAGCCGCCTCCTGCGGAGTAGTCGGGGCAGGTGACGAGGGTGACGGATCGGCCGGCTGCTGCGGAACGAGGGCCGGCGAGGCGGGCGGTGTCGGGCTGCGACCCGTCTGTGCGGCCACCGGCTCCACCCGGACCCTCGTCACAGGTTCGCCGGGCAGACGCTCGGCGGCCGGTTCTGTGGCCGGGCGGGGGGCCGCCGGCTGCGTCGGAGTGGTGGTCACGACCGGCGGGACCGCCCGGGGGGTGACGTCGACGGAAACACCCTCGCGGGTCTCGGTGACGAGCGCAGGGCGGTCGGGCGCTGTCGTGGGTACGGCCGCGGGCCCACCGACCCCGAAGGCGATTCCCGCGCCGATCGTCCCCGCGCAGGCGAGCACCGCACCGGCCATGATGCTGCCCAGACGCATGGCCGGACCGTTCGAACGCCACCCGCAGTTCGATCCGAGCAGGGCCCGCTCCGCGTCCGACTCGAGCTGAACGCCCTCACGACGGAGGATCTCGCCGACCCTGTCGAACGGTCGCTCGTCGACGACGCGCGATCCCCTCTGGGTCGGCTTGCGGTGTGAACCGGTCGGCCGGGCGTTGTCAGCCGGCTGGCGGAGGACACCGGGTCGCCGCTGGTCGTTCCGGAACGTTGTCGCCATGAGCTGCGTCCTGCCCTCGGGTACTGATCTGCTGTCCTCGAGAAATGTCGCACTGCGGTCGGCAACCACGACATGCCAGCGCGGCACAGATGATCATGAATCAGGACGCATACCTTGACAGCATGTGTGCGATACGAGACGCGTTCGACAGGCAAGGATCCGGCAACGACGACGGCGGAACCGTCGCCACGACCATTCGATCCGGGAACTCCCGGTCCGAACCTGTTGGACTACCGGCCCAGTGGCGACACGTGTGAGCGGGAACCGTCATGAATTCGGGTCAGCGTGCAGGACCACGCGCAGCCTCGATCGGGTTCACCGGTGGCCCGGCCTTCTCGCGTACCGAATCCAGGACCTCGCCGGCCGCGGGACCGGCATCGCCTTCCGGCGGCACCCCCGCAGGTCGGCGGCTGTCGAGCCCGGCAGGCGCCGCTCCAGTCGGCTTCCGATCCAACGGAGATCCACCGCTCGTGAGCGGTGTCCGGGCGGCACGCTCGTCCAAGGGGTTGGGCGGAGAGGACGCGGCACGTCTGTCGACCAGGGCGTCGAGATCGGTCGCCGACGCCGGTCCGGCGGCCCGGCGCTCGTCGAGCGGGGTCGACACCCGGCTGTCGGTCAACTCCCGCACGTCGGGTGACGAGTTCGGTCCGTCCTGTGGCGTGACGGCGTGGGGCTGGGGCGGTGCGAGCACACCCTTCGACGCCACGGGCTCCGCTGCGACAGACGGTCGCGGCGGGCGTGCGAGCGTCGCCGGCGCCTCAGCGCGCAGGGCGGTGACAGAGGGCTCGACGGTGCCCGCACGGCGATCGGCGGGCGGTGCTGTCGGGCCGGTCGCTCGGCGTTCGTCCAGAGGATTGCGGGCCGCAGGCGTCTGTGGCCGGTCCAACGTGAGGCCCGCCTCCCCGGACCTCGCCGTTGCCGAAAGACGTTCATCGAAGCGGTTCGGCACCGCCGCCGGACGGCCGCGATCGGACAACACCGGCACGGTTTCGGCTCGGGGTCGATCGAACGGACTCCTTACCGGTTCGATCGGCATCTGCCTCGTCAGCCCAGCGCCCGGCTCGACCTGCATGGCGGCGCGGTCGCCGAGAACATCCCGTGTAGGAAGCACCTGCCGCCCGGCCACCTGAGCCGGCACCGCGGAGGCCCGGCGCTCGTCCAGGACGTTCCGGGTCCGCGGGCCCAACAGTTTCGTGACCATCGTGGTCACCCCCCGAATTCGCCACGACGCCGTCCGCCAGGTGTCGACCGCGCTCGGCGGACGCACGGTCGCGGCCACAGCCGCCCGCTCGACCCGCAGAGCCTCACCGGACCGTGGCCGGTCCCCCTCGGGACGGTCGCACAGCCATGCCGCGGGAACCGCCCGCCCGTCACGATCGGCCGCGAGCACCTCATCGCCGATCAGCGGCAGCCACCGCAACACGTTCACGCAGCCCGGATCGGGGTGCGCCGGCGCGATCGAGGGCACGTCGGTGGGCCGGGCCCGATGCGGTGCGCGGGACCCGGCGGACTCGTCGTGGTCGGTTCTCGGCGGTTCCGCTGCACTCGTCGGCGCGGGGATGGCACGACCAACCGGAGGGCAAGCGGGTCGCGCCGACCTGGGCTGAATGATCCGATGCTGCAGGTCCGCAGCGTCGACCGGGGTCTGCTCATCGGTCTCATACGGCCCGCGGTCTCGAGCCGGCGGTCCGGCCACGTGGATCCGGTCTCTCCAGGGGTCGACGAGCCCGGCCGTGGACGGGCGGCCGGAGTAGCCGGGAGGTGGCTGCACGACACCATCGCCGCTACACGTTCGGCTCTTCTTCGATCTCGACGATCGCCCACCCGAGGCGCCGGACCCGCCGCCCAGTGTTGGGGGTAACGACGCGGGAGGCGGCGTCACCGGACGCGGCTGGAGCGGTCCGCCCGGCCGGGAGGGTTCAGTCGCGCGCACGGCCGCGAGGCTCACGCCCGTGAACGCGAGCCGCGCGACTCCCGCAGTGGTGATCGACGGTGCGCCCAAGGCCACATCCACCTGCTGGCCGACCGGCTGGCCCACCACCTGCGATGCCTCGGCACCGGTAGCGGGAAGGTACTGGGGCAACAGGCTCACCGTCTCCCCGGAGTCGGCGGCCACGGATCGTCTGGCTGCCTGCGCCTGGGCGACCAGCGCAGAGGACGGCTCCAGGCACGACTCCAGGCAGGTCGAGGACTCATCCAGGATCGCCACCGGTCGATCGTTGGGAACCGCGACGACGACAGGTTCGCCGGACGCCGGGAGAGCGCTCTCCAGAGGAACGACATCGGTATCGGTGTCGAGATTCGCGGGTGCCGCCTCTCCGCCACCGATCGGCTCGCTCGACACCTCCGGCACGAAGGTCATGCTCACCGGGCCGGGAACGGGTCCTGGCGCAACCGTTTGCAGCGTCGGCACCTCCGCCACCACCTCCGCCAACGGCACCTCCGCCAACGGCACCTCCGCCAACGGCACCTCCGCCAACGGCACCTCCGCCAACGGCACCTCCGCCAACGGCACCTCCGCCAACGGCACCTCGGGCGTCGGAACCCCCAGCAGCGGCACCTCCGCCAACGGCACCTCGGGCGTCGGAACCCCCAGCAGCGGCACCTCCGCCAACGGCACCTCGGGCGTCACCGTTGCCGGCGGCGGGGGGAGTTCGATCTCCACTGCGATGGTTCCGGACACCTCCACTTCGGGATCTGCCCCGGAGTCCGGTCCCGGCGCTCGTTCGGGCACCGGTGTCACCACCCCTTCTGCCGTCACGACGACACGGGCCCCTTCGGGAAGAAGTAGGGCCACTTCGGGAAAAAGCGCGGCGATCTCGGGAGGCCCGATCCTCGCGACCGCGGTTACGGTGGTCGGGGCGAGCTCCACCGCGGAGCCCTCCGCCGCCGGCACCGTGGCTGCGATGTCCAGCGTCGGTGCTGCGGCTGTGGGAGCTGGTGTCGGTTCGGTCGCGGGTGGGGTGGCAGGGTCCGACGCCGGCGCGGGGACTGCTGCTGTCAGCACCGGCTGGACCGGAGCCACTTCCCCCGGTGCCGGTTCCTGCGAGATCGACGGTGGCAGCTCGAACAGCCCGCTGAAGCCGATCGGGCCCGAAGGCAATGCGAGTGCCGGGTCTGACGACTGATCCGTCGAGGACGATGATTCCTCGGGCGCCGGGAGGGTGACGGAGGACAGCGGGTCGGGGGACTCCTGAGCATGCGCCGCGCCCGCGGCCATCGAGGTCACGCCGACCGCGATCGCCCCGGCTGCGAGTCCTTGACGGACCACCAGCGAGCCGGCCGATTCCTCCTTCGACACGTCGATCCGAACCCAGTACGGATTCGTCAACGAGCCTGGCCGTTTCGAGCCCATTTCGCCCACCCCGATCGCACAGGTCCAGCCGGCACGGCAACGCGATCGTATCGCAAGGCGCGATCCTCCCCCACTGCCGTCGCAGCGACGTCGTCGAGGCCGAGACGCATTTCAGCAGATCAGAGCCGTGTCATGCACTGGGGGGCATGGCGGTCACCGCGTGGTCGACATGCCCGCCAGCGGCCCCACGTCGAGGTCGGGACCCTGGCGCTAGACTCCGGTCGTGCGACTAGAGGTGCGGCACCTCGAGGTTCTCCTGGCTATCGAGGAGGCCAAGAGCATCAGCGGAGCGGCTCGCATCCTCGGCATCGACCAGCCCCACGTCACACGGCAGCTCCGCCGCATCGAGCAGCGACTCGGCTTCGAGGTCTTCACCCGCTCCGTCAAGGGTGTGGAATCGACGACGGAAGGCCTGCGGGTGCTGATGTTGGCCCGTCGCGCGCTCGGTGTGATCGACAACTTGAACACCCCCCAGATCGCCGACATCGGCGGGGTGCCCGAGGTGTTGCGGGTCGTCTACTACGGGCTGCCGGCCATCACGATCCTCGACGACCTGACCGCTCGCTACCAGGACCTCCAGGTCCGCTTCTCGACGACCACCCCGCATGGCGCCTACACGCACCTGCACGCAGGCCTGGCCGATGTCTTTCTCGGCATCTGGCTACCCCACGTCGAATGGCCCGTGCCGGGCGCGCTCGCAACCGTCGAGATCCTTGCCGACCCCACCTACGTCTATCTTGCTTCGGATCATCCACTGGCATCGAAGCCGGATCTGCGGCTCGCCGACTTCGCGGACGAAGGTTGGATCACCGGTGTCGACCCCGACAGCTGGGCGATGGTCTCTGCGGAGTGCCGGCTCGTAGGCGGATTCGAACCGGTGCTCAGCCACCGGGTCGGCGAGGAGAACGCCATCTCGACGTTGCTCTCACGTGGCCGGGGAGTGGTACTCGGATCGTCGGTCGCAGTGCGACGGCCAGGGGTTGTCGGCCGGCCCTATCCCGGAGCCTCGACTGCGCGATGGATGCAGGTCCATCATCCGGAACGGGTGAACCGGGACCTCATCGCCACGGTCGCCGACCTGCTCCGGGTGCGGTACAAGACGTGGCGCGAGTCCACCCGCGCCTGACTACTGCCTCAGTACAGGAGAAGCCTCCGGGATGGCCACGGGCTCACCCGGCCACAGGTACCCCGAGGGCATGCTGTGCATGCTGACCTCCTGCTGCATCATCGGGCTCGCACCGATCCACACCTCGGTTCCGTGGTGGGCGACAGCTGTGTCGGCGTACTCGCCCACCGGGACGCCGGACACGACGACCACCGCGCCTGCCGCAGCCAATCCGACCATGCCGAGGGACGCACCGCGGAACGCCGGCACTTCAGGCGTACCGAGATAGGGGTTCAGCAGCGTCGAAGCCCCGATCGACCCGACCGGCTCGTCGCCCTCGGGCACTGCCGACCTGCTCTCCTCGCGACCCATCACCGCTCGGACGCGCTGATCGGCGTCCCGCCGTCCGGTCCGCCCTCATCCACGGGGTCTCCGGCAACCGGACCGGGCAATGTCTGTCCCTCCTCTGTCGGGAACCGGTATCTCAGAACTCGCGCAGACCGGGTGTCGATGACACCGAACATGTCAGCCTCTCCCACATTATCGACCGTACCCATTATGAACTTCGCCCGACGAGCGCCGGCTCGGTAGGAGGAGCATCGATGTCCATGGTGATCCGCGGCGGCGGCGGCCGACGAGCAGCCTCCTCGTCAAGAGCCCGATCCTGTCGCGCGGTGACATCGGCCACGAGGCCCGGGAGCTGGCGCGCGATCGGCAGCCTCGCCATCCACGAGTAGTGACGCAGCCCGGCACGCGGATCCTGCAAGAACGTTCCGACAAGAGCCCGGGCCACGGCGTCGGCGCCGCCCGCCGCCGCCGCGACGAAGAGATGCCAGTCGGGCTGCACGCCGACCGCGACCTGGATCAGTTCGGACCCGATTCGCAGCAGCAGCTCGCCGTCGCGTCCCACGCCGAGCGTCGCCGCGACGTCGGCGAGCGCAGCAGCCAGCTCACCGTCACCGACACCGCCGGGCCACAATGCTGCCGCCACGGCGTCCCGAGTCGACGCGCCGAAGAGGGTCAGGTACGACACCAACTCGACGGTGCGGGCCGTCGCAGGCTCCTCCCGGCCCCCGCGCTCCAACCGGGGCGGGCCGAAGAGACGGACGAGCACCTCGACGGCATCGAACTCGACCGGACCCGCCAGCAGCACGGTCGAGGACCGGACGCCTGCCAGTTGCGTCGACCGCTCGGCCGCAGTGAGCCGCGCGAGCGCCGCCGCCGTGGACGGTGCGAGCGCCTGGGCGCCGACGGTGAAGTTCAGCTCCGGGCATGTCAGGGCTCCCTGGTCGCCGAGCTGCAACCGCCAGCGCGCCCGGTGGTCCGCACCGATCACGACCACGGTGGGTGCACCGAACCAGTCCGAACCCTCGCCCACCCGCAGCGCGGTCAGCACCGCATCCGTCGGCGGTTCGGCGAGGAACACCACGTCCCCCCGCAGCGGACCCTCGAGTACCCGGGACGCCCGATCCACCAGGCGCAACCGCGGGCTGAAGTCGGCCAGCTCGGACCCGAAACCCACGAGGTTCACCAGCGGCGCCTCCGACCAGCGCTTCGTGACCAGCTCGGCCGCCATGGACAAGGCCACCATGCGGCAACCCGACTCGGGACCCCCGAGCGAGATGAGGCCGCCGGCAGGCAGGTTGATCAGCAGTCGGCCGAAACCGTCCGAGCCCAGCGAGACGAGCGCAGGCATCTGCGGCGCCACGTCGGGCACGTCGACGAGCACCACGGCGCGGTCGAGCAGCCAGCGTCCACCGCTCTCGGTGGCCTCGAACGGCGCCGGCGGGTGTCGGTCAGGGGCAGCCAGGCGGAGTTCGAGCAGGTCGTCGGCGAGATGCGCGGCGACGATCTGCGGCGGCGGAACGTCACGCTGCGCCAGACCCGAGGCGAGCAGGCGCAACACGACCTCGAGGAACGCTCCGCCGGAGCGGTCCGCCCCGACGTGCGCTGACTCCTCGACCACCGCCGCGTACATGTCCGGCAGCGGCACGCCGGCTCCTTCGGGGCGGTTGAGGACGCGACGTTCCCGCAGCCCGTCGAGGGTGTCGAGCAGGCCGTCGGAGAGCAGCCGGGCGTGTACGAGGTCCCAGCTCAGCTCCGCGCGGGGATGGAAGACGTCATCGGGGGGCTCGGCCTTGGCATGTCGTCCCCCGGCCGTCGTCCGGCGTGCCGGCGAGGCGGTCTGGGCCGTCACGGTCGGCGGCGTGTCGGGAATCGTCCCCACGACCACGGGCTGCGACCCCGAAGAGCCCACCGGCTCCACCGGCTGCGCCTCGGTGAGGATCGCCGGCTCCGCCGCTGACAGGATCACCGGCTCCACCGCTGACGGGACCTCCGGCTTCGCCGCTGACGGGACCTCCGGCTCCGCCTCGGAGGAGACCACCGGCTCCGGCCCGGGACGGACCTCGGCAGCACCGGCGAGCGCAAGTCCGACGCTCGCGGGCAGCCTCACGAGGCCCGGGCCCCGCGCGTCACCGGGCACGAGCAGCGTCCAGCCGTGGCCGATCACGCTGTCCTCGGTGATCGGAACCCCGCCGGGGCCGGTGCGCTCGCGGTTGAGGGCCAGCAGGTCGCGGTAACGCAGTGTGGACCCGAGGTACGCAGAAGCAAGATCCCAGAGGCGCAGCCCCTCGGCCTCGGCGGGCAGCCGCACGACGAGCAGCCGGACGTCGTTGCGCGACGTCGCCGGCGCGGTGGGCCGTTCCGGTCGGGTGCGCATCACCGGACGCAGCGGCGGCACCGGCCGGGTGGCGGTCAGCGCGGACACCAGACGCGCGGCGAGCCGCCGCTGCCAACCGAACGTCAGGGGGGCGTCGATGACGCGGCCCCTCCCGCGCAGAACGAGCCGCAGCTCGGTGAACAGGGCGGACGCGATCCCGGCTACCGCGAGGGCCGCGACCACCACCACCGCGACGGGCATGCCGAGCAGCGCCGCCCACAGTGGCAGAAGCAGAATCGCGGTGGTGGCCACCAGCCCGAGCGCAGTGCGGCGACGTTGCCGCCCGGCCAAGGCCGGCCGGCCGTCGAGCACGCGCAGTTCGTCGGCCAACGACCTCCGTGGCGGGCTCGCGGCCCCGATCAGCAAACCCGCGCCCAGGGCGAGCAACGCACCGGCGATCACCAGTCGGACGACGTCGCCGTTCATCCCGCGGCCTGCTGGAGGCCGTCGATCTCCCGGATCAACTGGTGGCCGAGCTCGCGGCTCGAGCGCATCAGCGGTGAGGAGCTCAGTTTCCCCGACCACTCCCCCGCAAGCGTCCCCGCACCGACCGGGTCGTAGGCGATGCGGCCCAGCACCGTCGCCGAGACGCCGTCCGGTCCACTCTCGTCCAGGACGATCTGCACCTCGCGTTGTGAGCGTCGGTCGGCCACACCGGTGACGACGGCGACGAAGACGGGCAACTCCACCCGTAGCGTCCGCAGCCTCGACCGCAGGTGCCCCACGGCGTCCACGGTGGGGCGGGTGGCGACGAGCAGGGCCGAGGCGTAGGGCAGCAGGTCCTCGATCGGCGTGTAGGGGTGCAGCCGACCGCAGTCAGCGATCACGTCGGTGTCGGGCACGGTGTCGAGCAGAGCGCCGATCGACGCCCAGCGGCCGTTGACGGCTTCGGTCTCCGTCGTCGACGACACCCCGAGCAGTACCTGCAGGCCACCGGGAACCGCCTGGACGTGGTCGAACACGTCCGCCCCGTCAATGACGCCTGCCGCGTAGCTGACCAGACCGAGCCCGGCGTCGAGCGGCGCGCCGTCCTCCCCGCGCAGTCGATAGCGCAGGTCCCCGCCGTCGGGATCGAGCTCCGCGAGCAGTGCCCGCCGTGGCCAGGTCGCCGTGAGGCTGAGCGCGATCGTGCTGGCACCGGGGGCTCCCTTGACCGATGCGACCGCGATGAGCGCCATCAGCCCGCCCGGCATTCGTCGAGGACGTCATTGGCGACCACGTCGTAGAGCACCGTCGCCGTCAGCTTCTTCGCGGCACTGGCTCCGGTCACGTCGACGACCTGCTGGTCGTCGCCGGGTGGGCCGGAGCGGACCAGGACGGACAACGTGACGACACCGCCCGGGCCCGCCGCGGCCTCCCACACGTAGGCCTCCGGGACGAGCATCACGGCCTCACCGTTCGGGTCGGTGCGGTAGAGCCGGACCGCGGTCGACACCGGCACACCCTCGGCCGGATACGCACCGGGTTCGAGGGTGACGCCCACAGCCGAACAGGTGACCTCGGCGGTGGGGGCCGCCAGGGCCGGGACGGCGGCGGGAGCCGTGGGACCGGCGGCCGCGCCGGTCGCGGTACTCGTACCCAGGTAGGCACCGAGGCCCAGGCTGAGCATGCCGAGACCCACCATCGCCCATCGGCGTTGCCCGGGGCGCCGGCCCAGCGTGTCGACGGCCTCCGGGCGGCCCCACACCGATCCGTCAGGTTCAGAGCGTGCCATCAGGAAATTCTCCGCATCACCGAAGGCGGGTCGGATCGAGAGTCGAGCGTGTTCACCATGCCGGAACCGACCATGACATCCCACCGCGATCCAGGGCCGCCGAGACTCCGATTTAGCCCGAAGCATACTCAGCGGGACACCGGTCGGCGCAAGGCGCACTGTGGGCACCGCCCCAGTGAATCACCGACTGTTTCCGCAGCTCAGAGCGGATATGTCACGAGGAGCATGGTCGAGTCCGCGATCCGGCATGTGGCAGGCGGTGGTCACCCGGGTCACCGCGGTCGCCGCGCACGGGGACCGCAACGTCTCTCCGTCCGCCATCGCGAGCACCCGTCGGTCGGTTCCCTCACGGCCGGTTGCTCCGCGTCGACGGCGGGCACGACGTGCTCAACCGGGGCCGCGAACCGGGTGCAGCAGGCCGGCGCCGCCTGGAACAACCTGCAGCGCAACCTCCCCTGGAATCGATGAGCCGAGCCGTCACCGAGACACCACCGACCCCCGCCTGCTCCCCGGGCGGGGGTCGGTGGTGTGGGTTGTGGTCGGGAGCTCAGTTGCGTCCGATCGCACGGAGGGTGAGATCGACAGCGGACGCGATCACATCGTTACCGGGTGGCTCGCCGTGCATCATGGCGCTGTGCAGGACGGCACCGCACAACATCAGAGTCGCGGCTTCCAGCTCGGTACCGTGCAGGACCGGGGCGAGCAGTTCCCGCACGAGGCGTTCGCCGTCGGTGACCAATCTGTCCCGGACCTCATCCAGTTCGGGGGCGGCGTCGGTGAGGTTGACCAGCACGCAGAGCGCCCTGGCGAGGGGACGCTCGTCCATACCGGTGCGGAATGTCGTCACCTCCTGGATCAGGTCGGTTCGCAGGTCACCGGTCGGCACGTGGTGCGGCATGTCGCGCAGCCGCAGGAAGGCGTCGCGGATCAGGTCTGCTCGACTCCGCCAATGGTTGTAGACGGTGGCCTTGGAGTACCCGGCGACCTGAGCGATGTGTTGATGTGTGACGGCATCCCAGCCTTCGTCCATCAGCACCTGCAGGGTGGTACGGAGAATGTCGTTGCGGGTGCGTACGACCCGCGGATCCACCGACGAGGTGGTGCGCCCGCCTACCTTGCGTGCCATCCCACCACCGTACGGCCTCCGACCAGTAGTGGACGAATAGACCACGATCGCATCATTACCTCGTGGCGTCGTCCACGGCGGTTCGGAACAGGTCGTCGAGTGGGATTCCGGCAGCGGACGCCATCGTGGGGATGACGCTCGCGCGGGCGAAGGAGCAGTACAAGCCGGCTTCGAGGAACCACGGTCGCCCGGTGGGGTCGATGCGGAAGTCGAACAGGCTGTAGTGCCGGCAGCCGAGCGCCCTGTGACAGATCCTCGCGACGTCCCACACGCGTCGCGTGATCGGGTCGCTCGGGTCGAGGATCCACGCCCGCGTGGTGTCCTTCGCGACGAGCTCGAGATCGCCGTCGCCGGTACGACCGATCTTGTCCGCGTAACCGCGAACGGGCCTTGTGGCGGTGTCGACGTCGTACTCCTCGAGCGGCAGGCAGATGAGCTCTTCGCCACGGGCGAGGACCCCACATCGGACCTCGCGGCCGAGCTCGACGTAGTCCTCGACGAGCACCGTGTCGGAGTGGGCGAAGGCGTCGTCCAGGGCGGCGCGGTAGTGCGTCGGGTCGCGGACCAGCGCGACGCCGAGCGAGTTGTCGGCGTCGACGGGCTTGACCACCACGGGCGGACGCAGCGAAGGGCGATCGCCGTGACGGAGCACCTCCCCCGCCGGAACGGCGACGCCGGCCGCGCCGACGACGGCTTTCGCCTTCGCCTTGTCCGCGCCCAGAGCCATGACGTCGGGGGTGTTGCCGACGTACGGGATGCCGATCGTGTCGAGCAACGCCCGGTAGGAGGTCATGCCGGGGCGGCAGAACATCTGAGGCACCGCGACGTCCACGCGCATGTCGCAGAGGTACGCGACAGCGGCGGACAGCGGCAGCGGCTCGGCGGCCCGGATCGCTGCGGAACCGAGGTCGGCCGGGAAGCGCCAGCGACGATCAGGCGTGACGTAGGCGACGCGGAAGTCGTAGAGCCCGGGGTCCGCCACGGCGTCGAGACAGCCCCGTGCGTAGAGCCGGGAGAGGTCGCGGTGGAACTCGCTGACGGGCGAGCCGGCGAGGTGCAGGACACGCAGCGTCATGGTTCAGTCCCCGGCCGGCTCGACGAGCTTGCCGATGTTGAAGTCGATCCGGATCCAGTCCCGGCCGGCCAGCAGGTTCTTGATCAGCAGCCACGGGATGTGGACGTGGTGGACCATGAGGAACGGCAGCGGATCCGACCAGTCGAAGATCGCGTCCTTCCCTCGTGCGATGACGCGGACACGTTCACGGACGGTCGTCGGCGCAGTGATCAACCGCCACAGTTCGTGATAGGCCCAGTAGGTCGGACGGCTCGACGCGGTCGGCGTGATGACCGGGGTGTCGCCGGTGAGATAGGCCTTCGCGAGGTCGGGGTGGTCGTAGAACATGGTGATGGCCGAGTGCGTGCGAGGGTTGCATTCGATGGGGTACACCCGGCCGTCGTCGGTCTGGATGAAGTCGAAGCTGACCTGACCGGTCAGCGCCAGGGGTTCGACGAACCCCCGTACCCAGGCCTCGATCTCGGGGCGCTCGACCATCGCGTAGTTCACCTGGAACGCCGAGGACGCGCAGCAGGCGTACACCTGCACCCTGCCGTCGCGGACCGTGCTGTGCACGCAGTACTCCTGGCCGGGCACGAACTGCTGCATGATCCACGGCGTGTCCGTCGAGATGGGCTTCGACCAGGCGAACGCCGCGGTGTCGCGCTGCGCGGGGCGGGGCAAGGTGGTCAGGTCGAGCCGGTTCACCGGGTCGTAGGGGATGCTCTTGAGGATGTAGGGCGCGGCGGCGGTGTCGAAGTCGAACTCCGCGACCTGCTGCGGCGTGGTGATGCGGTGCGAGTCGGGCACCGGCAGCCCCAGGGAGGCCGCCATGGTCGCGAACTCGTGCTTGTCGTCGAGGGCGCGCACCATCTCCGCGTCGCAGTGCAGCACGTCGCAATGCGGAGCGAGCACGGGCTTGGCGAGTGCGTCGTAGTAGCTCGCCGCCGGACTGCACACCGGGACGTACAGGTCGACGCCCTCCGCGATGACGATGTCGCGCAGGGCGCCGGGGTAGTCGGCGGACCGCGGATCGGGCACGGTGTAGAAGCGGTCGACGTCGCGGGAGAACCGGTGCCCCGTGAGCCGGTACTTGTCCGACTCGACCAGGATCACCCGGTGGCCGGCGCGGTGGAAGGACCGCGCCAACTGCAGGGCTTTGGTCATCTTGCCGCCGCTGAGCAGGATCGTCCTCGGCTCGGCCGCGCTGCGGCGCGGCTCGGCGACGAGGAGCGACCTGAGCGTCGCGGCCGCGGTCAGGAGCAGGTTCGCGGGCAGGGCGAGCTGCAGCAGGGCCAGAGCGCCCACCGTCCTCGACGCGACCCTCAGACGCCGTCGACCGGACGGTGGCGATGGCGGCTTCACCGCCACCGCACGTACGGGGTCGCGGCGTGGGCACCGGGATAGGCGGCGACCATGCCGCGGTGCATCACCCGGTCCCCGATGACGCCGCCGTGGTCGGCGCGGTGCAGCACGCAGCCGTTGTCCCACATGACGACGTCCCCCGGCGACCACGTGTGCCGGTAGGTGTTCGCGTCGGCCGTCGAGTGCACGTACAGAAAGTCGATCATCGCGGTGGCCTCGGCGTCGTCCATGCCGCTGATCGCGACGCACCGCTGCGGCGTGGACACGTAGAGGCTGGTGCGGCCGGAGACCGGGTGGCGGCGGAAGACGGGGTGCCGGGCCTCGGTCTCGTGATCGTCGTCCAGGTTCAGTCCGGTCACGCGATGGGTGATCGTCCGCCCGTCGAGCCTGGTGCGGACGTCGTCCGGTAGCGCCTTGTACGCGCGGTACTGGTTGGTGAACAGCGTCTGCCCTCCGCGGTCGGGGATCCGGACGGCGCGCAGCGCCGTGTAGGCGGGTGGGCGGCGCACGTAGCTGGTGTCCACATGGAACACGCTGCGCGGTGGGGTGGAACGCCCGACATTGCTGATCACGTTGAGGTCGGGGAAGCCGGGCACGGGTGTCTCGCCCTCGGTGAACATCAGCTCCCCGAATCTCTTCAGGAAGCCGACGAACGCAGCGTCGTCGACGTCCTGGTCGGGTAGGACCGCGACACCGCGATCGGCGAGCAGGTCTCGCATCCGGATCACCGCGTCGGCATCGACCTCGTGCAATGCCAGGTCCGTGACCTCGACGCCGATGGGGTCCAGGGCGGTGGTACGCATTGCTGCCTCCTCGGATGGCATGGGGTCAGGGCCGGTCGACGCGGCGGATCAACGTCAGGCCGTCGCGGAGCGGGATGACCACCTGCTCGACGCGCGGATCGGTGGCCACCGCCTCGTTGAACGCCGCGATCGCGACACCGTTCGCCGCAGGCTCGTCGCAGGTCCACGGCTGGCCCTGCATCAGCGTGTTGTCCACGCAGATCAGCCCGTGCGGCGCCAACAGCCCGTCGTCCAGGACCGCGGTGACGTAGCCGAGGTAGCCGCCCTTGTCGGCATCGATGAAGACCAGGTCGAACACCTCGCCGACGGTGGCCAGCTCGGCGAGCGTGGCCGCGGCGGGACCCACGTGGACGTCTATCCTGTGGCCGCGGTCGGTGGCGCGGAAGCAGCGCTCGGCGAACTCCGCCGCGTGCGCGTCGACCTCGCAGGCCACGACCCGCCCGTCGTCGGGCAGGGCTTCGGCCATCGCCAGCGCGGAGTAACCGGTGAACATGCCGACCTCGAGCACCCTTCGCGCCCTCGTGGCGTGAACCAGCATCTTCAACAGCTGACCCTCGACGTGCCCGGAGAGCATCTCCTGCTCCAGCGGCGCGGCCCCACCGGAGCCGGCGTGCCGGCTCCAGTCGTGAGCCGCTGTTGCCGCGGCGAGCGACCGCAGCGCCGACGACTCCGGTGTGGTGCACCGGCCCAGATAGGGGTCCAGGCCTGCGGCGAGGTCGTAGGCGTCGCGTATCCCGCGCCGCACCGCCGCGTCGTCGCGGTCGGGGCCGTCGAGCAGATCGACCAGGTCTCCGAGCTTGCCGACGAGGATGCCCATCGGCGTGACCGGTCGCGGCGCGCTCGGTGCGGACGGCGCGTCGGGGTCCGCGCTCATCCTGCCGGCTGGACGGAACCGGCGGTCGGGGTGAGGAATACCTGCTCGCCCCGCCCCTCGCGGGGGTAGATGCGACACACCTGGCGGTGCGCCTCGAGCGCGTGCTCGAGCTCGTCCGCCGTCAGATCGTTGACGAAGAAGCACGCGCCGATCGGCTTGGGGACGGCGGCGCGTTGGCGCCCGTCGCGGGTCTGCACGATCAGGTCCGTGGCCTTCCGCAGCAGCTCGGGGGTGAGGTGGACGCTGTCGAGGGACAGACCGAGATTGCTCATCAGCCAGAAGATGCGGTCACGCTCGCTCTCGGAGATGTAGCCGCGCCGCTCGGCGATCGTGGTCGACAGCGCCATGTCGATGTTGATGGCGTGGCCGTGGAAGAACGGCACCTCCGGCGCCAGCTCCAGCGTCGGGCTCCACGTGTGCCCGAACGCGATCACGCGGTCCAGATCGAGCTCGTGGAGGTTGGGCACCTCCAGCTCGAGCATCGTCCTGATGGCGTCGTAGGTCACCCGATCGGCGATCTCCCGCAGCTCGCGGGTTCCGTCGAGGTGGCCGAACCGGGTGGTGAGCAGGTCCTCCCCGTACTTCTCGAGGAGCTGGAAGATCGCGCTGTTGCCGACGGTGGAGATCTTGACGAGCTCGGCCATGCCGTTGCGGACCTGCTCGACCGGCAGCGTCCTGAGGAACGAGAAGTCCAGGATCACCTTCTGCGAGGCGTGGAACGCACCGAGCCGGTTCTTCGACTTGCCGTGGTTGACCGCGACCTTGATCGCGACACTGGCGTCGATCAGCCCGATCAGCGTCGTCGGCACCCGGATGTAGTTGGTCGAACGGCGGAACACCGCGCACGCGAAACCGGCGACGTCGGTGGTCAAGCCACCGCCCACCACGAGCACCGGCTCCTTGCGGACCAGCCCGAAGTCGCCGAACGCGTCCACGATCCGCTCGACCGTCCGCAGTGTCTTGCTCGTCTCCCCGATGACGACGGGGAACACGCTCAACGCGATGCCGTGATGGTCGAAGTAGGCGCGCACCTGCTCGCCGTAGAGGCTGTGGACCGTCTCGTCGACGACCATCAGGCAGCGCCCCCACGGCCGGTAGCTGTCCGCGAGCTCGGTGTTCTCCACCGCGAAGGCCCCGTTGACGAAGACGAGCGAGTAGTCGATCTTCTCGTAGGCCTCGACCGCGAAGGCGGTGTCGGTGGCCTTCAGCGTCGCGGTTGCGTAACCCGTCATGATCGTTCTGTCTCCCGGTCTGATGCGGCGGCGCGACGTCCGCTCGTGGCTTCTCGGTGGTCTGTCGGTGGGTGCCGGCTCCGCGGCCCGCGTCGGATGGATCGCGTCGTACTCGGCCGCGGAGCCGGAAGGTCACTGGCCGGAAGCCGAGGTCAGATCCTCGAAGTCCAACCGCTCGACGACGCGGGTGCCGCCGAAGTCGTGGCCCGCGGTGTTCTCGTTGGGGAACGCCACGCAGGGCACGTCCGCGGAGCGCGCGGCGTGGACTCCGCCGAGGTTGTCCTCGACGGCGACGCACTCACCCGGCTGCTGCGACAGGCTGCCCACCGCGAAGATGTAGGCGTCCGGCTCGGGCTTGGGCCGCGCGACGCTGTCGGCGTCGACGACGACGTCGAAGTCGTCGGCCTGGACAGCGGGTGCGAGCGAGTCCAACAGCGCGACGACGTTGGCGTGCGACGTGGAGGTGACCAGTCCGACCTTCCAGCCCTTGGCCCTGGCCGCCTTGATGGTGTCGACGACCCCCGGTCGTGGGCTCAGCCGCGCCGTGCTCAGGCTCTGCTGGAACAGCGTCGACTTGGTGTCGTGTACCGCCTGCGCGTCCACCACCTGCCCGAGGGAGCGGGCGTGCTCGGCGATCCGGTTCCTCCCGCCGCTCGTGTCGAGCATGTCGCGGTACTGGTCGCGGTCCCAGCGCCATCCGAGGCCATGGGCCGCGAACGCCCGGTTGAACGCGTCGCGTTGCAGCTCCGACGTGTCGGCGACGGAGCTGATGGAACCGAACAGGACTGCTGACATCGAGCTCTCCTCCTGGAAGTGGATCAGCCTGGAAGTGGATCAGGTCCGTTGCGCCGCTTCCTCCTCGAACGTCCGAGACCTGGCGAAGCCCGCCCACCAGCATCGGTGGGCGCTCGACGGTCCGCGACTCGGTGCGCGACCACACCGCACTCTTGACCGCTTGGATCACAAAGGACCGTACGGTCCTATAATGGACGGACCATCTACTAATAAGCAGCAGGCAGGGTGGTGGTGCACCGTCAGCGCCAGGTCGGCGCGCGGCCCGGCAGACGACGATGGCTTCCGGCCTGTTGTCTCGCAACCGCTGTCTAGCCACCGTTGCGAGGGAGTCCTAGCGAGGCTCCGTTGCCACCGGCCGCATCGACACGCGCACGCGGCAGAACGTGATCATTCCGTCGCGGTCTCGGCTCGACCGTGAACCTGCGACCACCGCTCGCCGTCACAAGCAGCGCGCGCCCCCACCCCACAAGCGACCACCTGACCATCACCGCCCGTGATCACATCAGGCGGAGAGGACCGCAGCCGGCGGCAGCCATCCCTTGAGCAGCGACCCCGGCAGTCCGACCACATCACACCGACCACCACGGCCCTGATCAGCGCAAACGACTTTGTGCGTTGCCCTGCTGCCGAGATACCGCCGGACCCACTGCGCAAGTGAACTCGCCCGGGGACTGGGGGCCATAGGTCGACGGCGGCGCATGGCTCACCATCGACGACACTCCAGTACTTATACGATTCGACGATCCTGGGCAACACGCGGTCGCGCAAGGTATGCCGAAGGCGTTCCACCCAATGGCCTTGCGTTAAGGCACCCGGCAAGCCGTCTACCTGCGCAAACATAGGACGTCACCATGCCGCTGACCGTCCTAAGGCAAGGCCATTGGGCGTTCCACCGGTCACGGGGTGCCTATGCGGAAGCTGCTGCGACGAGGTGCATGTAGTCGGGTGTCTGGACCAAGTGTTCTCGCTCGCCCGGGCGCGGTGTTGCCCGCCACTCGCGATGACGATGTAGCCGCCATTCAGGATGACGACGAAGAGCGGACATATCCGGCGGCTACGTCGTCACGTTGGCGGCTACGTCGTCACGTTGACGCCGCTCGGTCCGCACAGCCCTGGGTTCGGCGTCGTCACGGTGGCGACCGGCAGCGGACAGACGGGTGCCCGGCAGGGTGTGATCCTCAGCTCGGCGCGGGTGGGCCAACGAGCCGGCCGTTGGTGATCTGCCCGATCACCGTC
>Ga0209490_10000605_pt1 | contig 36084 bp, 30 predicted proteins | sample MAT06_FD_187209 | JGI IMG/M metagenome (GOLD analysis project Ga0209490, IMG submission 187209) | Freshwater microbial communities from Lake Fryxell liftoff mats and glacier meltwater in Antarctica - MAT-06 (SPAdes) (version 2) | ecosystem: Environmental > Aquatic > Freshwater > Ice > Liftoff...
GAAGCCTCGCAAAGACTGCGAAGACCTAGGACCTAGGACTTAGGACAGGCGCCGCAATGAAGGAATCATCTCGGAAATAGTAGGTTCAGGTAAAGCTGATCGTTCGTATGCGGCATGCGACCAAGCTAACCCCTGCTCATGCAATAATGCGCCAGGTGTGGCGACGGCGGTGGTGATCGCGGCGTCGAGGCCGGTGGCGCTGCCGTCGGGATTCAGGTGGGCGGCGGGAATGGTGGTGATGGGACCGGCGGCGTGCGCGAGATTGACCGCCTGGGTGTGGGCCCAGGCGTGGGTCAGGCGCGACAAGAACGGATTGCCGCCGTGGGCAGCTTCGCGGACGGCGGCGTGCATGCGGTCGCGGCAATGACTGTCGACGGCCCAGGATTCGCGGCGGCCGTCGAGGCGCTCGAGTTCGAGCGCGTAGTGATAATTCCAGCGCAGGGTGCCGCGCTCTCCACGGATTTCGATCACGGGATCGACGATCTCGGCGCAGGCGTGGGTGGCGAAAAAACGGCAGGGGATACCTTGTGCCGTCGTGATGGCCAGGGCGGCGGTGTCGCAGCTGTCGATGGGTTTGGCGCGATACAATTCGGCGCGCAGCGCGGCGATGGTGGCCGATTCGTCCTCGCGGGCTCCCGCGAGGAAAAGAATCATGTGCAGCTGATGCGCCACGGCGTTATTGATGGGCGAATCTAAGACCGGGGTGCCCTTGATCTGCAGACGACCGGCCCAGGCGTTGCGCGCATAATAATCGGCCTTCCGTGGCCATTTGACCCAGGAGACGATTTCGCGGATCGGGCCGAGGGTTCCGTCCAGGGCGGCGCGTTTCATCACCAGGGTCTCAGCGGCGTACATCGACTGAAAGCCCATGATGACGCGACGGCCGGTGCGCACCTCAGTTTCCTGCATGCGGCGAATATCGGCGAGCACCGCAGCGGCCGGTTTTTCCAACAGCACATCCATGCCCGCTTCCAAGGCTGCAATGGCCATCGGCGCGTGCCAATGGATCCCGGTGGGAATGACGCAGACCTCCGCCTTGCCGCGCCAGGTGTTCAACATTTCTTGGAAATCGGTGTGCAGCCGGCAGCCCAGGGCAGTGAGGTGGGCGCAGCGGTCGACCTCCTGATCCTGATTGATCACCGTGGCCGCGACGAGCTGGCAGACCCCAGAGGCGTGGTGGCGGGTCAGTTCGTGGTAGTGGGTGCCGGCGAATCCCGACACCCCAATCAGGCAGATGCGCGTCATAAGGCTGGTGAGTGTTTATCGGCGCTAGGGTGAGCAAGTGGGGGACTGGGGATTTGCCGCTATGCCTGCGGCCAGGCACGGGATACGGCTAAGCATGCCCGCTCGTCGTCTTCAGCGCCCAGCACCCGCCGACCGCGCCCGCCTGCCTCGCTATGATCTACCCGATGATGCCAGCTACGCCCTGCGCCCGATTGGGGTGATCCGTTCGCCCTATCGCATGCGCGAGGACGCGCCGCGCCAGGCGACCGTGGGCGATCCCGTCGAAGCGACCATCGTCCTGCGGCCCGGTCTGCAGAATTCCGTCCAGGATCTTGAAGGGTTTGCGCGCATCTGGGTGCTGGCGTGGTTTCATCATAGTCACGGCTGGAAACAGCAGATCGTGCCGCCTCGGGATCAGCAGAAACGCGGACTGTTCGCGACGCGGGCCCCGGATCGCCCCAATCCGTTGGGATTATCGGCGCTGGAGCTGGTCGCAGTCTACGGGACTCGCCTTACGGTGCGGGGCTGTGATCTATTGGATGGCACGCCGGTGCTGGATCTCAAACCGTATATTCCCGAGTACGATGCCTTTCCCGGCAGTGCCGCAGGCTGGGTTGATGCGCTGACTGCGCCGGGACCAGATCATCGTATCCGCGTTGATCCGCCCGGTGCGCGCTGAGGGCTGGACCACGGTTCAGCGCAGCGCACCATGCCGCCATGCTGGCCAAGCGCGTCATTGTCTGTCTGGATGTCCGTGCGGGTCAGGTGACCAAGGGCGTGAAATTTGCGGGCAATGTCGACCTCGGCGATCCGGTCGACTACGCGCGGCGATATTATGAACAAGGCGTCGATGAATTGGTGTTTTACGACATCACTGCCTCGGCGGAGAAACGTGGGTTGTTTCTCGATGTCGTCGCCCGCGTCGCGGAGGCAATTTTTATTCCGTTCAGCGTTGGCGGCGGCATCGCCTCGGTCGACGCCATGCGTCAGGTCCTCTTGGCCGGGGCGGAAAAAGTTTCGGTCAATTCGCCCGCGGTGCGCGATCCCGCGCTGATCGACGGCGGCGCCAAGGCCTTTGGGGCCCAATGCGTGGTTTTAGGAATTGATGCAAAACGGGTCGAGCCCAGCGCGACGATTCCCAGTGGTTACGAGGTCTGGATCGACGGCGGCCGCACCCCAACTGGCAAGGATGCCGTGGGCTGGGCCCGCGAAGCCGAGAGCCGCGGCGCCGGAGAAATTTGCCTCAATGCCATCGATACCGATGGCGTGCGCGAGGGCTATGAATTGACCATCACCCGCAAAATCGCCGACGCGGTCGGCATTCCGGTGATCGCCAGCGGTGGTGGCGGCAAGCCGGAGCATCTCGTCGCAGCCGTGACCACCGGTGGCGCTGACGCCGCGTTGATCGCGAGCATGGTTCACTACGGCGATTATACCGTCGGGCAGATCAAGACGGCGATGCGAGGGGCGGGTGTATGCGTTCGATAATTACCCCTGTCCGGCAGGCCATTGCCCCAGTCCGGAGGTCTTTTTCGAGCGTCCGGAAGTCCGGAAGTCCGGAAGTCCGGCAGTCTTGTGGAATTGGAATTTTGGTGGTGATGTGTGGGTTGTTGATGGGAGCTGAACCGGTCGTGGGCGCACCGGCGCCTGCGGGGGACGTGGATCCGGTCACCCAGCGTCGCGCTGAAGAGGCGCTCGCTGCAATGGCAGCGGCAGAGGCCAAAGCCGAAGCGGCAGCGCCTGCCGGTCCGCTGGATCCGGCCCTGAGCGACCAGATCGCCAGCATCGAAGGCTGGTTCCGCGAAATCGCCATTCTCCTCGACAAAAACGAAACCGCTGCAGCCGGCGAACGCTTCCTCCTCGCCAGCGACGCTCTCAAAGCTTTCACCTCTGAGCAACGCGCCACGCTTGGGCGGCGCTACGACCTCGCCCGTGAACGATTACAGGGTTTTGCCCGCACTTTCGCAGAGGGGGGAGACTAGTTTATTTATTCTTGGGATGGGATTTAAGTGTCTCCCCCCGTCCTATGTCCTATGTCCTATGTCCTATGTCCTCGAAGTTTTTGCACAGGCGGGGCCTTCGAATGTGAATGAATGGTGCGACGAAATGGTCCCAACATTACCTAAGCGTTACCGAGCATACGATTCGAAGACTTCGGACTTCGGACTTCGGACTTTCAGAAACTTGAAGACCTAGGACCTAGGACTTAGGACATTACACGAGCCGAACCCATCAAAACGCTCCGTCTCGCACAAGAAAACCCCCAGGCACAGTCCGTGCTTCCAATTGCCGACAACGGGTCATCCTGACCCGCCCTTACGGAACGGTACATGGCAAAACGTGACTATTACGAGGTGCTTGGCGTGGCCAAGGACTCCAGCGAAGACGCGATCAAGAAGGCCTATCGCAAGCAGGCGATGCAGCATCACCCGGATCGCAATCCCGGCGATGCCGCGGCCGAGACCAAATTCAAAGAGGCCGCGGAGGCCTACGAGGTCCTCGCCGATGCGGAAAAGCGCAAACGCTATGACCAGTTCGGCCATCAGGGCGTCGATGGCATGGGCCATGCCGGGCGCGGCTTCCAGTCGATGGATGATATCTTCTCGGCCTTCGGCGATGTCTTTGGCGGCCGTGGAGGCGGCGGTGGTGGCGGTTCCATTTTCGAAGATCTCTTTGCAGGTGCGCGTGGCGGTGCAGGCGGCGGCCGTGATGGCGCTGGCGCCAGCCTGCGCATGCAGATCAGCATCCCGTTTCGCGACGCGGTGTTCGGCTGCACCAAGACCATCGACCTGAAACGCCACGAAGGCTGCAAAACCTGCGCTGGCACCGGCGCCAAAAAAGGCACCAAGCCTAAAACCTGCACGCTGTGCAAAGGCCATGGAGTCGTGCGCCAGGGGCAGGGATTTTTTGTCGTTCAGACCACCTGTCCGCAATGTCACGGCCGCGGCCAAGTCATCGCTGATCCGTGCGCCGACTGCGCTGGCAACGGCGTCAAACCGGAGAGCGTCACCATCAAAGTGCGCATTCCCGCCGGCGTCGAAGATGGCAGCCGTCTGCGTGTCGGTAGTGAAGGTGATGCCGGGCGCGAAGGTGGCCCCCGTGGTGATCTCTTCGTCGATATAGCCGTCGCCGAAGATGGATTCTTTGAACGCCATGGCGATGACGTCGTGTGCCGGGTGCCAGTGACCTATAGCCAGGCCTGCCTGGGTGCTGAAGTCGAGGTGCCCACGCTCGAAGGCAAGGCCACCCTGAAAGTGGCGGCGGGCACCCAACCCGGTGAGATCCTGCGCATGCGCGGGCAAGGCGTGCCCACGCGCGGCGCACGTCGCGGCGATCAACTCGTCGTCATCCAGATCCTGGTGCCGAAGAAGCCCGGTAAGCGCCAAGAGGAATTGCTGCGCGAACTCGGAGAGCTTGATGCGCAAAGCGCCGAGCACAAAGGATTCTTCGATAAAATAAAAGCCATGTTTGGCTAAGTGCGAAGACCATACCTACCATGCAATCCCAAAGCGAATCCACCATGAATGATGACACCCGCAAGCCTCACGGCGACGAACTCGACGCCGATGCCGTTGACGCGACCCCGGTTGACGAAATGACTGAATTGCACCAACAGGTGGGTGAGCTCAAAGAACGTCTGCTGCGCAGCCAGGCCGAATTCGATAATGTACGCAAACGCCTGCGCCGCGAAGCCGACGAAGCCGGTACTCGCGCCGTCGTCCGTTTTTGCCGCCCCATTTTGGATCAGATCGATAATTTGACCCGCGCGGTTAGCGCAGCCAATCCGGAATCGTTCAATGATTTCGCCCAAGGCGTGTCGATGATCCGCGAAGGCCTGCTTCAGGCGCTGGTCGGCCAAGGCATTGAGCAGATCCCCTCTGAGGGAATCTTCGACCCCACCATGCATGAAGTCCTCGCCGAAATCGAAAATACCGAGGTCGCTAAAGGTACTATTCTCGACATCCATCGCGCCGGATTCCGCCTCAAAGAACAATTGATCCGCACTGCCCAAGTGGTGGTGGCGCGCCCGCCGGCTTGACATTCAGCGCTTCCGCCGGCCTGACAGGCAGGCCGGCGGGCATTGTGCCCTGGGTTTCGTGTCCGTCATTTAGTTCCCGGGGTGTAGCCTCCGGCGCTTATTCCGCGGCGGCGGCGTCCAACGCAAAACTGCCAACGTGCTGGGTGCCCGCGTCGTCTTGCAGGCTAATCCACAGTTTACTATCAGTCGGTAATTCCGCCGGTACTTCGACGTGGCCGTGGAAACCTTCGTCTTCAACGCCGAGCTTCGCCTTGACCGAACCCCGGCCATTTTCCGCCCCGACCCAGGCGCGCGCAACGGTCGGCTTCGGTGCGGCAGGCGTTACTTCCAGCTCAATGACCGCTTCACCACCAGCGACGATCTCGCCGAGGCGGGCAGCAGCGACCGTCCAGGCAGCGATGGCCTGGCTGCCCAGAGCGACTTCGGCGCCGTGACCGTGGCCAGCAGTCTGTTCATGGTCGTGGCCCTCGTGGCCATGACCGGCTTCGGCAGCAGCGAGCGAAGCCGTGAAAAAAAACGCGGCGTAGAGCAAGGATGCAGTCTTCATGGGGTGTCTCCAGATGGGGATGACGGTGATGACCGACGTGCGAAGATCAGCACGTAGGTCGCGGGAACAACGAGCAGATTCAAGGCGGTCGACGTGGTCAGCCCGCCCAGAACAACAATGGCCAAAGGTGCGAGAATCTCACTGCCAGGCTGGCCTGCGGTCCACGCTAATGGCAATAAACCCAGCGCGGCGCTGATCGCGGTCATCAAAATCGCCACCAAGCGATCCAGCGATCCTTCGATAACGGCGGTAGCCAGCGCTTCGCCCTCGGCCTGGCGGGCCTGGTAACGATTCACTAACAATATTCCGTTGCGGATGGCGATGCCGAACAAGGTGATAAAGCCAACCAGGCTGGCGATGGACATCACTGGGGCGATATAACCCTGCGATCCGATACCGAGGAGGGCGAGTATATTCGTGAACGGATGCGCTGAATCGCTCCAGAAGATTGCAGCAATACCGCCAATCAAAGCGAGGGGGAGATTGACCAGGACCAAGGCCGCGGTGGCCCCGGAGCCAGTCGCCGCAGCGGTCAGCAAGAAGATCACCACGATCACGCCCAGGCCCATCCACGCGATGCTGCGGCTGGCTTCCTGCTGGGCCTCGAATTGACCACCATAATGCACGGTCAGTCCCGCTTCGCGGACGAGGGGATCGACCACCGTGCGCACTTGGGCGACGAGGTGGCCAAGGTTGGCGCCATCGGCGACATTGCAGGAAATGGTCGCTTTGCGGCGTCCACCTTCGTGGGCGATCAGATAACTGCTACGTTCCTCACCGACCGTGCCGACTTCGCGCAGGCGGACCAGGGCGCCACCCTGACCTTTCAAGATCAATTCCTGCACCGCCTTGGGATCGGCACGATTTTCGGGATGCAGGCGGACCACGAGATCGTATCGACGCAGGCCATCCGCGATGACAGCAACCCGTTCACCACTGATGGCTTGTTGGACCTGTTCAGCGGCGTCAGCGGGCGTCAATCCCGCCCGGGCAAGGTCGGCATGGCGATAGGCGATGGGAATACTGGTGACCAGGATTTCCCGATTGGCGGCGACATCCCGGGCCCCAGGGATTTGGCGCACCGCCATGGCGATGGTATTGGCGGTGGCGCGCAAAACCCCGAGATTCTCGCCGAAAACATTGATCGCCAACGCTGCTGGAGTACCACTGAGCACATGCGACAGCCGGTGTTCAATCGGCTGGCCGATCATCGTGGTGATGCCAGGGACCTGGGCGATGATCGCATCGATGCCGGCACGGACCGCGGTCGGATCGAAACCGGGTTTCACGGTCACCTCCAATTCCGAACTTGAAACCGGTTCTGCGTGTTCATCGCGCTCGGCGCGGCCGGTGCGGCGCGCGGCGGTGCGCACCCCAGGTAATTCGACCAGACGTTGTTCGATGCCGGCGGCGATGCGATCACTTTCAGCCAGCGAGGTGCCAGGTGGTGCCATCAGGAAAACCGTAAACGTTCCTTCTTTAAATTCCGGCAAAAAGCTAGAGCCGAACGTCGTCGCCAAGCCAATACTCAGGACGGTCAGGAGGGCGGAGCTGATGCCGACCAGCCACACCCGGCGTACGGCCCACCCGAGAATCGGTCGATAGAGTGCCTTCAACCAGCGCACCAGGAAACCGTCGCCTTGGTGTTTTCCCGCACGCAGGCCCTTGAGCAGCAACGCGCACAAAGCCGGTATAACCGTCAGGGCTACCAACAGCGAGGCTACGATCGAAATGATATATGCTAGGCCGAGCGGTCGAAAAAAGCGCCCTTCCAAACCTTGCAGAAACAACAGCGGGACGAAGACCAAGACGATGACCAGCGTCGCAAACACCATCGAGGCGCGAATCTCGTTGGAGGCCGTATAGACCACGACCAGCGGATTCTGGCGGCGCTCCAGCGGCAGAGCCGCATTTTCATGGAGGCGGTGCACGACATTTTCGACATCGATGATCGCATCATCGACGAGCGCACCGATGGCCACCGCAAGGCCACCGAGGGTCATCACGTTCAGCGACAGTCCCAGCGCATGCAGACCCAACACCGCGACGGCCAGCGACAGCGGCAATGCGGTTAGGGTGATCACGGTGGCGCGGGCGTTGAGCAGAAAGAGCACCAGGACCGCCGCCACGATCAGGACGGCATCGCGCAAAACTGCGAGCAGATTATCCACCGCCAGGCGGATAAAATCCTCTTGGCGGAAGACATGCCGGTTTAACACCATGCCTTCGGGAACCGTGATGCGGTCCAGGGCGGCGTCGACCGCCGCGGTCAGGGCCAGGGTATTGGTCCCTGGTGATTTCTGGACCGAGACAATCACCGCGGATCGGCCGCCTTCGGCGGCCGATCCGCGGGCGGGGGCGCCACCAAGCTCGACGTCGGCAACATCACCGATGGTGATAATGCCGCCACTCGCGGTGCGGGTCAAAAGCGTGTTGCTGATATCAACCGGGCTGCGCACTTGCGCACTTTGGCGGATCGCCAATTCCTGGCCGGCGACATCGGGCAGATAGCCCGCGGCGGCGGTGCTGTGCGCTTTGCGCGCGGCGTCGGCCACGTCGGCCACGGTCAGACCATGCAACTGGAGGATCTCCTGGCGCACATCAACGTGGTATTCGGGCAGGGCCCCGCCAATGGCGACGACTTGGCTCACGCCCGGAACCGCGAGCAAATGGTTGCGTAATTCATATTCGGCAAAAGAGCGCAGAGCGAGGGGGTCGACCTGGGAATCTGGCGATGACAGCGACAGCAGCAGGATCTCGCCGGTAATGGACGATATCGGGGCCAGTTCGGCATGACTTTCTGGCGGCAAGGCAGCACGTACAGCCGCTAGTCGTTCGGCGACCAGGGTCCTGGCGCGATACACATCTTCGCCCCAGCCGAATTCCGCCCACACCAACGACAGGCTCATCGCGCTGGAAGACCGCAACCGCCGCAGACCGGGAATTCCAGCCAAGGCACTTTCCAGAGGGACCGTGACCTGGGTTTCGACTTCATCGGCGGCTAACCCACCAGCCTCGGTCAGCACCACCACGGTGGGTGCATTTAATTCCGGAAATACATCGACCGCCAAGCGCGGCAAGGTGATCCCCGCGACGACCAATAAAACTCCGGCAGCGACCAGTACTGCGGTGGCGTGGTCAATAGACCAACGGATCATCGCGGCGAACATCAGTGGCCGCCTTCATGAAAAGTGCCGTCGGCGTGGAAATGACCGGCTTTGCCAGCAGGGCCAGCCGCGGCGCCAGCGCCGGACAGCAGCAGCGGATAAATGCCGCCGACGACCACCGTATCGTCTGCACGCAGGCCGGATAAAATGTGCACCCACACCCCATCGTTGGCACCCAGATCCGCCTCCATGCGGATAACCTGATCGGGGTTCTCCGGATCGCGACGGAAAAGAACCGAGGTCAAGCCATCACGGACAACCGCAGCGAGCGGGATCGCCAATTCTTCAGTGCCTCCTGCGGTAACAATTTCCAGCACAGCAGCCAATCCGGGGCGGGCCCAGGCCGGTCGGTCGGTCGTGGTCGGGCGCGCGATCACATCGACGGTGCGCGTGCGCGGGTCAGCCTCTAAACCGAGTTGAAAAGTAGCGGGCAAACGATCCTGGTGACTGTTGGTGATGGGCACGATCGCGGCGCTGGCGCCGGCTTGCCACTGGCCGATATCGCCGTGCAGCGCCGTGGCACGGAAGCGGGTGCGAGTGGGATCCAGGGTGCTCAGCACTTCGCTGTCGCGGTTCACCGCAGTGCCGGTGCCCACCACCGTGGCGGTCACCGTGCCCGCAGCACGGGCATGCACGGTGAGCGCAGGCGCGTTCTGCAAAGACAATAAAACCGGATCGTCAGCCGGGAGTCCGGCCGCCTGGGCCACTGTGGTGCGCAGCCAATCGCGGCGCCCGACGCTGGACGGATCTTTGGCCAGGGTTTCTGCCTCGTGCCAGCGCGCGCGTAATTGCAGCCATTCTGGCCCCTGGATGCGATACAGCGGAGTGCCAATAGTGACCGCCGTATACGGCTGGACCACAATCTCGACCTGGCCCGCGAGGGGGGCATGATAGAATTGTTTAGCGTTGGCTTCGGCCTCAAACAGACCGGGGATACGAAAGACGCGGGTGACCACGCGGTAGGTCGCCGGGGCAAACGTGATGCCGAGATTACTACGCACTGCAGCGGGAATGGCGATGCGGTTGGTCGGGGCCGCCGCTGCTGCTTCCGGCTCAGCGTGGGGAGCGTGGGCGTGGTCATGATCGCCACAGCCAAGCAGGGCGATGAGCACGGTCAGACCGAGGGCGGTGCGCACGGTGCAGGCAGATACATAAACACGGCGGAGCGGGTGATCAATAATCATGGGTTTATTTCCAGAGTACGGCCCAGCGTGCGGCCAAGGTGGAGATCAAGTTCGGTGCGCGCTCGCAATGCATCTGCGTGTGCGCGGGCGGCTTGTTGACGCAGACGTATCACGGTGCGTTGGGTTGCCAGGAGGGTGGCCACACTGGTTTCCCCGCGCGCATAGGCGGCTTCATCTAATTCCGCCGCGCGGGCGGCGTCAGGAAGAATGGAAGTCTGTAATCCCTGCCAAGTGAGCTCGGCTTCATGCCAGGCATCCCAGGCGATTTCCGCGGCATCAAGGAGTTCTCGCTGGGTCAATTCCACGTGGGCCGTGCGTTGGCGTAGCTCCCACGCGGCCGTCACCGCTTCCGCGCGACCCCCCTGAAAAATGGGCAAAGAGACATCCACGAGCAGGCCGATTTCATCGCTGTCGCCATCTCGGGCGGCAACCACACCGACAGCCAGCGCTGGGCGGCGTGCGGCCTGGGCGGCACGGACGACGGCATGCGCGACTTCCTGTTCGGCCTGGGCTGCGCGCAATAACGGGTGGGCGACCAGGGCTGCCGCCAGATCGCTGCGGTCGGGTGGCGGAGCAAAGCCGAGATTACTGCCCGAGAGTCCAGTCCCAGCATGGGCGAATAGTGCCACCACCTCCGCGCCCAGGTGGCGCTCGGCTGTGGCGCGGGCGGCTTGGTGACGACGGCTTGCGCTCGCGGCGGCTTGTTCGGCCTCGGCATATTCGACCCGGACGCGCAAGCGGTCGGCTTCGGTAATTGCCGTGATGGCAAGCTGCTGGTCGGTGGTGGCCAGCAACCGTTGCAGAGTGGCTACCTCCGTCGCCGCGAGGTGTTCGTTGGCGGCATTGGCCTCCAGCTGGATCACGTCGGTGCGAATCTGGGCCAAAAGGGCGACTTCCGCGGCATCGGCGGCAGCGCGTTGCGCGGTAACGGCAGCACGGCCGGCAGCACGGCGGCCCTGCCGTCCACCCACCGGCAGCGGTTGTAGGACGCTGATTTCATAGCTGGTGCCATCATCACCCGGCGCATCGCGGCGGCGCACGTCGATACCCAACACCGGGTCATCCCAGCGCCCAAGTGAACGCGTATGGGCCTCGGCAACGGCAACGCCAGCTTGGGCATGCTGGACGGCTGGGTCTTGCGCGCGCAGATGCGTCAGCACTTCGACCAGCCATGGAGCAGGGTCAACGGGTGGTGGGGTGACCTCGGCGGTCCATACACAAGTCGTGCAGACGCCCAGCAGGGCGCTGCTCCACAGCTGACGGAATGACATGATGACTCCTGAACGACGGATAGCGCAGCACGCTCAGCAGAATCGGAGGGATCCTGCGGCGCTGCGCCGGGCACGTTCAGGTATCAATATTCGGTGGCGGTTCAGGTGCGCAGGCAACGGTGTCCGGACGACGGTCGTTAGCGACGCAATGCTCGGAGGTTTGGAACCATGCCGGGGCCAACAAAACGGGAGTTTCGGTCGGTAGATCAGCGACCACACCCACCGTGCAGCAGATATGCGCAGTGGGCACCGCATCGCCGTCATCATCGTGGTCGTGCGCACAGGCTGCGTGATGCGGTATGCACATACAGGCAAAGGCCAGTACGGCAAGAAGGCCGCCCTGTGCACACCTGTGCCTGCACCAATGCCACCAGCGTTTCACAGGTGCGACCCTAAAACTGCAATGCTGGTGGAAACCAAAATCATGCTGAAGCCGCTCAGGGGTCGAACCGGGTATACCCGGTTCGATCGTGGACCATGCCTGCTTCGCGCACCTGGTTCGGTGCCGTCATGGTCGCGTTGCGCGGATACTCCCCGCGTTGGGCGCGAGACGATTGGCAGCCAGCGCTGATGAACGTGAATACGCCGAGCAGAAAGAACAGGCCCGCAGCGCGTGCGGTTAGGCACCGCTGCACGGCCTCAACAGGCGCTGACGACAGAAAGACGTTCATGGGCATTCAGATTTTCGGCAGGGTGGGCTGATCGGGATCTTCATCCTCGAAATGTTCCAGCTTGATCGTCGGGCTGCGCCCGGTCGGCGGTTTTTCGTGACGATCCGAGGTCGGCATATCTTGTTCGTCATCGAGGATGACCAGCAGGCCGCTCTTGTTCTGATCGGTATTGAAGAATTCAGTCGAGGCGACGCCGCGCGGCGGCTCGGGGGCCCGCGGCGGCAGGATTTCGGTGCCGGGCGATTCGGGTGGGGGCAGCATGGTGCCCTGCGCGAACATGTGATTTGCCGGGGGCGGAATCGGGGTCGAGGTAAATCCACCCGGCAAGGGCAATGGATCATCGGACGGTGGGGCGATGGCGGCGGGGGCATCTGGCTCGTCGGGTTCTGCGGGTTGGGCGGCGTGCGCGCCGCTGCCACGCGGGGCGCCAGCGTCGCTGCGCGGCTGCCAATTATGACTTTGGCTGCCACCCAGACCGGTGCCGACTTTGCCTTCGAGCAGATGCGCGGCCAGACCCAACGCGACGGTCAAGCCCGGCGCATTGGCATCAAGGCCGTGGATATCGTAGCGCGACGGAACCAGATCCAGACCCGCGAGTGGATCGAAGACCTGCACCGGGCGGCCAAGAATGTTGCCGAGGATCTCAGCAATGTTGGGCAGGAGGCTGGTGCCACCGGTGAGAACGACGCTGCCGACTTGTTTGTCGAATTGCCCTTCGACGTAATCGAAGCTGAGGCGGATTTCGTTGGCAAGATCTTCGAAGGCGGGCATCGCCGCATCCATCAGGGCGTCTAGGGCATCGCCAGGGGCGGCCTTGATGCGTTCGATCTCTTCCAGCGGTTCATTAAACGTACGCACGATGGCGTCGGTGATTTCGTTGCCGGCGAGATAGACTTCGCGGGTGAACAACAGGCGATCGCCGTTGACGATGGCGATATTCGATTTCGACGCGCCGATGTCGATCAACGCGATGGCTTCGCCATTTTGTTGACCACTCAGGGCGGCCCCGGGGCCTAATAATTCATAGGCGTTGGTGACCGCGAAGACATCAACGTCAATAATTTCGGGCTGCAAGCCAGCCGAGCGGAGCATATTGACGTGATCTTCGACAAAGCCGCGGCGTACCGCGACCAGCAGCACTTGCTGGGTGGTGCCCGAGGAACCTTCACGAACCGAGGAAAGCGGCTGACAGTCAATAATGACTTCGTCGCTGCCGAAGGGGATATATTTGTCCGCTTCGTAGGTAATGTGCGCCTTGAGTTCTTCACCGAGCAATTTCGGGGTTTCGACTTGGCGTACGATGACCGAACGTCCGGAAACGCCGGTGATCAAGCGCTTGGGTTTAACCCCGAGCTGGTCGATCACTTGGCGCACGACCATGGCCGGATCGTTGGCGCCGATGCGGGCCTGGGCATAGCCAGATAAGGTGACGCGATCGCCATTCGGCGTCAGCGCCACGGCTTTTATACTGTGCGAGCCGACGTCCAGGCCGACTACCGTCTTCGATGCGAACATGCGTAACCTCCAACGGGCTCGGACCGAGCCGCACGCCCACTCTAGCCAGACACCCCCAGGTGGTGCAAGTCCCGGCTGGGCCGCGGGGACAAGGTGGGCCAATGGCCCTGAGTTGCTACTTATCAGCTCGCTTGACCGTACTCAGGGTCCAGCGCAGCTGGTGCTTTTGCTGCACGGCCTGCGTCAGGGCCTGCAAGGTCAGCGTGTAGCTCAGTTCGCCCGTCTGTGCCGCAGGCATGCCATCAGCGAGGCTGACCGTGCCAGTGCCGGTGAGGTCGGCGAGAGTCCCGGTGACCGGGGTCGGGTCGTTGGCCAGGGTTACGGGCTGGGTGCCATCCTTGGGTAGGCGCAGGGTAAAGGTGTCGGCGTCCCAGGTGCGTTCGATGCGAGCCGGTTGACCAGCGGTCAGGGGTAATGGCGCTGGCGAACCGGGCAGAACCAACAGGGCGCTCCACCAGCGGGCCAGGCTCTCATCACTGTAGAGCGCGGCGAGATCGGCCGCAAACGGCGATGGCTTGCCGGGTTGGGTCGCTGGCATCAGCGCCTCCATGCGCGCGATCAGGGTCGCTCCGCCGTGGACGGCGGTGACCGCGCCGCTCGTCTGCTGAATGGCCAGCGTGAGAGTGATGCCTTCCAAAGCGGCGAGGTGGCCGAACAGCGGATCGGCTTGCAGAGGCGGCGTGCGGCTGTCGAAGCTGCGTTCATAGCCCGGCCCTTGGCTGCTGGCGGCGACGCGTACGACGGTGGCATTCACGGTGGCGACGCCATCGACAACCGCGGTCGCACGCAGAAAGAAAGTCCACTTCAGGGTCTGCTGATACGTCAGCTCATCGCCCGCACTGGACCAGGCCACGGTGTGGTCAAGATCGTAGTGGTACATGCGCACGGTATCGACCGGGAAGTCGTAGCTGGTCGCGATGTTGGGCGCCGGCTGGTCGGGCGGGGACGGAGTTTCTTCGCACCACAGCTGGCCGCGGCCGAGCATGAGTCCACTGCCCAGCAGCATGAACAGGGCGAGCACGTGCCAGATTCGCATCAGCGATCCCGAGCCACGATGAAGCGGGCCAACTCGCGTAGCGGTTCCCCTTTGGCGCCAAAGAGCGCCAGGGCAGCGACCGCTTCGTCAACCAGGCGTTGCGCCTGCCCGCGCGCGGCCTCCAGGCCATGCACCGCAACCCAGGTCAGTTTACCTTGCGCAGCGTCTTTGCCCGGCGTTTTGCCCAAGACCGCCGCGGTGGCGGTAGTGTCAAGAATGTCGTCGGCGATTTGAAAGGCGAGGCCGGCGGCTTCGCCATACGCGCGCAGAGCTTGGTGTTCTGACGCGCTGGCCGCGGCGGCATGCGCCCCGAGCTGACAGCTCGCGCGCAGCAAAGCCGCGGTCTTGCCGCGATGAATGCGCAGCAGTCGCGCTTGCCCGGCGGCGCCGGTGTCCAGGGGTTCGCCTGCGGCGTCGAGGTCTTCTTGCTGACCGCCGACCACGCCGACGCTGCCGGCTGCTAGCGCCAGATCGCGCACGGCGGCGGCCGACACAGCGGCGCAGGCGGCAAAGGCCTGGGTCTGCAAGGCGTCGCCAGCGAGAATGGCGGTGGCTTCGTCAAAAGCTTTATGACAGGTCGGGCGTCCGCGGCGCAGATCGTCATCATCCATCGCGGGCAGATCATCGTGCACCAGCGTGTACGTGTGCAGCAACTCGACTGCGGCCATTGCCGCTTGGGTGCGGGGATCGTTGTCGCTGCCGCCGCAGGCCTCGGCAGAGGCCAAAACCAAAGCAGGGCGCAGCCGTTTGCCGCCAGCAAAGACGCTATAGCGCATCGCTTGATGCAGGCGACTCGGCCACGCATCTGCTGCGGGCAGCCATTGTTCCAGCGCCGCATCCGCCAGGGTGACAGCGCGCGTCAGCAACGAGCCGGTGGAAGCGGGCGCAGCGTCAGGCATGGTCGGCACGGTACGGTTCACGCCGGGACTGACCAGCCCGTTTCGCAGCCTGGGTTGGCGCGTAGTTGCGCGGCTGGCACGCGTGCAAACCAGCCCTGCGAATCCGAGAACCCAATTGCCCTGGTGCGCCCGCCCCTAGACTCTTCCGCTCGCCCCAGGAGCGCCTGCATGACTGCCGAAAATGGCCAGACCGAACCGCAACCGTTGCCAGCAGAACAGCCCGCAGAAAAGTCCGCGGAAATGCCAGCTGAAAGCGAGTACGGCGCCGACCAGATCCAGGTTTTGGAAGGCATGGCGGCGGTACGGAAACGGCCCGGCATGTACATCGGCGATCCGGGTGGTTCAGGCTTGTATCAGTTAGTCTGGGAAGCCGTCGATAATTCGATCGACGAAGCCTTGGGCGGCTACTGCACCGATGTATCGGTAACGATCCATCCCGATAATTCGCTCAGCGTCAGCGATAATGGCCGTGGCATTCCCGTCGCGCCGCATCCGACCGAAAAGAAGTCGACCCTCGAAGTCGTTATGACCGTCCTGCACGCGGGCGGAAAATTCGACCGTAACAGCTATAAAGTTTCCGGTGGTCTGCACGGCGTCGGCGTCAGCTGCGTCAATGCGGTCTCACGCTGGCTGGTCGCCGACGTCAAACGCGACGGCAAACAGTACCGCATGCGTTTTGAACAGGGTCACGCCGTCACCCCCCTGGAAGAGATCGGCCCCGCCAAAGACCGCGGTACCAGCATCCATTTCAAGCCCGATAGCGAAGTCTTTGGTGAAAACACCATCTTCGAATGGGGCACCATCGCCAGCCGCTTGCGCGAACTCAGCTACCTGAATTCTGGCGTGCGCATCTCGCTGCAGGATCTGCGCGAAGAGGGCAAGGCCGAAGTCTTTTTCAGCAAAGAGGGTCTGGCCGGCTTCGTCAAGTATCTCAACCAGGGCAAGACCCTGCTGCACCCGGTCATCCACTTCATCAAAGAGGATCCCGAGACCCACATCAGCATGGAAGTCGCCATGCAGTACAACGACGGCTACGACGAGCACGTGTTGTGCTTTGCCAACAATATCCGCAATCGTGACGGCGGCACCCATCTCGAAGGCTACAAGACTGCGCTGACCCGTGAGCTGAATACCTACGCCAAGAACAATAATCTGCTCAAGAATGACAAACCGCCGGCGGGCGATGACCTCCGTGAAGGGGTGTGCGCGATCATCGCGGTCAAACTGCCCGAACCCAAGTTCAGCAACCAAACCAAAGACCGCCTGATTAACGGCGAAATCGCCGGCACCGTACAGGGTCTGGTCGCGCAGGCGCTCAAAGATTATTGCGAAGAGCATCCCAAGATCGCCAAGCTGATCGTCGGCAAAGCGATGCTGGCGATGTACGCCCGCGACGCCGCGCGCAAGGCGCGCGAAATGGCGCGCAAAGATCGCAAAAGCCTGCTCAATGGCGCCGGCATGCCCGACAAATTGCGCGACTGTTCGTCGCGCAACGTCGCTGAAACCGAAGTGTTCCTGGTCGAAGGTGATTCGGCCGGTGGTTCGGCCAAACGTGGTTCCAACGCGCGATTCCAGGCGATTTTACCGCTCAAGGGTAAGATCATCAATGTCGAAAAAGCGCGTATCGACAAGGTCATGGGCCATAGCGAAATTTCCGCAATGATCCAAGCCTTTGGCTGCAGCATCGGTGAGGAATTTAACCTCGCCGGCCTACGCTACGGCAAGATCATCATCATGACCGACGCCGACGTCGACGGGTCGCATATTCGGACCCTGCTGCTGACCTTCTTCTTCCGGCAGATGCAGTCACTGATCACCGCAGGGCACGTCTACGTCGCCTGCCCGCCGCTCTATAAAGTGCGTCGTGGCCGCAAAGAAGAGTACGTCTTCAACGAGAAATTACTGCAAGGTGAAATCACCCGCATGGGTCTCGACGAATGCATTTTGGTCGATCGCCACTCCGTGCGCGAACGCGAATTGCGCGGCGTCGATCTCAAGGGCCTGACCGATGTGCTCGGCGAGATCGAAGAACACGACCGCGTGCTCGCCCTCAAGGGTCTGACCTTGGATGAATATTTGTCCCTGCGCGACGGCGCCGGCCTGCTGCCGCTCTACCACACCCGCATCGGTGTTGCCACGCGCTATCTCGCCAGCGATCAGGAAGTCCAAGTCCTGTTGTCAGAGCTGCGCGCCCGCACCAGTTCCGAGGATGAAGAAAACATCGTCGAGCCCGAAATCATCGAATTCACCGAACGCGAGCCGATCGAAAAAAGTCTCGACCGCCTGCGCGCCCTCGGCTTCAATCCGGAATTCCTCGGCAACGGCCCAGGCCGCATCGATCCCTTCACCCTGCGCTGGAACAAGGGCGAGGTGATCATGACCGCGCTGCGTCAATTATTGCCACACGTGAAAAAAGTCGGCACCGACGGCCTCGACGACATCCAACGCTACAAAGGTCTGGGCGAAATGAACCCCGACCAGCTCTGGGATACCACCATGGACCCCAACCAGCGCCGGCTCAAACAAGTCACCATGTCCGACGCCATCGAGGCCGAACGCATGTTCTCAACCCTAATGGGCACCGACGTGGCCATTCGCCGTGACTTCATTGAACGCTTTGCGTTGGCGGTGGCGAAAAAATTGGACGTATAAATTATTGCCACGGTCATTCATTGCCTCGGTCGGGGGATTGCCACGGTCCGAAGTCCTAGGTCCTAGGTCGGATTGCCCCTTTTTGTAGTTCGGTGGTTTTATTGTCTGGGTCGGGCGTCCTGGGTCCTGCGTCTTCGCATAGTTGGCGGTATCTCACCAGCCACTACGCGGACGTGCAGGACGCCGCCCGGACGAACCGTCCGTATCCATCAGAAGTGAGCCCGATCTCAGTTGATGGGGATGTTCATTCGTGGTTAATATTTTCTTGAAGGCAGTGGAGAGATATTCTGGCCCCAGCCTGTTTGCCCTGTTCTTCCGAAATGAATATTACCCTAGCTGGGCTGATGGTCCTGCCACCACCTCCGCGCCCGGCTTTCGCTCCACGCATCGGGAAAAGGGAGGCGCAATAATTGGGCGCGGATGTCGGCGGCAGAGGCTGGGCGCTGTTGGGGATCGCGAGCGAGGCAAGCCAGGATGATTTCCTCTAAGCCGACGTCCAGTTCGGTGTTGATGCGGGCCGAGGGGGGTTGGGCATTTAAGCGACAATGGGCTTCGAAATCTTCGCCGCCTGATTCCGGGTCGGGATGCAGGGTGGTGGCGGTGAGCATCCAGTAACCCAGACAGCCGAGGGCGTAGAGGTCGCTGCGGGCGTCGGCGGTGCCGCCGCTAATGACTTCGGGGGCGATATAGCCGGGGGTGCCGACGAGCGTGGTCATCGGCCCGGGCGCGCGGATGCGGGCGGTGCCTGAATTCGGTTTTGATGTTTCCATGCCCCCAGCACTGGTGGCGACGTTGGCGACGCCGACGAGACCGAAGTCGAGGACTTTGACGTGATCGACCTCGGCACCGAGGCGGCAGAGCATGACATTGCGCGGGGAAAGATCGCGATGGATGAGGCCTTGGGCGTGGGCCTCCATTAGGGATAGGCAGATTTGCGCTAATATTGAGGCAACGCGGGCTTCGTTTTGGCGCCCATAGTCGGCGATGAAGGCTGCCAGGTCCAGGCCATCCAATAATTCCATGGCGAAATACAATTCGCCGTCTTCGCTGAGACCAAAGTCGTAGATCTGAATGGTGTGTGGCGATTGCAGCAGGGCGATGGCGCGGGCCTCGCGCTCGAAGCGGGCGTTGCGCTGCGGATCGGGGCCGGCCTCGACGCTGAGTTTGAGGAATTTCACCGCTGCCGCACGCGGCAACAGACGATGGCGGGCCAACCAGACCTCGCCCATGCCGCCGTGGTCCAGGCGTCGCTCCAAGGCGTAGGCACCGAGATCGCGCACCGCACGGCGAGCCTCGGCCAGTTGCGCAGTTAAACGATTGGCTAACAGCGCGGCGGTGCCAGCCAGCGCCGCGCAAAATAAGGGCGGCACAAACCAGCCGACCAGAGCTTGGCCAGCGACAGGCTCTAAACCGAACAGGCGAGCGATGCCATAATCCACCGGCAAGGCGAGGGCGATGGCGAGGCCGGTGCTGAGCGCTTGCCGGGGTAGGCACGGAATAATGGTCGGAAAAAAGACGATCCACACACACAATCCCGGCACCCCGTTATAGACCCCGTTGGTCGGCGCTAGGGCGATTTCGGTTGCTGCCATCGCTTGCCCACAGATCCAGGCATAGGCCAATCCTAAGCGAATGGCGCCACGACTGCTTGCCGTCACTTGCGCCGACAGCCACCATACGGCAGCGGAAACCACGGCCAAGAATAATGAAAGGCCGCCGAGAATACCCGCGCTGCGCAGTGGCGTGCCCACCGCAATCGGCACCGCCAGGGCCAGCAGGGCCAGAATAAGGAATCCGGTCAACCCCAGGACGGCCAGTAATCGCAGCCGAGCTCGCGCGGTCGTCGCCAACAGGTCGAGCAGATCGTCATTGCGATTACCCGACGATCCTGCTTGCGGGCGACGCATGCGCGGTGCGGTCCGGGCTGGGGCAGGGTGAGAATCAGGAGCGGGCACAGGCAATCGGGACCGAGAGTGGTGGGATGCCAGAAGCACGGCAGGGGGCCTCTGGTGGCGGCCATGATGCAGACCCTCGGCGCGAATCCATTCGCGGATCGCGCTCCAACGGCTACGACCGCGGTCATGGTGACTGACCAGGCGACCGGCCCATCCTCCGACCAGCCGAGAGCTAGGCGCACCGCGTGTATTATCGGGGCCGGATTGACCGGACTGACTGCCGCCGCCGAACTCCAGGCAGGGGGCTGGAAGGTCGTGGTCCTGGATAAAGGCCGGGCGCCAGGCGGACGCGCAGCGACGCGGTATCTCAGCGATTGCAGTCAACGTTGCGATGTCGGGGCGCAATTCTGGACCGCGCGCGATCCCGCCTTCGCTGCGGCCACCGCGGTATGGGTACAGGCCGGATGGGCAGAAGCGTGGGGCCAGGGATTTCCGCTGTTGAACCCCAGCGGATTGCAGATCGGCGGCGGTGGATTTGCGCGCTGGCGCGCGGTCGGTGGCATGGTGACCTTGGCGCGGCATCTGGCGCAGGGATTGGATCTGCGCGCACCGCGCACGGTGACCGCTTTGAAATCAGTTGATTCAGCGTGGGATGTGATCCACGTTGGTGGAGACGCAGTACGTGGGGTGGCCACCGCCCCGGAAGAAATCCTGCGCGCAGATGCGGTGATTATGACCATGCCGGTGCCGCAAATACTGACCTTGCTCGCGCCGCTCGCATTCCCGATACCGCCAGAAATTGGGGCGGTGCAGTATGACCGCTGTTTATATCTCCTCGCCGAAAAGAATCAGGGTGAAGCGATTTTGCCCAATCCCGGTGGCATTCGCATTGAGGACGGTGCCCTCGGCTGCACCTGGATCGCCAGTGCACGGCAGCGCGGCCTGCGTGATCATGGCGAAGGCATTATTCTGCATGCAGATGCGCAGCTCAGCGCCAGCCTCTGGGATGACGATCCTGCCAAGCAGATGGCAATTCTGCGCGACCGTTTAGCCGCGGTGCTGGCCCGTCTTGACGTGTCGTGGACGCCCGACAACGCTGAAGTGCGGCGCTGGCGTTATGGTCGCTGTTCACAGACCGTGCCAGAATTGTGGTGGTCGCCGGGGTCGGGATTATTTGGTGCCGGTGATGCCTTTGGTGCGGCGCCGCGGGTGGAAGGGGCGTGGCTTTCGGGCCGGGCGGTGGCGGGGGCTATTTTGCGGGGTCATTAATATTTTGGTGAGCAGCAGGGGAGTTCACAGGGATGGCGGCGTTGTCTTTTTGCGGTAAGCCCCCGAGCGACCCAGAGGATCGCGATCCGGGGGGCCGTCCGTTTGGGGGTGGGTTTTCACCGATCGCGTGGCGTTGTCTCGCCCGCAGCGCGCACTTCTCAGCAACGCGCACTTCCCAGCAACGCGCACTTCCCAGCAACGCGCATTAATGCGTACCGTGCTGTATTGCGCCACGGTACGCGATCCTCTGGGTCGCTCGGGGGGAATCCCGGCAGGAGCAACCGTAGATGACCGCACGAGCTGCCTGTCGGGACCCCCGGCGCGGGAAAGCCCCGAACAGATTGCATTATTCCCATCTTGGCCAGCGACCGTTCGGGCATAGCCTGCGCCAGCATGGCTCCTGCTGCGCCGAACCCCTCTCCTGATTCCGACCGCTCCATGGCCCAGGTCGATCCCGCCACCGCGATGACGTATGTGCCCGGCAGCGAAACCGCGCCGACTGCAATTCCCGGATCGGCGCAAGGTACCGCCGCGACCGTGGTCGCTGCCAGCGGCGAGGCGGCGACCGTTATTGGCCACCAAGACGCCGCCACGGCGGTGGGCGCTGCGGCGATAAATCCGCTCGATGCCCTGGTCGGGCGCACGCTGGGTGGCTGCATCGTCGGCAAGCTCTTGGGCCGGGGCGGCATGGGCGCGGTCTATAAAGCGCAGCAACAAAGTTTATCCCGCGCGGTCGCGCTGAAAGTCATGCTGCCGGGTCGTGATGCCGATCCGCAATTCGCCAGCCGCTTTCAGCGCGAAGCCCGCGTCGTTGCGGCGTTGAATCATCCGCACGTGGTCCAGGTTTATGACACCGGGCGCAGCGACGATGGCATGCTCTATCTGATCATGGAATTCGTCGATGGGCGCAGCCTGGCCGAGGTCATCCGCGATCAGGGAGCCTTGCCAATTCCGCTGGCCCTCGCGGTTATTCGCCAAGCCGCCGAAGGGTTAGCCGGCGCCCACGCAAAGGGCTTGGTCCATCGCGATATTAAACCCGATAATCTGATGATCGACGCCGATGCGCGGGTCAAAGTCATGGATTTTGGTCTCGCCCGCCCGACCGAAGGCGGCGGCGACAGTTCACTGACCATGAGTGGCATGATTCTGGGTACGCCGAATTATATTTCGCCCGAGGCCGCGCGCGGCGAACCCGCGGATATCCGCGCCGATTTGTACAGCCTGGGCGTCACCTTGTGGCAGTGCATCGCCGGAAAATTGCCCTTTACCGGGCCAACGCCGGTGCAAGTCCTGGTGCAGCATATCGAAGCCGCCACCCCGGATCTGGCCAGTGCCGTGCCGAAATGTCCGCGCCCCGTGGCGGACCTCTGTCAACGTTTGCTGGCCAAACGCGCGGCGGATCGCTTTGCGGATCCCAGTGAATTAGTGCGCGAAATTCATCGTCTCGAACAGCGCCTCTGTGGTGGCACGGTACATTTGCGTTGGGATCAGCGCCGCTTGGTCGCGGATGCGCAGCTGGACACCGCGGCCGACTCCAATGCGAGCGGACATGGCGCGGCCACCGCGGTGACGGCGCTGGTGATTCTTCTTTTGATCGGCGTGGTCGTGGGCGCGGGTTGGTATCTTATGCAGGAGAAACCAGGTTCTGACCGTGCGACGTCAACGGTGGTTGCGGGGCATGTGTCTGAGCCGGGCGAACCGCTGCTTCCAGCTGAACCGGCATCCCTGTCTAGCATCGGTTCTGCAGCACCTGCCAACACGAACCCCGACGCGCCAACAATCGCGACCGAAAAGGCGCCTGAAATCACCCCAAGGCCAACGGTACCTCAGAACATAGCCGCCACCACGGCGCCCATGATGGCCCCACCCGCAATAAATCCGCCGAGAGCGTCCGCCCCGATTGCAGCGCCCATAATTCCGGAAGTACCGAGCTTGCCGGTAGCCGCCCCGACTCTGCCTGCGGAAGCGCCGCCAGTTGCCAGCCTGCCGGAGACGCCGACGTCACCTTCAGGCCCCGCGGTTCCATCGAGTGCCCCATCGCCATCGGCAATGCCCCCGGCCTTGCCACCCGAAGCTCCTCCACGGGCCGCCGTGCCGGAACCCGCAGCGGTCGAGCCCGCACACGCAAGTGCCCCGGCCCTGATTCCCATCGCCACCTTACCGCCACCCGCACCGGCACGCCCAGCGAGCCTTTCGGTGTCATCGCTCCCCGCTGGTGCGACCGTGGAAATCGATGGCGAAAATAAAGGCACCACCCCGTGTCTGATCACCAATCTGACCGCTGGCGAGCATCGGATTCGCGTGCATGGCAATGGTCTGGATGAGCGCACCGTGATCGTCCTGGCCGGGGGCCGCGTCACCCGCATCGGCACCCCGCTGCCAGAACCCGCTCGCCTGGAATTATTCGGCCTGCCCGCCGGGGCCCGCGTCACCGCGGATAATCGCCCCTATTTCGCCGGCATCGCGGTGGCCACCGGGACCATCACGGTGCAGGTGATCAACGGCGAGACGGCGAGGGCGTTTACGGTTGATACCGTGGCGGGGCGGAATGTATTCCGCTATGCGCCGTGACTCTTTAGGGCAGACCTTCCTCCAGTAAGGTTGCTGCATAGCTGGGTAGAGTGAAAGAGTTGACATGGAGAATGCCAGGCCCGCCACAGATGGAAACATTTCTGGGGAGCGAAACAGACTGGTCCTGATCACTGAGATTCAACGCGAGCAAAAACCGTTGCTGCCTCGCCAGTTGGGCTTGCGTATTCTCAGCCGCGCAGCGCGCCGTGTCGGAGTCGTCGGTGCCGCTGCGGACCAGCCACGCTGTGCGTGAGGCCTGCGGGGTCAGTCTGCAAGAACTTGTCCACACCGAGCGCGTACGCCTGGCGCAGAAGCTGCTCACCATAACCGTCGACCCCGTCGCCGTCATCGGCAGCGCCGTCGGCTGGGACGACCAGCCGCATTTTAGCCGCATGTTCCGCCGCGCCACTGGCCTGGCGCCTGGACAATGGCGGCAACGCCACGGCGTCGCGTGATGAAGCGCTTCTGGCATGAGTGTGAGTAGGCCGGTCAAATAGGACATCCGCCGTTGAGACAGACGGTTAGGTCGGACCGTGAATCGCGGGGGCGGTAGGTGGTTCGCTCAGCGGCGGAGCACATTGGGGACAGCGAACCTTGCCAGTCAGGACCGGAATGGCGATCTTCAGAGCAACCGTATAGACCAATAGACCAAAGGCCCAGATTCCGGCGGTAATTTTCCATTCAGCGGCACTCGGAAAATATTCCACGATCTCGTGCAAAGTGGACGGGACAAATCCTGGAATGATCAACCCCATTCCCTTTTCGATCCAAATGCCGACGAAGGTCAGAACGCAGGCGATATTCAGTAGCCAGGGGCGGCGCGATGAACCCGGTTGCAGAAAGACGATGGCAGCAATGATATTCATCGCAATTGCGGACCAGATCCACGGAACCAGGGCATGTTTTCCATGCAGTCCGAAGAGTAGATATTGCAAGGCAGCCAAATGGCTGGACCCGGTATAGAGAATGGTGAAGACTTCGCAGCCAAAGAGGAATAAATTGATCAGGCAGGTGATGCGAATGATCCGGACGAGCAGGTCGATGGGACGCTGGCCGAGGGGATAGCCAAATCGCCGGACCACCTGCAAGGCGATAATGATGAATGCGGGACCGGCTACAAATGCCGAGGCAAGGAAACGCGGACCCAAGACCGCTGAATTCCAGAATGGGCGCCCGCCCAGGCCGCAGTAGAGAAAGGCCGTTACCGTGTGGATCGAGAAAGCCCAGATGATGGAGAGATAGACAAAGGGCTTGAACCACCGGCTGTCCGGAATCTGCCCGCGATAACGCATGTACAGCAGATATCCGCAAATATGGAGATTGAGCAGGAGATAGCCGTTGAGGACAATGACATCCCAGGTGAGCAGCGACAAAGGAAAATTAAATCGACCCAGGAAGGGGATCAGATGCCAGAACCGTTCCGGTCTCCCAAGATCAGCCGTGACAAAGAGCAGGCACATGATGATGGCAGCTATGGCTAAAAGTTCGCCGATGATCGTCGCATCGTGCATTTCATGATCGTGGTAGATGTAGGCAGGGATGACCATCATCACGGCTGCAGCTGCGAGACCGACAAGAAAGGTAAAATTCGCGATGTAGAGTCCCCAGCTGACGTGGTCGCTCATGCCGGTGATCGCCATGCCCTGCGCCACTTGATGGGCCCAGGCATTGGCTCCGACCAGGGCGATGGCGGTCAGGACGGTCATCCAGGCGAAATAGGCGATACCGCCTTCGGTGGCCAGACGGAAGGCAGTATGGAGGAAGCCGAGGTAAGCGCGAATGTGGCCGGTGGGTGCGGGATCAGCCATGGGTCGTTCACTTATCGAAGAAGTAGAAGAAACGGGGTCTGGTGCCGAGTTCCTCCTTGAGGACGTAAATGCGCTTATTGGCGAGAACCCAGCGAATTTCCGATTCAGGATCCAAGAGATTGCCGAAGACGCGGGCCCCAGTCGGGCAGGCTTCCAAGCATGCCGGCAATTCCCCGTTGCGAGTTTTGTGCAGGCAGAATGTGCATTTTTCCATGACGCCTTGTGGGCGGATACGATTGGACAGATAGCTTTGGACCGGATTAATGTCTTCCGGCGGAATCTGTGGTTCTTGCCAATTGAAGCGCCGGGCATGATACGGGCAGGCGGCCTCGCAGTAGCGACAGCCGATGCACCAATCGTAGTCGACGACGACGATACCGTCGTCTTCATGCCAGGTCGCCTCGACCGGGCAGACCTTCACGCACGGTGCGTTTTCGCAGTGCTGGCACTGGACCGGCATGTAAAACTTGCCCGGTTGCGGAACCGGGTGGTCATAGGTCGCATTGCCCTTGGCCATATCGAAGCTGCCCTGGTCCATTTCCAGGACGCGAATATAACTGTTATGAGAGGCTCGATCGTGGTTGTTTTCTTCGTGGCAGGCCTCTGCGCAGCGGCGGCAGCCGATGCAGATGGACAGATTCAGCGCATAACCGAATTGAACGCCGGGAATCGGTTTGGGCGCAGTGATGTCCACGTCAACGCCATGTTTGGCTTTGGTCTCGCGCTCTAATCTATCGAGCACAAAGGCGAGATCATCCTCATCCATTTCGCGATAGTGCTGCTGCAAAAATTGATCAAGACTTATGTCTTTCGCCCAGGTGGTGAGCGGGGCGATGGCGGCGGCAAAGGCGCCCGCGCCCAGGGTTGCGCCAGCAGCCTTCAAAAGATTCCGCCGGGTGGTGCCCGAGCAGCCGGAGCTGTCGTCGTTGCCGCACTCGCAGGGGTGTTCACTCATGGGAATGCTCGTCAATTAGGAAGCGGTCGTTTGGACGTGGAGCGGGGCGGACGTGCGGATAAGCGGGGCTGTGAGGGTCGTGACACGTGGTGCAGGCGTGACGTTGGCGACCGCCTTTGGACAAGTCCCAAAACCCCATCATCCCACCGTGCGCCCCCGCCGCGTAATCCCGTGCCTGAGGACCGTGGCATTGCGAGCACAGTCGCATCGATTCGCTATAAGCGATGGGACGCGAATCGGCGAGCCGCAGCCCGTCATACGCGGACCCCGCATCGTGACAGGAGGTGCAGGTCAGCCCGCCGTGTCGGACCGCTAGACCCTGATGGAAAATGACCCCCGGGGTATCCGGGTGGGCGGGCGGGGTGGCGGTACTGTGGCAGGTGGAACACGCGATTGGGACCGGCTTCCCATCGGCTCCGGTGGCCAAGACGGCGGGCTTGCCGCCGCGATGGAGTATTTCCACGTCGTAGATCGCCAGAGCGTGGTACGGCGGCATGACGATTTCCCGGCGATCAGAGCGCAACAACACGGCGGCGAGGCCGATGAGCGCGAGAATGGCGATGAGCCAGACCCAGACGGATCCGCGGCGCGGGGAATGGGCGGGCATGCAGGGAATCCTGGTTGGACATAACGCGCTAACAAGACCTTGATGTATAGAATAGCTCGGACGGCTGGGAATAGCGCCCAGCTATGCACGTTTGGCATAAAGGGGATTAAAGGACCTGGTTATCTTGATATTGGGATGGGCCGCCGACGCTGCCAGCATGGCCATCAGCGGCATCGTCATCACGCTCGCGGACCCAGGCGATGCAACATCCCTGATCCCGCAGCTGTCGTCCCAGCCGGAAGTCACCGTGGGAGAGCAGCGGGGGCGACGCCTGGCGTTGGTTCTTGAAGTGGCCGACGGTCACGATGAAGCCGCGGTTGATCGTATTCGTCTGCTGCCTGGCGTCGTCGACGTATCGATCGCCGCCATTCATTTTCTTGAGCCGCTTCCCAGCCCTTTCTGAAAGAACCATCATGGACTGTGATCGGCGTGCATTTCTCAAGATCTCAGCGATGGCCGCCGCCACGGTCATGCTGGACGGTGGCGAACAGCCATTGGGGCCGGTGCCGCCCGCCGAGGATGGCGTGGTGTGGAACAAAGCGCCCTGCCGCTTTTGCGGCACGGGCTGTCAGGTCCAGGTCGGGGTGAAGGATGGCAAGGTGGTTGCCGTTGCCGGCGATCGTCAGGCCGAAGTCAATAAAGGGCTGCTGTGCGTGAAGGGCTATCACGTCGGAGGCATTCTGACGGGAGCAGACCGTTTAACGACTCCCCGCAAGCGCGTCGGGGACGAGATGGTCGATATCACCTGGGAAGAAGCGATTGCGATTATCACCGATCGGATCCAAGCCGATCAAGAACGGTTCGCGTTTTACGGCAGCGGACAATGGACCATCGTCGAAGGTTATATCGCCAATCTGTTCATGAAAGGCGGTCTCTCGAATAACCATATCGATCCCAATGCGCGTTTGTGCATGGCTTCTGCGGTCACCGGGTTCCTGGCGACCTTTGGCGTCGATGAGCCGGCTGGGTGTTATGACGATTTTGATACCTGCGAGGTCGCCATCATGTGGGGCAATAACCCCGCTGAAATGCATCCCATCTTGTGGTCGCGCTTGACCGATCGCCGTCTACGCGGCGAGAAAGTCGAAATCATCGACATCGGTACCCGGCGGACCCGGACCACGGAATTGGCCGACCGCTACTTGCAGATGAAACCGCACGGAGATCTGGCGATTGCGCTGGGTATCCTCCATGAATTGGTCCGGCGTGGGACCTGGGACCGGGCTTTTGTCGAGAAACACTGCCGTTTCCGCAACGCCAAGGAGGGGGTCCTTACCGGCGAAGATATGACCTTCGAGGCCTTTGAGGAGGCCTTGGCCGAATACACTCCCGAGCACTGCGCCGCCTTGTCAGGCCTGACTGCAGCGGATATCCGCGCGCTCGCGGATATTTTTGCAGACCCCAAGAAAAAGATCCTGTCCATGTGGTGCATGGGGATGAATCAACACACCCGTGGCACGGCGATCAATTGCCTCGTCCATTCCATCCACCTGCTTTCAGGACACTGGGGCAAGCCTGGGGATAATGCATTCAGCCTGACCGGACAACCGTCGGCCTGCGGAACTGCGCGCGAAGTCGGCACCCTCGCGCATGCGCTGCCCGGCGGCATGGTCATCGCCAAGCCCGAACACCGGGAAAAATGTGAGGGACTGTGGAATCTGCCCGCAGGACGGCTCAATCCCAAGCCAGGTTTACACACCGTTGCGATGTGGGAGGAATTCTGCCGTCCAGACGGAGCCATTAGCACGGTCTGGGTGCAGGTCACCAATCCCGGACAATCGCTGCCCAACTTGCCTAAATTATTCAATGGTCTGCGCCAAGAAGGAAAATTCCTGATTGTCAGTGACGTCTATCCGACCGCGACCACCCGACTGGCCGACCTGGTACTTCCATCCACCTTGTGGATTGAAAAAAATGGGCTGTTCGGTAATTCGGAACGACGCACCCATCAATGGTTCAAAATGGTCGAGCCACCTGGTTCGGCTCGCGATGATGCCTGGCAGATTATCGCCGTCGCCAAAGCATTGGATGACCGCGGTCATCCCGGCATGCGTGACAAAGATAATCAATTCCTATTTCAGGTGCCGGACGCTCAGGGTGCCCAGGTCCCGATCTGGGATTGGGCGTCTTGGCATACGGTCAATGTGGACAAAATATTTTTTGAGCGGTATCGACCCTTCACCCGCGTGAAGCATAAGGATCTCGCGCCGTATGAGGAATATGTCAAGGCGCGTGGTCTGCGTTGGCCAGTAACCGAACAGGAGGACGGCAGTTGGCGCGAAACCCGGTGGCGTTTCACCGGCGGTGATGACCCGTATGTGGCTTCTGGCAAAGACTTCGATTTCTACCACGGTAATGCCGGCGACCACCGGGCCTTCATCTGGTTTCATCCCTACGCGGGACCCGCAGAGGTGCCCGATGCCGACTATCCCTTCATGCTCTGCACCGGGCGGGTAATCGAACACTGGCACACCGGGACTATGACTATGCGGGTGCCGCAGCTGCGTCGGGCCATGCCGCATGCCTATGTCGAAGTCCACCCCAGCGATGCGGCCCGTCTCGGTATCCGGAATGGCGAGGTGGTGGTGGTCGAGTCCCGGCGCGGGAAAATTGAATTGCCCGCCTGGATTGATGGACGCGGCGCCCCCGTCGAAGGCAGTCTGTTCATTCCATTCTTTGATGAACGTATTTTGGTCAATGAAGTGACCTTGGATGCGTATGATCCATTCTCCAAGGAGCCGGATTATAAAAAAGCCGCGGTTCGGTTGCGGAGGAAAGGATGATCTGGCACCGCGCTGACTGGCTGGCCTTGGGGTGTGCTGCCATTCTGGGAGCGTCCGGAGTTGGCTTTGTCATTGGACTGCATGGCAATGGTCGCATCCGTCCGGTCGTGCCGCAGGAGGCCATCGCACGTGCAGTGATGGAAGAGGTGCCAGAGGCCATTCCATATGCGAATATCGGTGAACATTCGCTGTCGCCGAATCGGGAATGGCGCAATGATCTGAGTAAATTGATTCAGCCGCTTCCGGCGGTGACGGATCCGAGCCCGATCCCACGACTTGAGGAGACCATTGCCGCGGTCCTTCAGCGGTCACAGCGTCGGGCCTATGCCGGAGCGCCACCGGCGGTGCCGCATACGATCGCCGGGCAGCGCAGTGCGGCGGCATGCCTCGCCTGTCATGGCGAGGGCCTGAATGTAGGTGGCCGACAGGCGGCAAAGATCAGCCACCCGCATTATCAGAATTGCACGCAATGCCATGTGGAATCCGAGAACCGGATTTTAGGTGGCCGGGCCATGCCGGAAAATACTTTTGTTGGCTTGGCGGAGCCCGTGGCCGGTCAAAAAGCGCATGAAAAGGCGCCGCCGACCATGCCACATCCCAGCTACATGCGGGAGGATTGTGCCGCCTGTCATGGCGTCAGCGGCCTGCCCGGCCTCCGCACGAGTCATCCCCAACGCGCCAATTGTGTACAGTGCCACGCAGTCTCGGCCAGTCTGGATCAACATCAGGCTATGCCGCCAGGACCGCGCTGAACATGGACCGGCGCTCCTTTCTCATGGGTGGATTCCTGAAGCCCATCTTGCGCTACACCGAGGCGCAGGTGGCGAAGGTCGGCGCAGTGCTTCCAGCGTCGCGGGGGCCGGCGACATCTCCGCTTTCGGCGGCTGATCCCACACGGGTTGCCCGCCGCAAGGCGCCGCCACCGTTACGTCCCCCTGGTGCCATTTCCGAGGCTGCATTTCTGCAGGATTGTACCCGCTGTGGTGATTGCATTACCGCGTGTCCGTATCAGGCCATCCGCATTGCCGATGCGCGCTGGGGCGCTGCCGCCGGGACGCCGATTGTTGATCCCGTTCTGAGCCCGTGCCTGCAATGCGCGGATGCTCCCTGTATAACGTCCTGCGGGCCGAAAGTTTTGCAACGTCAGCCCGATACCCCGCTTCCGGCAATGGGGACGGCGCGCATCGATCCCTATTCGTGTTTGGCCCACCAAGGGACGACGTGTTCAGCCTGTCGCGAACAATGTCCCGTTCCGGGGGCCATTCGCATCGAAGCAGGCCGCCCGACGGTGGTCACCGAGGTGTGCACTGGCTGTGGCGTCTGTGCCTATGTGTGCCCTGCCCCTCGCAATGCCGTGGCGATAGTACCCAGCCCAAGGATTTCCCATGTCGGATGATACCCCTCTGCTTGCCGCGCTGCACGAAGGCATTATTGATCGCAAGCGCTTGCAAGCAGTGCTGGAAGATATCAGCGCTCATACCGAAATCCTCGTGGTGCTGACCAAGGGCAGCACCACCAGTCGCAGCGGCGAGTCCAGTTGGACTCTGGACCAGGCAGAGGCGGCGCTCGTCGCCGCCGAGGTCCGGGGAATCCAGGTGCGCTATCAGTGGCAAAATCAGGAATGGTGGGACACCATCATCCGTCATGGCGAACATTTCCGTTTGGTACGGGTGCAACAGGACTACACATGAACCCCGGTACTGATTATCATCACGCCCCGTACATCGTCATTTGGGAGGTAACGCGCGCTTGTGATCTGGCCTGTGTCCACTGCCGGGCTGAGGCGCAATCGCTGCGCGATCCCGACGAATTGACGGCGTCAGAGGGCCTTGCCCTGCTTGATCATATCAAGGCCGAGTTCGGTGATCCCATCGTGGTTTTCACCGGCGGCGACCCACTGAAACGCGCGGACCTCAATGAGCTTATTCGTCATGGTACTGCGATTGGTCTGCGTATTGCCCTGACCCCGTCAGCGACGCCATTATTAACCGCCGCGGCCATTGATGAGCTGCGCGCGGCCGGCTTGGTGCGCATGGCAGTATCGATCGACGGCGCCGATGCGTTGACGCATGATCGCTTTCGTGGGGTGCCGGGAACTTTTTCTCGTTCGATTGCCGCATTGAAGCATGCACGGGCAGTGGGCATGGAGACCCAAATCAATTCGTCGATCTGGCGTGGTAATCAGCAGCAATTGTCGGCCTTGGCGGATTTGGCGGTCAGTCTGGGCGTCAGTCTGTGGTCGGTCTTTTTGCTGGTGCCCACCGGTCGGGCCGACACCAATTTATTGATGTCGGCCGATGAGCACGAAGCCGTCTATCAGGCCCTGGTGGATCTGGTCGCGAGCGAACAACGCCCGTTGGCGATTAAAACCACCGCCGGACAGCCGTTTTATCGCGCCCTGGCCCAGCGCGGTTTGCGCCGCACCACACATCCTTCGGCGCGGGGCGAGGGCGCCGGGATGCGCAGTCCGCAGCCGGTGAATGACGGCAACGGATTTGTCTTTATTTCTCACACCGGGCAAGTGTGTCCGTCGGGATTCCTGCCGTTGGTTTGCGGCAATGTGCGGCAGACCCCGTTGGCGACGATCTATCGCGATAATCCACAATTCCGCGCCTTGCGCGATCCCGACCGTCTGGGTGGAAAATGTGGCCAGTGCGAATTTCGTCGTTTGTGCGGGGGCAGTCGCAGTCGCAGTTATGGGCTGACCGGGGATCCGCTGGCGGCGGATCCTACCTGCGCCTATATCCCAGCTCGGCTACGCTGAAACTGCGGTAGAAGCAGGACTGGCCGCAGTATTGGCAGCCGTAATGGCAGCGAGAGTGCCTGCCGTTAAACGTCGGGCGGCGGCCTCTGCGCCCGCAATGACATCGGGAATACCGGTGCCTTCATAGGCATTGCCGACCAGGACTAATCCAGGCAATTGAGCCTCGGCCCGGCGCAACTGGCGAATAAAGTCGACGTGGCCGACCCGATAATGCGGCAGACTCGCGGGCCAGCGGCTGACCACGGTCGCGATGGGGGTTCCGGTCAAGCCAATTAATTCACCGAGATCGTGGTGAACGCCGGCGATAATCGCCTCATCGGAAAAAGTCAATCGCGTCGCGTCGAGTCCGCCCCCGACGGCGGCGCGCACGATAACATGGCCCGGTTTATTGCGCTCGGCGAATTTCTGACTGGCAAAAGAGCAGGCAAAAAGGGTGCGTTGTTCGTGGCGGGGAACCACCATGCCAGCGCCGGGTGGTAGGCGTGCAAGAGCGGCCTGTTTGCAGATCACATTGACCGTGGCCACGCCGTGATAGGGAATGGCGGCCAGGGCGGCACTCATGCCTGGATCGATCGCAGCCATCAAGGCGGCTGCGCGCGGCGCGGGTAGGGCCAGAACCACGGTATCTGCGGTGATGGAGCCCTGTGCGGTGTCGACCTGCCAACCGCTGTTGGTGCGGGCAAGGGTGTACACTGGACACTGCAGACGAAGATCCTGTCGAGGCGCCAAGCGGGAAACCAGGGTGGTCACGAGGCGCTCTAGGCCGCCACGCAAAGAGATGAATAACCCATACCGTGGACCGGATACCCCCGACTGCGGCGCGCTGGCACGCAAGCCGCGGATCAGGCTGCGATGGGTGGTTTCGAGCTGATGAAAGCGCGGAAAGACGGCTTCGACGCTGAGGTCTTCGGGATCCACGCTGTGAATGGCGCCGACCAAGGGCTGCACGATATGGCGCAGCGCCCCTTGGCCCATGCGGCGGCGCACAAAACTGGCCAGACTTTCATCTCCGCTCGTTTTCCGCCGCGGCAGGATGACATCACAGGCCATGCGCAATTTGGTGCCCCAGCCAACAATGGAGGAACACAGAAATGGCCAGATGCGCGCCGGGGCAACCAGATCCAAACCTGCTGGAATCGGCACCAGGCGCTGACCACGGGCGATATAAGCCTGTCGAGCGGCGGGATTGGTGGTGACAATATCGTCAGCCAGGCCGAGTTCATGGATCAGGCGGAGCCCGGCGGGTTTGACACTGAGGATGGCGTCGGGCCCACGTTCGATGTGGTTGCCATCCAGCTGGCTACTCGCAATAAGTCCGCCCCACCGTGGGGAGGCCTCGCAGATGACAATTTCTGCTAAGGGATCGAACTGCTGCACATACCACGCCGTGGCCAGTCCCCCGATGCCGCCACCAATAATCACGGTCTTCATGGGCACTGCTTTCCAGGTACAGGGTGTGAATGGGCGGGAAATATCCGGCAGGGAGCCATCGTCACTTGGGCCACGGCCCGTTGCCAGCACAGCAACTCTGCCTCTGGAACGGCCTGCACGGCGATGAGACGTGGATCACGGTCGACGGTGGTGAGATGAATTTCGCGCGGCTGCAATTGTCGCATAACTTCCAGCCAGGCTGCGCGGGCAGTGGGCGACCCATTGCCGGTGCCATGCTGGGTCCAAAAGAGCATCGCCTGAATACAGACCTGCGAAATTGCCTGCACGGCTGCTAAACGGGTGGCCACGCGTGTGGCTACCGTTTGCGCGGGCACCGTCGATGGTGATTCCTGCCAGGCGCCGGCGCTGACCCCCGGATCCCATTTCGCATAAATCCGGGTGTAATTTTCCAGGCTGCGCAGATTATCCGCGCTGGTGCAGCCATCGCCATTCGTGAGTAGGATCAGCGATTTTCCTAATTGTCGCGCCAGTTGACCCAGCCCGATCGAGAGCGCGGCGAAATCAGGATGATCGCTCGGCTCGCCACCGCCAGCGACGCAGATTACGTCAGTGGTGGCCGCGTGGGTGTGCAGACCGTGACTGACTGCGCGCAGAATATCCGCAGCGGGTGCGTGCGCCGCCGGGTCCAGCGGCTGCTTCCCTTGTTGGCAATAGGGGCAACGCCAATGACAGGCCCAGACCCCAGGCGGTGAAAAACTGACGCCCAGGCTGGAACCAAAACGGCGGCTGACCACGGGGCCGTAACACAGGCCATCCGGAATATGCGCGGAATTCCGCGCGTACTCGCACGTGTGGTTGGGGCCTTGGCGGTTCACGGCGGCCATGGGTGGTTCAGAGAATGGCGCACGCCCCGCCAGCGCAGGCGACGGTCTGCTCCAGAGTGGTATTGTCCTCGGCTTCATTGGTCGCGGCCCAGTCGATGGGTTGGTATTCACGGGTCAGGTCCTCCCACAGTTTGCAGTTATGTACGCGCTTGAGACACCACGTCATTTCACGGACATCGTCGTGGAAATAATTACGGGCGAATTTAACCGCCCGGCGTACCCAGTCCGTACGCGCCAGATAGACTCGGACCGCTTCGCGCCACAGCGCCAACGCTTCGGCACCATTATGGTCGGGCGGGGCTGGGGCCTTTAATTTTTCCCCAATTCCCAGGGCGCAAGCGCAGGCCGCCCACAGGTCGTCGGCAAAAGCATGCAGTCCATCCACAATCAATCCTGAGGCCATGATCGCACCGGCGCCATAGGTGTTGACTATTTCTTCGGCGGTCCAGATGGCGACAAAGGGCGCTTGCGGATAGTCGAGATCGCCACCGGAGGGCAGCAGGGAGACGCCGGAGAATGCTTCGCGGTTGGCGAAGATGAAATCGGCAACGTCGGTCCATTCGTTCTGCTGCACGGTGATGGTGTTCGAGACATTATGGCGCAAGAATGGGGCCAGCCCACGTTCGGGCCGCTTGCCCGCATCAACCCAGTTCATCTGGGTGAGCTTCACGTGTTCAAGCAGGGCAACGGCAGGTAATTCCCCTGCGGTGCGGGCGGCAGGATCCGGGACAATGCAAAAGGTGATGACCTGATCGGTGCCGTTCGGATTCCACACGCTGCGCTCAACCGCGCGCGGATTGATCGCGCGAAAGGTCTGCAAAGGTGGTTCGTTGATATTCGCCTGCACTCGGCGGAAATAGCGTTTCGCGTGATGGGGATGAATGCCCGAAGCGGTGCCCAGTACGCACGACGAAGACCCCGCTGGTTTCACGCAGGTGGCCCGCGCGGCGG
>Ga0209490_10000609_pt1 | contig 36015 bp, 25 predicted proteins | sample MAT06_FD_187209 | JGI IMG/M metagenome (GOLD analysis project Ga0209490, IMG submission 187209) | Freshwater microbial communities from Lake Fryxell liftoff mats and glacier meltwater in Antarctica - MAT-06 (SPAdes) (version 2) | ecosystem: Environmental > Aquatic > Freshwater > Ice > Liftoff...
TCATTACATTTTAACGAACACTGGGCGGTTGAACTCGTATGTACTCCTATGAGTAATACTACTAACAAAAGCCAGCTACATACGTTCATGAACGAAGTAGAAATCGCTTTCCTCATGAGATTAAAAAAATGTTGTTAAAAAATTAAAAAATGTTTAGATATTGAAATCTGCGGCAAAGATCGTGCCTTGCCGCGAATATTTCCTACTTTTTTATTGGTATTTTTTCAAATAGATGCAATTTTAACAGTTCTGCGCTCATGTCTTCCTCCTTCAAATGGGGTTGTAATGAATACCCTTACCATTGCCTGAGACAGTATTTCCGGCACAAATCGAACGGGTATGGCAATAATATTGGCATTATTGTGCTTTTTAGCCAAGGAAGCGATCTCTTCGGTCCAGCACAGGGCACACCTGATTTGCTGATGTTTGTTGGCAGTGATGGCAACGCCATTTCCGCTGCCACACAGCAGGACACCGAGGTCGGCCTGATCTTGCTCTATACATTCTGCTACTAAATGGGCAAAATCAGGATAATCTACGGATTCGATGGAATGTGTACCGAAATCAAGCACCATGTGTCCCTGTGCAGACAACATGGCCGCTATTCCATCTTTATAAGGAAAACCGGCGTGGTCACAACCAATTGCAATTTTCATATTTATAACAATTGAGTAGTTATTATTATTTGTTTGTACTCAACAATACCATCCAGGCTTCTACAATCATCTTTTGAGATAAAAATTGCTTTGCGGATTCTATTGAATTGTATTGTGGATGTTTTGCTTTGAATTGAAAGATTTCTTCTTTTGTCGGCAGTTTTTCAATATTACCTAAGCGCCCCAGATCATTACCGTCAAAAAGTGGGTTGTTTCGAATATGCTTCGGAATCTGATCTACGCCGATTCCTTTGTGGATATTGGGTTTGGGGATTTCAAATAATGATGTATTATTAACCCTTGTATACCAGTCGGCTCCCAGTCGAGCCACCCAATCCGTTTTTTGTTGATCAATCATATTGTTTTCGCCGAGTATATCTTCTGAAAAATGAGCAACAAGGATTTCGCAAATGACTAAATTGGCGGCTCCGCCTTTTTCTCCCAAATGAATAATTTGTGTTACGGCACACTCAAAAGCGGCTTGGGATTCACCAACTCTTGGCGGGCTTATTTTTTCAGATGGAACGGGGGTTAATCCTGATTTAGTAAATTCATTTATACCTTTTTCATATTCACAGCTGGCTAATGATACTTGTTCTACTATTCCATAATGTACCATGTTAATGACTACTTCCGGAACTTCCTGCAGATTTTCTAAGGTATGTTTTATACTTCCATCGCGTATTCTCCGATTTGGAGAGAAAATAAGCGTGGGCGGATTAGTACCAAAAATATTAAAAAAGCTAAAAGGGCTTAGGTTGATGTCTCCGTTGCTGTTGAGGGTGCTGGCTAAGGCAATAGGACGAGGTGCAACGGCCGATTGCAAATAGTGCTGAAGGGTTTGCACCGGCACCTGCGAAGGATAAATAGTCAACATAGCTGCAAAGATAAATAATCTGAAACCATGAACCAACAATTCTGTTATAGAAAAAGAAATTTAATTTTATTATGAATAAAAGAATAGTTGTTACTGGTGGCACCAAAGGACTTGGGCGAGCCATAGCCGAACATTTTGCTACGGAAAACTTTGATGTGTGCGTGTGTGCGCGAACAGATTCTGATCTGACAGAAATGCAAAAGCACTGGACAAAGTATTCCGGCTCCACGTTATTGACGTACGTAGCAGACATGAGTAAAAAATCGGAAGTTTGGGAATTTGCCGATTTTATTCGCATGAAATGGTCGCATTTAGATGTTTTAGTGAACAATGCTGGCCTTTTTCTGCCCGGATATGTTTCCGAAGAACAGGAAGGCACCTTGCAAACGTTGATGGAGACGAATTTATACAGTGCCTATCATATTACCAGGGCACTATTGCCGATTATGTTGCCGTTGAAAAAAGGGCACATATTCAATATGTGTTCAGTGGCCAGTGTTATGGCCTACCCCAATGGCGGTTCTTATAGCATATCGAAATTTGCTTTATTAGGTTTTTCAAAAGCACTCCGAGAGGAAATGAAACCCAAAGGCATAAAAGTTACCGGCATTATGCCCGGGGCGACATGGTCCGATTCATGGCAAGGTGTTAATCAGCCTTCTGAACGGCTCATGCAATCTTCCGATATTGCTAAAATGGTTTGGGCTTGCTGCCAATTATCGGATTCAGCAGTAGTAGAAGATATTATCATACGACCTCAGTTAGGGGATTTATAAGTATGACACCGTTCCTGAGGGATAGCCAAAAAATAACTTATAACAATTAGGCATGATTTGCCGACGAATTTTGATAAGTTATTCTTTTATCGTCCCTAAGCATGTAGGAATAGCCAAACGGCTAATAACAAAAGACTATACATAATAAAAGTTGGGACGGCTAACCAGGTTTTGGTGCTGATTTGGTTCTTTTTCTCAAGGTACCAAATCAAGCCGATTTTTTCTACCCAATATGACAATACTACCGACCACGCAATACCTGTCAGTCCCCAAAAATGGATAAAAATAAATCCGGTAATAACTTTTACTATTAACTCAAGAATACCTACATAATAAATAAGGTGTGGTTTGCCCAAGGCTACTACGACGGTGCCTGGCAACAGCAGGCGGCTCGCGGTGACTAATAAGTAGATATTGAAAATAGGGGCACTTGCGGCAAATTCAGGGTTAAACACCATCGGAAACAATGGAACCGAGCACAGCATTAGCGCTATTGCCATTGGAAACAACAGGTGCATTAACCGTAGTCCTTCTTTTTTTAGGTATTCCATGCCTGCGGGTAAGCCTGCCGTCAGTTGAGGTATCATGGCGGCTCCCAATGCACCTGTCATGGCAGTTGCTAAAGGAAATTCTCTGGCACCATATCGGAAGATGGCAAATATTGATTCATTGTGATAATACCATCCTACCAACCAATTGTCAAAGAATAAGATGAAGTTGCCAACTATGATACTCAGCACTAATGGTTTTGAAAAACGCAGGTGTCTTTTGATCAGTGCTGGTACGATGCGTATTACACCATGTTTATATATGGTGTAGCAGGTCCAGGCAAATCGGAGAATAGACCAAATACACCAGCTGATCATACCGCCTTCCAGTCCTAAGCCCCAGTATAGCGGAAGGGCTAATAATATTAGTTGTGTGCTAAAAGAAATAATTCCCCATGTAATAATTGCCCGACTGCGTTGATGTACCAGATAGATATACTCTACCATAAAAGTAGGGATAAAAAAGAGAAGGTACCCGCAAAACCAGTTGTAATACGGAGGCACCTCCGACAATCCGGTGAAATAGGGTAGGCAGGAATCGCCGAACAAAAGCAGGACGAATAGCCCGAAAGAAAAGAGGCAAAAAACAAAAAAAGTATTGAATATGAGCGCTTTATCGGCATATTCAATACCATATTTTTGAATAATTGTGCTGTGGATGCCGGTACCTGATATTGGTATGTCACGTTCCTTGCCTTTAATCGGGGCAGTAGCAGGGTGACGACCATATAAGGCGACAAAGCCTTGCAATAATCCGGCCGTCCAGAAAAGTGTCAGAGTAGTGCCGAGCCAAGTCAGTGCTTCGTAAGTCCCGATCTCGGCAGTACTGATATTGCTTTTTGCTAATATGATGCTAATAAAAACCAGTACTGCTAAGCGCATTACCTGAAAATACTGGAATGCACGGTTGGCTGTCAGGGTTTTAAGCATTATTGTTTCTAATCACACCTACTAATATTACAGTTGACCCAGCAGTTTTGCCTTCATTTGCTGGAACTCTTCATCCGTCAGGATGCCATTTTTATTGAGTTCGGACAATTTGGTTAGTTTGTCCATTACGGTGGTAGTCTCATCGGCCGGTGCAGGGGTTGCTTTCCGAAGGTTTTCAGCCATTTGTTTCCCGGTCTCTATTTCTTCTTCGTATTTTTTCCGAGCATTTTTAAAATCCATATCTTCGAGCGAGCCTCCCTTATGGAAATGCGCCGCTACTACGTGACCAAGTGCATAGGTGGAAGCACCGGATAAAGCTGGCATGCTGATTTCACCTATAATGGTGCCGACTCCCGGGATGGCTTTTATTAAACTGGCACCCAATCGGGCTACACTACTTCCGCCGACAGCCGAAATGACGTTTTTGCCAAGGCTGTCGAAAAAGCCAACGTTGTACAGTCCGGCTAATTGTCGTAGCATATTGAGTTGAACGGCTGTGACGGCAAGTAAATCGGCCCCCGGAAACGGCACTAAGGCTGCACCCAAAGAAAAGCCAACGTGATTACGGATGATTTCGGAGGCTTTTGCCTGTTTATCTTCGTGACGCATGGTCTTGAGTTTGTTTAATTGTTTATCTAAATCAATCATGTCGAATACACGATTCAGCATGTGGAGATGATTATACATAGTTGAATAATTCATGGTGAAGGAGTTTTTGTGAGTGCAAAGTAAGGTATTATTTTATTATTTTAAAGGCTATTAACGACAAATCGCGTAAAATTTACGATCAAAGTAGGGGGGATGTAAGGTTTGAGTAGAATAATTGAAAAAAAATAATTTTAATATTAATTAAAAATATTACTCAGTTAAAATAATATCATCAAATTTAACACGGATACTATACAACATGAATAATACGTATAATTTATTGGACGGGTTGGGAGCGGTGTTGGCATAAGGTAGCAAACTGTGGCAGATGCTGACACTGTTCTTTATGGGTTGGTTGTCAGATTTTTAAATTTCCCTTATAACATCTTCCGGCGCTGCATTAACCAATACAACAATCCGGTGACAATGGCTGTCACCAAAATAGTGAGATAAAATGCCCAGGGTTCATCGGGAATACCATTTTTGATATTCATTCCAAAGAAGGAGGATATTAAAGTAGGGACCATTAAAACAACGGTGATAATGGTAAGGCGATGGATGACCAGATTCAGGTTATTGGAGATAATGCTGGAGTAGGCATCCATGGTGCCATTGAGGATATTGGTATATACATTAGCCATAGAAAGTGCTTGAGAGTTGTCAATCACAATATCCTCAAATAACTCTGCCATATCTTCATCTCCATTAATGTGTAAAAAATCCGTTCGTTTCATTTTCATTTTCAATAATTCATTGGCATTGAGTGAATTAACAAAGTATACCAAGCTTTTTTCAATGGAAAGTAGCTGTCTTAGGTCAGAATTTCTGCTGGAATTCATTAAGTCTTTCTCTATTCTATTTCGGCGTAGGTTCAGGGTTTTCAGGCTATTTAGGAAGTGGAATACATTTTGTTCTAAAATTTGTAAAACAAAACGTTTCTCATCGGCAGGGTTAAAGCCCCGGATATTGTTATCCAAAAACTTATCCATCACCGGGGTATCAAAGGCGGAGATGGTGATGACATGCTCAATGGTTAGAATAATACCAATGGGTACGGTAATAAAAATGGCTTCATTTTCGGTTTCGAGATTGCGGTTTTTTACGGGAGTATTAATAAGGATAAATCGAATATCTTCGTCGCGTTCATACCGTGCACGCTCATCCAAGTCTAATGAATCGGTCAAAAATGCCTGATCGAATTCAAAGCGCCGCGCAAACTCTTCTATTTCATCGGGTGCAAAGGGCGGAGTAAGGTGTACCCAACACCCAGGCTCCGGCTCGTTGAGCTCGATCAATTTTCTTTTTTCGCGTGTATAATATTGGGTCACTGTCCATGTAGTTTTAGCATAAATTTAATTTAGGAGGCAAATTTATTAACGTTCACTTTATCAGATTTATACATCTGAAACACACTTAATTAGGGTATTTTAGCCTACACGAGAACAAACAAATTCTATTTACGACTAATAGAGATGGCTTAGGAACGGTGTCAAAATAAAGTAACCATCTTATCTGATTCCTTTTCACTCAAATTGCCCATCTTTTTGTTTAGATAGCCCCACTATTAGCCCAAAAAGATTGTTATTTGAGCAAAAACTAATCTACCTGAGTTTACTACTTTATGCTGACACCGTTTCTTATTTAAAATAATAACGCAAAATTACGCAGAGTTTGCTGATTGTACAATTTTTTGTGGAAAAAAGTAATTTATAACTCATTATTTTTAGCTACAATCAAAGTATATATGGTATCTACCCTGTTTGATTTTGTCAGTTGTATTTCATAATCCATAATTAATCACGCAAAAAAGCGTTATTTCTGCTACCACCTATGTTAGTTTGTTACCTTTGCTGTTCGATTTTTTAGTTTGGTCAGCATTTTTTTCGCCTAATCAAGAAAGTATCTACTTTCAGCAGTTATTATATTAAATTCTATAACTCCGTTTTTAATGGCATTCCGACTTCTGTATATGCATAAATGGATACTGTCAATAATTGTTTTGCAATTTCCAGTTTTTTTGTCTGCACAATCGTTTACCGTTATCGGTGATACGATTACTATTTGTGGTGCTGGTGTTGGTGCTGTAGGGATTATGGTGAAAGGGGCCACTGAACCATTAGAATATACGTGGAGTGTTGGGCAGACAGAACCAATTATTACTCCGTATGTGGCAAATTCTTCTAATTTTCAGGTAACGGTAAAGGATGCAACGGGACAAATGGTCGTTGCGGTTGCTCGGATCAATGTAAATCCTGTTCCATCTGCCATTTTTCTTCAACCTGCCCCTGTTTGGTGCCCCGGCCAGTTTACTCAACTAAGAATCCGGATAGAAGGCGCTTTTCCGCTTTCTTTTGACTATAGTATAAATGGTATTTTACAGCCTCCAGTATCAGGGATAACCTCCAATTTATTCGTTTTTCCGATCAATAAACCCGGTTTATATCAAATTATTGGAGTACGTGACGGGAATGGATGCCGTGGTATATCTACGGCAAGTATGTATGTGACGGCATCAGAATTGGAAGCAAATGGAGCAGTTCGGGATATTAAATGTGATATTCCTAGTGGTGGTGCTATTTCAGTCAATGTTACCGGAGGAGCGCCTCCTTATACTTATGCGTGGGTAGGGCCGCAAAACATTGGCGATATCCCTAATCCTGTTGGAATTGTACCGGGAGATTATTACTTAACGGTAACGGATGCAAAGGGTTGTCAGGTAGTGAAGCAACATAACGTGGATCAAGCTCTTCCCTTGTTGGCCTCCCTTGATGGCATTCAATCGGTGACCTGCACCACCGGCGGCAGTATAAATTTATCCGTCGGAGGGGGCCGACCTCCATATTCTTATCTTTGGAGCAATAGTTTGACCATACAGGACCCACAAAATATTGCCGCGGGCACCTATACCGTAACGGTTATTGATCGATCAGGGTGTCAGGTGACCGCTTCTGCTGAAATTGGGACAGACCTTCAAAAACCACTCGCTTCCGCTTTTGTTACGGATATTTTGACCTGCGAAAACAAAGCTATTGTAATAGATGGCAGTAAATCAGATGCAGGGCCAGGTTTTATTTACCGCTGGGAGGCCGAACCAGGATTTATTATTAGCGGTATTACCTCTTTGCATCCTACCGTTAATCAGCCAGGCACCTACAAGCTAATTGTCATTGACCAGAAAAATGGCTGTTCGTCTTCCATAACGGTCAAGGTTTCTGCCGAAAAAAACTATCCGGTCTCCAACCCGGGTAAACGTCAAACGGTTACCTGTGTTATTCTAAATGCTACGTTATTTGCGGATGGATCGAGTGTTGGAACAGATTATTCTTATTTCTGGACGGCCCCCGGTACCGGAGTGGTTCTTGGGGGGGTAACCACCTTAACGCCTATTGTACGGGGTGTGGGCGATTATACATTGATTGTGACGAATAATACCAATGGCTGTTCTTCAACCGCAACGGTTGCAGTAGCAGGTGACCTAAAATTACCGGTTGCGAACGTGGATGCACCGGGATATCTTTCCTGTACTATTACCAATACTTCTTTGAATGGGCTTAATTCGTTGCCTAAAGATAGTCTCACATTCTATTGGACTACTTCAAATGGTACTTTCCTGTCCACTCCTATTGGCCCTAAAGCATCAGTTGGGAATGCTGGCGACTATACATTAGTGGTAACGGATATTAGAAACGGCTGTTCTGCAACCCAGGCAATATCCGTTCAACGAATATCAGATAATTTATCTGTATATGTAAGATCAAGTGGGCAATTAAATTGTAAAAATTCAACGGTAACGTTAGATGGCAGCAAATCAATTATTGCACCAGGCACGAAATATAAATGGGAAACAGATTATGGTAATTTTGTTTCAGGCCAAAATACGCTTTTCCCAATTGTAAATGCTCCGGGCAGGTATACGCTCATAGTAACCAACGTGGCCAATAATTGTACTGTTTCATCCTCTGTAGCGGTAATAAGAGATATCGCCGTGCCGGTTGTAAAAGCCGGAAGCCCTTCCAATCTTAATTGCGTTAGGGGAGAGATATTATTGGGTGACCCGCTGGAGCCGCTCAATACAAGGTGTCAATATTCCTGGACAACTTCTGTCGGTGGCAATATTTTGGGTAGCAAAAACACACCTGTATCCATCGTTAATGAACCCGGCTCATATACGTTAACCGTCATGGATACCGTAAATTATTGCTCCGCTGCCGCAAATGTTATCGTTGGGCGAGACACTACTGCACCAGTTGCTGCAATTGCTACTCCCGGCAGTTTATCTTGTGCTAAGAGTTCCGTACTGATAGATGGTTCCGGTTCCAGTATTGGGGCATTGTATCGGTACCAGTGGTCGTCTACAGCCCCCAAAGGAATGATATCTGGAAGCCAGTCTTTGTTTTTATTAGCAGGCGCTACCGGGGGGTATACTTTGATGATAACGAATACTTCAAATGGGTGTACTTCGACGGCATCAGCCGTTATTATGGGGCAGAATAATGATACTGAAATAGAGGTTTCGAATTCGGGTATTATCACCTGTAGTCAACCAATTATCAAACTATCGGCCATATCACTAACCGGAGTAAAATTGAATTATCAATGGTATACGATTGATGGTAATTTGGTGACGGGTAATGTATCACAGGAAGCCGAAATTAATCTGGCTGGAACCTATTTTGTGCAGGCAACGAATCCCTTAAATGGATGTTCCACCACCAGAAGTATTGCGGTTTTTGCTGATCGAATTGCCCCTCGGGTGATTGCGGGATATGACCGGACGATTGACTGTAAACTTGCTCCCATATCATTGGATGGGAGTGCTTCAAATTCGGGCGCCAATTTTGCCTATCAGTGGTCAGTGTCCGATAGTGGTAACATATTATCGGATAAAAATATGCCTGTTGTGCAGGTGAATGCACCTGGAAACTATCAATTAGTGGTAACTAACGCACAAAATGGATGTACCGCTACTGATAATGTGCTGATATTATCTGATTTACAAACGCCATTTGCCGATATTGATACTCCTCAAACAATTAATTGTATACAAAATGAAGTAATGATTGACGCTTTGCGTTCCAGTAAAGGTACCGATTTCTACTACCAATGGAGCGGACCAGGAATTGTTTCCGGTGATGGCACATTGGCTATAAAAGTGAATAAACCTGGTTTTTATACCTTATCGGTGAGAAACACCAATGGGTGTACCGCTACTGCTACAGTGGAAGTAAAACGAAATGTAGTACGTCCTACCCCGCAAGTTGGAGGAGCCGATATTGTATTGAATTGCCGTTTCCCGCAGCGACCTTTGGAACCAGTTGTAGTTACTTCATATTCTTATTTATGGGATGGTCCGGGAATCGCTTCAGACCCTCAATCGGCTAATCCGGTTGTCAATCTGATTGGTAACTACTATGTTACTGTGGTGAATACCTTAAATGGCTGTAAAACCATTGATACGGTAAAGGTAACTGCTGATTTCAATTATCCGACTGCCGATGCAGGAAACACTTTTCAATTGACTTGTTTCCAAAATTCCTATACCATACCTGCATCTGGCACGACAGGACTCGATTTTTCTTACAATTGGAGTACGGTAGGAGGGCATATCCTTTCTCCTTCCAACTTGTTGCAGCCAATAGTTGACGGTGCAGGCCGATACTTCCTTACGGTAACCAATAATAAAAATGGCTGTATTGCGGTTTCTTCTGTTCAAATTTATCAATCAGCCAGTGTTCCCATTGCTTCTTCTGGTGATCCGGTAACTATTACTTGTAAAAATCCGACCCCTATGCTGGATGCTACCGGATCCAGTGTAGGCCCGGGAATTATCTACTTATGGCAGGCTAATCCTGGCGGCAATATCGTTTCAGGTGCTAACACTACCCGACCTATGGTAGATAAGCCGGGTCTGTATGTTTTAGCGGTCACTGACACCTTCAATCAGTGTTCTTCCAATTCCAGCATTACAGTAGGAGTGGATAAATTTAAACCGATGATTGATGCAGTGGATTCCATGACGCTTTCATGCCGGCAAGACGTATTGTCGCTGAATGCACTGAACAACTCGAATGGAACTTATAATTATCAATGGAATACCCCTAATGGTAATGTAATATCAGGAGCCTCTACCTTAATGCCTAAAGTTGGAGTGCCGGGTATTTATTTTTTGCAAGCCACCAATCCTCAGAATGGTTGTATAACCACAGATAGCGTTGTAGTGTTAGGTGATTATTCAAAACCGAACCCCAAAATAAAATTAGATAATGCGCTGAATTGTCGAAATACGAGTACTGTAATACGGTCTGAAATGCCCTCCTCTGCTGCCTCTACGGTATATTTTTCATGGTTTACACCCAATGGGCAGATTATTAGCACCTCAAATACTGCTTCGGTTACGGTAAATCAACCCGGTAGATATTTTTTCTCCGTCATTAATAAAGACAATGGTTGTGCGGACACTTCGAATATGATGGTGCCTATTGATACGTTGCACCCGATAGTAGATGCCGGAAGTGAGAAAAAGATAACCTGTGCTACGGCAACTATTCCATTGGAAGGAAGTGTGTCCATTCCTAATAACAACTATTTTTATCAATGGCTTACCTTTAACGGAGAGGTTATATTGGGCACTAATAGTCTTACTCCAATTGTCAACTCAGGCGGTACTTATACGCTTTTAGTACAAAATATTAATAATGGCTGCATAGGTTCAGACAAGGTAACAGTAGTGGCGGATTTGAAAACACCAAAAGTAGTCATTACTCCTCCGCTTAGCATAGACTGTCGAAATAATCAGGTACTTGTTGACGGGAGTAATTCCACCCACGATGCTGCTATTTCATTTAAATGGGCTACTGCAGGGGGGTACTTTTCGGGAAACACGGATTCATCACGGGTTTATGTCAAGGCTCCTGGCACCTACATCCTGACCTCTTATAATCACACCAATGGTTGTACGAATTCTGATACAGTATTGGTGAGTACCAATCTTATTCTTCCAATAGTGGAGGCTGGAATTCCGTTTGCCTTAACTTGTACCACCCTTAGAGAGCATTTACAGGCCTATGCCTCTAATGGGCCAACTTACACGTTTAACTGGTCAACTGTTTCAGGAAATATTGTTTCGGGTAACAATAGTATGGCTCCTTTCGTGGATAAGCCGGGTACTTATTTTTTACGGGTAATCAATACCAGCACAGGATGTGAAAGGGTAGATTCTGTCACCATTGCAGAAGAAACGGAGCGACCTGATAGCATTGGTGTTTTGTTAGATAGTATTACCTGCAAAATTGAAAAAGGTGCCATTACCTTTTTAACTGTAAAGGGTGGGGTAGGGCCTTTCCTGTATTCAATTGATGGCGGTATCGGGTTTTCAACAAAAATTCATTTTCCGGACCTTTTCGAAGGTCGCTATACCCTGACCGTGCAAGATGTAAATGGCTGCGAATACGATCAGACTTTCGAAATTCCGGGAGCCTTTAAGCCGGAAATTAACCTTTCTGAAGAAAAATTGACTGCAAGAGTACGGGATTCGATTCGTATTCAGGCTGTTATTCCGCCTGATTATCCGTTGAGTCGCATAGATACTGTAATATGGACTCCAAAGGCTGATGTGTTTTTTACGGGCACCAACATTAATTCACTGCTCAATCCCGTTTTAGTACCCCAACGCTCTACTACTTTTGCCGTTAAAATAATTAGTAGCGACGGTTGTACAGCATCTGATTATGTAACGGTGCAGGTAGATAACACTTTGTACATCTATGTAGCCAATGCATTTTCTCCCACGGCTGCTCAAGGTAATAATCGTCGGGTTATGGTGTCTACGGAGGATGATCGGGTGGTTGGAATTAACGATTTTCAGATTTTTGACCGATGGGGATCACTCGTTTTTGAGGCACATGATTTTCAACCCAATGACCCCGATAATGGCTGGGATGGAACTGTTGGTGGCAAATTATTAGACCCTGGTGTGTATACCTGGTATTTAGCCGCCGAATTAAGCAATGGAGAAACACAGATTTTTCAGGGAAACACTGCGTTGATTCGATAGTGCAACTCGGGAATAAATTAATTGGGGATACTGACCCAAATTTTTTAAAAAATTTGGGTCAGTATCCCCAATTAATTTATTTACAGATAAAAACGTATAATTAATTGTTTTAAGTGTTCAATATTGACGGATAGCAAATTGTTTTTGAAGATAGTTGTTTCCACTACGAACAAGCAACCAATAATTCCCGGATGGCAAAGAGGAAATATTCAAGGCGAAATGGCGATTTCCTTCTTCTGAAAAGCTGGCAGAAGTGGTAGTTTGTAACTGGCCGATGGTATTATAGATTTGAAATATGGTTTCAGCAGGTTGTGTAAGAGCAAATGTAACATGAAGTATATCATTTGCCGGATTGGGGGTAATGCTGAACTTTTTAATACCATTTTCATCATCTGTACTGCTTATATCAGGTTGCAATTGTACATTATCTAAGTACAAATTATTACCGTAGTCGCTGGTAGCCCTGAATCGGATCAGTACTTGTGTTTGCCCTTTATACGCATCTAAGAAGACTTCGTTGTGCTCCCATTGGTTGCTTTCCGGTTGAAAGATGGCTGTTTGGGCGGGCGCTGTCCTGAGCGACATACCCGACTTATCAAAAATAGTAGCCCACGTATTTCCACAATTGACCGAAACATCTATTCGGAGGCGATCATTAGTAGGCGCGATGCCATTAGGCAAATCTTCGTATTGCACGTAAGAATGGTCAAAGGAGAGCATCCAGACGCTTTGCGTATTGAAACCGGCCTGCGGCAATATAAGGTCAACAGAGCGCCCAAAGGGTAAATCATAAAAATTTTGCAGTACCGACTGGCTGCTGCCCAAAGCGCCTGCTTTTTGAAAAAGTGACCACCCAATCCCGGTTCGCTCATTTTTCAGCCCCCAGCCCTTCAACGGGAATTCATCACTTTCAAAATCTGCTGTTAGCGCAGGCGACACCGATTCAAAAAAGGCATTTACGGTCATGGTTTCACCCGACTCCACCTGATTGATCACTACTCCCTGATTGGTTTCCTGCACGTTGAATTTGATAACGTGATAGCCTGACGTTTCAAAATTGATCGTTGGTAATTGGATGGTGACACTGGCATTAGTATTCAGGTCTCCTGTCCATTTGAAGATATTGGCAAGTTTATTATCTACTGTGTATAGAATGGAGGCATGGGTCATTTTTTCAGATCCCAAATTTTTTAAAATGAGCATGGGGGCAATACTTCTTTCGCAAGTCAACTGCTGCGCGGAGGTACTACTCAAAATAATTTTGGCAAAATTGCCACCGGGTACTAGCACATTTGGTTGAGAACGCGCCGATTGCCACACTTCTTTTGTTTGGCGGTGTTGCAGCCACGCGATGGTTTCTACCTGATTGAGGTTATAGAAATTTTTAACGGCCCATTTTAGGCGATAGGTTTTCTTTTCACCCGCTAAAAAACTCCCCGTAGCAATACCATTTGCATCCGGGAGCATTTTCCGCATCACGCTGTAAAAACTGGTTTCTCCATTAGATCCCGGAGCAGCAGAAAAGGAGATATTGGCTTCTGTTACAGCAATATGAAGCCTTAGATCACCTGTCAGAGCAGACTCGGATTTTACGGCAATTTCAATGAAGACAGAATCAAATTTGGCATTTAATCGATGGGTGAGGCTAATAGTAACGGGTGTGGTCTTATTATAAGCATTATTTATCCGCTCCTGTGTATAGGCTGCCACAGCCTGCGGGTATCTTTTGCCGTTTTCTAACAGATCAGGCACACCAGGAACATTGTAGTAATTAATTCTGTGGTTCACATCTTCTGCGGTTTGAAAATACATCGGATCACTACCCGGCCAAGGAGTCTGATATTTTATCGGTGTGACAATAGACGCAGTTGACAGTAGGAGTGCATTGAAAACAGGGTTGTTTTCCGCACAAGGCACACATGATGCCTGGGTGAACTCTTCCAACAGTACCCGTCGCTTATATTGGGCCTGCACAGAAAAGGTAGTTGAGTAGAAAACAAGAAAAAATATCGTAATTTTTTGCATAATTGACCGGGTTTTTCAAAACGGAGTATGACTTAAAATGGCGACAATATATGGTTTATGGAGCATTAGGCGTATTTTTTATGCAGGAATTGTCTCCTAAAGGCAAAATTACTCATTTATTGTTCAATCAACGGGAATTTATCCGACAATTTTGACGTTTGTGTAGTTTTTCTTCTGTAAACAATTTGTCGTACCTTTGTGTTTTTCTGTACCACAAATTTATAAAATAAACCAATAACTAATAACCAGTAACTACTTATGCTGTTTGAGCCGAAAGATATTTTTCAAAAACTAGAGTTTGATAAGGTCATAGAATTATTGGTAAAAGAAGCATTTACCCCAATGGCCGCCGAAATATTGAGTCAATTGAAGCCTTCTGCTGATTTTAAAGATATTGACCGTCAGTTGAAAGAGGTACGCGACCTGAAACTTGCCCTGGAGAAAAATGACCGTTTCCCATTGGAGATATTTGCCGATATACGGCAGGAATTGAAAATGCTGACGATAGACGGTTACACGCTTCAAGCGGAGTCCTTTCAGGCTATTTTGCGGATTTTACTGTTGATGCGCGACCTGTTTCGTTATTTTGCAGGTCCCAAAAAAGAGATTTATCCCAAACTTTACGATATACTGCGCCCCCTGACGTTCGACGAAGGTCTCATCCGGGCCATCACCGCAGTTTTTAACGAAAAAGGGGAAATTCGCCCGGATGCCTCGCCTGAATTGTTGCGGATCAGAAGGGATGTGCAACAAAAAATGCGGGAATTAGATATGCGATTCCGTCAGATGGTACAAGAGTTCAGAACCAAGGGCTGGCTGGCTGATACCCCTGAAAGTATCAGGAATGGCCGCCGGGTAGTGGCCGTATCATCGGAGCACAAGCGGAAAATTCGGGGCATTATTCACGACGAAAGCGATACCGGTCGCACGGTATTTATCGAACCGGATGTCGTTTTGGAAATAAACAACGATCTTTTTGATCTGGAAAATGAAGAGCGCCGCGAAATTTTCAGGATATTGAAAGAACTTAGTACAACCATTCGACCTTACGGTGATTTGATTGGCCGATATTTAGCCGCGTTGATTCAATATGACGTAATTTATGCCAAGGCAAAGGTGGGCTTAGCAATGCGGGCAGGAATGCCCATTTTGAAAGAAAAACCCATTCTCAGTGTTAAAAAAGGATATCATCCGCTGTTATTGCTCAAAAATCGGGCGCTTGGCCGTAAAACAGTACCCTTCGAGGTGCGGCTCAACAACGAACACCATATCCTGGTATTGTCCGGCCCCAATGCCGGCGGCAAGTCAGTGGCCATGAAATCCATTGGTTTACAGGCCCTAATGGTTCAAAGTGGCTTGCTGGTACCCGTGCATGAATTGAGCGAATTCGGTATTTTTAAACAATTTTTTGCGGATATTGGCGATCAACAGAGTTTAGATGATGACCTGAGTACCTATTCTTCGCGCCTGCAAAACGCAAAAGTGTTTTTAAAAGGTGCCAATCCTGACACCTTGGTCATCATTGATGAGATGGGGAGCGGCACGGATCCCAAACCCGGCGGGGCAATTGCAGAAGGTATTTTGAGGGCGCTGCACCGAAAAGGTGTTTTTGCCGTCATTACCACCCACTATTCCAACCTGAAAGTATTTGCATTTCGCAATCCCGGTTTGCTCAATGCCAATATGCACTTTGATAAAGATACGTTGTCGCCCACCTATGAACTCAAAGTGGGACGACCCGGCAGCAGTTATGCTTTCGAAATTGCTGCTAAAAGCGGCCTTCCAATTGATTTAATTGATTACGCAAGAAAACGCACCGGCAGCGAAACCGCTGTAGATGATATTCTAATAGAGCTACAGCGCGAAAAACAGGAACTGGAAGAGCGATTGTCTTCCGTTAAAAAAAAGGAACAAGACCTGGAACGGCTCATGAAATCGTATGATTCCATGCATCAGGACATGGAATTGAAGCGCAGGCGATTGAAGATTGACCAAAAAGAGTTTGAAATGCGCCAAAATGCCAATACCTCCCGGGAGATTGATAAACTACTGCGTGAACTGAAAGAGGAAAAAAATGTGGAAAGAGTACAGGAGGTTCGCGCACAACTCAAGCTGCAAAATGCTGAGAATGCCAGAAATGTAGATACGATTTACGAAGAAGTCGTAAAGATACAGGAAACGATGCCGGCCTCGGTGGCCACCCGCCCGTTGAGCGTAGGTGATTTCGCACGGTTGAGAGCCGGGGGCGCTTCCGGTCGGATTGAAGAGATAAAAGGCCAAAAGGCCATTATTGCTTTAGGGAGCCTTAAAGTCACGGTAGGGTTGCGTGACCTTTCACCCGCAGCAGAACCCATTGTGCAAATCTCTACCGCTGGCAATACAGATATACAGCGCGTTGCAGGTTTTGAAAATAAATTGGATATGCGCGGCATGAGCAAAGAGGAAGCCATGCGAGTGCTGGAAAAATTTGTCGACAATGCACTGATTTCTGATGCTTCCAATTTGCGCATCCTCCACGGTAAAGGGGACGGCATATTGCGCAAAGTTGTTCGTCAAAAACTGCGCGAATACGGCGGCACTGTCTCCCGAATGTGGCATCCTGAACCAAACGACGGAGGGGATGGGGTTACCCTGGTGGAATTAGTCTGAGTCCACAGTCATACAGTCCACAGTTAAACAGTCGGCATGATACGGTCAGACTGCTGCCGGGGTGTTCAATTTTTGGGGCAGGTAGATGAGTGTGCCCGCGTTGTTGGGCTGAAAAACATCTATGGCTGCCTGCCGGATATCTTCCGGCGTAATTTTCATATAGGCATTCACCTCTTCATTGAGCCATTCCGCAGAATGCAATAATTCATAATAACCAAGATTTTGTGCTTTGCTCAAAATACTCAATTCGGAATAGACCAAAGTGCTTTCAAATTTGTGTTGAATTTTTGCTAATTCCCGATCGGAGACTAATTCATCCTGTAGCAATTGCAACGTTTCCCACAAGGCTTGCAGGGCTTGTTCTTCCGAAACACCTTCGGCCGGGCGACCTTCAATAATAAATAATCCCGGATCGAGGTTAGCCGTGAGGTAGGCATCAATTTGCGAGAAAATGGATTTTTCTTTGAGCAGCCTGCGATATAGCCGCGATGAATGCCCTTCTGCCAAAATATCAGCCATCAAATCAATGGGGTAAAAGGCGGGATCAAGGCGAGCCGGTGTCCTAAAGGCTAAATAGACAGTAGAAGCGGGTACATTTGCGGTAACTGTTTTCTGAACCGGCCCGGTTTGAGGGGGTTCAACCGGAATCTGTCGCTCAATGACTGGCCCGGAAGGAATATTAGCGAACCATTTTTCTGCCAATTCAAGGGCTTCTTTCGTATTTATGTGTCCTGCTATGGAAAGCACCGCGTTGTTAGGGGTGTACCAGCGCCGATAAAAGGAGCGGACATCGTCAACTTTTGCATTTTCCACGTGTTCGGGGATCAAACCTATGACCGGCCAGCGATAAGGATGTGTGTGATACATCAAACTCGACAAGTGGTGCCACGCATCGCCATAAGGTTCATTCAGGCAGGTTTCCTTGAATTCTTCCACCACTACTTTTTGTTGCAACGATAACGCCTTCTTGGAGATATTTAAGGAAAGCATCCGGTCGCTTTCGAGCCAAAGGGCCGTTTCTATATTTTCTGCCGGTACAATTTCGTAAAAAGTGGTGTAATCATTGGTGGTGTAGGCATTGTTTTCTCCACCGGCATTTTGCAAGGGCATATCAAAATCAGGAGCGTTTTTGCTGCCGGCAAACATGAGGTGTTCAAATAAATGCGCAAACCCCGTTTTCTCCGGGTGTTCATCGCGTGAACCGACATAATAAACCACGTTAACGGCTACTAAAGGTGTATTATGGTCTTCGTGTACCAATACCCTAAGGCCGTTTGGTAATATAGAGCGGGTGAAATGTACCAATTAATTTGTTGATTTGACTTACTGTTGATGGGTTGATCTGACTGCCGACTGCAGACTACTTTTTTCCTCCTTTTGGTATGCCCAAAAAACGAGAGGTGAGGATAGGTACAAAAAAGAAGGCAGCAGTGATGATGGACACTGCGAGGTCGGCGCTTTCGCTTTCAATCATTTTTGCCCAGTTGTCGTTTTTGTAAAAATGCGTCGGAAAAGACATCAACAGTTTGATGCCCAAAATGCCGATGATGCTAAAGGCACTGACCTCCAGAAAAGGGAATCGCTCCAATAGCAGGACGAACCACTGCGCCACAAAACGCATGGCTAAAATACCAATGAATACACCGATACAGATAAGGTATATATTGTCGGTAAAGGCCACCGCTGCAAAAACATTGTCAATGGAAAAGGCTAAGTCCATGATTTCCACTGCCGCCACGGTTGCCCAAAAGGATCCCATCCAGCCAATGGTGACTTTATAAAACCATTTTTCTTCTTTCACTAAGAAATCGTCTTCTTTGGCGGGTGTTGCCCGCCGTCGGAAAAAATCTATGGCTAAATAGAGTAGATATAGCCCGCCAAGAGGTTTTAGCCACCAAATTTTGATGAGCCAGGCCGCAAAAATCAGGCAAAGCCCCCGAAAAACATAAGCACCAATGATGCCATATCGGAGGGCACGGGGGCGTTGGTGGGGTGGCAAATCTAATACCATGGTGGCTAATACCGCTGCATTGTCAACGGAAAGCAAACTCTCAATCAGTACTAAATTTAATATGATAAAGAACGACTTCTCCCAGTCGTTCCCCAGTATTTGGGAAATAATTTCAGTCATTTTGGATAAAATAAACGTTGGATCACCAACGGTAAGCAGCTTTACTGCTGCACTTCCTGCAATAATTGTTCCGAATCTTTCAGCAGGCTGTCCAACTCGCGTTGAAGACGCTCCTTTTTTCGCTTTTGATCGGCGGCTTTCGCAGCGGTTTGCTCGGCAGCTTTTGGGTCAATTTTTACGCCTTTTTTGGGTGGTATTGCCGGAGCCGCATCTCCAGCCTGTATAACATCCAATTCCTGCTCCAGCGCAGCTTTTCGATTTTCTAAGTCGCCCAAGCGTTTCAACACTTTTTTGTCAATAAAATCGGCCTGTGAGCGTAGGCTTTTGTACGCCCCGCCTAGCTTGTCTAAAGCCGTATCGTATTTGCCGGCGTCAAATTTTTCTCTTTCTGAACGAACCAATTGGGTAACCGAGCCAACTACTGATCCTACCTGCCCAAAAATTTTACGTGAATTTTCTTTTTCTTCGCTCGTTCCAAAGAAAAAATTATAGACAATGATGCCTACTATCAATAAAAGCCCGAGTTTTACAAGAGAACGGATCATGGTAAGAGTTATGAATTATGAATGATGAGTCAGGGTTTCACTCCTTACTCAATGAATGTTAGCCTTCCACTTAGCGGTATTAATCCCGCCTTCTGTTCTTAATTTTTGCATTTCACTCCTTACTCAACGATGTTAGCCTTCCACCAGCGTTCCAACCGATTCACCGATGACAATGCGCCGCAGATTTTCAGGGTTATTAATATCAAATACAATAATGGGCATATTATTTTCCTGACAAAGGGTAAAAGCGGTCATATCCATTACTTCAAGGCCAAGATTGATGACCTTCGCGAAAGTCAGGCGGTCAAATTTAATCGCCTTAGGATCTTTTTCAGGGTCTGCTGTATAAATGCCGTCTACACGGGTACCTTTTAAAATAACATCTGCATTTATTTCATTGGCACGGAGTGCGGCGGCACTGTCTGTGGTAAAAAATGGATTGCCGGTACCCGCAGCACAAATGACCACGCGGCCTTTTTCTAAGTGGCGAATAGCCCGCCGGCGGATATACGGCTCGGCAATGCTTTCCATCCTGAGTGCCGTCATCATTCGGGTATAAACCCCCGTACTTTCCAAGGCACTTTGGAGGGCTAATCCATTGATAACCGTTGCCAGCATACCCATATAATCTCCGGTAACCCCTTCAATTCCTGCCCCTTCAGATTGAATACCCCTAAAAATATTGCCTCCCCCTATTACTACCGCAATTTGAGCACCCAAGTCTCTTAATTCTTTGATTTGATGAGCATAGTGTTGGAGCATATCAGATTCGATACCGAACTTCTGATTACCCATTAAACTTTCTCCTGATAATTTGAGTAAAATTCGTTTGTATTTGAGTGCCATGAAAAAAAAAATCTAAATTTTTCGCAAAGGTAACTAAAAATCTGATTGCTGCCAATAATTTTTTAAGATAAAATAAATAGCGCAAGTGGAAAATTTATATATCTGTCCATGACTCCACATACTTCAAAAAATAGTTGACTTTTTATTTGGAAATAACACCACACTGACTGTATATTTGTCCGATCAATATTTTTTTAAAGTATAAACCGGCGTGAACACCCCAATAAACGCCGTTATTATTTTATGCAACATTCACATAATCAAACAGTTGCGTAACTCATCTCTTATCTCTCATCTCTTATCTCTCATCTGTGGTAATCCACCAACCACTATTGGGTTGTTTCATTGAGAAAACAAACGTTGATTTGTATTGCCCGTTGCAGTAATGCAAAAAGCGGTATTAGACACTTTAGATTTTTTTGGTACACCTGTTGCGGCACAAGCAACGCGGGAATGCCGAAGGCTTGTCCTTTTGCCATACCCGTTTCCTGCCTCGTCGCGGCAATTCTTTCATAAATTTTTAATTTTTTCAACATGAAACAAACTTTTTTTTCCCGAAGACGACCCGATTGGGGTTCCCTTGTGTGTTTTCCCAAATGGGATATTGGCCGTTCTTAACGGCCCCGTCTTCACCTTGCTCTTTGCGCCGTTGCAACGACGGCAGCAGGGAACCCAATCATTCTCCGGCTCTCGCGAGCCGATATTTTTTGTTACTCTAAAAGTAATTTTTATGCACAACAAATTCAAATTCCCAGGATTGGGACTTGTTAATGAAAAGTTAATGTGGGGGGGGGTAAATTCCTGCCTTTAAGGTTCGGTTTTCTTTTGTTTTTGATGTTGTTCACGGATATTCTTAACGCTCAAGTGAATAATGCTCAACCTCAAGTGGAATACGAATGTGGCGGATTAGAACAACTACCCTTGGGACAACCGGATTTCGTTGACCGATTTGGCAATCTGTAATCCAAAGAGAGTCTTCGGCCCAGTGCTGCAGTGCAGGCAACTTCTTGTTCTACAAACAGTGATTTTGATATACGATTCATTATAACAACGGTAAACAACGTTCCATATCCTTTCACCCCCGATGAATGTACTACCATTTGTGCAGTATTTGATTATTTGTCAGAACTCATTGACGCGCCATCCGGCCAAAAAGCTGTCGTCGAAATTTCAAAATATCCATTAATGGCATCCAAAGTCGCCGGACTGGGCACAACTTATTTGCCCAATGAGTGTGGATTGGGGCATAGTGCTATGCACAGGGTACTGATTAGCGGATTGTATTTTTCAGAAGAAAGACACGGGGTCATTCGCATTAATCTTAATCTACCGTTTTATACGGGTGATGCTGGTTCGATTCCAAACAACCAATTGGATTTATACACGGTCGTGCTACATGAGGCACTCATGTATTGGGCTTTGCTTCCAGTATTGGCATGAGCAGCAGTGGCAATGCGATGCACGGTGCCTATTCCTTGTGGGATTTACACTTAGTCAATGCAGATGACAAACCACTGATTCGTACAAATCCTTCGCAAACGGGCACTTGTTGTCAGGATTATACCTTTGATACTAATCTCTTCAGTATGCCGGATGGACTTTGGTACAGGTCCTGTAATGAAGTTAGATTTAATACAGCCGGTATGCCATCAGTAAATGGCGAATATCCTGTCTTTAACCAGGAATCTTTTACAAATAAATTGAGTCATTTAGATAATAATTGCGGAGGAGGAGGGCCATTTGTCATGAATTATTCTATCAAGTCCGGTATCACCCAAAGAGCACTGAGTGATGCAGAAGTGTCTATTTTGTGTAAATTAGGTTATAAAATCCCTGGAAACTGTGACGCAGGGTGCTTCGTAATGGCAGTGGATGAAGCGCCTTTTATCTATGTATTTTCTAAGCCTTTTTTTAATTTGCCTGACTCGGCTTTTATGAGCAATGATGTCGTACTGCCGGGTACGGAGATTGCTTTCCCTCAAGATTGTGGCGATAATAGCCTTTTCCAAATTAATCATGATGTTATTCAGAGGTTTGTAGAATTGAAATTTGCCAATGGCATTACTCCACGACCGGGCCTGTTCGATATTTGTTACACTCTGACAGATTGTGGTGGAAGAATTTGTGACAGAGGCAAAATCAGCCTTCTCTTGACCGATAATGTTAAGGGCAATCCGGGCAATTTAGCCTTTGCCTGCGATCCGGCCAGCTGTGGATTGATTTGTAACGGTGATTTTGAGGCGTATTTTCCTATTCATAGTGTCTTTCACACCCAGGCAGGCATGATAGCTTGGAATGATGGGTCATTAATGCGAAGGAGAGGTTTAGAAACGAGTGATAACGCATACATACCAGGGCATGGTGTCGTAGCTGGATGGGGAACATGGAATCAAAATGATAAGGAAGTATTCAGTTATCCTTTGAATCGGCCAATTAAACCCGGATGTACAGCCACCATTCGTTTTAAAAGCGCCCAATGGTATAACCGCCCTATGCGCATTATTGGGTTCAATAAGGAACCGTGTGAAAATATTTGCTTTCCAAGAACCTGTAGTGATAGTGTTAAAAATGTCCCGCTTTGTAGCGGTCTGCGTAGTATTTGTATGCAGGAAATTCCAGCCAGTGCGTTTGGCACCCCTTCTCCCCGTCCTCTACCTATTTCTTTCTTTGCATGGCTTAAGGATGTCTACTACCCGGATACTCTTTATCCCTATCCCGAAAACAGGGGTAAAGTAAGTGTTTATACCAGATAAAGGAAGCCAAAGGTTTTGATGATGGGCAATTATGCGCCTTTGCTGAAGAACGTACAACCGTCAAAAAGACAGTGGCCAATAAAGCCTCCATTCGGCCCAATCCAAGCAATGGACAGTTCAATTTGTGGGTAGCAGATGTACCTTCAGATGTAACTGCTTTTGTACAAATCACGGATATATCAGGCAAAATAATGCAAAGTTTTGATGTCCGGTTGTCCGGCGGAAATGCAGCTATCGATGCTTCTAATCTTGCTTCCGGTTTGTATTTTTGCATTGTAAAGGTAAATGGCGAGATTAAAGCAAAGTTGCGTCTGGCCATCGCTCAATAATTCATTTTTTTCACTGGCGAGGGTATGCTGTAGCGGCATACCCTCGCTAATTTTTAGTATTTAATGAAAAGCGTTTTTTTCTTACTCCTTTTTTTGATACATACAGCCCCTTTCTGGGCGCAAATGCATGATAATACATGGATATTGGGATATGGTCGTCCCAGAACGGATTTTTTGATCGGCTTAACCAAATTAACTTTTGAGGACGGAACGATAAAAATGGATACTATACAAAATCCAGGGTTTGGCTATTATCATAATAATTCCGCTTTTTCAGATGATAAAGGTGATTTAATTGCATATTTTGATGGGAATGACATTATGAACAAACAATATGAATTTATGGAGAATGGAAAGGGAATGAATAAAGAAATTATTGAAAATAATTATTATTTATCCTCTGAGTTTATGTCTCAGGCTTCAGTTATGATCCCCTGGCCGGGACATCCTGATAGTATTTTAGTATTGTATTCCAGTTTGTTTATTATTGCCACTCCAGATATGACAGATGTTGTTTCACTTGATCTGAGCATGGCTGTGATCAATCGTAAATCAAACAATAACGATGGAAAACTAATCATTAGAGATAGTATTTTGCTGAAAGATACCATCCAAAGCGGACGGTTAAATCCCATTCGCCATGCTAATGGCAGAGATTGGTGGTTATTGATCAGTGAAAGGGGGCATAATCGGTTCTACACTATACTAATAGACCCACAGGGACCGAAAATTGTTGGGCAACCGTTGTACAGGTCGATTGTCTAATCATGAACAGTATTTTATGAAAGGTAATTTTGGAGGTGTTTCTATTGCTCCCAATGGGCGTTACATTTATCAAAATGTTCGGGATACCGCTTGGCGCTATGATTTGGAGGCACCTGACATCTGGGCCAGCCGTGAGGTAATAGCAGTTTATGATGGTTTTAAAGGACCTTTTTCAACTTATCAAATGCAATTAGCACCTGACGGGAAAATATATAGCAGCGCCACCAATGCGGTCAATTACCTGCACGTCATCCACCAACCAGATGAGGAGGACTGCCAATACCAGCAGCATGGCATCAAACTACCAAAATACACGGGCTTTTCTGTACCCAACTTCCCCCATTTTCGCCTCGGCCCCCTTGATGGCTCGCCCTGCGATACCCTCGGCCTGAACAACGATCCCCGCGCCTGATACCGCTATCAGCAGGATACGCTCAATGCCCTTTCGGTAACCTTTCACGACCTCTCCTACCACAAACCCGCCTCCTGGGAGTGGGATTTTGGAGATGGCTCGCCCTTGCTCAAGGGGGTGCAGCATCCGCAGCATGAGTACACGGCTCCGGGCAAATATGCCGTCTGCCTCACCGTGCGCAATACCAACGGGTCGCACACCCACTGCAAAAACCTCTACCTCGGCGTATCGGCGCAGGATAATCCGGTGCTACAAGCGCAGGTGGTGGTCTCGCCCAATCCTTTCTCGGATCGCCTCTCGGTGGCCCTCAGCACGCCTTCTCTGCGCAGTCCGGTCTTTCATCTTTTCGATGTCATGGGCCGCTTGGTACACACGGAGCGTTTGGAGTATGGTATGAATGAAATCGAAACGGGCGGCCTGCCGAAAGGGGCGTATTTCTGGGTGGTGGAAGCGGGGGGTGAAAGGGTGAAGACAGGGAAGGTGATGAAGTAAGTAGTTATGAGTTATGTCAAAGTTCACTAAGTGATCAAGGGCTGTACGCAATACGAACTCCCATCCCCATGATTTGCATTGGTTTCGCAGGCGCATACCATCAAATTCACCGTCCCCTAACAGTACAACCCGACAGCCTATGGGCAATATTGGTTGCGCTATTTTGATCAGTTCAATGTGTACATCTTCTGGAAAATGCCCCTTTTTACCCTTCTTCGTTATCCAAACCAAGGGAATCGCGTACCCATTCCAAATCACCGACAGCATCAATGTCACGCAATCGGCCCCTGTTTCGCTGCCATCAATTGCCAAAATAAGTTCACCCTTTGTACCTATTTTTGACAACATAGGTTGCAGATAAGGAGCAAAAAAAGTACCCCAATCCGTCCATTTGCTGGAAATCCAACGTTTTGACTGCTTTATCAGGCTTTCACTCTGTTGATTGCTTGGGGTTTCAGGCATACTGATGCCTTCCAAACTGCTTGTTTTGCTCCTTACACAAGAACAGATCATCCCTGCAAATACTTGCAATCGGCGAAGGTGATTCCCTTGTGGTAAAATATTTGATTGTGAGATTAAAAAATCTAACGTACTTTTGTACAGGCTTTTGCTCATAGGAGGCTATGTTTGAGTCGTGGAAAACACAAATATACGCCTCCTATTTTTTTTATCTAATTTTCAAAAAAATTCACATACTTTTTTGGGAAACCTTACAAAAAAAAGTGTACGCCTACAAAAAACTCCCCTACGGAAATTCTAACATCAAAAGTCATACATTGCATTTCATAAATTAAAATCAAGGGTAGTGCCGCGACGGGTTTTACTCTGCGTCTCTGCGGCCAACCACTACGTGCCTCAACGCATATTTACTTCACCACTTTCTGCAACACCACCCCTGACTGACTTTCCACTTTTAGCGTATAAAAACCTGCCGGGAGCGCTCGTACATCCATTTCAATTGCCTGGCCAGCCAATTGAAACTCTTTTTGCATGACCACCATGACCCTGCCATTTGCATCATACAAGGAAAAACGTGATATTCCGGGTAAGTCTTCCATGGACACTACCTGAAGCCAGTCGGTTACCGGATTGGGTACGATATTGATCCTCAGACTATGCTTGTCCGGTTCATCCGTGTCCACCACCGGAAAACCCATTACGGTACCCCCTTCCGGCGCTTTTGCGCAAAAAGATGCTGTACCAGTAGCTGTTACACAAGCAACCCCATCATAACGTAGCAGGTCAAGCACTTCTGTGTCATCTATAAACCAGGCGGTACTGATTACGGAGCCGTGACCTTCGTCCGTGCCGAAACGATAGCGAATGGCAATTTTTTTGCCTGCGTATTGGCGGAGGTCGAAATAGGATTGAATCCAGTTTCCTGAATTACCGCTAAAGCTATTGATCTGCGTCTTGGTAAAGGTGCGGTATTGCATTCTGCCGGGATAATTATTTCTTATACCATTACCTGCCGTTAAAGGCACCCATTCGCTGCCCGTGGTTAAATCCCTGATTTCGACAATACCGCCATCGGCTCCGGCTTCTGTTTCGTAACGGTGCCAAAAACGCAAGGCCGGATGGGCACCGGATAGTAAAATGGCATCATTCTCATTCATAGACAAGGAAAAATCGGATTCCTGAATGGAAACGGGCGCCTTCCAGGCAAAATTTCCCGTTTTACTGACCAAATTCTGCAACTCAAAATCGCCTCCTTTGATTTTATCCCGCAGCCAGTCTTCTGTCTCCATGACATTGCGATATAGCCTGACAGACCCCTTCAAAGCGTCAGTTTGTACCTGATAAGTGAGGGTCATATTTTGACCGGGGGCTATGTTGCCAAGTGCCCAAATAATTTTACTATTGTTCACTGTACCCCCGTTGGAGGCAGATAAAAGCAACAATCCTTCGGGCAATTCATCCGTAATCACTACATTTTCGGCTATTTTATCCTGTTGATTCCTGACAGTGAGCGTAATCGCCAGGTTTTCACCGGGTGCTGCATTGGCAGGGCTTGTCTTGCTGATGATTAATCTTTTGTCGCAGGAAGGCGGCAGGGCAAAACCCTCTTTGCCATCAATGGCGCTGTAACTGGTACCCTGTTTAGCATCAAAACCCAGTCCGCGTCGGGCAAAGACATTCCAAATCAGGCAACTATTTGCCCCCTTATAATTTACGGTATCTGCTTTTAAAATCGCATTTCGCCCATCCAGAAAGCCAGGATTGCAGGGCTGTATTTTCATTCCATCTATGACCAATTGTATGGCCCGGGCATTGCCGCTGTTCTTATTATTCCAATTTTGATCATAGCCATACCGATCAATCATTGCCCAATATAAATCCCAAAGGGTGGCTGCCCAAACCTCTCCAACGGTGTGCACATAAGTGTTATCAATGATAAATTCGTAAGTCAACGGATTGATACTGAGGTCGGTAGAATAAGGATAAGTGCGAATACCGGCTCCTGCATTGTTTTCCCGTATGACATAGGTGCCGATACTCCTGTTTTTTCCCGCCAGGTCACCAGGGTTGACTGTTGTTACCAACGCAAAAAAATCACTCCATCCTTCTCCCATGTGTTCTTTATTTTGTAAGCAAATGGAGGTGTTGGGGCCTCCGGTCAGGCGGTTAGAGATGCCATGTGTGTATTCGTGGGCGATGATACCATTATCAAAACTGCCATCTAAATAATCCGGGCCGGTTGAAGGTGGCAATACCAGCGTAATGTTCAAACCATTAGAAGCGGCTGAGCGAATCCGATCGCAGTCACTTTTCCGAAGCATTACCACCGGTATGGTAACCGGCAATCCTGTCGTGCCAGGGCCTAAAGCAATTTGCGTTTCCGTAACATTGCAAATGACACAGGCTATTGCACCGGCCTGTTCCACATTGTATGCTTTTTGCCGGAATGCGCAGTCTCCCCGGTCTATCATGGCAATTTTCCCGGCTAAAGTGTTGGAGATACTGTTGCATGCTAACGTCCCAGCGCTGCCTGTTCCATCATTTGCGATTACTACATCACCGGTAAGTGGAGCACTGGTAATAGTGCCGCCCCAGCTAAGCGTGGTAGATACTGAGTACAACCCTTCCAGCGGCCCTGCCGGTGCGTTTACCTTCAACAACCTGCCTCCTTGTCTACTCCAGGTGTACATTTGCATTCGACCGATAAAACCGTCGGGCGTGGGGTCAAAATTTGCGTTGTTTTCTCCGCTGCCATCCAATGCTTCTGCCAAAACAGGATCGCCGCCATTGCCTGTTTTGCCATAATTATTGACCTGATAATTGCCAGCCGGTTCATCAAAACCAAATGAATAGAACAAGTCATGCATCATATTGGTCATATAAAACAGGTTGGTAATGGCTGCATCTTTGTTTTGTGCAGGGGCAGCATTGGGGTCGAATGGGAAATCAAAATTCAGGTTGGCGCCACCTGCCGCCGATTTTGCTTCAGAACCACTATTTAGGTTGCCACTATCCTCATAAGCCCAGGCGTTATTTCCCCTTGTATAGGTGTACTCTTGTCCCGGGATGCCATTAATATCGTGCCAGCCAAAAGGCGATGCCAAACTTTGTGGGGCGATAACCAAACTCCGATTGCCGTGCGCGGGGCTTTCTACTGGTAAGGGCAATACCCGATATGCGGGTGTTGCCCCATTTTCGGTTGTTTTTTCATCACTTTCAGGAAAACTATAACTTTCTACTCTTTCAGGCAGTTTGCCATTTTCTGAAAGTTGGTGAGGTGCCGCGATACACGCATCTTGCACTACTGTTGGGTGGCCTGCTTTGCAATATAATACAGTGTTTATTTTTTTTAAAATTACTCCGGTTTGAGCATCAATGCTGTAATTCCAATGATCGGAAGTGGCAGGAGTGGCAATAGAAAAAAACCAGGCTAATCGCACTGAACCATCCGGTAACGGCTCGTAACAAAGCGTTACAGGAATGGGCTCGGTGGAGACCGAACCTCCTTCGAAAATGTAGTTTTGGTCGTTGAGTTTTTGTCGAACCGGTGGGGTAGGAAATCCGGAAAAGCCAAGATTGCGCAGTGCTATATCCAACGCAAGTACAGGGCGCAGCGCTGGTATATTTGTGTTGGCCCTTCTGCTCAAGCCCGCAACAAACCGATGTCCGAGGTGTAGTACTGTTCCATCCGGTTGTATATGTAAGCCTATTAAAGCGCCTGCAACCGGAATACGGCGGTGTTGTTGTTGAATCCATACGTGTGTCAGGCCGTTGTGTTTGGTTGGGTAAGCGTCAGTAATGTGTACATCGGTCACATCAGCAGATTCTAACCCCCAGGACGCAGGATCTGCCTGTAAAAAACGGAGCGCGGCGGCCTGTGCTAATTCCGTGGGGATTTGAGCAAAAAGGGCGTTTGCAAAAGAAAAAAATAGTAAAAAAATAGCACCAAGGCGTTGTAAGAGCGACATTTATTAAAGCAATAAAAATGAAAAAATTATCCAAAAGAACGAGTAAATAATAAGTTGGTCACACAAGTTGGTCACATAAAATGGTTAAGTTAGTATTTACTCGTTCCAAAGACAAAGTTAAGCGCTATATTGCTAATAATAAGGAAAAACCGTACAAATGTCGTGATAGTTGCCTAAAATAAAAAAAGCCACCTGAACAATTCAGGCGGCTCCCTTGAAACTTTTCCAAAGGGGGGAAGAAACTTAGTTTGGATTAAAGCCATAGCTGGACAGAATGGCATCTTTTAATTCTTTACGGGCAAAGAAAATGCGACTTTTAACGGTACCCAGGGGTAAATTAAGTTCGTCTGCTATTTCCTGATATTTGTATCCTTCAAAATGCATTAAAAATGGTATGCGTATCGTATCATCTAATACTTCCACCATTTTATTGAGCTCTTTCATCATAATGCTTCCTTCGGCAGCATTGGGTGCAGCATGATTACCTGAGTTGATATAAAACTGATTGTCAGTAGTATCAAGTATGGTATTTGATTTGATTTTCTTGCGGTAATTATTGATGAAGATGTTTTTCATAATAGTAAACATCCACGCCTTAAAATTGGTGTCAGGTTGGAACTTATCGCGGTTGTATAAAGCACGATAGGTGGTCTCCTGATAAAGATCTTTAGCATCTTCACTATTCTTCGTCAGGTTGTAGGCGAAAGAATGTAGCAGTGCTTGCAGACCAGTCATTTTATGATTGAATTCCATGCTTGTCATGGTGTACCTCCCTTTGTTTTTAAATTATGCCACAAAGGTACAGTGTTTTGTTTAACTTATGCAACTTTTTCTTCAACATTTTTTGTATAATTTTGACATAAGAATGTAAATTTATTAAAAACACAAAATAACATGTTGATAATGAACTACTTGTGTTATTTTTAATTATTCTAAATAATTTCCAATTTCAAAAATAAATGAAATTGTTTAATCTTTTAGATTCTTTAGTAGTGCAGAAAATAGGAGATGCACGTTTTCAACTAACAAATTTCCGTGCTACTAACAAATTCCCGTGCTACTACTTATTACTAATAGTAACCTTATAATATTCATGCCCGTCGTAGCTCTGCATTCCAAATCTGTATTGAAATATACGACCAATGTAAAGACCGGGGTCCTCTGATTTGCCAATTCCGCCATTTCTCTCCTCTATGGAGCTGCGTAATTTCATAAAATGATCCTGATTGAGTGTCAAAAAAGTATACGCCAACGATTTGTCTTCCAGAATAATTTTTTGCTCATAAACAGGCTTTCCATCTACATTACCTTTCCAACATTTATGGAAGATACGGCGGCCATTTTGTGTGCTGTACAGATCGAAGCCCAAGGATTGGATTTTACTTTCTTTTTGCGCGGCATCTGCTCTTTGTATGGCTTGCAACATAACAATTTCAAATTCCGAACATTGTGCAGTTGCAAAAAGCGAATAGCTAAGTACGAGGGCGAGGGATAAAATTAATTTCATAAATGTGAATGATGTGTTTTTTTGAGGCCATGCAGCATGAAGAAAAGCCCGGCGGGCGGATGTTGCGCCTGCGCCTCCTATTAGACGTTATTATGGCAGGTTAATTGCAAAATAATCATCATTTAACATTTGCTTTTCCAAGTATTTTCACCACTCGGGTGCAGTTGCTGCTTTAGGTATTTTTTGCTGTTAGGCATAACGTCTTTGTATGTACCCGACCAAATCTAAGCCATTAATTCAATGTGTATTAGGGCCGTGCCTGCTCTTGTATTTTTTCCGTAAATAATTTATTCCCCCGCATCTAATCCTTCAGATAAGTTTTCACGCCTGATCGGAAAGAAGTGACCTTTGCCGCCATATTTTGACTTTTTATGGTTCCATTAAAACTATTGTATGCTTCGTCGAGGCGGTTTTTGTACAAGATATAATAACAGTAATTATTTGTTTCTTTTCTAACGTGAATTTCAGGATGGCTAAGTAACAGGGGCGAATTGCCAGGGAGCAGTGAATTGCTTTGGGCTAATTCAATGGCATAACCGGTGTAATTAACGGGGAAGGCTGCAAAAGGTGGGTTCCACGTCGCTATTTCAACCGCAGTTTCGGCACTAATTACTGTTGATTTCGGATCGTTGCCTGATATGTCCACGGGCACACCCGACGAAGGTCTGACTTGATTTAACGGTGTGTTATTAGGTTTTTCCCTTATTACTGCTCTATTATCCCGCATTGCTGCCCACTGAGTAGGCGACAATGGGCCATTACCTGCTTCGCGCCGGATCAAATCCTCTAAGCTGGTCCAGTATTCCTCCGGGTACTCCAAAATACCTGTTATGCGCAATTCGGTTCTTCTATTTTTTTCGTGCTCCTGATCGGTACAAGTTATACCGTTGCTGCAACGATTGACTAAACGCGTTTCGCCGTACCCTTTTGCTGTAATCCTTTCGATGGGGATGCCCTGCTCTATTATATAGGCAACGGCGGCTTTAGCGCGTTTATCAGAAAGATCCAGATTGTAGGGATCCCGCCCGCGAGCATCCGTATGTGACCCCAACTCTACGCTTAGATTTGGATTGTCCCGCATTAATTGTACAACATTATCTAACTGAATAACCGCATCTGCACGAATATCCCATTTATCATAATCGTAATATATATTTTGAATTTGGATGCGTTTATCAACTTTAACCCGTTCCAATTCAATATTAGATAGTAACGTCCCGATTTTATTTCCCTGAGTAAGATTTTCTGTAACGCCGGGTGAGAAATCGCGTACTCCGTCAATGCATAAAATACAATCTTTCACATTGACATAAGCCTCAATTCTTTTGGCTAAAAACCCTGTTTTTCGAATCAGGATGGTATAATGATTGCCTTGTTCAAAAGTATGGCTAAAAAAGCCATTCGGATGATTGTGCAGTACTAATTCTGGTTTTTGCTGCGTGCGGTTATAGATTTCGATCCAGGCACCCGAAACAGCATCTACTACCTGATTAGGATTTTCACGCGCTTCGGCAAGGGTTGCATCAAACAAATAACCTGGCTTACGTTGCATCTCCAATTTTAGGTACGTCTTAGCATCGCTGATATCAAAAGTATCGCGAAAATCTTCAAACAAACTTTTGGTTGCCAAAAGCCTGTATCGGCCCTGTGGTAGATACAGCATAAAACGCCCATCCTGATCGCTTTGTATTTCGGCTTTCACTATGTTGGTCTGCCACTCAAGGATGCTTATTTTTACCTGATAGAGAAATCCCCGATTGTTTTGCTCATAGCAAAATCCTGGTACTTCAGTTTGAGACGCAACAGGCGAAACAACAAATAAAAATGCAAAGGTTAGGAGAGAAAAACAGTAATTGGACATATTTGACTAATTTAGTTTTGCCTTTTTCAACGCTTCTGCCCGATTTCTTGCGTGCAATTTTTCATAAATATTTCGGATATGCGTGCGTACCGTTTCAATAGAGATAAATAAATGATCTGCAATTTGTTGGTATCGGTACCCCTTGGCCAACCAGTCTAACACTTCTTTTTCACGCATGGATAAATTATCTGCCGGATTGATTTCCTGTGGTTGATCCTGAAAAGTGGTGACAACCATCCGTGCTACCTGGCTGGTCATAGGACTTCCGCCACGATGTAAATCTTGTAAGGCTTCTATCAATTTATCTGCGGGTGTGTTTTTTAGGATATACCCGCTTGCCCCTGCTTTTAGTGCTTTAAACACCCGTTCGGCATCATCGTAAACGCTCAATACCATGAACTGAACTTTTGCATTCACTGGTTTTACCGCTCCAATCAGATCAATACCGGATTTGCCGGGCAAACCAATATCGGTTAACACAAGGCAATTTATTTCACCATTTTCAGGTGCTAAAAAATGACTAATGGCATCTTCGGCATTTCCAAAAGACGCTGACAATTCAAATTCACCTGAATTCTCCACCAAAGCGGACAAGAAACGGCGAATTTCAACATCATCTTCAACAATAACTACCGGTGTTTTGCTCATTAGGACTTGAAATTGTTAGTGGCACGGGAATGAATTAGTTAATAGTACTTTTATAAACTTTTTTTGCAAAAAAAATTTATAAAAGTACTATTAACTAATTCATTTACAAATAAAAAGGCATAATAATTTTTTATTATTAAACAGATTTTTTTGATGTTTTGGATGATTGGAAGAGGGTGCACCAATTGATGCGCAGCCCATTAGATGGTTATATGGCAGCCATTTAACTATACCGCCATTAATTACTTCTTCTTTGGCAGCTGTTTCGTTTTTTCTTCCTGCAAACGTTGTTGATCCTTCATCGCTTGCTCCAATTTGTAGCGAAAGCCTCCCGTTTTTTTAGGTTTATTTCGGTTAGCCTCCAGATCCGTTTTTATCTTTTCATGATTGATAAAAAACTTTTTAGTCATCACTGTTTGGCCAATGTTCAGAATATTGCTGAAACAAAGATACAGTGTCAGACCGGAAGCAAAGCTGTTGAAGAAAAACATAAACATGACTGGCATGAAATATTGCATATACTTCATTACTTTCATTTGGTCGTTGTTCATCGTAGCGTTATCCATTTGTTTCATGGAATACCACGTGTACCAAAGGGTGGTAGCCACCCAAATTAAAGTAAATAAACTAATATGGGTGCCGAATCCAGGCATATAGAAGGGCAATTTGAACGCTACGTCATAGCTGGACAAGTCGGTAGCCCAAAGGAAACTTGCCTGTCGGAATTCAATGGCAGCAGGAAAGAAACGGTACAAGGCAAACCATATCGGCATTTGCAGAAAAATGGGTAAACACCCTCCTAATGGATTCACCCTGAATTCGCTATACATCTTCATTGTTTCCATGGAAACCGCCTGTTGGTCATCTCCGTGCTTTTTCTTCAATGCGTCAATCTGGGGTTTTAGGGCTGCCATCCTTGCCTGACTGTACACCATTCGGTAAGTCAATGGATACACCAAAAGTTTCACCAATAAGGTTAGCAGCAGAATGACGATGCCCTTATTGCCAATAAAACTAGAAAGCAGGTCGAATATAGGATGAATGACCCAGCGGTTGATGGCACCAAAAACGCTTGCACCAAACGGGATAATATCTTCAAGGCTGATGTTGAAATCTCGCAGGCGTTCAAATTCATTAGGGCCGGTATAAATGGTCATATTTGCCACACCATTTTCCATTGGAATATTGGCTCCAGTTTTGAGCAATTTCAGATCATACTCAAGATCGGTGAACATTTTAGTTTCACTCACTACCTCTTTAAAAGAAAAGTCATTGGCAATCAGCGAAGTATTAAAAAATTGGTTGGAATGTGACACCCATTTGACGGGGTTACCGCCAAGGTTTTTTGTATCATCGGCGCTGCAATTACAATAATCGGGTGATTTGTCATTTTCTTTAAAATAGGCCGATGAATAAGTCCTTTCATAAGTCTGATTTTTTTCTAATTTGTCCAAATAATTGTCCCAACGCAGGCGAAGCGATTGACCCGGCACCAATACATTTTGCAGGCTGATGGCCGCCACTTTATATTCGAGGCGGTAGTTTTCAGGAGCAAGCGTATAGGTTTGTTCAAACGAACGGCCTTCGCCGGCATCCGCTCTGAAAACAACGGAATTGCCATTTTTAGTACTTGTAAAAAACAAATCACCCGAGTTGACAACGTTATTGGCTGCGTTCTGTACGGGTATCAGGTATTCAAAGCGATTTTTGGCATCCTCCAAAAGGCGCACGGCGGTTGTTACCTCATTATTCGCAGTGTCAGTATTAATTTTGTTATATTTTTTTACCAAAACTTCTTTAATGCGACCACCTTTTGAGGTGAAAGTGACTTTTATTAAGTCATTTTCTAATGATTCCAATTTTTCTACACCGGTTGCTGCAGGTGCAAAAGCACCAAATCTGCTGTAAATTGCTGCTACCGCCTGCGAATCCGTTGGCGCTGCAATTGGTCGAATCGGAGGTGCATTCGGTTGCAGAATTTGAGCAGCGGAATCGGCAGCGGCGATCGTATCGGGAGGACTCTGTTTTTTGCCAGGAGCAGCATTTTGCATCCACAGATACAGGAGCAAAAAAATAAGCCCCATCCCAATAAAAGTACTTAATTGATTTTGTTTTTCTTCCATAATATATTGTTCCG